>Ga0105044_10015483_pt1 | contig 10301 bp, 8 predicted proteins | sample MAT01_FD_78092 | JGI IMG/M metagenome (GOLD analysis project Ga0105044, IMG submission 78092) | Freshwater microbial communities from Lake Fryxell liftoff mats and glacier meltwater in Antarctica - MAT-01 | ecosystem: Environmental > Aquatic > Freshwater > Ice > Liftoff microbial mat | place...
GCGAAGGATGGCGAGGAAGGCCACTTCCTCGGCGAGACCGAACCCTATGACGCGGTGATCCTCGATCTCGGCCTGCCGGAAATGGACGGCGTCACCGTGCTGCAGAAATGGCGCAAGGGCGGCCGGACGATGCCGGTGCTGATCCTCACGGCACGCGATCGCTGGTCGGACAAGGTGGCGGGCTTCGATGCCGGGGCTGACGATTATGTGACCAAGCCCTTCTACACCGAGGAAGTGCTGGCCCGGGTGCGCGCCTTGCTGCGCCGGGCGGCGGGACATGCCTCGAGCGAGCTTGAGTGCGGTCCGGTGCGGATCGATACGCGCGCCGCCAAGGTGACGGCGAACGGCGCAGTGGTGAAGCTGACCTCGCTGGAATACCGGCTGCTTTCCTATCTGATGCACCATCAGGGCAAGGTCGTGTCGCGGACCGAACTGGTCGAGCATCTCTACGATCAGGATTTCGATCGCGACAGTAACACCATCGAGGTGTTCGTCGGGCGCATCCGCAAGAAGCTGGGCGTCAATGTGATCGAGACGATGCGCGGCCTCGGTTATCGCCTGAGCCCGCCGGACGCCACGCCGGGCGATGCGGCAGCCTAGCTCGCTCGCCTTTCGGCTGATATTCGCTGCGGCGCTGGTCAGCCTCGCCGGCCTCATCGCAGGCGGTCTGCTGCTCTCCAATGTTTTTCGCGCCTCGGTCGAGCGTCAACTCGACGACCGGCTGGTCGCCGATATGGAAAACCTCATCGCGGCCTCCGAGCCGGCGCCCAACGGCGCGCTGATGATGATGAACACCATCGCCGACCAGCGCTACGACACGGCGTTTTCAGGCTGGTACTGGCAGGTGACGCCAGAGAACGAGGGAAGCGCGGGCGAGGAAAGCGGCCGCCTGACCTCGCGCTCGCTGTGGGACAAGGCGCTTGAGACGCCGGGAGATGCGACGGGCGGCGCCCTGGCGCGCGGTTATGCGCATGGGCCGGAAAGCCAGGAGCTGCGCTATGTCGTGCGACGCATCTCGTTCCCCGACATGGCGGCGCTGGCCAATGGCAAGGCGGATGCGCGGCCCAAGACCTATCTGTTTGCCGTCGCCGCCGACCGCTCCAAGGGCGAGGCGGAGGCGGCGAATTTCGATACGACGCTGCTGTGGTCGCTGGGCGCGCTGGGCCTGTTTTTGACCATCGCGACGCTGCTTCAGGTGCGGGTGGGTTTGCGGCCTCTCGCCGTGGTTCGTGATCGCCTGCAGGCGATCCGTACCGGCAAGGCGCAGCGGCTGGAGGGGCGCTTCCCGCGCGAGATTGCGCCGCTCGCCGATGAGGTGAACCAGTTGCTCAGCCATAGCGCCGAGGTGGTGCAGCGGGCGCGCACCCATGTCGGCAATCTGGCGCATGGGTTGAAGACGCCGTTGAGCGTGCTGACCAATGAGGCTGTGCTGGCGAAGGGTGCATTGTCGGACACAGTGATGAAGCAGACCGCTGTGATGCGCCGCCAGGTGGATCACTATCTGGCGCGCGCCCGGGCAGCGGCTTCGGCGGATGTCATCGGCGTACGCACCGATGTGGCGCCGGTGATCGCCGATCTCGCGCGCACGCTGGAAAAGATTTATGGCCGCAAGGGCGTGGAGTTCGAGACGGAAATCCCGATGAACCTCGCTTTCAAGGGCGAGAAGCAGGACTTCGAAGAGGTCATCGGCAACCTGATGGACAATGCCGGCAAATGGGCCGCGACGCTGGTGCGGGTGACGGCCAAAGGCGCGGCGGGGAAGCTGGTCGTTTCGATCGAGGATGACGGGCCGGGCCTTAACGAGGACGAGCAGGTCCGCGTGCTGGAGAAACGCGAGCGGCTGGACGAGACGATGCCTGGATCGGGGCTCGGCCTTGGCATCGTGCGCGATATCGCCGACCTCTACGGCGGACGGCTGGACCTTGCCCGCTCGGAGCTGGGCGGGCTGACGGCGGCGCTGACGCTGCCGTTGGCCTAGGTCGCTTAGGGTTCCTTAACCGTAAAAATCGCAATCTGATCCTTGGTTAAGCCGCGCGGGCGGTCGGTTCCGCGTGTCATGGGGGCCGTCGTGGAGATCGAGGCCGGGCGTCTGCAGCGCCTGAGCGGATTTCTTGAAAGCGTGACGCCGATACTGGCCTTGCAGCTGGCGCGGGCGGTGGAGATCGACCGTTTGCGCGGCGGTCCGTTGCCGCATGACCGGATCCTGGAGGCCCTGCGCCCCAGGCTGCGTGAGGCATCCCAGCGACTGGACCGCACATTTACGCCGCGGCGGCTGGTGTGTTCGGCATTCGAAGACCTTCTGGTCGACAGTCGCCTGCGCAAGCAGCGTGGCCGCATTGTTCGGTCCAGCATCGCGCCGGTCTGGGCCTGGCTGACACGCGATTTGGCACCGGCGGAGACCGAACCGGCGCTGGATGCTATCCGCGAGAAGCTGATGAATGGCGGGCCGGATTTCGCAGGCGCCGAGATCGACGTGTTCCAGCGCACCGCTGCGGAAGCGATCCTCAAAGCCATTCCGGCATTCGACACGCGCGATCTGCGGGCCGCCGATGCCGTGCGCGCGCTGGGGCCGGATGTCGCCGCCGACGCCTATGACATGGCGCGGATGATGGAGATGGCGGGCGAGGTGCGGGCGTTGCAGCGCATGCTGCCGCGCCCGATGCACGCGATTTCGGATGATGACATCGCCCGCATTCGAGCGGTGTTCGAGCGGCTGACGCAGAGTCACCCGGACGGCGCGAGTTACATCCCCTTCTTCGTGCTGGCCCGCCTCGACAAGCCATGGGAGGCGCTTCGCCTCGCCGGCGCGCTTTCGCGCAAGCTGGACGATGTGGTGCTGAGCCGCACCGATGTCGGGGCAATCGGCGAGACGCTGCTGTCCGACCTTGAAGACTGCGTCGAGCGGCTGTCGAAGGTGAGGAAAGACGAGTTGAACGCGGCTTACGCCCTGGCGCAGGTGTCGAGCTTTGCCAATATCTCGACCGGCATCGTGCGCGAATTGGGGATCAAGCGCGACGGCGTGTGGGGCAGGCGGCTGATGCAGGTGCGCGGCGGCATGTCGGATCAGATGGAACGGCTGATCGGCCGCGCGCCGAAGGACATCGCAGTGACGCTGCCGACGGCGCGGCGTGGCGGGTTCGGGCTGTCGGCCAAGCGCCGGATGCCGGACCTGATGCGCACGCTCGATCCAGTAAAGGCGGCCAAGGCGATCGAGATGGCGAAGCTGATCGCCGGATCGCGCCCTCACGGAACGGCAGGCGCATTTGCGGGCCTGTTGAAACAGGTGGACGCACAGGTGAGCAAGAGCCTGCGGAGCTACACGCACGATCTTGCCGACGAAGTGCATGGCCTGCCGGCCCATGGTCAGGCCTCGGCGGCGAAATTCGTCGATCAGGCGGTGGCGCTGACGGCCGTTCTGGACGGCAACGCGGAGGCCGACACGCTGCGCCGACGGGTGCAGGCCGCGTTGATACTGGCGGAACCGCCCGGCGAGATGGTGGCCTAGCGGCTGCGGCTGGATTAGCGTCGCGCCAATGACCCTCCGCGATGTGTTACGCGCCGCAGCGCTCGCGGCCGTTCTATTGATTGTTCTCGCGGCTGCCGGGCTGGCGGCCTTGCGTGCCTCAGTGAGCGGGGCGGACCATACGGCGATCCGCGCGGCGTTGCTGGCGGCAGATCCAAGCGATCTTGGCCTGCCCAAATTACTCGGCCGGCGCGATGGGTTCCGGGTCAATCATTATTCGGAATGTGTCGGGCTCTCGATCCTGCTGCGCGAGAGCGACTGGCTGGCGATGAGCGATGTCGATGCGGTGATCCCGGCGATCCGCGCCGATGCCATTCTGCCTGACGGCACCGGGACGATGTGCGTGCGGCTGAAGGATGCGCTGAATAGCGAGAGCGGCGGCGCCTGGTTCACCTATGCGCGCTATTGGCACGGCGCGTTGATGCTGCATCGCGCGGTACTGAGCCATGCCGATTACGGCACGCTGAAGGGGATCGCGGCCTGGCTGTTGGGGCTGGCGGGGCTGGGCCTCGCGCTGGCGCTGGCGCAGCGCTTCGGGCCCGTGGCGGCGCTGGCGATGATCGCGCCGGTGGCTTTGCTGAGCGATGCGCGGGCGATTGTCGATCTGCCGCTTCAGGCAATGTGCATGACGGCCTTTCTGGCGTGTTCTGCGGGGTTCGTGGTGTTCGGCGCTGCGCGGCGGGGCATGGGCGCGTTAGTCGCGGCGGCAGTAGCGGCGGGCGTGCTCAACTTTTTCGATTTTCTCTATAACCCCTCGAGCTTCGCGATGCTGTGCGCGTGGAGTTGGCTGGCGGCGGGATGGGTGCAGGGCGAGCGGCGCGGACTGTTCAGCGCGCTGCTCGTCTTCCTCGCGGCAATCGGCGGCTATGGCGGGATGTGGGCGCTGAAGTGGATCGCGGCGTTTGCTGCCGATCCCTCGGGCACACAAATATTCGTGTTCGGGGTCGGCGAGTTCACGCGCTGGGGGCCGGTGGCGACGCCGCTCGCCGCGACGATCAGCGTGTGGCAGGCTGCGTTCGATGCGGGTTGGAAGATCGCCGCGCTCGCTGGGCTCGCTGGGCTCGCTGGGCTCGCTGGTCTTACCCTCGTGGCGCTGCAGTCGAAACGTGAGGCAGCGGCAGGATGGCGTTACGTCGCTCTGGTACTGATGACCCCGATTGTGCCGGCCTATCTGGTGATCGAGCTGATGTCCGGCCATACGCTGGCCCATCCAGAATTTACGTTCCGGATCGTGCCGTGGACGGTGGGTGTGGTGTTGGCGAGCCTTGTGCTGGCGTGCGGCTATATGACGCCCGCCGCGCGGAAAGCAGCGATTTCATCTGCGACGTAACCGAGTTCGATGAGGATCGCGTCGGTGTGTTCGCCGAGCAGCGGTGCGCGAGTTTCGATCGTGCCGGGCGTTTCGCTGAGGCGGACGGGCGTTGTCGCCACGGGCGCGGGGCGCGGCAGGCCGGGATAAGCTATGGGCTGTAGAAATCTCATCGCCTGGACGTGTGGATCATCCAGAACCTGCTGCGGTGTATAGACGGGGCTGGCGGGCACGCGGGCCTTTTCAAGGAGATCGAGCGCCTCGGCGATGCTTTTGTCTTTGCACCATGCCGAGGTGCGCTCAGACAGCGCCGCGCCATTGTCACCGCGCAGTTCATCGGAGGTGAAACGCGGATCGGTGAGCCAGTGCGGCTCGCCCATCAGCTTGGCCCATCGGCGATAGAGCGGATTGCCGTTGACGAGGACAATGATCCATCCATCCGTACACTGAAAGATATCGGAAGGGCCTGCGGTCTGGCCGCGATTGAGCGTCGCCTGCCGGTCGATCTTGAGTGCGTCCTGTTCGATCAGCGGAGAGTTGAAGACGGTGAGGGCGGTGGCGAGGAGCGCGCCTTCGACCTGCTGGCCGCGCCCGGTCTGCTGGCGGGCCATCAGCGCGGCGAGCGTGCCATAGGCCGAGAAGGCAGCTGTCGCGAAATCGACCCAGCTTGCATAGGTGCGGGTCGGCTGGCCCGGCGCGCCGGTGAGATGCACGGCGCCCGACATCGCCTGCGCCACGCCGTCGAAGCCGACGCGGTTGGAATAGGGGCCGCCATGGCCGAACGCTGAGGCGGTGGTGAGGACGATGCGCGGGTTGATGGCCGATAGAGTCGCGTAGTCGAGGCCCATGGCGGTGAGCGTTTCAGGCGGGAGATTGGCAATCACCACGTCGGCGGTCGCAATGAGGCGCTCGGCGATGGCGCGGCCTTCGCGTTTCATCGGGTCGAGCGTCATGCCGCGCTTGTTGCGGTTCATCTGGAAGAACATCGCGCCTTCGCGGTCGGTCGTTTTCTCGCCGGGCATGACGGGGATCATCCAGCGGTCTTCGCTGCCCTCGCGCTTTTCGATGCGGATCACCTCGGCGCCGAAATCGGCGAGCATCGCGCCGCAATAGGGGCCGGCGATGTAGCGCCCGAAGTCGAGCACGCGCACGCCTTCTAAAACCTTTGTCATGTTTCCGCCCCGCACGCCTTTTCCATTGCCGGACTGCAATAAACAGCGCTGCGGATTTCGTCCATGGCAGGCGACGGAAAGCGGTCAGCCCTGCGTTTTATCTCTCGACTGACGAGGGGGCGTGGATGAACCGGCCAACCGGCCCAACCAAGCAGGGATAAACGCCATGTCGATCGTGCTGAACACCGCCGCCGTCGCCTTTGCCGCATTGATGATGGTCGCCTCCGCTTCGGCGCGCGATCGCGGTGATCGCCGCCAGGAACACCAGAGCGAACGAATTTATCGCGGCTATACCAGCGGCGATCTGACCGGCCATGAGGCGACGCGCCTCGTCAAGGAACAGCGCGGGATCGAGCGCTATGAGGACCGCCTGACGTCCGATGGCGACTACACAAAAAAGGACAAGGTGAAGACGGAGATCGTCCAGGACGCTGCGAGCGCCGAAATCTACCGGCTTCGCCACAATAATCGCGAGCGGAACTAGCCCCCCGTTTGTTTCCGCCGCGTATCGGGCGGTGGCGCCAATGCCCCGGCACCACCGCCCAACTTTTTGTCTAGAGGGGTGCTATTCGCACTCGTCGCCGCCGAGGCCGAGCCAGTTCCAGACCCGGCCGGCGGCGCCGCAGGATTCTTCGCGGGCCGCAGCGTCGACGGTCGACTCGCAATAGAGCGAGTTGGAATCGCAATAGGGCGCGTCGCGGGGTTCGAGGACGATCTCGACCTGGTCAAGCGCGATCCTCGGGCTGGCGTCGGCCGACATGAAGGCTTCCAGGAATTTCGCGTCGACCAGCGCGTCGTAGTCGGTCCAGAGCGTCGGGCCGGACGGGATGGTGCCGTAATCGTAGCAGGAGACCTCGAATTTCAGTTTCGCGCCGGGGGCGAGGTCGCCCTTGAAGACGCGCACGACTTCGCCTTCGACCTTGCACGGCCCCATGCCGCCGGAAGGGCTGGAGACATCCTTGATCTCGATCTGCAGGTGATTGGGCGCAGAGCGGCGCGCCTCTTCGTAGAATTCGGGTGCCAGCACGGCGGCGGCCGGTCCGGTCAGCGCGGCGGCAAAGGCAGCAGCGATGAAACGGCGACGGACGGTGCTCATGATGCCGGGACATATAACGCGCCCGGCGATTGCGCATCAGGGGGCGGCTTGACCGCCCCCTGAATTGCAGGGCTTGTTGCAGGAATGTTGCTTTGGGTTCTCTGCGCGGCGCTGGCCGCGGCGTCAGCGGTTGCGGTTGCGCGGCCGTTTCTGTTCGCGCGGAAGGGGTCGTCGGATGGCATGGCCTCCGCGATCTACCGGGCGCAGTTGGCTGAATTGCGGCAGGAAGCCGATGCTGGCGAGATCGCCGAGGGCGACGCCGAGGAAGCGCGGCGCGAGATCGCCCGCCGCCTGCTGGCCGCCGATGCGGCGGAGAAGGCGGGTTCGGGCAAGGGGCTGAAAAGCGAGGCGATGTTCGGGCTCGGCCTGACGCTGCTCGTGCCGTTGGCGGCCTTGTCGCTCTATCTCGTGGTTGGACGGCCCGATCTGCCGGGCGAACCGCTGGCCAGCCGCGACATGGAGGCGGCCATGAAAGCGGCACCGCTGGACCAGGTGGCCGAGAGCCTGTTCCAGCGCCTCGCGATGGACCCCGGCCATGCCGAGGGCTGGTTGCTGCTGGCGCGGACCTATATGCGCCTCGAGCGCTATGACGAGGCGGCCTCGGCTTATGGCCGTGCCATCGATCTGATCGGGACCAAGACCGGCGCCGATCTCTTCAGCGCCTATGGCGAATCGCTGACGCTGGCGGCCGGTGGGCGGGTGACGGAAGCGGCGGCGGCAGCGTTTGTCACAGCGCAGGCGCTCGATCCCACCGATCCGCCGTCGCGCTATTATCTCGCCCTGCGCAAATCGCAGACGGGTGACGCGGTGGGCGCGGTCGCCGATCTCAAGGCGCTGCTGGCCGATACGCCCGGCGATGCGCCGCAACGGCCGATCATCGAGGCCAAGCTGAGCGAGCTGGAGGGCCAGAGCGCCGTCGGCGACAATCCGCAGGTGCGCGCGATGGTTGAAGGTCTCGCCGCCAAGCTAGAGGCCGATCCGCAGAACCTGGACGGCTGGCTGCTGTTGATGACCTCGTATGTGCGGCTGGATGAAGCCGATAACGCGCGTGCCTCGATGGTCAAGGCGCGTGCGGCGTTCAAGGACGATGCGGCAGCGCTGGCGCAGATCGCTGCCAAGGCGAAAGAGCTGGGGCTGGAGATTTAACCTGCCCTCATGGCCGCCCTTGAGGCGACCATCCATTCCGGTCTTGAAAGCAAGAGCTGGATGGCCGGGTCAAGCCCGGCCATGAGGAATGGGGCGGTCAGTTCCGCATTTCGTAGAAGGCATTGTTGCTCAGTTCGGCGGCGGCATTGCCGTCGCGGAGCCAGGCTTTGGCGGCGGGATCGTCCATCAGATAGGCATCCCAGAAAGCGACCGACATTTCGCGGATCAGACGGTGGAACGTGTCATCCCGGCTGGTGTCGCGGCCGCCGCGCTTTGACCCCTCGCCGCCGAAGACCATGTGGTCGCCGCCGTTCAGGACCACGAGATACTGGTTTGGCACTGTGATGTGACGGAAGGGAATCTGACGATCGGAGGCTGGCTGATCCTTGTCGAGCGGACTCATGTCGTTGGTGCCGGTGAAGTGCAGCATCGGCCTGCTGAGAAGCGAGAAGGCGTCGTCGAGATTGCGCGCGCCCATCGGCTTGTTGGGCGAATAGGCGATGAACGCCTTGAAGCGCGGCTCGGCATATTCGGTGATACCACGCCGGCCGAGCTTCATGCCGGCAGCGGTAAGGGTCGAGACCGCGCCAAACGAATGACCTGACATGCCGATGCGGTCGATATCGAGGCGCCCGGCCAGCGGGCCTGAGGCATTCATCTCGATGAGATGATCGACGGCAGAGGGTACGTCTTCAAAGCGCCCTTTGAGAACGGAAAGATCGCGCGTCGCGGCGGTGAGGGCGCGGATGATCTCCCTGGGGTCGGTCATGCCCTCCCACACGCTGCGGTCGGAGCCGGGGTGCTGAATATGCACTGCGACATAGCCCCATGAAGCGAGGTGTTCACCCAGATAGGCCGCGCCTTCCCGCGAACCGCCGAGACCGTGGCTGAAGATGACGACAGGGCGCGGGCCTTTGGCCGTGATGGGCACGTAGATCTTGTAGGGGATGGCGCGGCCGTCACGATCGGCATCGACCCATTCGCCGAGAATGATCTCGATCTTTTCCGGGCCGGGATCGGCTTTCCAGGCGGCAGCGGAAGCGGGCAGGACGAACGCGAGGAGGGCGAAGACGGCGAGAGCCAGGCGCATGGGGAATCCTTCGATTTGCCCTAGTCTAACGCAGGACGGCGCCGCTCCCGTCGGGAACGGCGCCGTCATTTTTCTATCGAAGCGTTACAGCGTGACTGAGCTGACGTAGGCGTCGAGCTCTGAGGAGGCCGTGGCGCGTTCGGCCTGGAGCGCGGTCAAGGACTGCTCAAGGGCGATAAGGCGGTCTTCCTGGGTCGCCAGCGTCGCCAGATAGCGGCGCTGGAGATCGCTGCCTTCCGGCACCGCCGCAAGGTTGTCGCGGATGCGCTTCTGCTCCTCATAGAGACGGTCGCGCTCGGCATTCGCCTTGGCGATCTCGCCGTCGATGCGGTCGATGTTCTGCTTCAGCTCGGCGACGCGCTGGAAGGCGGCACGCTGCTGATCGCTAAGGCGCGTATCGGCTGCGTAATAGTAGATCGAGCTCATATCGAGTGTGGAGAGGGCCAGCGACTGGTTGTCGATGCGCTCCCAAACGACTTCGAGCTTGCCCGTCTCGCCGGCCTTCACCGTGAGCGGCACGCGCACCGAATCTTCGGTCAGTTCAACGGTCGACCCCTCGGGCGATTTCAGCTCCATGTCGAAATGGCGCGGGCTTTCAATGACCATCATGCGGTCCTCGTTGGCCGGGGCCTTCACGGCATAGGCGTAGGTCTGGCGCGTCATGGACTGCATTTCGACGATGCCTTTGACGATCTTGGCACTGATGAGATTGCTTTCCGAGTTCGTGGTCTGGTCGACCTTGGTTTTCTGGTCGAGCGCGAAAGAAAGCATGCGCTTTTCGCCCTGGGGCAGTGTGCCCATGACGGCGTCGCCGACATAGGTGGTGCTGCCGCTGGTCGTGTCGAACAGGGTCACGATGCCCGGCGGCAGGCCGGACTCGGTGTCGTTCGAAAGACGGATTGAGGCGAGCGGGTGCAAAGGATGGACCGAGGGCTGGAAAATCGAGATGCGGTCGGCGGGGACCA
>Ga0105044_10015485_pt1 | contig 10300 bp, 8 predicted proteins | sample MAT01_FD_78092 | JGI IMG/M metagenome (GOLD analysis project Ga0105044, IMG submission 78092) | Freshwater microbial communities from Lake Fryxell liftoff mats and glacier meltwater in Antarctica - MAT-01 | ecosystem: Environmental > Aquatic > Freshwater > Ice > Liftoff microbial mat | place...
CCTTACAGTCCCCTTCAGGGGGCTTGAATCGGCAGACGGACGCTTTAGCGTCTGGCGTCCAACGAGGCAAAATCAACCCCTAAAATCCTTAACTTGGTGCATGTGGGGCTGAGTAGTTACCTTGAAAGTACCATTGATCAGAGCTACGTTTGCTGAAGATGTTGAACATCAGGGTATTACTCCTTAGTTTAAGTAAATTAGGAATTACGCAGTTCAAGAATTTTGAGGGAGAAAATGAGCTAGAAAGATTCAATTTCTTCCCTCAACTTACTGGGCGAAGTTGTCTCACCTATTGTGGCACAGAGCGCCGCTTCATAAAAATACCGAGACCTGAGCGAAACAGACCAACTTTTCACTCACGCCTCGGCCTTCACATGACTCTAATCACTTACTCTTGCGGTGGAATCGTCCACGCCAATGCTTCTGGCAAAACAGACCGGAAAGCCACCAACGAATGACCACTGCCGATTTCGACGTACTGATAATTCGTCTCGGTGCGGCGGCGGTTGAGGATTTCACGCAGTTCACGCGCCGGTTTCTTGAAGCGGGCGCTGCTTTCATAACGCCCAACCGAGTGGAAAATCCGGGCGGGCAGGCGTTCGGTATCATCAAAGCGGCGCATGATTTGGCGTAGTTCAGCGGCGGACTTGCCCTCACCCAACGGCGCGGACAACATGATGAGGCTGCTGAACAAAGTCGGATTCTTGAGGGCGGCGTGGGCAGCTGCGACTGCGCCCATCCCCACCCCGCCAATGCCGATACGCGCCGGGTCAACACGATACTCGGTCTGCACAAATGGCAGCAGTTCTTGGGTCAAAAATTGGTAATGGCGGTCATTGGCGAGAAACATCTTATCGCGAGCCGATTGGTCGCCACTTTGCATCATGACCACAATCGCCTTAGACATCTTCCCATGCTTAATCAAGGCGTCCACGATGGCCGGGGTTTGCAACGGGCCACTCGCCCATTCGCCATCTAACAACACCATCACCGGCAGCGGGTCAAAGGTCGTCTCGTAATCCGGCGGGGTATACACCCAACAGGTGCGCCCGCTGAAATTTAACTGCGTGCTTTTGATGGGGTATTCGTCCACGCGCCCATGCGGGACACGCGCCAATTTCGACCAATCGGGGAATGGGCGGGCGTCGCGCATCCGCAGCACCGACACGCTCATTTGCGGTGTGACGATGCGGGTTGGATTATACGGGTCGGTATGCCAGAATTGGCTGACGCGCTCAACGATCTTCGGGTCGCCGGTGACGGGCGTCATCGGGTCGTCAATCACCAACATATAGTCCAACAGGTCATCGGACTGGAATTGAACCGTCGCGTACCACAGCGCCGTCCCAGCCAGATTTTCCAGCGGGACGAACGGCGGGTCGCGCCGGATGGTATCGAGATTGATAGCGACGCGCTGTGCGCCGGTGCGGGCATAGATGAAGGTGGCCTTATCACCCTCTACCCACGGAAAAGCCGGATGTTGGCGCAACAAATTCGCCACCAACGGCAGACGGGATTCGATGGCGGTATTCAGCGCGTCTTTCAGGAACGCTTCAAACGACGGCCAAGTGGTCATGCGGGGTGTCTCCCTCAGTGCAGCATTCATGGCTATGATTGTAGCATCATGTCACATTTTTCCCCACGCCACACAAAAACGAGCTTAATATGTCTAATCTCCCCATTTCTCCCGCCCGCTGGCGTACCCTGCCGGTACAAGCCATCGCCTTATTCACGTTCGCATTGATGCCGGTTTGGTATCGTGTCTCTGCCGCCACCCCTATTATTGGTGGTGGTGATGTCACACGGTTTGCCGTTTTCATCCCCTCTACGTTGACCTTTCTCGTCTGGGTGTTGCTTGGCTTGCCGGGGATTGGGCGGCTGTTCAGCGGATTCCGCGCCGTCTGGTTGATTTGTCTGGTCGCGTTGGCGATTTGGGCGTATGCCAGCGGGGCATGGGCGTATCTGGGGGCGCAAAAACCCGACCTCGCTAATACTGCTGCTTTGACGTGGGCGGTTTCGACTGGATTCGCCGTGGCCGTCGCCAGTGTCGGCCTCCCCGCCCGCGCCGTCGTGGTGGTGCTGATGCTTGGGGTGGCGTGGAATGGGGTTTTGGTAGGCCAGCAAGTCGCGCTACAAGGCTCGGCGGGCGGCTTTTGGGCGACGCTGAAAGAGTTTCAAATCGACATCGACCAGCCGCGTATCTCCGTCGTCCAAGCCGACGGCATACGTTGGTTGCGCCCGTATGGGCTATTGCCTCACCCGAATTTACTGGCCGGATTCCTGACGATTGGGCTGTTGGCTTGTGCGTCGTTTCTGACCGACACCCGCCCTGTGCGTTGGCTCATCGGCGCGGGGATATGGAGCATCGGACTCTGGGCGCTGATGTTGACCTTCAGCCGAGGGGCTTATCTTGCTTTCGGGGTGGGTGGGTTACTTTTGCTAATCCTCATGTACCGCGCTGGGCGTTGGACTCAAGCTTTAGCCATCGCCGGAGTTCTAACGGTCATCCTCGGTTTGACGTTTGCGACGGCCTATCACCCGTTTTTGCTGGCACGCGCAGGGAATGGCGACGAGACCACAGAACAATATTCGCTCGGCGAGCGTGCCATGCTGAATGCCGCCGCCGTCAATGGCATACAAGACGCGCCCATCCTCGGACTCGGCGCGGGCAATATACCGTGGTATTCGGCGCGATGGTTATACGTGCGGGACTCCCCGATTCAGGGCAATTTCCCGCACAATGCCGCCCTGACCGTTTGGAGTGAATTGGGGCTGGTCGGGTTACTCTTGTGGGCGGGCGCGATAGGGAGCGGCATAATCGCGGCCTTTGGAGTCCTCAAGCAAAAACCGCCGGATTCGGTCTTTCGCGCCGCGCTCATCAGCGGATTCGTCGCGCTGATGGCCGCCGGTTTGGTCGAGTATTATTCGGTCACGATAATCCATTTTATGGCGGGTGGCTGGGGTCTAATCGCCGTCGCCCTCACACCAATCAACCGGCCTATGTTAGAATCGGGCGCATTCAACGCTGAACCGTCACTGGAAGGAAAGTAGCCTTATGGTTGATTCGCAGCACGTCCATGATTACTTGTTCAGGGGCAACTTGGCCGACATCGACCCTGATGTGGCCGAATTGGTGCGCCACGAAACGGCACGCCAAGCCCGTACCCTCATCATGATCCCGTCCGAAAGCACCATCCCGCTGGCCGTGCGTGAAACGCTGTCGTCCGCATTCCACAACATCTACGCCGAAGGCTATCCGCTGGACAGCACGCGCACGATGGGCGAGGATGACATCCTCGATTACCATGCGCGCCTGCCAGAATTTCGCCGCTTCAGCGATGAGCGTTATTACAAAGGCACAGAATACGCCAACATCATAGAATCGTTGGCACGCCGCCGCGCCGCTGAGATTTTCGCCACCCATCAGTACAGCGCCGACCAGTTGTACGTCAATGTACAGGCACTTTCCGGCGCGCCTGCCAACAATGCGGTCTATTCCGCCTTGCTCTCGGTGGGTGATACCGTCATGGGCATGGATTTGATTCAGGGCGGCCACCTCACCCACGGCTCACCGGTCAACCGTAGCGGCAAGAATTATAAAATTATCAGCTACGGCATCAATCCTGAGACGGAAACCATCGACTACGAACAGATGCGCCGTCTGGCATTAGAACACAAGCCGAAGATGATTATCGGCGGCTATTCCAGCTACCCACACCCGGCGGATTGGGCGATCTATCGCACCATTGCCGATGAAGTCGGCGCGTATCTGTTGGCCGACGTGGCGCACGTTGCTGGCCTGATTGCAGCGGGGGTTTACCCCAACCCCGTCGGCATCGCCGATGTCGTGACTTTCACCACCCACAAAACATTGGGCGGCCCGCGTGGGGCAGTGATTATCACCCACAAGAAGGCGCTTTCTAGCAAAATTGACCGCGCCGTATTCCCCGGTGAACAAGGCGGCCCGCACATGAACACCATCGCGGCGCTGGCCGTCGCGCTCAAACTGGCGACAACCGGTTCCTTCAAAAAATTACAGCGCCAGACGATTACCAACGCGAGCCGTCTGATGGAAAAACTCGAATCACGCGGCCTAAAAATCCCGTTTGCAGGCACGACAACTCATCTGCTCAACGTGGATTGCGGCTCGGTGGTCGGGGCAGACGGCACAAAACTGTCTGGTGACATGGCCGCCCGCATCCTCGACCTTGCGGGGATTGTGTGCAACCGCCAGACCATCCCCGGTGATACCTCGCCCTTACGCCCAACCGGTATCCGTCTTGGCACGCCGTGGATCACCCAGCGCGGCTTCACCGAAACCGAGATCGACCAACTCGGAGACATCATCGCGGATGTGATTACCGCCTGCGTGCCATTCAGCTATGCGGGCAAAAAGCGTGATGTGTCCCGCGCCAGCATCCCGTTTGCAGTCTTGAGCGAAGCCCGTTTGCGCGTTCGTGACCTCGCGTTAAGCGTCGGTATCGACACCGAGGCGGCGGTTGACGATTATCCGCACTTTTCCTACCAAGATGGCTTGCCCGACACCGGCGCGTATCGCCTGTACATCTGGGGTGAACACGCCGCGCCGTTCCTCAATGGCCTCGTGACCTCGGATGTGTTCGCGCTGGGAGAGGGTCAGAGCCAGACCACCCGCGTCCTCAGCCCGGAAGGTCAAGAATGGGCGCATGGCCTCGTCAGTTTCACACAAGGCGGCTATGCGCTGGATGTCAACCAAAACGCCGGGACGATTGCCGCCTTCTTCCGTAGCGCGTCAGATGGTTTTGTGTTGATTGACCCGACGGATCCGATGGTTCGTCTATTGGGGCCTGTCGATGTGCGCGTCTTAGGCGAGGTTGACGCACCTGCCACGCTGTCTGACGGTGAAGGCTACGCGCAAAAGGCGTTTTTCGTTGGGATGAACGGCGCGCATTACGCGGGGCCGACAGCCTCAGTCTTGCCTGCTTTCTCATGGACAGAACCCGCCGACGGTGATTTGAAGGTCACGCCGCTGCACGCCACTCACAAGGCGATGAAGGCCAAGATGGTCCCGTTCGCCGGATACGATATGCCGGTCTGGTATAGCTCTGTGACCGACGAGCATCACGCCGTCCGGCGCGGCGCGGGCATCTTTGACGTGACTCACATGGGCGTGTTCGATGTGCGCGGCGCGGGCGCGGCGGCCTTCCTCGACACGGTGGCGACCAATGATGTGTTCAGCCTCGCCATCGGTGAGTCGCACTACACCTACTTCCTCGGCACAGACGGTCAGCCCTTAGACGACCTGATGATTTATCGCCTCGGTGCGGATGATTATCTGGTGGTGGTCAACGCCTCGAACAATGATAAGAACTGGGCATGGCTGAACGCGGTCAAATCCGGTCAGGTCACTGTTGACTCGGCCAATCCATCCCGCCGTGCCAGCGGCGCAGACACCTGCGAGTTGCGCGACCTCCGCGCCGACTCCAGCGGTGCAGACCGCCGTCTTGATGTGGCGCTGCAAGGCCCCAAGAGCCTCGAAACCCTGCTCAAAATGGAGGGCGACCCCGACGAAAAGGCCGCGCTCAAGGCGTTGATGTGGGCGGGCGTGACTCGTGCGACCTTAGACGGTTTTGACCTCATCATCAGCCGTACCGGATACACCGGTGAGCGTGTGGCGTTCGAGTTGTTCGTCCACCCCGACCAAGCCGCCGCATTGTTCGCCCGGCTAGTCGAGTTGGGCGTGACGCCATGCGGTCTCGCCTCACGCGACAGCCTTCGCACCGAGGCCGGTTTGCCGCTATACGGTCACGAATTGGCTGGCCCGTATGCGATGAACCCCGGCGATGCTGGTTTCGGCACGTATGTGAAGCCGTGGAAGTCGTTCTTTGTCGGCAAGGCCGCATTCTTGGCGCACGAGGCCAAGCGCGATGTCGAAATCGCCCGCTTCCGCCTTGACAGCAAAACCGGACGCCCCGCCAAGCAAGGCGACCCAGTGGTCGATAAGCGTGGGCGGGTGGTCGGCGTGGTAACGAGTTGTGCGATTGATAGCGACGGCTATCAGACCGGCCTTGCGCTGCTCAAAGACGAGTTCCAGCCCGAAGGCACGCCGTTATGGATTTATTGCGGCGCAGAAAAACTCGACGCTGTGAATCTGTCCGGCCTGAAAATCGGCGGGCGCGCCATCGCCCCAGAGCAGGCGACTGTGTTGAGCCGCTTCCCTAAGGCTAAGAAGTCCTGAGTCCCAAGTCCTGAGTCCTGAGATGGGTTCGCCCTATTTCAGGACTCGGCATTTTGGCAAACCTCCGTAAAACGTCCTGTAGGGGCGCAGCGTGCTGCGCCTTATTTCCCCCTATACTCCTCTCCGTGATAACATCCCAAAACGCTAAAACGTCGCGTAATGGGCAAACGATTTGAAAACCATCCGGTTCTCATCCAAGAAAAACACCTCGGCAGAAAAACCTCTATGCCCTTTGTAATAAAGGGTGATGGTATCAACGCCCCACAAAATCGTTGTGAGTTCAAAATGCAAATCCGGGTAAACGTTGAAGCGCTTTCGCCCAATACGCGCCAACATTTTCCTTTCCCTTGAGCTTACCACTCGCCTCCCCCATCACTTGTATGATGACCGGGGAAGTCACTTCAAAAATCGTCCGTAATAGTGCAACAAAATCGCCTCAAGGTCTGACTATTCCACGCCGCTATCTACTCCGCAGCAAATTGCTCTACAAAAGTTTGATCCAACATCAATTCCCCCTTATTTTTTACATCATCAACCCGATTGAAGATAACACATTTCACTCATCAAATTTTATGCTAGTGTCTAGCATATTCTTGGCGTTTTCCACTATAATCGAATCATCATTAGATTAACTGGGTTCATCCCCAAATACTCAAAGGGCAAAAAACGCGATGACCGATAACGTCATGGAACAATCCGAACAATTGACCGGTTTCGATTACTACAAGATGGACGCCTTCTTGCCCGACAGTCACAAAGAACTGCGCGGACAGATTCGCGGCTGGGTCAACGAGGTCGTGCTGCCCAACATCAACCCGTACTGGGAGCGTGCCGAATTCCCGTATGAAATCGCCATGCGGATGAAGGAACTGCCGATTCTGGGCGGCCTGATTCGCGGCTATGAGAGCGCCGGTTTAGACCCGATGGCGATGGGCATTGTCGGGTATGAATTGGCACGCGGTGACGGCAGCATCGGCACATTCTACGGCGTCCACAGCGGCCTCGCGATGGGCAGCATCGGCTTGTTGGGCAGCAATGACCAGCGTGAGCGTTGGCTACCGAGTATGGCGCGTTTGGAAAAAATCGGCGCGTTCGGATTGACCGAGCCAGAGCGCGGTTCGGCGGCGGTGGACATTCAATCGACGTTCCGCCGTGACGGGGCTGAGTACATCCTCAACGGCGCGAAGCGTTGGATCGGCAACGCCACCATCTCTGGCATCTTGATTATCTGGGCGCGTGATGAAGTGACCGGCGAATTCGGCGGCTTTGTGATCGAAGACCCGCAGACCGTCGAAGGTCTGACCATGACCAATATTCAGGGCAAAATCGGCAAGCGCGCTATCCTCAACGCCGACATCGTGTTAGAAAACGTGCGCGTCCCATCAGACAATCGGCTGGAGAAGGTCAAGACTTTTAAGGACATCGGCAAGGTCTTGGTGATGGGTCGCACCGGCGTAGCATGGGAAGCGGCAGGCGCAGCCTCAGCTGCCTTTGAATACGCGCTGGAATACGCCAAGAATCGCGTGCAATTCGGCAAGCCCATTGCCGGTTTCCAACTCATCCAGCAAAAACTGGTCGAGATGGCAACCGAAGTCACGCTGATGCAGCTTCAATGCTTCCAGTTGTCAAACCTAATGATCGCGGGTCAACTGACCGATGGCATCGCGGCCATGGCGAAGTACAACTGCGCCCGCAAAGCACGTCAGGTGTGCTTATTGGCGCGTGAGACGATGGGCGGCAACGGCCTACTCATCGAGAATCATGTGGCTCGCCTATTAACCGACGCCGAGGTCATTTACACCTATGAAGGCAGCAACGAAATTAACATGTTGATCGTCGGGCGTGACCTGACCGGCATCAGCGCGTTCGTCTAAACACAGAGTCGTGAGTGGCGAGTCCTGAGTCCTGAGATGGGATTAGACCCATCTCAGGGAAAAGATGCAAGACTTATCTCCTTTTTCCCTTACACCTTGCAGCTCGTTTTTGCCCTTACTCAGGACTCATCACTTTAACTTCTGCCGTAAATCCTCCACAATCGCGTCTACCGATGTCCCGAAGGCATAGACCGTCACCCATTCCCCATCAGGATTTAGCACGAACGATGACGCGGTATGATTGACCGTGTAATACGGGTTTGACCCGTCCCCGACCATCGACTGGAAGAACGCGCCAAATTCGGCTGTCAGAGCGGTCAGCGCGGCGGACTCCCCTGTATAAGCCAAGAAATCAGGGTTGAAGCGCGTGACATAGCCCTTTAATATCTCTGGCGTGTCGCGCTGCGGGTCAACGCTAATCAATAGAAAGTTCACATTGGCGGCTTGTTCGCCCAGTTCCCGCGCAATCAGACGGAAATCGGTCAGCGTCGCTGGGCAAAAATCTGGACAAAATGTATAGCCAAAATACAGCACCGTGTATTTGCCGCGCAAATCGCTGAATTGGGCGGATAGCCCGTTCATATCAATCAACGCGACATCGGCTATGAGATGCGGCTCTACCGCGTTCACCCCAGACGAAAAAGCATTTTCATCGACAAGCGCCAACGTGCCGTTATCGTTGTTATTGGCGGTAGGCGCGCTATTGCGGGTGTTAATGACGATGATGACGACGAGAATCATCACAACAATCACGACTCCCAATCCCAACAACAATTTCAGGACAGGTGGCTCATTCGATTGCGGCGGCTGTTCAGTCATGCTATAGTCCCCTGATGCTTTATCTATTTGTGAATATTTTAACAGGGCGCGTTCGATAGCACAGCGTCTTTTGTCTTTTGCTCACTTTACCCCAACAATATGCGAGGAGTCCGCCGTGATGCGTAATTTTCACCCCCTAGACCAAGTACAGTCCGATACCGAAACAGGTATCCTGCTGTATACCTCATCCGTGGAAGCGCCGTTCAAGCCCCAAGTCGCCATGAAGCGCGAGGGCAACTATATCGCGTTATCGGTCAGCCACGGCCCAATTGAATTGGCGATGCGCCCGCGTGTGGATGAACTCAAGCGCGTTTTGGGGCGGATTAGCCCCGTTGTAGGCTTACAAACCACCCGTCAGGTCGGCACGAGTGACGCCTATATCGCGCTCGGCCTCAACCCGGAGGGGACTCTGCTGCTACGCCCGACGCTGGTGGCTGACGCGACAGGTCATTTCTGCTTCAACCTGATTATGTCCGACGCTATGCGCCAATCGCTGTTCGACTGGCTGGGCGTCGTCGGAGAGCATGAGTAGGACTCACCCTCACCTTGCCAATCGACGGACTCACCCGTTACAATAACGGGTGTAAGCGGCGTGATGGTTTTTCATCACCCATCATTTAGAAAAAGATCGGCAGACCAAGAGAGCGCCAGCGGATAAGACATCGCATGGCCGCCGAAGGGGCAAGCGGGCGTCGGTTGCGCCATAACCCGCGAAACTCTCAGGCCAAATGGATTGGTCATGCCAAAAGACTCTGAAGGGGTTTCTCCGACAGGGCGTGCAGCAATTTTGTTGCACGCCCTGTTTTTCGTTATGCTTGCGTTGTACGACTCTCCCTATCTCTGCTCGTGACAAAAGAGGACATTTCACTATGGCTGACCTGACTTATCCCAGTGACCTGAAATACGCCAAATCGGATGAATGGGTGCGTATCGAAGGCGATATCGCCACCATCGGCATCTCGGATTACGCCCAAGACGCCCTCAACGATATTGTGTACGCCGAACTCATCCCCGGCAAAGATGAGGCGCTGAAAGCGGGCGACGCCATCGCCTCAATTGAGTCGGTCAAGGCTGCCTCTGAAGTGTACTCGCCCGTCAGCGGCACGGTGGTTGAGGTTAATACCGCCATCGTTGACAACCCAGAACTGCTCAACACCGACCCGTATGGCAAAGGCTGGATGGTCAAAATTAAGTTGGACGGCGCACCAGACCTGTCTGCATTACTGGATTCTGCCGCCTACGCCGAATTCAACAGCGGGCGCTAACGACTAAATCTTATGGCGAAACTGCTCACCGTCAGCGTCGGCACGGCGCAGAGCATTATGACCTCTGGCGCGCCGAATTCCCCAACATCGCGTGGGTTCACGGTGGATTCGGTGAGAATGTCACC
>Ga0105044_10015487_pt1 | contig 10300 bp, 10 predicted proteins | sample MAT01_FD_78092 | JGI IMG/M metagenome (GOLD analysis project Ga0105044, IMG submission 78092) | Freshwater microbial communities from Lake Fryxell liftoff mats and glacier meltwater in Antarctica - MAT-01 | ecosystem: Environmental > Aquatic > Freshwater > Ice > Liftoff microbial mat | place...
GGCAATGTGATTTGGTATCAGCAATTTGAAGGCAAGCCAAGTCCACGTTGAGAACTGTAGTTTTAGCCCTCACCCCTAGCCCCTCTCCCAAAGGGCGAGGGGAGCCGGAAAAGCTTTCAAAGTCCCTCTCCCTGGGGAGAGGGATTTAGGGTGAGGGAAAACTCTGGGTTTCAAGTTAGACGAGGTTTAAGCTATAGCTTCTAAAACGAGCTTCTAAAACGAGCCAAGCCCTTGCTTTAGCATGATTTTTTAGAACATGAATGTACTGTCGAGGTGCCAAGTTGGGGGCGTGTGGGTGAGGTGGATGTGGCGAATGAATTTGCGGAAGTAGAAGCGCCGCTCAGTTTCGGAGAGATCATTCCAGAACTGCGGGATAGAAGCTACTTGGGCGATCGCCTCCAAGTCTGGGGGCGGCAGTTGCGATCGCCGTTCCTGCAACACAGCAATTTCGCTTTGAATTTTGTAGGCTCGTAGCTCAGCGGTTTCAGCATCCAAAACCCCGCTCTGGGTGAGATCGAGCAGTTGGGGCAAGATGTCTTGCTTGGCCAAAATTTGACGATCGAGGGTTTGCCGAATCGTATTGGGATCAGCTTGGCGCAGTCCTGCAAAGGCTTTGGGTAACACGGTGCAAATTTGCTGAATGGTTTGGTCGAGCACAGCATCATAGGGAAGCGCACGGCACCGGGGGGCGTTGGGGCATTGGTTGGGGCGGAGGTAATGATAAACCCGGTCGCGGCGAGGCGCACTGACGCGGCTAATCGTCATAGGAGACTGACACACCCCACACTGCACCAAGCCCGCGAGGGATCGCACCGCGCTAGCCGAGCGGGGCGGCAGTTGACGATTGCGGCGCAGCAAGCGTTCGATTTGAGCGGCTTCTTGGCGAGAGAGAATGGCCACATGGGTATCGGGGATCACGTCTCCGGTGTGGTAGGCCAAGTCTCCGCGATAGACCGGATGGGTCAACCAACGCTGCCCAGTTGAGACAGAAATGCGCTTGTTGTACTTGGTTTGTAAGTAGCGAACACTCCCCCGCAGAGAGCCGTAGAGCAAGAAATGCTCAAAAAAATCTTTGACCACAGGGGCGGTGGTGCGGTCAAGGAGGTAGCGATCGCGCCCTCTGCGATACCCATAGGGGGCTTTGCCGGGGGGCGGCAAGGTTTTGATGCGGTTGCGGGCATGGCCTTGGCGAATGAGGTCACGCCGCTGCTCAACCTGCAACGTCTGGAGGCGCGTTAACCAGTCCGCCGCTGTTTGGGGGGCAGCGTCTGGCAACGGATTCTCTAGCACAAGTAGGCTCAGACCTTGAGCCGCAAGGGCAGAGAGGCGATCGCCCACGTCTTCGACCGAGCCTCCTAACGCCCCTAACTGCTACACCACAACGGTTTGACCCGGCTCAGCCTCAGCCAAAAGTCGTTACCATTGGGTGCGATCGCCCTGATCCCAATACACCCGATCCACGGGTTGATTCCACTCCTGGCAAGGCCGCGTAGAATCAGACCCTGAACAATAGCAATAGGCCACAGTAATCATGGGATATGAATCATGGGATATGAATCATGGGATATGGGAGGATGCAACGATGACGACCGACCTCAAACTCTCAGAGTGACCCAGGGGATCGTCGGGCAGATTCCGGTGGGATCAGACGAGTGGACACAAAAGAGGGGCGATCGCTCTACGCTATTTATCCGTCTATTCACCCAGCCCCAGCCATACATTCCATCCCCTAGTATCCAGTTATCCCGCTCCAACACCTTCTAAAATGCTAGTTTAAGCGAGTTTCTTTCAGGCATCTGATTTCTTAGGATTGAAAAATTCTTAGAATTGAAAACTGGGAGCTTCATTGCCACACCTCAACCCGGCGCAAATCAGCAAGTCCATCTTCATCCCCTTAGCATCCCCTTAATTTCAGCACCGAGATCCTGCCCCCATTCACCTCTCCACCGTCCACCCCAAAACATGTCTACCTCTGCCCTAGAAGCCAGTTTTCATCAAATTGTTGCCGCCTTGCAACAAGAGCAGCGCCCGACCGAAGCCTTTACCCTGAGCCTCGTGGGTGAAGAAAGTCAGTTTGTGCGGTTTAACTATGCCAAAGTCCGCCAAGCAGGCTGCGTCACTGATTGCGATGCGACCCTCACCCTGATGGATCAACACCGCATGGCCTCTTTCACCTTTCCCTTGGTGGGTGATGGGTCGGTGGATGGGGCGATCGCCCAAGAAATGCTAAAACGGTTGCGGCAAGAGTTGCCCCAGCTCCCCGAAGACCCATTTTTAGTGCTCCCCAGCGGCGATGCCCACAGCCGCGAAGAGCACCCCGGCATCTTGCTGCCCCCAGATCACCTAGTAGACACGATTTTGACCCCAGCAATGGGTTTAGATATGACGGGGCTGTATGCCGGAGGGCGGTTGATTCGGGGCTACGCCGACTCTGCCGGACAAAAGCACTGGTTCCTCACCGACACCTTTGTGCTCGATTACTCGCTATATACTCCCGATGGCCAAGCAGTCAAAGGGGTTTTGGCTGGCAATGAGTGGAGTGACGATCTCTATGCAGCAAAACTAGCAGACTCGAAGCGCCAATTAGAGCGTTTAGCTCAGCCACCCAAACTGATCCCCAAAGGCAACTACCGCACGTACCTCGCCCCAGAGGCGGTGGGCGAACTGATCACAATGTTCTCTTGGGGCGGCATCAGCGAAGCCGCCCTCCAACAAGGGGAAAGTGCCCTTGCCGCGCTACAACAGGGCGACGCCACCCTATCTGATAACTTCACCCTGCAAGAAAATTTTAGCCGAGGAGCCGTGCCCCGGTTTAATGACCTCGGAGAAATGGCTCCGATGCAGTTGCCGTTGATCCAAAACGGGCGACTGGTCAATACCCTCGTCAGTTCGCGCAGCGCTAAGGAATATGGCAAGGTCGCCAACGGAGCCAGTAGTTCAGAATCCTTGCGATCGCCCGAGGTTTTGCCCGGCACCCTAGACCCAGCCACGATCTTGGCGGAACTTGACACGGGGCTATATTTGTCAAACCTGCATTATTTGAACTGGAGCGATCGCCCTACCGGACGCATCACCGGCATGACGCGCTATGCCTGCTTTTGGGTAGAAGACGGAGAATTGGTAGCCCCCATCGAAAACCTACGCTTTGATGAGAGCTTGTATCACTGTTTGGGCGATCGCCTCATCAACCTCACCACCACCCAAGACTTTATCCCCGAAACCGGCACCTACGACCACCGCAACCTCGGCGGCGCATGGCTCCCAGGTGCCCTCATCAACGACTTCACCTTCACCCTTTAAGCGGGTTTCAACGTCAGTGTATTTCAACGTCAGCGTATTTCAACGCATCAACCGCCTAGGCTCGGTTCAGGAGCCTTCATAGACAGATCATTTCCACCTAAGCAGAAATCTAGGGTCAGTTATAGCCTCCCCCTAAGAATTGCTTTTTACAGAATTGCTTTTAAAGCGTCTAGATTGAAAGACGCGGAGGATCTCCCAAGCCTGCGCTCTATCAACCCTACAACTGAGCCGCCTGAAAGGTATTGCACTGGTTCATGTCGCCTGATTGCAACCCCGTGCTAAACCAGCGCACCCGTTGTTGAGAGGTGCCGTGGGTAAACGATTCAGGCACCACATAGCCTTGAGACTGACGCTGCAACCGATCATCCCCAATGGCGGCGGCGGCGTTAAGCGCCTCTTCCACATCGCCCTGCTCCAAAATCTGGCGCTCCGCTTGAGCATGGTATCCCCAAATTCCGGCAAAGCAATCAGCCTGCAATTCCTGCATCACCGAGAGTTGGTTTCCCTGCTCCCGGTTTACCCGCTGCCGCAGATCTTGGACTTGCTCAGAAATGCCCAGCAAATTTTGCACATGATGCCCCACTTCATGGGCAATCACATAGGCTTGGGCAAAGTCTCCGGGGGCACCCAAGCGATTCTTCAGATCATCGTAGAAGCTCAGATCAATGTAAACCTGCTGATCTCCTGGACAGTAAAAGGGGCCAACAGAAGCCCCAGCGCGCCCACAGGCGGAGTCTACGGAGCCTGAAAACAGCACTAAACGCGGCTCTACATAGCGGCCACCCTGCTCTTGAAACAGCATCCGCCAGGTGTCTTCGGTGTCTGCTAAAACCACAGAAATAAAATCTGCCATTTGATCTTGCGCCGGAGATACCTGAGCCGGCGGCGAGTCATAAGGATCGGGAGAGCCAGATTGCAACACCACGGTGGGGTCACCCCCCAACAGCATCACAAACAGCGCCAACAACAAGGCACCCAAGCCTCCCCCCACGGCAGACCGAGACATCCCGCCACTGCCGCGCCGATCTTCTACATTGCTACTGCGACGACCGAGTTGCCAACGCATGGTGCTGCCCCAAAACTATATCCAAAGATCTTATCCCCAGTTTCTCATTCTTTGGGAAAGAGGTTGAGCGCGGGCAAGCGGGGGAAGGGCGATCGCCTACCCAGGAGATTGCAAAAAGCGGCGGACTTGAAACCGCTGAGAGTCTTGCAAGGTATAGGTATCAGCACCCATCGCCTGCTGAAAGTGCGCTTCTGTAGCATCTAACACCTCTTGGGGAATGGCCTGCCACTCTTCAAAGCTATTCCAACGCACAATCAACACAACCTTCGACAAATCATCGGGGCTGATCCACACTTCTTTGCCCAAAAAACCAGGATAGCGAGCTAATATCGGCGTCCAAATTTCTTCGTCAGCCTGGACAAAGGTTTCTCGGAGTTCAGGCTGCACGGTGATGCTCAAATGTTCAATGACCAAACAGATACCTCAGGTACAATGACTAACAAAATAAGGCTCGGCACTGAATCACAAAACTCCAACACTTGGCAGATAAATCTATTCGATTATTCCAAAACCGAATAGATTTCGTTGATTATTCCAAACTGGATTATTTCAAACTGGATTATTTCAGACTGGATTATTTCAAACTGGATTCAACTCAAATGGCTCGTATCCCTTCTCAGATTGTTTGACAGGGCTATCAGAACTCAATTTATAGGCAAAGATTATGGGCAAGAAACCTAGGAACAGTTCCTCTACTGCCCACTCCAGTTCCTCTCTCTATCCTACTAGTGATAACAGCGGATGATTGCCCTAGCCATGATAAAGCTCTCGAAGGAGGGATTTCCACACCTAGGGAAGGGTAAGCCTCGGTCAGGAATTTGTCAGAATGAGACTGGAATACGACAGACTGATGTGGTTGCATAAAGGGGTAGGGATAACCTGTGGGTGTTTCTCCGTTGAGGAGGCTGTGCCCATACCCGATTGCCCCCGCCAGTTTGATACAGCGTTCTGGTTGTCAAGGTAGCCGCAATGGATAACAACAATCTACTCAAGCAATTGCTCATGTTAGGAATTGGCACCACATCGTTGGTGGCCGACAAAATTCGGGAGGCCACAGATCAGTGGGTGCGGGAGGGCAAAATTGACCCAGAACAAGCCACCCGCATGGTCAATGATGTCATGCAACAACTCCGCAATGACCAGGGCAATGTTGAGGATCTGATGCAGCGCCAAATCCGCAACGTGATGCAAGATTTGGGGGTGCCTCGCCAGAATGAAATGGATGAGCTACGAGGCCGCCTAGACCGTCTAGAGCGCCAAGTCCGTGATCTTGAAAATAAGCTTTGGCGCTAGGGATTTCTACGGGTTAACGAGATCCGTTAGGCTCTAATGCTTGAGGCACCTGAAGGCGGTTTAGGTTTAGGTTGCCCATGGCCACCTACATAATTTGCTTCTCTCAAAGTTTCTCGCCTCAGTCAGGCAAGAGACTTTGGGGAAGATTTTAGTATCGAGGTTTTGCAGGGAAGGGGAAATGAGAGGGGTGGGCGATCGCCCACCCCTCTCACTGCGATCTAGGTCGTATACTCAGCATTAATTTTCACGTAGTCATAGCTGAGGTCGCAGCCCCACGCGATACCGCTACCGTTGCCTGCCCCCAAATCTAGAGCAATGACCACAGTATCGGCTTCGAGATAGGCTCCGGCAGCGGCTTGCTTCAGGTAAGCACTCGCGGCAGGGCGGTCAAAGGGCAGCGGTTGCCCATGTTCCATCAGCAAAAATTCTCCGAGTTGAATGCGGAGGTTGTCTTGCTCAAAGGGGATATCGGCGCGTCCGGCGGCAGCGGCAATGCGCCCCCAGTTTGGGTCGCGGCCAAAGACTGCTGACTTGAGGAGGGAAGACCCTGCAACGGTGCGAGCCACTTGTCGGGCAGAGGCGTCGTCAGGGGCACCCCCTACACGAATTTCGATGAGACAGGTGGCACCTTCACCATCACGGGCGATCGCCTTGGCTAGGTGCATACAAACCGCCGTCAGCATAGCCTCTAGCTTTTCGGCCTCTGGCCCCATTTCCGTGATCGCTCCGGTGCGCGACTGCCCATTGGCCAAGGCCAGCAACGTATCATTTGTGCTGGTATCGCCATCTACCGTAATTTGGTTAAAGCTCCGGTCGGCGGCGCGGCTTACCATTTCTTGCCACAGGGGCGGAGACACGGTAGCGTCGCAGGTGACAAACCCCAGCATCGTTGCCATGTTGGGATGGATCATCCCAGAGCCTTTAGAGATCCCCCCAATCCGCACGGGGCGACCTTCAATGGTGGTTTCGAGGGCGATGGATTTGGTCACCAAGTCTGTGGTGATGATGGCGCGGGCGGCATCCTCCGACCCGGTTTCTGACGCCGCAGCCACCAGCTTAGGAATTCCGGCGCGCAGGGCATCCATTTTGATGCGCTGGCCAATGACCCCAGTAGACGCGACCAAAACCGATTCTGATGGAAACCCAATGGCCTCTGCCAAGAGTTGGGCGCTCTCTAGGGCATCGGCCCAGCCCTGCGCCCCGGTGGCGGCGTTGGCCTGCCCCGCGTTGCAGAGAATGGCATGGGCGGCAGGTTTTTGGCGTAACCGCTGGCGGCAATAGTCTACACAGGCTGCCCGCACTTGGCTGGTGGTAAAGACCCCAGCGGCGATCGCCTCTGCCTCCGACCAAATCAGCGCCAAGTCTGGGGCACCTGACGGTTTTAGCCCCGCCGCAATGCCCGCTGCTTTATACCCCTTCGGAGCCGTAATGCCCCCCTCAATGGCGTGCCACTCTGTCATGAATCGTCCTCGGCTTGCGGATGAATGCATTGGAAATTGGCGATCGCCAATTTCCAATGTGAAGCCTAGTTTAGCCAATCTTGCGAACCCCATCACGGCTCTTCTCGGCTTTTCTAAAGATCTATAGAAATCCTGACAGACAGCCCCCATAAGTTGACCATCCAAGACCTAATCCAAGGATTTAGCCTTGACGGGGCAAAGGGTCAAGCAATACAAAAAACTCAGAGCACCAGAATCTTCAAGAATAAGCCACTAGAAGCAACCTCTCAAAGAAAAAGAGATCCCCCTGTTTTCACAGAAAGTATCTCTTACTTCACTACAAACTTCTAGAAAGCAAGCCTAGAGAATTCTGTGCTGGCTTACAGAAAATATGTCAACCTATCCAAAAAGCTGGGTCAGGGCAATATCGATACAGCTAACCCAGGAAATCTCGATCCAGGAAATCCAACCCAAACAATCTAACCCAAACTATCCAAACCAATCCAACCCATCAATTTAAGCCAAATGATTGAAGCTAGGTGATTGAAGCCAAGTGATTCAACGCAATCCGATACATTCAACGCGATCTAGAAATCTAATCTACCAGTCAAGCTTGAGCCATGGGTTTAGCTGTTTGATGCCATTCAACCACGGGCAGCAGAGACGACGAGATCCTTAGCTCATGGTCGAGCCGCTACGATCGTAATTTTTATTAAATGTAGGCTGAGTTTGACCCTGAATCGAGGTCCAATAATCGTTAGTGTCTTCGACTCCGATTTCAGCGGCCACGCGCCCGAGCATAGACTGCTGACGATTTTTGATGGTGTGGTGGTGACGAGACATCAAAGCACGCGCTTGATCCTGGGTAGTCATATCCGCTTTCTCCTTAGATCCGTGTTGAGGTTTACTGCATTCCTCATCAACTATAGCAGACTTTTCTGTATCAATAGATACAAAATTATCTTTTTGGAGTTTGATTTGCCAGTTTTAGATCGACAAGTTTTAGGGCAACCAGTTGTAGCTGTAGCCATGATCCATAGGACATTTACCTGTCATTCTCGCGTAGGCGGGAATCCATCTTGAGAGTCGTGCAACCCATGGATTCCCGTGAAAACGGGAATGACGCTGGTATGTTCTAACCTTTGTGGCTATAGCTACATATCCGGGTTCACTCGGCAGGAGTTTCAGCATCACGGGCTATTGACCCAAGAGTAGGCAGATTTTCTCGCGGATGATGGGCGATCGCCCACCATCCTCAACCCAGTTCCCTTGATCCCGACTCCACGACAGAGTAAGCTCAGCTTCACACCTTTTTTTAATCGCTAGATTTTTAGCACCCTTCGCTCTAGCGCTTCGCTTATTTTTTTCGCATCGTTTTGGAGAAAGTGCCCGTGGCTACGCAGGAAAAGGAGATAACCGTTGGGGGGTTGCTGTGGGCTTACCGCGAGGTCGAACCCGAGGCTCCGCGTGACAAGCCTCCGGTCTTGCTGCTCCACGGCTTGCCCGCCCAAAGCTATAGCTGGCGTCATGTGATAGAAACCCTAGGAAAGGAAGGATTTCGGGCGATCGCCCCTGACTGGTTGGGGTTTGGCTACTCGGCCAAGCCCGATCGCCGCGAGTTTTCCTATAGCACCGACGCTTACATCGCCGCCTTAACCGATGTATTGGATGCCCTAGAGCTGCCCTTGGTAACCATCGTGGCGCAAGGTTTTTTGGGATCAGTCGGCATCCAATTTGCCCTGCGCCATCCAGATCGGGTTGATCGACTGGCGGCTTTGAACACGCCCCTCGTCAGCACCGCCAAGCTTCCTTGGAAAATCCGGCAATTGGGCGTGCCGTTGATGGGCGAAATGATGACCCAAGACCCGCTGCTCGTGGATCGCACCCTTGAAGGCGGCGGTGGCTATCGGGTCGAAGATGCGGATCTGGATGTGTATCGGCGGCCTTTCTTGCGGAGTTCTGATGCGGGGCGATCGCTCTTTACGATCGTAAAAAAACTACAGCTAGCCGATGCCGTTGCCGAAATTGAACCCGGCCTCAAGCAGTGGCAAAAGCCATTGTTGCTGGCGTGGGGCGATCGCGATCGGTGGCTACCCAGCGCGCAGGCCGAAGCCTTGGCGCAGCAAATTCCTGGAGCTGATTTTGTGAGCCTCGAAGAAACTGGGCACTATCCCCAAGAAGACTGGCATGAGAAGGTCAGCACCGCTCTGGTAGATTTTTTGCGCCGCCAAGCCTTGGACTAAGAAGCCAGCAACTTTTCAATGAGGGGCAGATGGAATCAGAGCCAGTTGAAATCAAAGCCAGTTGGCATTAAAACCAGTTGGCATTAAAGATATAGCCGTAGCCATGATCCATAGGAAATGTATCTGTCATTCCCGCGCAGACGGGAATCCATCTTGAGAGTCGTGCAACCCATGGATTCCCGTTTCTACGGGAATGACGCTGATATGTCCTAAATTTTGAGACCATGGCGATAACTGCCAGGTGACGGGCAACTGTCAAGATGTTCCCGATCAGGCTTCACCCGAGGGACTTCAGCGATTAACCTGGAAAGAGATGTAGAGCTAGATATTAACGCTATGAAAAGTATTCGATCCGTTTTGGCAATGTTGGTAGTGGCGATCGCCATCTTTGTGGTGGGGTGCAGCGGCCCCACCGTCGCCAAAGGCCCTCTCTACAGCGCCGAGCAACTCGCACAGATCGAGCAGACCACCGCTGATGTCATGGTGCTGCGTGAGCGCATGCTCGACATTCCTGGCCTCGTCCGTAAAGGCGACTGGAACGATGTTCGCACCTTTATCCATGGCCCGTTAGGCGAATTACGGTCTAAGATGAGCACCCTCTCTCGGCAATTGCGCCCCATCAATGCACAAAAAGAAGCACTCACCGCTGCCCGCGAAGTCTTTACACACCTCAACGCCATTGATGAGGCCACCCAAAGCACCGATCCAAACAAAGCCTTCGCCAACTACAACGAAGTCATCCGCGACTTCGATGCATTTTTAGACTTGATCCCCACCAATGCTGGCTAGGTGACCCTAGTCAATGCTCCGTAACCCAATCAATGCATAGGATGTGGCCTTGACATCCTCACCGACCTAAAGGAACGGTGATTCCCAAACCTCACGATTTAGGTTTCTGCTTCATCGCACCTGCCTCTACCCTCAAGGAGTTTATGGTCTTACGGTCGCTCCACAGACTA
>Ga0105044_10015488_pt1 | contig 10300 bp, 7 predicted proteins | sample MAT01_FD_78092 | JGI IMG/M metagenome (GOLD analysis project Ga0105044, IMG submission 78092) | Freshwater microbial communities from Lake Fryxell liftoff mats and glacier meltwater in Antarctica - MAT-01 | ecosystem: Environmental > Aquatic > Freshwater > Ice > Liftoff microbial mat | place...
CCAGTGCCACCACTGACAGTAATCCGGCGAATAACACGGCGATTGCGACGACCACGGTCGCAAGCTCCGCGGATCTCTCGCTGACGCTCACTGACGCGCCGGATCCAGTCGCCGCTGGCACCAATCTTGTGTACACCGCAACGGTCACCAACACCGGCCCCAGCAACGCCGCGGGCGTTGCTGTCACGTTACCGACGCCGGCCAATACCACGTTCGTATCCGGCAGCATTGCCGGCGGCGGCACCTGCACTGGCGGGGCGACCATTACTTGTACCTTTACCGGCCCAGTTCTCCTGGGTACGCCTCGCGCAGCGACGATCACTGTAGCCGTGGCAGCGGCGACACCAAACGGCACACTGATCAATGCCGCCGCCTCGGTGACCTCGACGTCGACGGATCCATTAGCGGGCAACAATGCCGCTACCGCGACCACGACGGTGGCGACGTCAGCTAATCTCACGTTGACACTGACCGCTTCGGCAACCGCAGTCGCGATTGGTGCGCCAGTGACCTTCGCCGCCACCAGTACCAACAATGGCCCGAGTTCGGCTCAGAATGTGCTGGTCTCGATCACGCTTAGCCCGGACTTCCGGTTCAGCTTGTTCACCGCCAGTGCCGGCGCCACTTGCACCACTCCGCAAATCGGTCTGTCAGGCTTGATCAGTTGCACCTGGGCGGGCGCCACCGCGCCAGGCGCGACACGCACGCTCGCAGTTACCGCCGTCAGCAATTCGCGCGGTACGTCGTCCGTTCTAGCCAGCACCAGTTCGTTGACCACCGATCCGATCACCACCAACAACGTCTTCTCGCAGTCGGTCGTGGTCGGTGCCGATTCCTTAGCGATTCCAGTGCTTGATCGATACAGTTTGATCCTGCTAGCCCTGATGCTCGGTCTGCTCGGATTCGCAGCTATCCGCCGTCAGTCCTGATCTACTCAGCCGGCACTGACCGGCTGCAATGAAGCAAAAGGGGCGGCCAATGGCCGCCCTTTTTGTTTGCTCCGGCCCCGCTGACTGCCGAAAGGACCGCGAAACAGCTTCGCGATTCGCTGCGACGCCCAGTTTTTGGTCAAATTCGCCATCGCTGAGCGCGTTTATTAGCGCAAACGCCTCTCAGAGCTGCCTCTGACGCCCTCGGGCGCCGGTAAGCCCATTGGCGCGATATTTGCGAGACGCACAATGTGCGCAGTCGAATCAGCGCCACGCCCGATGCGTATGCAGAGGCGAACCCTATGCAAGGAGATCGTTCAATGGGTGGTCAAGGCTCGGCGGGAAATGTCATTGCCGCACTGGCGAGTTTCTTTATCGCGGGGCTGGGTCAGTTATTGCAGGGACGCATCCTGGCAGCGATCTTGCAATTTGTGCTCGCAGCGCTGTTGTGGGTGGTTTGGCTGGGTTGGATCGTGCACTTGTGGTCGATCCTTGATGCGGCTCTGTTTACGCCGCGACGCTATTACGCCTAAAACCACGAAAATCGGTCGGCATCGTGCAAATTGCCTTGTGCGATGCCGGCCGATTCGCGAATTGCAGTCGTGTCGGATGGCACGACACCCAACGGATCCGAATGCAAAGCACAGTGGACGATTGGCACGCTCGATGCTGTGTCGGCTGTGGCCCACTCTCGGATCGCCATTGGTTTTAAAGCCATGTTCTTTATTTACTGCGTGCGCCGTCTGCAATGCTCAGTTTGCCAGCGCCATTGAGTGCGAAGCCGCCCATCGCTTCTGACGACTGCCGTGATGAAGTCGAGCCGGCAGCACTGGCAAAGGCAGCGGGACTGCGCTACGTCAGCGACAAAGAGCCAGGCATTCGACGCCTCTCCCGCGGTGACAAATTCAGCTATCGCACAGCAGACGGTGCCGTTCTTCGAGATGAGAAGACGCTCACGCGAATCCGCCAGCTCGCCATTCCGCCGGCGTACAAGGATATTTGGATCTGTGCCAATGCGAATGGTCATCTGCAGGCCACCGGACGCGACGCGCGCGGGCGCAAGCAATATCGCTATCACGCCAAATGGCGGCAGCACAGCGATCACCGAAAATATCACCGCTTACTCGAATTCGGTCAGCGCTTACCCAAATTACGTGCTGCGCTAAAACGCGACTTGGCTCTACGTCAGTTATCCCGCGAAAAGGTGTTGGCCATCGTTGTTAGCCTGCTCGCCACGACCTTAATTCGCGTCGGCAATGAGGAATATGCGCGCAGCAATCGTTCCTTTGGTTTGACCACATTGCGCAATCGTCATGCGCAGTTTCTGAGCGGCGGACGTGCACGGCTGAAGTTTCGCGGCAAGAGCGGTCAGGAACATGAGGTTGCGTTGGGCGAACCGCGGCTGGTGCGTTTGCTCAGGCGCTGTCACGAACTTCCAGGCCAGCAATTATTTCAGTACCTTGATGACGCTGGCGATCGGCACGCCATAGACTCCGAGATGGTCAACGCCTATTTGCGCGAAAGCATGGGCGAGGATTTCAGTGCCAAGGATTTTCGAACCTGGGCTGGGACCACGCGTGCACTGATGTTGATGTGCGCGCTGCCGGTGGGCGACACCGACAGCGCTCGAAAGGCCGCAATCAAGTTGGCAATTCAACAAGTCGCCAGCGAACTTGGCAACACGCCTGCCGTGTGCCGGAGCTCCTACATTCACCCTGGGGTTTTCGAGGCATGGGCGCGCGGCGCGCTAGCCAAGGAATCTATTTGCGGCGACGAACGCCGGCGCGAGCGCGCTGCGCTGCGGATTCTTGCGCGCGAGATTGGCTAAGTCTTTGCGGCCTTGGCGCTGGCATCAATGTTGCTGTCTACATGGCAGGAATGGGGGAGATCTGCCAGATGCGTGCGAGTTTCAAAGTGCTGCTGGACAATATTATTCGCCACGATTTGACCACGCTCGCGGGCGCGCTGGCGTTTACCGCGGTGTTCTCCTTCACGCCGCTGATGGTGACCTTGACTTGGTTGCTGGCGTGGATCCGTCCTGGTGCAGAGATCGATCTCACGCGCCAGATCTCGCAGCTCATGAGCCCCGCCATTGCCCAATCCGCTCGCGAAACACTGAATGCCGCCGATAAGATCAATATCAGCAACGGCGTCGGAATTCTGGCACTGCTGGTGACCATCTTCTCGGCGTCGGCGGTGTTTGGCCAGTTGCAGTTTTCGCTTAATCACATCTGGGATACGGAGCACGCGGCGCAGCGTATGGGCATTGGGCGGTGGCTTATCAAGCGCTTAAGTGCAATGGGCCTGGTCTTGGGCTTGGGCTTCTTACTGGTACTTTCCTTGGTGCTGGGTACGGTGATCGCCGCCGTGATTGGGAGTGATCGTGTATCGCAAATGGTCATCGGGCAACTGGCCGTGGGCGTGGGCTACGCCATGTTCTTTGCACTGCTCTATCGCTGGCTGCCCGATGTGCGCCTGCAATGGCGCCAAGTCGTTGTCGGTGCGGTGGTATCTGCGGTGCTATTCGTCGCTGGCAAGTTGCTACTCGATTGGTACTTTACGCAGGCCAATCCCACACGCGGGTTTGGCGCGGCCGGTGCCGTGGTCGCAGTGCTCGTATGGGTGTACTACGCGAGCCTGATCTTTTTTGTCGGCGCGGAAATCACGCATTGGTTGTCGCCGCTGGTGGTCGGCACCTCCAAGGAAGTCGCAGAGGCTACGGGGAATGTGGCGGTGGCCATCACACCCGAGGACATGCCCGTCGCGGCGGCAGCGAGCCTGGGTGAAGCCGCACGAGCCGGCTCAGCGCCGACAGTGGCGTCCGAGGCAAGTGTCGCTGCGCCGGTCAATCTCGAAGAACGTAAGCGCCGTCATATTGCTTATGCTGCTGGAGCGGTGGGTGCCGTCTTTGCGTTGACCGTGCGTCGCATGTTGGCCAAGCCGGTGAAGGCGCAAGTGGTATCGGTGCCGGCCGCATCCGCCGCCGTGGTGACCGGCACAGTCGCGCCGATCCCACGCAGCGGGGTGGTTCAAGCGACCATTTGATCGCTAAAGCGCGCTAAATGATGCTCGGCATCGCCAAAAGTGATGTTGATCATGGTCAGACGCTTGAACCAATGGCTCACTGTCACTTCATCGCACACTGCAATACCGCCGTGTAGCTGTACGGCTGATTGCCCGACTAGGCGCGCTGCCTGACCCACGACTGTCTTTACTGCGGCAATCTTGTGACCGCGCGTGGCTGCATCATCGTGCTCTACGGTGTGTGCGGCGAGATAAGTCATCGAGCGCGCTTGCTCGGCACTCATCAACATATCAACCACGCGATGCTGCAGCACCTGAAAGCTGCCAATGGGCACGCCAAACTGCTTGCGTTGCTTCAAATATTCGGCGGTTTCCTTAACCAGCACATCCATCACGCCGACAGCTTCAGCGCACAACGCGGCGATGCCGCGATCGAGTGCCTGATCGATTATTTCGCCTGCGTCGCCCGCCGTGCCAATCAGCGCATCCGCGCTCACATGCACGTTATCGAGCGTGAGTTCGGCCGCATCGAGTCCGTCGTGCGTGCGGAAACGCTGCCGAGAAACCCCCGGCGTGTTCGAATCCACCAGGAACAAGCTCAAGCCCGCACGCTCGCCCACCGCGCCGGAAGCGCGCGCGGAAATCAGTAACTGATCGGCGATTCCGCCATGCAGCACCACGGCCTTTTCGCCATTTAAGGTCCAGCCGCCGTCCATTGCTCGCTGTACCTGCGTCGCAACATGAGAACGCGAATAGCGTGCGCCGGACTCAAAGTGCGCCAGCGCCAGTATCAAGTCTCCGGCCGCAACGGCAGGCAGAATCTGCTCGCATTGCGCTGACGAACCGGCACGCGCAATGATCCCAGCGCCGATGACCACCGTGGACACATAGGGCTCCAGCAGCAGACCGCGGCTCAGTGCATCCATGATCACCAGCGTATCGACGGCAGTGCCGTCAAAACCGCCGTATTCACTCGGCAAAATCATGGCCAGAACGCCGAGTTCAGCCAACTGCTTCCAAGTCGCGCGGCTAAAGCCCTCTGCCGAATGCAAGATTTTCTGGCGCGCCTCGATACTGTAATCCTGGCGAACAAAGCGCTGCAGCATTTCGCGCAATTGTTCTTGCTCGTCGGAAAAATTGAAATTCATGAAGGCCCTGGACTGAGAAAAGGGGAGCGAGCGAGGCAGCTAAATTTGCGGCCTCAGAATCCAAGAATCATCTTGGCGACGATGTTGCGCTGGATTTCATTGGAACCCCCGTAGATGGTGACCTTGCGGTAGTTCAGATAGTGCGCCGACAGCAGCGCGCCGTAGTCCGGCCCCACTGCGTGGAACTCGCCATCTTCAGGCTGGTAGGCCAACGCATAGTGATCCATGGTTTGCATCAGCAACTCGCTGATGGATTGCTGGATCTCAGTACCCTTGACCTTCAACAACGAAGCCGCGGGACCTGGCGACTTTTTATCGCGGTCGGCAGCAACCACACGCAGATTGGTGATCTCCAGCGCCATCAAATCAATCTCCACTTGCGCGATGCGATCACGAAAGCGCGAGTCATCAATCAGTGGTTTGCCCTTCGATCCGGGCTGCTGCGAGGCAATGGCCTTCAAGCGCTTCAAGCGACTCTTGGAACGGCCAACCTCGGCAATGCCCGTGCGCTCGTGGCCGAGCAAAAACTTGGCATAGGTCCAACCGCGATTTTCTTCCCCCACAAGATTGGCAACCGGCACGCGGACGTCTTCGAACCAAACCTCATTCACCTCATGTGTGCCATCTAACATGATGATCGGCCGCACGCGCACACCGGGCGTGGTCATATCGATCAACAAGAAGGAAATACCCTCCTGCGCACGGCCTTCGCTGCTGGTACGCACCAGGCAGAAAATCCAGTTGGCGTGATGGGCCAGCGTGGTCCAGGTCTTTTGACCGTTGACGATGTAGTGATCCCCCTCACGCACGGCGCGCGTCTTCAACGAGGCCAGATCCGAGCCCGATCCAGGCTCTGAATAGCCTTGGCACCACCAATGTTCGCCCGACAGGATGCGTGGCAGGAAATACTCCTGCTGCGCGCGGTTGCCGAAAGCCATGATCACCGGCGAGACCATGCGCATCGAGAACGTCGATAGGATAGGCGCGCCAGCGTCAGCGCATTCCTCTTCAAATACGTGCTGCTCGGCCGAGTCCCATCCCGTGCCGCCGAACTCCACCGGCCAATTGGCCGCGAGCCAGCCACGCTGGTTCAGGATCACATGCCAGCGGTAGTAATCGTCCTTAAGCAGCAATTGGCCGCCGAGCACCTTCGCTTTAAGGTCTGCGGGCAGATTCGCGTCGATAAATTCGCGCGCTTGCTGACGAAATTCCAGTATTTGCGGCGTAAAGCCAAGATCCACGCGCTACTCCCATACGAGTCTAGTGTGGCGATTCTTCAAAAAGCACCACACTGCAAGCTGTCGCACGGGGACCGGCATCGGTCATGTCGGCGAATCTCTACGAACTCAAGTGGGGAGGAAATTTGAGTCCGATCAAGCCGATCGCGATTTCTGCCGACTGCGCTGGGGAACGCAAACGGCATCTTGACGCGAGCGTTCGCACGGCGAGTCCGCTTTGCATCGGTCCCCGGCGACAACTTTTCTCAAGGCAGCATAGTTAGGCTCGTCCAACCGGTGCCAATTCGCATTTCGAATCCGAACACATGCACAACTTGCATGTTTGACGATTCTCTCTATTGATTGGAATCATGGCTGCCCGCGCGCATAGGCTGCGCATCGTCACGCTGGCCGCATTCACCACCCGCACCTGAGGAGAAGGCATGAGCGCCACTGAGTATCGCCAGGACGGTAATGTCGCCGTCATCGCGTTGAACACCCCGCCCGTCAACGGGCTTGGACACGCACTGCGCAGCGGCATTCTGGCGGGCGTGGATCGCGCACTCGGCGACCCAAGCATTCAGGCCATCGTGCTCATCGGCCAAGACAAGAATTTCTCCGGCGGCGCCGACATCAAGGAGTTCGATTCGCCGCTGGCCTTAGCCGAGCCGAATCTGCTGACCGTGATCGCCGCGATCGAAGGCAGCCACAAACCGGTGGTCGCTGCAATCGCCGGCGCATGCATGGGCGGCGGGTTGGAACTCGCACTCGGCTGTCATTTCCGCATTGCCGTGACTGATGCGCAAATCGCGCTGCCAGAAGTCAAACTCGGCTTGCTACCCGGTGCCGGCGGCACGCAGCGCTTGCCACGACTGATTGGTGTAGAAACCGCGCTGAATATGATCGTCTCCGGCAATACCGTGCCTGCGCAAATGCTCGCGGGCAGCGGGCTGTTTGATCAGGTGGTCGCGTCAGACCTCCACGGCGCGGCCCTGAGCTTTGCGCGCCAAATGGTGAGCGAGCAGCGCCCGCTCAAACGCGCACGCGATCAAACCGTGGATTACGCGAACGCGGATGCGTTTTTCCAATTCGCGCGCAATAGCGTGAAGGCGATCGCCGGTCCTTTTCCCGCACCGGCACGCTGTATCGACGTGGTGGCCGCATCGCTGGGTAAGTCATTCGATGAAGGCATGGGGATGGAGCGCAAGGCTTTCATCGAACTGATGCACACAGCGGAATCGCGAGCACTGCGTCATGCCTTTCTAGGCGAGCGCGCGGCAGGACGCATTGCCGATGTGCCCGATGACACGCCGCTGCGACCCATCAAGCTAGTGGGCGTCATCGGTGCCGGCACCATGGGCGGTGGCATCGCCATGAACTTTGCTAACGCAGGCATCCCGGTGAAACTGCTGGAAACCAACGCCGAGGCTCTGGAACGCGGTGTCGCCACCATCCAACGCAACTACGAAAGCGCGCTGAAGAAGGGCAAGCTCAAGCCGGAGCAACTCGCGCAACGCATGGCTTTGATTCAACCGACGCTGGAGTACGCCGATTTGGCAGATGCCGATCTGGTGATCGAAGCGGTCTATGAAAATATGGACGTCAAGAGGGCTGTATTCACGCAGTTGGATGCCGTGGTCAAGCACGGCGCGATCCTGGCCAGCAACACGTCAACTTTAGACGTCGATCAAATTGCCGCGTTCACGTCACGGCCGCAAGATGTTGTTGGGCTTCACTTCTTTTCACCCGCCAATGTGATGCGGCTGCTTGAAGTGGTGCGTGGTGCGCACACCGCCAAGGATGTGCTGGCGACGGTCATGAAACTGGCCAAAACCATTCGTAAGCTTGCAGTGGTTTCAGGTGTGTGCGACGGCTTTATCGGTAATCGCATGATCAATCAATACAGTGCGCAAGCCATGCAGTTGATCGAGGAAGGCGCCCTGCCCTCTCAGGTTGATAGAGTTTTGGAGAAATTTGGCTTTGCCATGGGCCCATTCCGCATGAGCGATCTGGCGGGTGGCGATATCGGCTGGGCCATTCGCAAGCGCCAGTACGCTGAAAATCCGAATATGCGCCGCGAAGTGATCGCCGATCGCGTGGCCGAGATGGGGCGCTTCGGACAAAAAACGGGCGCTGGCTGGTACAACTATGCGCCGGGTGATCGCAATGCACGGCCAGCGCCGGAGATCGATGCACTAGTGACTCAGATCCGTGGCGATTCAGGGCACACCCCGCGCACCATTGCAGACGATGAAATCCGCGACCGATTGGTGTTCGCACTGGTCAACGAAGGTGCGCGCATCCTCGCAGAAGGCATTGCACAACGCGCATCCGACATCGATATGGTTTATCTCAATGGCTACGGCTTTCCACTGCATCGCGGCGGACCGATGCGCTATGCAGACGAGGTCGGCTTATTCAACGTCGCGCGCCGCATGCGCGAATTTGCGGCGCAAGCGGGTGCCGATGCCGCCTTTTGGGAACCTGCACCCTTACTCGCCGAACTTGCCGCCAAGGGTGGCAGTTTTAATTAATTTTCGCGCCACCCTGAGGATTGATGCATGACTGAGGCTGTCATCGTTTCCGTTGCGCGTACGCCGCTGGCCAAATCCTGGCGCGGTGCCTTTAACATGACCCACGGCGCGACCCTGGCCGGTCACGCCATCGAGCACGCCGTGAAACGCGCCGGCATTGAGGCAAAAGAAGTCGAGGATGTGATCCTCGGCTGCGCTAATCCGGAAGGCGCGACTGGCATGAATATCGCGCGGCAAGCTGCATTGCGCGCGGGCTTGCCAGTGACCACGTCTGGAATGACCGTCAACCGCTTCTGCTCCTCGGGCTTGCAAAGCCTCGCGATGGCCGCGCACAGCATCTTGGTCGACAAGGCGCCGGTGGTAATCGGTGGCGGCGTTGAGTCCATCTCGTGCGTGCAGGGCGAGATGAATATGCACATGCTCACCGACACTTGGCTCAAGCAGCATAAGCCAGATGTCTATCTGCCAATGCTGCAAACGGCGGAAACCGTGTCCAAGCGCTATGGAATCTCGCGCGAGCGCCAAGACGAATATGGCGCGCGCAGCCAGCAACGTGCTGCCACCGCACAGGCAGCCGGCTTTTTCAACGACGAAATCGCGCCCATCACGGTGACCGCCGGTGTGGCCGACAAGGCAACGGGCATGTTGGTCACGCGTAACGTCACGATCAGCCAAGACGAGGGTATTCGCGCAGATACCACGGCCGAAGGAATTGCCAAGATCAAGCCGGCAGTTCCGGGCGGGGTGATCGCTGCCGGCAACGCCAGCCAGTTCTCCGATGGTGCTGCCGCCTGTGTGCTCATGAATGGCGATCTTGCGCGGGAGCGCGGCATTCGCCCTTTGGGCATCTTCCGTGGCTTCGCCGTCGCCGGATGCGAGCCCGATGAAATGGGAATTGGCCCGGTCTTTGCGGTGCCACGTCTTCTCGAGCGCGCCGGACTGGCGGTGTCTGATATCGGCCTTTGGGAATTGAACGAGGCCTTCGCCGTGCAAGTCATTTACTGCCGCGACCGGCTCGGCATAGCCGACGACCGCTTGAACGTCAACGGTGGCGCGATTGCGGTCGGGCACCCCTATGGCGTATCCGGCACACGTCTAGTCGGGCACGCCTTGATCGAGGGTCGCCGACGTGGCGTGCGCTATGTAGTGGTCACCATGTGCATTGGTGGCGGCATGGGCGCGGCCGGGCTGTTCGAGATTCCTGCCTGATTGGAAGCGGCAAATCGCCTAGGAGTCGCCTGCCCTAGCAGCCTGTCGGACTTAAAGGAAATCGGCTGCAAATCCGCCTGGACGATCCATATTCCGCCGCTTTCTCGGGCAATAGCAGAGCTATTACCCTTCAAAATCGACGAAATCTGGCTTCGCCCAGTCAGATTTTCGCTTCGATTCTTCAAGTCCGACAGGCTGCTAGGCGGCGTCAGGCGATTGCGCTACCACACGAGCCGCAC
>Ga0105044_10015490_pt1 | contig 10299 bp, 6 predicted proteins | sample MAT01_FD_78092 | JGI IMG/M metagenome (GOLD analysis project Ga0105044, IMG submission 78092) | Freshwater microbial communities from Lake Fryxell liftoff mats and glacier meltwater in Antarctica - MAT-01 | ecosystem: Environmental > Aquatic > Freshwater > Ice > Liftoff microbial mat | place...
CCAACCAGTACCTCGCCCGCGATCTCGCCGCCACCCGAACCAGGGCCAACCTCATCGCCGCCGGACCGATCGCCACCCGGGCTGCGTCGGGGATCCCCGGCTTCGACCTCCTCCTCGAGGCCTGGGAGCACCAGGCACCACTTCACTGGGACCCGACCGACCCGACCCCGGTCGCCGACGCGACCTGCTTCCTGCTGTCGGATCTGTCGCGGGCCACGACCGGTGAGATCCTCCACGTCGACGCCGGCTTCCACGCCATGGCCACCGTCCTCCCGCCGACCCCGTGACGGCCATGAACGTCCCCGTCCCGCCACCGCTGCACGGTTTGCGCATCGTCGAGTGCTCACTGCTCGGAGCGGCAGCGATCACGACCAGCCTCGCCGACCTCGGTGCCGAGGTCATCAAGGTCGAGCCGCCGTCGGGCGACTACGTGCGCGAGATGACCTGGCCGATCGTCGAGGGAACCTCGTTGCTGCACCTGCACATCAACCGAGGCAAGCGCAGCGTGGTCCTCGACCTCAAGTCCGACGGCGGGAGGGCCACGCTGCGCGACCTGGCCGAGCATGCTGACGTCGTCGTCGAGGCCATGCGCCCCGGCGTGCTGGCCAAGCTCGGGGTGGGCTACGACCACCTGGTGGCGGTGAACCCGAGCCTCGTGTTCTGCACCATGTCGGGGTATGGCATGACCGGGCCCTACAAGGACCTGCCCAGCCATGGGCTCGCGTTCGATGCCTGGGCCGGCATCATCGCCCCTGCCCATGACGCCAAGGGCTTCTGCTACGCGCCGGAGCATGTCTCGATCGGCATGAACGCAGGCCCGCTCTTCGGAGCGCTGGGCATCCTGGCCGGGGTGATGCGGGCCCGTGAGACGGGACAGGGATGCCAGATGGAGCTCGCGCAGTCCGACGCCGCCGCGGCGTTCGACTGGTACCGCTCCGAGTCCTGGAGGGCCTACGAACGACCCGCATCCGAGGTCACCGGCAACCCGAGCGATCGCCACGAGCGCCGTGCGCCCGGTACCGCCGGGATGCGCGAAGGCGTCCGCTACCAGATGTACGACTCGGCCGACGGCCACGTGCTGTTCATGGCCTCCGAACAGGTCTTCTGGAAGAACTTCTGCGAAGGCGTCGACCGCACCGACCTCTTCGAACGATGGCCCGGCACCACCTACGCCGATCACGCCCGCAACAACCACGAGCTCCAGGCCGAGCTCCGCACGATCTTCGCGTCGAGGACATCAGCCGAGTGGATCAGCTTCGCCGGCCACCACGACACCGCGATCGCGCCGGTCAACAGCCCCCGGACCGTCACCCGAGATCCTCAGTTCCTCGACCGCTTCGACTGGCTCCCGGCCGACCGGCTCGGTGCGGACCAGCTCGGCTTCCCCGTCAAGATGATCGACGAAGAGGTGGTTGTGCCGACGAGAGCCCCCACGGCGGGTCAGCACACCGACGACGTGTTGCGCGACCTGCTCGGCTACGACGAGGCCCGCATCGCCGAACTGCGCGCCTCGGGCGCGCTCGGGTGAAGGCCGTGGCCGACCTGACGCTGGATCCCCGAAGCCCGTGCATCATCGGCGTCGGCCAACGCACCTGGCATCCCGACGGCCACCACGCGCCTGAACCGCTCGAGATGTGGGCACAGGTGGCCGACGAGGTGGCGCTCGACGCGGGACGGCCCGATGTGCTCGCCACGATCGATGCCCTGCACGTCGTGCACTGCATGAGCTGGGACTACGACGACCCTGCCGCGCGCCTGTCCGCCCGGATCGGGATCACCCCGGCCCACACCGAGGTATCGGTGCTCGCCGGCACCGCCAGCCAACGAATGGTGAACGCAGCCGCCGAGCGAATGCTCGCCGGAGCATCGGAGCTGGCGTTGGTGGTCGGCGCCGAGGCCTTGGCCACCCGACGCCGGATGCGACAGGCGGACCTCGCGCCGATGTGGAGCCACCCGGCACCGCCGGGCGGTCCGCCCATCGATCTGGACGAGTGGTTCTGGCCGACCGAGTGGGCCCACGACGTCGTCCAGCCGACGCTCACCTTCGCGGCGCTCGACACCGCGCGCCGTGCTCGCCTCGGGATCGACCCCGACGACTACAGATCGCAGGAGGCTCGTGTGCTCGCCCGGTTCACCGATGTGGCCTCCACGAACCCCACTGCCTGGTTCCGGGCCCAGCGCACCGCTGATGAGATCGCGACGGTGACGAAGGACAACCGGCTGATCTCCACGCCGTACACCAAGTACATGACCGCGATCATGGATGTCGATATGGCGGCCGGCCTCCTGATCGCCACCCACGGCAAGGCCGACGAGTTGGGGATCCCGGCTGACCGGCGCGTCTACCTGCGAGGTTGGAGCTTCGGCCGTGACGCGACCCATGTCGCCGAGCGACCGTTCCTCGACCGGTCGCCGGCGATGGAACACGTCAGTGCCGCGGCACTGGCGTCGGCCGGCGTCGGTATCGACGACGTCGCCCATCTGGACCTCTACAGCTGCTTCGCTTCGTCGGTGCTCTTCGCGACCGACGCACTCGGCCTCGACTCCAACGATGCCCGAGGCTTCACGGTCACGGGCGGCCTTCCCTTCCACGGTGGGCCGTCGAGCAACTACACCGCCCACTCCATCGCCGAGATGGTGCAGCGACTCCGCTCCGATGGCCGCGGGTTCGGTCTCGTCTCCGGCGTCGGCATGCACATGACCAAGCACGTCTACGCCGTCTACAGCTCCGAACCCGGACCGGTACGGCCGCCGGACTACCGCTCGGTCCAGGCGAAGATCGATCGGAGCGCCCGCCGACCGGTGGTCGGATCGCTGGTCCGCACGTCGGCGGGGGCCATCGGTTGCTACTCCGTGACCCACGACCGGTCAGGGGTGCCGACGTCCGCACTCGTCGTGGCCGACCTGGCCGACGGCTCCCGCGCCTACGCCCGAACGACCCGACCAGATGATCTGGCCGCGCTCGGCGAAGGTGAATGGGTCGGCCGGTCCATCGACCTGCTGCCCGGGCCGAACGGGTCGAACGAGTTCGCACCGGCGCAACGAGCCTGAACGTCGGCGACCCAGGCGAGTCGGCAGCGGAGCCGACCAGAGAATCGTGCACGTCAACGGGCTGGTGCGACAAGCGCGTCTGCCCGGTCGGGTCTTACGAGGTCGAGACCGTTGGCCGGCGTGACGCGCTCTCGGTCTCCTCCCAGCCGGGGCCCCGGCGGTGGCGGTGTGTGACCTGACCGTCGTTGCCCGTGGCGAGCAGGTGGATCCATCCGTTCTCCACGAGGTGACGGACGTGGACGTGTCGTGCGATGACGTCGTCGATGGCGGCGGTGGGTGCCTCGATGATGACGTTGAGCCGCACCGGTTCGTGTTGGTAGCGCTCGCCGTCGTGCACGGACTGCCAGGGGAGCCCGGTTCGCAGGTCGCCGGCGGTGCCTTCGAAGACGCCGAGCCGGCCGACGACGTTGTGGAGCACCTTGTTGCCTGAACCGAAGCGTGCGTTGTCAACGGTCGATGCGTAGTACTGGAGGTTGATCCAACTGGCCACCACCATCGGTGCGGTCATGATCAGCTCCAAGATCTTGAAGCCATCGTCGTGGTGCCAATCGTAGGAGTGGAGGAACGACCGACCTTCGAGGTCGTTCCCACTCGTCCGGCTCCGCGGGGCGGCGATGAAGGCGCGGCACCCGGCCAGGCCCCACTCGGGTCGGACCTGAGCCCAGTCACGGCTGCGCCGCATCACGTGCTGATCGACCTGCGCCCGGGCGGGAAGTCCAAGGCGGGCCGAGCGCTCGAGACGAGCGCCGATGCCCGCAGCGTCGAAGCTGGCGGCGAGGTCCTCGACGAGCGGACGGTGCGTCGCGGGGATGCGCTCCTGGTCGAAGATGGAGACGACGTCGGTCGTCGTGTCGTGCTGGGCCGCCACGAACACGGTGTCCTCCGGGATGCAGATTCCCCTTGACGCGAGGCCGGCGCGGACCCCGGCTTCGTTGAACACCGCGGTGGCGATTCGGGCGTTGAGCTCGCCCGTGTGCCCCCCGCACGCTCCGCAGTCGAGACCGCTGTCATAGGGGTTGTTGGTCGTGGTGGCGCCATGTCCGCAGATGACCACGAGGGGGGCGAAGCCGCTGATCAACGACATGGCCCGAAGCGCGCCTTCTGCCATGTCGACACGCTCGGCTTCGGGGATGCCCCCGGCTCGCCCCATGGGCGCCAGGGTCGGGCCTCGGGTGGCCGACGCCCAGGCAGGGAGGCCCTTGGTCTGGGGATCCTCGGCTGGACGCGTCCAGCCGAACCCGTCGGTGAACAGCTTCGGAAGGTAGACGAGGCCGACCGGTCCGACGAAGCTGAAGCAGGAGACGGCCCCCATCTTGAACGCTTTCCAGGCCCGCTTGACGTGACCGTCGAGTCGGCGTGCCTCGATCGCCTCGTCGACCCGGTCGGGATCGCGGACGGTCTCGGCCACGGTGTGCGCTGCCGTCAGCAAGACGGGAAGTTGGCCTTCGGCGCTGTCGTGGGCGAGCGGAACGTGGGCCACCGGGAACCCGAAGAACCCGGCGAACCCGAGCGTATCGGCGGTCGGAGAAACGGCTTCCAGGTGCCGACGGAACACCTCGGATCGCACGTCGATGCAGAAGATCGCCTGGGCGTCGGGGCGCGAAGGGAGCGGCTTGTCGTGCCCGCCACGCGGTGTCAGACGATCGACGACGAGGCGTTGCTGGGCGCGGTCGAATGCCGCCTGGAGAACGAGCCGCCGGGCAAGCGGAGGTCGCGGCACCGGCCGAACGCGCAGGTTCGCGAGATCGGCGACCGCAGCAGCCCACGCCTGTCGAACGCCGCGACCTTCGAGGCTTCGCAGGAGCGCGACCTCCCATGCCAGCAACACCGTCGTGAACTGGGCCAGGGAATCGTCGTCGTGCCCAGCGAGATGCTGTTCGAACACACCCCTCGCGAAGTGGGCGGCCCACCCGCCGACCCCGAGCAGCACGGCGTGGAGGTAGAGCTCGACGTCGGCGGGGGCCACCGCCAGTTCCTCGAGGAGGACGTCGGCGGCAACGCCGGGGTCCTCCGGAAGCGAGACCACGAACGAACGGAACCCCCGGAGACCCATCACCTCCGGCGTGCGGTCCAGCGACGCCTCCTCCCGCCAGGATGCAAACAGCGGGGCCGTGCCCGCACTCGAGCGCCAGAGGGCCTGGCCCGCGTCAGCATGGGCCGACGCCCACGCGGAGACACGGTCGATCGTCATGTGGCTCCAGTCGCGGCCGGTGACGGCGGACGCAACGCGAGCGACGGTCGGGGCGCGCTGCTCCCAGGCCTGGGTCTCGTCGACGTCGGTGCGGCACTCGGCGAGGAACGCCTCGACCGGCTGCGGGGTGCCCGAACGCTGAGCCAGCGCCCAGGCCACATCGTCGGTCTCGACCCGGCCATCGTCGATCGCGGTGAGGTAGAACGCGGGCGGTAACGTCGCCCGAACGCCGGCTGCGTCGGCCAGCAGCTCGGCCGCGTCTTCGAATCCCCGGTCGGCGATCCCGAAGTAGGGGTTGACGGCGACGAAGCGATCGAGTGGCCACAGTGGAGCGATCCGGCCGCCTGCGGCGCGGATGGCGGCGGCGTGCGTGGTCAGTGGTTTGGATGGGGCGCCAACGGTCATGGTGGGTCCTGTCAGGTCGAGGGCGGGCTCGGATGGAGGGTCGACAGCGTGCGTGGTCACCGGGTCGCCTCCGATGAAGCGGGCATCGGACGCAACGAGCCGACGAACCGGTCGAACACCGCGTTGGCGTAGAGACCGTTTCGCAGGTGGATGGCGAGCGCCCGCCGCCGTGCGCTCGGTTGCCGGCTCGGCTCGGCGATCTGGAGGGCCACCACCGTGGTGAACGCCGCCACGATGACGGCGAGCGGCAGGTACTGCCAGACGGATCGTTCGATGTCGGATGGGATGGCGCTGGCCAGGAGGTGGTGGGCGCCCGCCTCGAGCGTGAAGAACGAGATGGTCACTCCGGCGGCGAGCAAGGTGACCCGGAGCGTCCCGGCCAGCGGGCCCTGCGAATCGAAGGCGGGCGCCACGATCTGGGTCGTCCCCAGAACCAAGATGGCGCCGATGACCAGGAGGATGGGTTCGTCGGCGAGATCGACCCGCCACACGGCAGCCACCACCGCGTAGAGGAGGAGGGCGATCGCTGCACTCCCGGCGATGCGTAGCGGGCTGCCGAGCCGAGCCGGGAGCTTGACCTTGGCGGCACGGGCTTCGTCGATGGCTCCGCCCGATGACAGGAACGCGTGAGCCTTGTAGAACGAGTGGGCCACGAGGTGCAGGAGCGCCGCCGCGTAGACCCCGGTGCCGCAGATCATCAGCATGAACCCCATGTGGGCGGCGCTCGAGTACCCGAGCGCAACCTTGACCGACGGTTGGGTGAGCAACACCACCGACGCGATCACCGCGGTCAAGCCGCCGACGATGATGAGCAACGTGTTGGCGGCCCCAGCCTGATCCATCACGAAGGCCATGCGTATGGCAAGGAACGGACCGGCGTTGAGGATGCCGGCGTGCAGCAGCGCCGAGACCGGTGTGGGGGTCTCCATCACCTCGACGAGCCAGCCGTGGGTGGGGAACTGTGCCGATTTCAGGATCGCGGCGAGAGCCAGACACAGGGCCGCCGCAGCCGTGGCCGCGCTCGACGTCCCCGCAGCGACCCCGGCGACGGCGCCCTCGAAGATGACCTCGAGGTTGCCGGAATCGAACTGCGCGGCCAGAAGGACGGCACCGGCGATCAACAGCACGTCGCCCAGCCGAGCGGCGATGAACTTCTTGCGGGCGGCGATGACCGCCCCGCGCCGGTCTGGGTAGAAGAGCAGCAGGCGGTGCAGGGCGAGGCTGGTCCCGATCCAGGCGGCCACGAGAACCGTGAGGCTTCCGGCCAAGACCACGACCTCGACGGCGGCGATGGTGATCGCCAGACGGACGAGGAAGGATCCCTGCCGCTCGTCACCGTCGAGGTAGGTGCAGCTGTAACGGTAGATGATCACCCCGAGCAAGGCGATCATGGCAAACATCACGGTCGACAGCGCATCGAGACGCACCGAGACACCGAGGTAGTTCGGCCCGAACGTCGTTGACTGGATCAGGCCCTGCGATGCGGTCGCCGCCCCGGCGGAAACGGCCACCGCGACTCCCACCCACGTCGCCGCCGTACCGGCCCGAATGGCCCGGGCGGGACGCAACCCCGGGGCCCGTCGGGCGATCACCGCCGAAACCAGCAGTGCTCCTGGACCGACCAAGACCAACCACGCGAACCACGAGACCATCACGAACCCTCCCACATGTACGAATCTGAACACGCCTGTTCTAACACACGAATTAGATCACGCATGATTTGGGAGTTCGGCCGTCCTCATCGATGCCGCCCAAGCCAAGGATGGGCAGCAACGCCTGCTGACCTGCCCTTCTGGCGGTTGAGCTGCCATGATGTGCACGGTGGGCGCACAAGCGGCGCGACCGACGATCCGAGGACGCGGCGCACCGACCGGTCCCGCCGCCGCCGGCAGGACCAGCCCCGGGATCGACCGCGTCGTCAGGTCGGCGACGAGCCGCGTGCGCGCAACGTGGCGACGACCGACCCGGGGCTGGCCCGCCACCGTCGGAGCTGTTCATGCTCGGCCGCCACCGCGCTGGTCGGGCGCGGCGCACCGGCGGGCGGTTGGCCGGTCGCGACCCGCAGGTCGTGGCGAACCGCTTCGAGCAGGGCCGGGTCGAGGTCGCAACCCGCAGGGCGGAGGGCGCCGACGAGGTCGAGGCCATCGACGATGGTCGAGCCGGGCCACGACGAGGGGACCCTCGCGAGGCCAACGTGGACCCGTTCGAGGAGCTGCTGGGCCAGCCCGTGCAGCCGAGCGGTGACGGTGCCCACCGGGAGATCGAGCGCCATGGAGACCGCCGCCGGTTCGAGATCGCACCAGGCGACGAGGATCACGACATCTCGATCACGGGCGTCGAGGTGCTGGAGGTGATCGGCGAGCGGGTCGGCGAACGGCGCCACCCCCCGGCCGATCCGACGGAGCTGACCCAGCTCGAGCCTCCACTGCTTGCGGACGACACCCGTCGCGACCCCCAGGAACCACGGGCCGGCCGATTCGTTCCAGGACCGGAAGTGGCGGCGCGCGGCGTACGCCGTGGCGAAGACCTCGCCGACGTGGGCCGACGCGACCTCCGAGCCCAATCGGTCGCTCAGGTAGCGCTGGACGGTCGCCGCGTGGCGATCGAGCACGGTCGCGAAGTGGACGCCGTCGAAGCGGGACGCGGCGATGAGCTGGGCGTCGGTCGGATCGCCCACGTCGATCGTCGGCATCGCTCGCTCCCTCGCCACCCGGGTCCGTGCCCGGGTGCACGCGACCGGTGGGGGTGGTCCCCCACTGCGAGATGAGACGTCTGGCCTCGCCGTTCGGTTCCGGGACCGGGCCGAGAAGTTCTTGCGAGGTTCGCCGGGGTCGGCGGTGGGGTGGCTCAGTCCGCGGTGAGGAGGGTGCTGAGCTCGATCTCGGGGCGGGCGCCGAGGTGGCTGATGACCTCGGCCGCCGCCGCCGAGGCCAGGCGACCGGACGCCTCGAGGTCGAGACCGTGGGTGTGCCCGTACAGGAAGCCGGCGGCGTAGAGGTCGCCGGCGCCGGTCGTGTCGACCAGGTCGGCCGGGGCGGCCGGCACCGAGACGCGGGCGCCGTCGGCGGTGATGATGACCGAGCCCTTCTCGGAGCGGGTGAGACACGCGATCTCGCAGTGACCCGCCACCTTCTCGGCGGCTTCCTCGAACGAGTCGGTCTCGTAGAGCGAGCAGATCTCGGCCTCGTTGCCGAAGAGGATGTCGACGTGGTTCTCGGCCAGGTCCACGAACTCGGCGCGGTGCCGGTCGACGCAGAACGAGTCGGACAGGGTGAAGGCGACCTTGCCACCGGCCGCCCTGGCGGCCTCCATCCCGGCGAGGAGCGCGGCCTTGGCGTCAGGCAGGTCCCAGAGGTAGCCCTCGCAGTACACGACCTGGGCGCGGGCCACGAGATCGGTGTCGACGTCGGACGGGTTGATGAGCCCGGACACGCCGAGGAACGTGTTCATGGTGCGCTGGGCATCAGGGGTCACGAGGATGAGGCAGCGGGCCGTGGCCTGGCCCTCGACCGGCGCCAGCGGCGTGTACTCGACGCCGGTGGCACGGATGTCGTGGGTGAAGACCTGGCCGAGGGTGTCGTCTGCGACCTTGCCGATGAAGCCGACGCTGCCGCCGAACGAGGCGATCCCCGCCGCGGTGTTGGCGGCCGACCCACCGGACGCCTCGATGGCCGGGGGCATGTCGTCGTACAGCGACAGGGCGATGTCGGCCTCGATGAGCTGCATCGAGCCCTTCACCATCGAGTGACGATCGAGGAAGGCGTCGTCGGCGTGGCTGATGACGTCGACGATGGCGTTGCCGATGCACACGACATCGAGGGTCTTTTCGGTCATGGCCCAAACCTACCTGCTGGTCGCGCGGGGATCCCACGACGGCGGGTCGCGGCCCGAGCGACCCGCAGTAGCCTCCAGCCGGAGCCGTCCCACGCCGCCCGGACCCGGTCCGGACCGACGGCTCGACCGTCGCTACCGAGGAGAGCTCCGCCCGTGAAGGACGCCACCACCGACATCGCTGCCGACCAGTACCGCCTGCCGCGGACGGTGGTACCGATCCATTACGACCTGGTGCTCGAGCCAGACCTCGAGCGGTTCACGTTCACCGGCACCTCGGCCACCAGCATCGACATCACCGAGGCCACCAACACGATCGTCCTCAACGCCATCGAGCTGTCGATCGACAGGGCCTGGCTCACCAACGACACCGGGACCCACATCGACGCCGACGCCATCCTGCTCGATGAGGACACCGAGCGGCTCACCATCGAACTCGTGGCCCTGGCCTCGGTCGGCCGGTGGACCCTGCACTGCGAGTTCACCGGGCTGCTCAACGACAAGCTCCACGGGTTCTACCGCTCGACCTTCACCGACACCGACGGCAACGACCAGGTGATCGCCACCACCCAGTTCGAGGCCACCGATGCCCGGCGGGCGTTCCCGTGCTGGGACGAGCCCGACTTCAAGGCCACCTTCGGCGTCACCCTCGTCGTCGACGCCGACCTCGCCGCCCTGTCCAACGCCGCCGAGGTCGACCGCTCGGTCCGCGAGGACGACAAGCACGTGGTCCGCTTCGCCGACACCATCAAGATGTCCACCTACCTGGTGGCCTTCATCGTCGGCCCCCTCGACGTCACCGATCCGGTCATGACCAACGG
>Ga0105044_10015492_pt1 | contig 10298 bp, 7 predicted proteins | sample MAT01_FD_78092 | JGI IMG/M metagenome (GOLD analysis project Ga0105044, IMG submission 78092) | Freshwater microbial communities from Lake Fryxell liftoff mats and glacier meltwater in Antarctica - MAT-01 | ecosystem: Environmental > Aquatic > Freshwater > Ice > Liftoff microbial mat | place...
AGCAGGTCAGCCGGCTTCATCTTCCTTCCGTTGACCGCGACGGCGTTGCCCTGGACGAAGTCGATGCTGATCTTCTGGCGCTTGGCCTTCACCTGGCTCAGCGGCAGGGTCTTTTCGAACATGCGGTCGAGCGGGCGCATGCCCGGATCTTCAAGCATGCCGGCTTCGAAGCTGATATGCAGCAGGTTGTCGTCCGACGACCACGGGTCCTTCTTCGACGCCTTGATCGGGATGCCCCACTTGTTGGCGTACTCGATGGCGGCTTCACGGCCGGGAATGAGGTCGCGGAACTCCTTGTCGCGCCACGGGGCGATGATCTTCACGCCCGGGTAGAGGGCATAGGCGGTGAGTTCGAAACGGACCTGGTCGTTGCCTTTGCCGGTCGCGCCGTGCGCGATGTACTGGGCCTTCTCTTTGCGGGCGATGTCGACCATCGCCTTGGCGATTATCGGACGGGCAAGGCTGGTGCCGAGCAGATAGCGACCCTCGTACTTGGCATTCCAGGCGATCGCCGGGAACACGAAGTCGCGCACGAACTCCTCGCGCAGGTCCTTGATGTAGCACTTCACGCCACCCGAATTCAGGGCCTTCTTTTCTAGGTCCTTGTATTTCTCCTTCTGGCCGACGTTCGCGCAGTAACAGATGACTTCATAGCCCTTCTGCTCCAGATAGCGGACGATCACCGAGGTGTCGAGGCCGCCGCTGTAGGCGAGGACGACGCGTTCCTTCTTCGAGACGGGCATGATGGGCTCCTGAGTGGGCGGCGGATGGTGCGGGGACGGGCGAGGAGACAAGGTGTCATTGCTCCCACACCTGGGGATCGTGGCCCCGCATCACATCCTGACATGAACATCATGCGTCCTTGACGAGGGGAGAACGACGAGCGAACCGGTGGCCAGGCGTCAACGCAATGATCCTTGGCAAGCGCCTCCATATCCTGACCATCCGGCAATGATTTTGACCATTCTTCGTCATGGCAAGGCGGTTGAGCGCGAGGCCTGGCATGGCGATGACCGGGATCGCCCGCTGACCCGCGAGGGGATCGTGCAGACCCGTACCGCCTTGCGCGCCCTGAGCGGGGTAATCACGGCGGAGGAAGTGTGGACCAGCCCATGGAAGCGGGCCCGTCAGACCGCCGAACTGGCCGCCGAACTGTGGGATCTGCCGTTGACGGAATACCCATGGCTGGCGGGCGAATCGACCGAGATTCCCGAGTGGTCGCGCTGCCTGCGCGGAGCTGGCGAGGTGGTGCTGGTCGGCCATGAGCCCGATCTCGGCCGCTTCATCGGCATGTTGCTGGGTGGCCAGCCGATGCCGCTCAAGAAGGCGGGCCTCGCCATCCTCGAAGGTTTACCACGACCCGGTCAGATGGAGCTGCGCCTGCTAGCCGGCCCAAAACAGGTTCTGGCGATCGCGGAGGCGTGATGGCCAGCGATCAACCAGGAGCGGACTGGCAGGCTCGGCTGCTACCCTGGCTGGCCCTGACCAGCGCCCTGGTCGCGGCGACCCGCTTTTTTGGTGACACGATTTGGCCCTGCCCAGTGTCGTGCCAGGGAGGTGCCCACTATCAGCAGCTGTTCGGCGTGCCGGTGCAGGTGCCGGCGGTTCTGGCCCTCGTGGCCGTGGCCGGCTTGGCGTGGTGGCGATCGGCTGCCGCGGCCGGTCTGGCCTGGGCGGCGGCTGGCGCATCGCTTTATTTCCTGTGGGTGGCCTGGCAGTTGGGTCTGCGCTGCCCCTACTGCCTGACCGTGCATGCCGGCGTGCTGCTGACCGCTGCTGCTGCGGCAGGCAGGCCGTGGTTGCCGCGCCTGCTCTGCGCCGTGCTGGTCTTCCTGGGTCTGCATCTGGCGTTCCATCCGCAAGTGATCCGCGATGGTCCCGAGGTGGCCGACGCCGTTCCGCCGGCAGATCCCGATCTGGGTGCGTTCCTCGCAAAGCCTCCGGTCGCTCGGCCGGGGGTGGTGGATCCGGCGATCGACGCCCTGCGTCGCCAGGGTTCCGCTCAGGCCGCCTACATTCTGGAAGTCGCCATCGACCTGCACTGCCCGCGTTGTGCCGAGCTTGCCGGTCCCTTCGATCGGACGTTGAAGCAGGCAATCGACCAGGGCCGGGTCGAAGTGGTGCACCGCTTCCTCACCCGCCGCTCGGCGCCCAGTGGCCGAGATCTGGCGCGCCACCTTCTGGCTGCTGTCGACCCGGCCCAGGCGCGTCTGCTGACCCGGTTGCTGCTCGGCACGCCCGAGGGACGGGACTGGGCGGCGGTCAGGCCACGGGTCGCGGAACTGTTCGATCCGGCAGTGCTGGAGGCCACTGTGGCCCGTCGCGGTGCCGCCATCGATGCCCTACTGGCTGCCGATGCGGCGCGCCTGCAGGCGCTGAGGGTCCTCGCTACGCCAACCGCGGTCATGTCCCGTCGGCATGGCGAGGAGGTCGCCCGCTGGAATGCCGCCGCGTTTGACCCGGCGGCGATGCTGCGTGAGATTTCGTTTGATTGAGTAGGGTGCCGGCCATGGCACGCATTGTGGTCGGGATGAGCGGCGGGGTGGATTCCAGCCTGGCGGCGGCACTGCTCGCCGAGCAGGGCCACGAGGTCGTCGGCGTCACGCTGAAACTGTGGCCCTGTGCCGAGCTCGATGGCGGCTTCACCAAGCCCGACGCCTGCTGTTCGCCCAGCGAAACGCGCGATGCCCGCGCCGTGGCGGTCGGCCAGGGCATCACCCATTACGTCATCGATGCCGAGGACGAGTTCCGTCGCGGCGTGGTCGAGGACTTCCTCGACGGCTACGCCCGCGGCCAGACCCCCAGTCCGTGCGTGCGCTGCAACGAGACGGTAAAATTCGGTTCGCTGTGGCAGCACGCCAAGGCGCTCGGCGCCGAACGCATCGGCACCGGGCACTACGCGCGCACCGAACGGCTTGGCGATCGCACGGTGCTGCGCCGGGCAGTTGATCGGGCCAAGGACCAGACCTACTTCCTCTGCACCCTCGATCAGCAGCAGTTGGCGATTGCCGAGTTCCCGGTTGGAGGCATGGACAAGCCGGCGGTGCGCGAGGCGGCCCGCGCGCGCAAACTGTCGACCGCCGAGAAACACGAGAGCATGGATCTGTGCTTCCTTGGCACCGATGGCGTGGCCGGCCTGCTCAAGCGCGAGCGCCCCGACGCCTTCCGCCCTGGCACGATCGTCGATGAGGGCGGTCGCGTGCTTGGCGAGCACCAGGGCCTCGGCCTGCATACCATCGGCCAGCGCAAAGGCTTGGGTATCGCCGGAGCCGGCGAGCCGTTGCACGTCCTACGGCTGGATCCGGCGGCCAATGCCCTGGTCGTCGGCCCGCGCGAGCGACTGCTGATCAGCGCATTTCAGCTGGAGAACCCGACCTGGCACATCGCAGAGCCAGGATTCGATGGCATGCGTTGCGTGGTACGCCCACGTCACCGCAGTCCGCCGCTGGCCGCAACGGTGTATGCCGATGGTCGCGTGTTGCTTGACGTCCCCGCCGTGCGGCCGGCCCCTGGTCAGGTTTGTGCGATCTACGATCCGACTGACGAGCTGTGTCTGGGTGGTGGCTGGATCGTCTGACGGCGGCGAGCTTCCGCTGCTGAAGGCTTCTTTGTGTCTGAAGCCTAGGCCTCAGCCTTAAACGCAGCTACCGCCTTGCCCAAATCGGCTTCGCTGGCCACCAGGCTGGCGGCGGCTCCGGTCTCCTTGGCGGAAGCCGAAGTCTGTTCGGCGTTGCGAGCCACCTCATCGACGACGGCGATGGCCTGGGCCGCATCGCTGAGCTTGCCAATAGATCCGGCGACCCGGGCAGCTTCGATGGTGGCGTTCAATGCCAGCAGGTTGGTCTGCTCGGCGATGTCGGCGATCAGCTTGGCGACAGCGGTGATCTCGCTGGCCGCCTTCGATAGCTTTGCCAGGATCGCCTTGCTGCTCTCGGCGGTTTGGGCCGCGTCGCGCGCCAAGGTACTGGCCTGGCTGGTGATCTCCTTGATCGAGCCGTTGAGCTCGCTGGCCGAGGAGGCCACTGTCTGCGCACTGGCGGCCACCTGGTTGGCAATCGCCCCCTGGCCGGCGGCGGTGCCCTGCATCGACCGGATCGATCCGCCCATCTCGCTCAGGATGCCTCCGACCGAGCTGTCAAACGAGCGCATGGTGGCCAGGCGTTGCTCGCGGGTGCTCAGCTCAGCGTAGGCGAGCTTGGTCTGCAGCCCGGCAAAGGCGAGATTCACCGGGCCAAACTCGTCGCAGCTGAATCATGCTGGTGCGCGCCACCAAGTACGCCACAACCCCAACCCTCGTGGCTACCTTGCGCGATCGCTACAGCGCCGACCCCCGAGCCATTGCCTTGGCCGAGGCTCTTCGTTCCAACCGGGAAGCGGTATTGGGCGCTGCCCATGGGGCGCTGCCGACCGTCCTGCTCGCTGCCGCAGGCGTCCGTCCGTCACTGCTGGTGACCAGCGATCCCGGCCGCTTGGCCGAGGATCTTGAAGAGCTTGGTGTGTCGGTTGCTGTCCTGGTCGAACTGGAGCGCTTTGCCGGCGACGAGGACGAGGGCGCTGACGGGGCCGGTTGGCAGCGCCGTGCCGCCGCTCTAGAGGCCTTCGCTAACGGTGCCTGGCTGATTGCCAGTCCGGCCGCCACCGCCCAGCCGGTGCCCGACCTCGCCGAGACGGTAGCGCGTTCGCGCGTGCTGCGCCCCGGCCAGACTCAGGATCCGCAGGCCCTGGCCGAGCGCCTGGTCGAGGGCGGCTTCCGCATGGTCACCGCAGTCGAGGCGCGCGGTGAAGTCGCGATCCGTGGTGGCATCGTCGACATCTTCCCGTGGATCGGCGAACAGCCACTGCGCATCGAATTCTTTGGCGACCAGGTCGACTCGATCCGCCGCTTCGATCCGTTCTCGCAGGAGTCGACCGCCCGCGTCGAAGAGGCGGTACTGGCCGCTCCCGGCGTCGGCCTGGCGACCCGCGATCTGTGGAGCCAGCTGCCACCGGGACCGGTCGTGGTGTTTGGCGACGTCTCTCTGCGCAGCCGCCTGGCCAAGGATCACGGCCGGGCTGAGGTCCGCCTCGCCCGCCAGTTGGAGACCGGAGCGATCGACGGCGAATCGGTCGGAGTTGAACGACTACGTGGCGATTTGCGCAAGGGACTCAGCGAACTGGCGGCGATGATCGCTGACGGCGGCAGTGCGTCCGCCCTGCTGTTGGCGCGTTCTGACGAGGCGGCCGAGGAATTGCGCGCCCATCTGCGCGATGCCGGCATTGGCGAGAAGGCCGAGGTAGTCACTGCCCGCGTCTCGGGCGGCTGGCGCGATCTCGCCACCGGCCTGGTGGTGGTCCACGACTACGAACTGGCCGAACGCGCCCCGGCCAAGAAACGGGCCCGCGTGGCCGGCGGAGCGCCGCTCGATTCGCTCGCCGATCTGCGCCGGGGCGATCTCTGCGTCCACCTCAGTCATGGCATCTGCCGATTCCAGGGCATGGCTACGCTGGAGAAGCGTGGCTACATGGAAGACTTCCTGATTCTGGAATTCGCCGAGGAATCGAAGCTGTACGTGCCGGTCGAGGCGATCGATCTGGTACAGAAGTACGTCGGCGCTGGTGGCCGTGATCCGCAGCTGACGCGCATCGGCGGCAAGACCTGGAGCGCCGCCAAGGCGCGGGCCGAGAAGGCCGTCGCCGACATGTCCGGCGAACTGCTGACTAACCAGGCCGCGCGCATCGCCGCCGGTGGCGCGTCACTGCCAGTCGACACGCCGGAGACGCGCCGCTTCGAAGCCGCCTTTCCCTTTGAGGAGACCGCCGACCAGCTGTCCGCGGTACGCGAGATCAAGGTCGACCTGGAGCGTCCGGTGGCGATGGACCGGCTGCTGTGCGGCGACGTCGGCTTCGGCAAGACCGAGGTGGCGATGCGCGCCGCGTTCAAGGCGGTGCAGGGGGGCAAGCAGGTCGCGGTGCTGGTGCCCACCACCATCCTGGCCGAGCAGCACCTGGAATCGTTCCGCGCCCGCATGCATGACTTCGGTGTCCGCGTCGAAGGCCTCGACCGGTTTCGCACTGGTGCCGAGGCCAAGGAAGTGCTGGCGCGTACTGCTGACGGAGCCGTCGATGTGCTGATCGGTACGCACGCGCTGCTCACCCCGCATCTGTCATTCAAGGACCTCGGCCTGCTGGTCATCGACGAGGAACATCGCTTCGGTGTGAAGCATAAGGAGGCACTCAAGCGCCTGCGTCACGGCGTCGACGTGCTGACCCTGTCGGCCACGCCGATCCCACGCACCCTGCACTTCTCGATGCTCGGCCTGCGCGACATCAGCGTGCTGGCCGAACCGCCGAGCGAACGTCTGGCGGTTGAGACCCGCGTTTGCCCCTGGGACGACGAGCTGATCAGCCACGCCCTGGTCCGCGAGCTGGAGCGCGGCGGCCAGCTGTTTGTGGTGCAGAACCGCATCGCTGATCTGGATGGGGTGGCGTGGAAGCTTGGCCAGCTGGCCGAGAAAGCTGGTCACAAGCTGCGTGCCGAGGTCATCCATGGGCAGCTGGACGAAGGTCGCATCGCCAAGGCGATGGACGCCTTCCGCACCAAGACGATCGACTGCCTGGTCTCCACCTCGATTGTCGAGAGCGGCATCGACATTCCCAACGCCAACACCCTCTTTGTGATTGATGCGCAGCGCTTCGGTCTGGCCGAACTGCATCAACTGCGCGGGCGCATCGGCCGCTTCACCCGCCAGGCCTTCGCTTATTTCCTGACCCCGCCCAAGCGCGAGATCGGCGAAGAAGCGCGCGAACGACTCGCTGCGATCCAGGAATACGCCGAACTGGGCGCCGGCTTCAAGCTGGCGATGCGCGACCTCGAATTGCGCGGGGCTGGCAACCTGCTTGGCGCCGAGCAGACCGGCACCATCGATGCCATCGGCTACGAGTTGTACACCCGCCTGCTGACCGAGGCGGTGGCCAAGGCGAAGAATCAGGCCGAGACGGCTGCTGGACTGACGCCCTCTGCGGCCCCGAAGGCGACCGCCGCCGGCTCCGGCGAGGTGCTGATCGGCTTGCAGTTGGACGCCTACATCCCCGACGACTGGCTAGAGGCGACCCAGTTGAAGTTCGAATTGCACCGCTCGATCGATCGCGCGCGCAAGTTGCCCGATCTGGATAATGCCTTCCGTCAGGCCCGCGACCGATTCGGCCAGTTGCCGCAACCGGTGCTGCGCCTGTTCCGCGTCAAGGCGATCCGCCTGCGCCTGCGTCAGCTCGGCATCATGCGCATCGACGTCGGTGACCGCCGCCTGCGCCTGCATCTCAAGGGCCAGATGCCCAAGGAACTGGTCCAGGCTAAGCTGCCCGAGCTGATCCACGTCCAACCCGACGGCCCGGTGCTGGTGCTCTTTCTCAAGCCGGAACTGAAGCAGGATATCGCCTTGGATATCATGGCCCGGCTGTTCGGCGCCCCAACGTTCTGACTCCTGGGAGCGTTTGTTGGCGGATCTGAGGGGCCCAATCTGAAGCTCGAATATTCAGTCGTGTATCGGCGCAGCCGCTTGCACGTCGGTCCATGTCCGTGGTGGGCCATGCAGGGCAAATGCATTGGGCACAATCGTTCAACCGTGCGACGATCGGGCGTCGCCCGAGACCATGGAACAGGCGCATTCCAACCGGATTCATCATGATGGCAGCCACCCCCAGCATCTCAGTCGCCGACGTGCCGGTCTGTCGTCCATGCAGACAGGTTGCCGTCATCATGGTTGAATTCCATGGCAGGCCCCTGGGAGCGCGGGCCGCTGGCCCGCCCGTCGGGTGGGGCGGCTCGCTCCACCCTGGTGATCCAACCTCGGCCGGGCCGGCCGAGGTGACGGGCGGCCAAGCTGGCCGCGCTCCCAGGGTTGCCCGCATGGAGGTTTCCAGTGCTCGACCATAGAATCCGCCGCCCAAGATTGTCGCATGCGCCTGCGTTCCCTACCCGGCCTCACCACGCCCTGTTCCGCCATCGTCCTCGGCACCGGCGGTTTCGGCTCGGCGGTCACGCGCGATGAGTCCTACGCCATGCTCGACGCTTTCGTCGAAGCCGGCGGAACTGCCCTTGATTCGGCACACATATACGCTGCCTGGCTGCCCGGCGGCACTGGCACGAGCGAACGCACCATCGGCGCCTGGTTGGCCAGTCGCGGCCTGCGCGATCACATGCTCATCGGCACTAAGGGTGGGCATCCGCCGCTCGACAGCGGCAGCGGCAAACTGCGTCCTGAACTGATCGCGCCCCATCTGCTCGACAGCTTGGAACGGCTGCAGCAGCCGGTCATCGACCTCTATTGGCTGCATCGCGATGATGAGTCGATCCCGGTCGACGAGATCCTGGGCGCGATGCAGCCGCACATGCGCGCCGGGACGATCCGTGCCATCGGCGCCTCCAACTGGTCGTGGCAACGCCTCGACGAAGCCGAGTCGTGCGCCAAGCAGCGCGGCTGGACCGGCTTCGCCGCCAGCCAGATCAACTGGAGTCTTGCCTCGTTTGCGTCCAGTCACCGCTTCGGCGGCGGTATGTGCGGCATGGACGCCGATACCCTGCTCTGGCACGTGGACAGCGGCCTCGCTCAGATGCCCTACAGCAGCCAGGCCAACGGCTATTTCGCCAAACCCTTGGCGCAGTCGTTGGAGCGCCTGCCGCAATACGCCGATCCAGCGAACCCGCGGCGCTGGCTGCTGGCCCAGGCGGCATCCGCCCGGCTCGGCGTCAGCGCCAATGCCATCGCCCTAGCCTGGTTGCTGCAGCACCCGCAGGGAGGTTTCGGCATTATCGGCCCAAAAGATCGCGCGCAGCTGGCTGATAGCATGGCGGCGGCGGACCTGATCCTTGATGCTGAAACTTTCTCTGCCCTCGGTGCCGCGCTGGTCTGAGCGTACTCACCAGTACGATTGAGCCTCTTACGGCAGGTCAGGCACCAGCCGCGGCGGATGCCGCTGGACGATTGAATCGCCTGGACCGCGCTCGATCCGAGTCGCCAGGACCTCGACCATCGCCACGCCAATGCCGCGACTGTCGCGATCGACGCTTGCCGCCGGTACGAATGGCTCCCAGGCGGATTCACGGCAGGCGCGGGCGGTGGCGTCATAACCGCACACCGGCACTTCGCGACGCGGATCAACGCCCAATCGACGCAGGGCGACAGCGACCGCGAAGGCATTGCGATCAGATGGCACGAGGATGGCATCTGGAGGTTCCTGGCCGGCCAGCTGGGCATGCAGATGGCTTTGGATGATGCGTGCCTTCATGTCGAGGCTGGCGGCGTCGTCCGCACCCAGGGTCGCGTTCGGAACCTGCACGGTGAGCCAGGGCAGTTCGGCGATGCCCGCCTCACGGCAGCCGTCGGCGTATCCGCGGTCACGATCGGCGAGCCAACCCGGCCACGACGCCGTTTCTACAAGCTGTTCACGTAAGCGTAGGATGCGTCGATGGCCGCGTCGGTTCAGCCAGCGCACCAGTTCGTGGCAACCAGCGGCATGGTCGCTGACCACGGTGTCGATGCCGGGCAGATCCTCACCATCGGCATGGACCACGACCGGAAGACGCAGCCGGGCGAGGTGACCGACCAACGGTCGCAGCGCATCACCCTCGACCATCTCGTGCATCAGCAGCAGGCCGCGCAGACCACCGCCGGCCAGGGCATCGAGGTCGCCGCCCAGAGCACGATCAGGTTGGAGGATGGCGGCATGCAGATGACTGCGCCCGAGCGCACTGATGATTCCGGCATAGACGGCCACGCTGTCGGCCAGGGCCTGGCGGGTGCTTAACTCACCAAGGTCGAAATGTCGCCCAACAATGCCGACCATGCGATCCAGGCAGGCGCCAGGAACCGGGGTGACAGCCGGGCGCAGCCAGCCACGTCGAGCTAGCGGACGGATCAGGCCCTCGCTGGCGAGTTGCTCCAGAGCGCCGTGCATGGTGAATCGACTGACGCTGACACGTCTGGCCAGCTCGGCCTCGGAGCCCAATCGTGCGCCTGGCGTGGGGGGGCCATCCGCAAGCCAAGCACGGAGTTGGCGCAGCGCTTTGCCCAAGGGACGACGATCAGACAGGTCCATACAGGCACTGTTCAGCAATGGCCGGCTGTGCGGCGGGCATGCGGTGCGGGTGTCGCCGGCGGCCGCCCTCTGGCTATCGTGGCACGTGTCGTGCGGTGCCAGGCCTCTTTCAGCACGCCATTTAGCTCAACCACCCGATCAGCGTTCTCGCTCATTGAGTTGCTGGTCGTGGCGACCATCATCGCGGTCCTGGCGGGCATGCTGCTGCCGGCGATCAAGATGAT
>Ga0105044_10015493_pt1 | contig 10298 bp, 5 predicted proteins | sample MAT01_FD_78092 | JGI IMG/M metagenome (GOLD analysis project Ga0105044, IMG submission 78092) | Freshwater microbial communities from Lake Fryxell liftoff mats and glacier meltwater in Antarctica - MAT-01 | ecosystem: Environmental > Aquatic > Freshwater > Ice > Liftoff microbial mat | place...
AAAGCAGAAATGAAGATAAAGTTTTGGTTTTTAGCGAGCTTACTAACGGTGACATCACTGTTATCAGCTCAAGATAGAAAAAAAATTGATTTTGTAGAATACGATCTTCCGAATGGATTGCACGTAATTCTGCACGAAGATCACTCAACACCTATTGTTGCAGTGACAATTTTGTATCATGTTGGTTCAAAAAATGAAAATATTGAACGAACAGGATTCGCACATTTCTTTGAGCATTTGATGTTTGAAGGAACGGAAAATATTGATCGACATCAATACGATAAATACGTTGAGAATGCTGGCGGAACACTAAATGCCAATACATCTCAAGACAGAACCTTTTACTACGAATTACTTCCTTCTAATCAGTTAGAGTTAGGCTTGTGGTTAGAGTCTGAACGATTATTGCACGCTAAAGTTGAGAACATCGGAATTGAAACTCAACGCGAAGTTGTAAAGGAAGAAAAAAGACAAAGAATCGATAATCAACCTTACGGTACTTGGATGGAAGAGATTTTCAAACGTGCTTATACAAGCCACCCGTATAATTGGACACCGATTGGAAGCATGGAAGATTTGGACGCAGCACAGGAAGAAGATTATGTAAATTTTTATCGAACATTTTATGTGCCTCACAATGCAACGTTGTCGATTGCAGGTGATATAAATATTGAGCAAGCTAAAAAATGGATTCTAGCTTATTTTGGAACAATTCCAAATGGAGAAAAATTAGATATATATCGTGACAAAGAATTTTTAACGCTAGAAAAATTTCAAGTGAAATACGCTACTGTTTTAAAAGGTCGTGAAACGTCAAAAGATTTTATCGGCGATTTTGAACGAGATATGACAACAGAACAATTCATTGCTGAGTATTTTCCAAAAGCGACCGAAATTCAAAAACCGATTCCAACTCCTTCAGTTAAAGAAGGTCTTTTAAAAGCAGAAATTCGCGATACAATTTATGATAATATTCAATTACCTGCAATTTTTATGGCTTATAAAACGCCAGAACTGGTTCATGCTGATCATTATGCGGTTGAAATGTTATCGATGATTTTATCGCAAGGTAACAGCTCAAGACTTAACAAAAGTATTGTAGAAAAACAGCAAAAAGCTTTGTTCGCCGTTTCGTTTCCTTTTCCATTAGAAGATCCAGGCATTGCAATCATGTTTGCAATGCCAAATATGGGTGGTGATTTAACGGAATTAGAAAATGCAATTGAAGCTGAGGTAGTAAAATTACAAACCGAATTGATTACGGACGAAGAGTTTGAAAAATTGCGAAACATGATTGAGAGCGATTTTATTTCATCTAATTCTACAATGGCAGGTATAGCAGAAACACTTGCAGATTATCACGCTTATAAGAAAAACACAAACTTGATTAATACAGAAATCGATAAGTTTTTAGCGGTTACAAAAGAAGACATAATGCGAGTGGCAAAAACTTATTTCGTAAAAACAAATCGTGTGATTTTATATTATTTACCGAAAGAAGGATCTAACTAATTTATAAAAATGAGAACTATGAAAAAGATTTTTTTAGCACTGGCCGTTTTCGTTTTTAGTTTAAACATATCGGCGCAAGTAGATAGAACGAATGCACCAAAACCGCAACCAAATCCTGAAATTAAAATTAATATTCCGGATGCAATTACAATAGAAAACGGAATGAAAGTAATTGTGGTGGAGAACCATAAATTACCAATAGTTTCTTTTCAACTTTACATCGATTACCCAATCATGGCAGAAGGCGATAAGGCTGGTTTGCGCGGTATTTTTGGTGAATTATTGGGATGTGGAACAACCAATTATCCGAAAGATGTTTTTGATGCAAAAATTGATTACATCGGTGCTAGCATGTTTCCAAATTCGCGTGGATTTTTTGCTTCGTCATTAAAAAAGCATACGCCAGCATTATTGACTTTGTTAAGTGATTTAGTCATAAATCCTTCTTTTCCTGAAGTTGATTTTAAGCGTTTGGTAGAGCAAAATTTGACTAATCTTTCTACTGTTTCAACAGATGCAAATCAAATTTCTGGAATCGTTTCAGGTGTTGTAAATTATGGCGTTAATCATCCTTACGGCGAAGTAACAACAGAGGCTACAGTTAGCAGTATCACGCTTGATGATATCAAAGCATATTACACTAAATTCTTCATTCCTAATTATGCTTATTTGGTTATTGTTGGTGATGTAACACAAGCCGAAGCAAAAGGTTATGTAGACAACTATTTTGCTGCCTGGAAAAAAGGAGGTGAATTAAAAACACCTGTTTATTCTTTGCCAACGTCAACAGCAAACAATGTTTATTTTGTTGACAAACCGGGTGCGGTACAAAGCGTTATTGATGTGTCGCACACAATGAATTTAAAACCAGGGCACCCAGATGCAATTGCACTAAGTGTTCTAAATTCAATTTTAGGTGGCGGTAGCTTTTCTGCACGGTTAATGTCTAATTTGCGAGAAGATAAAGCATACACGTATGGTTGTTATTCTAGCATAAGTAATGATGAATTAATTGGCTCTTTTTCTGCTGGTGGTAGTTTTAGAAATGAAGTTACAGATAGTGCTATGGTTCAAATACTTTTTGAATTAGATCGTATTTGTAAAAATCAAGTAACAGATGCAGAACTTGATTTGACAAAAAATTCGATGACCGGAGCATTTGCACGTTCGTTAGAGTCGGCTCAAACGGTTGCTAGGTTTGCGTTAAACACAATCATGTACAATTTACCGAAAGATTATTATTCGAATTATTTGGTGACTTTATCAAAAGTGACAAAAGAAGATTTAATGCGTGTTGCTGTTCAATATTTGAAACCAACCAATTTAAATTTAGTGGTAGTAGGTAATCAAGACATTGCTGAAAAACTTGCCAAGTTTGATGCTGACGGTGCGGTTCATTACAAAGATTTTAACGGTGAGGATAAAGCACAATTAAAATCTGTTGCAACCGGAGTGACTGCTGCAAGCATTATTGAAAATTATGTTTTTAAATCGTTCATGGTTTCTACTAAAGCTGAGTGGGATGCAAAACTTGCAAAAATCGCTTACATTGAAACACGTTATGTGGCTTATGTAGCAGAAATGGACGGTAATATGTTAATGACTACTTACGAAGGCAAACCAAATAAAACGGCTACAATTATGAAAGTAGCAAGTCCTCAAATGAATGCGATTGTTCAGAAAGAATGGTTCAATGGTGTTAGTGGTGGAACATACGGAATGGGTGCAGGAAAAGTTATTTATTCTGGCGATACATTGACAGATAAAATGAAACCATCTTTTCCATTTGCACAATTGTATTATTTGGAAGATGCATCAATGGATGTAAAGCTTTTAGGTATAGATGTTTTAAATGGAGTTGAGTATTATAAATTAAAAGTTGGCAAAAAAGGTGAAACAGATTTCTCGCACGAATTTTATAATGTTGAAACTGGAATGCTAGAGAAAAAAGAAACGTTCTCAACCGATGTTGCAACTGGTGAAGTGTTTACACTATTAACTACTTTTTCTGATTTTAAAGACATGGGCAAAGGATTATATTTACCGCACATGATGGAAATTAATACGCAAGGACAGGTCTTTAAATTCGCTGTATCAAAAATCATTGTAAAGAAAAAAGCAAAGTCACCAACCTTTGAGGGAATCTTTAAATAAGTTAAAAATTCAATAAAAACTTAAAGCCGCAGGTTATTCTGAACTAATTTCAGAATCTCTGCGGTTTTTTTTATATCTTTCTAGTATGAAATATACAAGTATTTTGCTTTTAATTTTGGTTTCTTGCGGAAGTCAAAAGGAAGCTGTCACAGCACCAACGCTAGAAGCATCAATGCCAATTAATTTGCCTATGAAAATTGTTGAAGCAAAAGTATCGCAAGAACCATTTGTAAATAAAGTTGGTCAAGTATATCCGGATAGGAAAGAGCTCTATTTGCATTATGATGATTACGCGTGGTTCATCAAATTTAGCGCAGGCGCTGTTTTGCGTACCGATGTCGAAAAATTATTAGATAGTACTGTAAAATTCAGTATCATAGAACACGATGGATTGTGGGATACTGACAATCCAGACCAACAAAGTAGAGTAGGTAAATACGTTTCTATTCACGAAATTATCCAATAAACAATTGCAGTAAGTTTTTATTAATTGTTTGTTAATGTTGGCTTGATGACTATTATTTAAGAACGTACTAAATTTGTTTTGTGTTGATTGAGTGCCTGTAATTTATGGGTTTTAATCAATATCATTAAGTGATCATCCTATAAGAGTTAAGGCAACGTTCTGTTGTTAGAGTATTCTGAAACCACTTAATGAAATCTCAAAGGATTTTTATGTTGGTTACTACTAAATGTTTTAGGAATTTTATTTTGTCATTTACTCTTGTCGTAGCACTGCCAAATATTGTTGTTGCACAATGTCCTCAAGGGGCAATAGGAGTAGCTGGTGCAGGCTGTGGCTGCCTTGCTGGATGTAATTTAACAGCCTTTGGTGGGCCTAATTGCGGCGCTGGTGTTGCTGGTAATTGCGGTGCAGGATATGTGCCAATGCAAGTAGATATAACGGTTCCAGATGGTTGTACATTTACAGTGACGGCAGTAATGCAAGTTCGTCCTGGTTGTGCAGCTTCAGGAGCAGATGGAAATTGCGCTGGATGCGATCGTTTAAAAGTTGATATACCAGGTGGCCCTAAACCATTTCAATTCGGTCCAGGTAATGCTTCATTATCTGATAGCTATACCTTGGTCGGGCCTGCTACAATTCGCGTTTCAGGAGGGGCTGATCGAGCAGATGAAATCATTACTTATAGCACAACTTTTTCTGGTGCTTTGTGCGTGGCTTGCTCCAGTATCTTACCAATCGAACTTATTTCATTTAGCGCTGACGTAGTAGATGATTTTGTTGAAATCACTTGGATTACAGAATCAGAAGTTAACAATGATTATTTTACAGTTGAACGCAGCATTGATGGCATAAATTTTGACCCGTTTGCATTTATGGATGGTGCAGGTAATAGCTCTAATAGGATGAGTTATAAAATCTATGATACAAGTCCGCCTGATAAAAATGTGGTTTATTATCGCATAAAACAAACAGACTTTGATGGCAATAGTTCTTATACTGAGATGCGCTCAGTGGTTCTAAAATCACAACGCGTTTTTTATGCAGAGCATCAACTTCAGTTTTATTTGCCGGAAAATGCAGATAAAAATTATTTGGTTGAGATTTATGGAGTTCAAGGTAACTTAGTTTATTCAGGGTTTGTGCCCAGTGGTTTTAGTAAAATAGATTGGGAGCATACTGGATTTTTCTTGATCTCTATTGCTGATTTGGCTTTTTCCCAAAAGTTAATCGTTTGTTAAATAAAAGTTACTCTGCGTTTACTAGAATTGCTTAATTTTGATTAGTTAAGTGAATATCCTACAGGAATTGCAGAATTTTTTTATTCTAAAATCTGAAACCGCTTAAATAATTTGATTTTCTGAATCCAGAAGTGAAAAATGTATTTAAGATAAGAATTAAATTTTGTTTTGCACTTTTTGCACTACTGTTCTTACCATGTATTGCTAAATCTCAACTTCTCATTTCGCAATATTACGAAGGCGCTGGTAATGATAAGTGCATTGAAATTTATAATTCAACCTTGAGCCCAATTAATCTTGCTGGCTATACTTTGCAGTTTTATTTCAATGGATCCGCAGTTGCAGGTACAACAATAAATTTATCTGGTACTATTGATGTATGTGGAACTTGGGTAGTTTGTGATGACAATTCAAATGCAACTTTGTTAAGTATAGCAAATCAGATTAGTACGGCTGCATTTTATAATGGTGATGATGCAGTTGGATTGTACAATGGTGCATCGCTATTGGATTTAATTGGAAAAATCGGATGTGATCCTGGGAGCGAGTGGACTAATCTTGCTCCAGGAACAGCAGATGTAAATTTTATTCGACAAGATGGCTATTGCAGTGGAGTTACAACTAGCCCAGCAGTTCCTTGTGCTAGCAATTCTTTTCCTTCACTAATCGGCAGTAATTGGTATTCAGGTTCATTGGCTGGAACAGCGGATCTTGGGTATTATTTTTCTGTATGTTGGTGTGGATGCCCTGGTCTAACTTTAGAGCCAACCGCAAACGTAACTGCAAACAGCGTTGCAAGTATAGCCTGTACTTCTGCGCAAATTTTATGGACAGCAAGTGTTGATGCTGATAATGTCATTGTTGTTATTTCTACCGGTGCCATTACTGATGTTCCAACTGATGGAGTTAGCTACAATGCAAACGTAACTTTTGGTGCAGGTGATGAGTTGGTTTTAGTTGATGGTCAATTTGTCGTATACAATGGCTCTGGAAATAGTATCACAGTAACAGGCTTAACACAAGGAACAAATTATAACTATGCTATTTTTGGTTATGACGGATTAGTGATTGATTGCGAAGAAAACTATTTAACTGGCGGAGTTTTTGGTTCTTTTACTACAATTACTGGTTGTTCATCAACCACTCCTCAAATTACTTCTGTCATGTATAATTCATGCAATGGATCAAGCGAAGGAACAGACGAATTAGTTGTTTTTCAAAACGGATCAAATCCAATTAATAGTAATGACATGACAATTGACTTGCCCAATACAACTTGGTGTAACAGTGGTTGTGGTGGAAATACAATTGGAAATAATGCAACTTATGTATCTGATTTAAATGCAATGGCTGGTTGTGTACTTTTCGTTTTTGCAGATCCTATTCCAGCTGGTGCAACTGTAATTATTTTTACTGGAAATCCTCCTTCGTCGGTTTTAGATTATTCTACGCAATGTGGTGCGCCAGGTGCTCCATTTTATGTTTTGTTTTTAAATAATTCAAGTATCACAGGAAATTTTGTAAACACAGGTACAGTGCCAAAAACAATTAACATCACTTTTGCTCCAGGTGTTACTGACGCTGTTACTTATGTTGCCGCAGATGGTCCCGGTAATGTGGATGGAGCTACTGCAAATTTTGATGAAGCTGGCAATGCAACTTATATGACATCAACTGGATGTGTATATCCACTTGCGGTAAGGCTAATTTCATTTGAAGGTTTTAACAGTAATGGAGTCAATAAAATACTGTGGAGTTCAGGAGCAGAATCTCATTCTGACCATTACCAAATTCAGCGTTCTCTGGATGGAATTCAATTTGAGTCAATCGGAACTGTAAAGGCCGCAGGCGAATCAGATGCTCAAATTAATTATTCATTTGATGATAAATTTTTAGAAAATCAGCCAATTTATTATTACCGATTAGCTATGGTTGATTTGGATTTTAAAATCAATTTTTCAGAATCAATTTCAATTATGAATGACCAATGTTTGATTACTTATTTTGATTATCAGTTAAATGTGAAGTTGAATAATAAATCAAGTCAGAATTTTACGCTCAATGTTTATTCAACAGATGGAGGTCTTATTTTTTCAACGCAAATATCCGATGATATACAAATCCCTTTTAACTATAACGGTTTATTTATCATCGAAATCCCTGAATTAAGATTTCATCAGAAAATAGTCTGCTTTTAGGGCTTATCAACAAGTTATCCAATTTTGTTCTGTTCATAAAATAAAAATCCAAATTGCTGGTTAACCCCTTGGCAATTGGCTATATTTGTGGAAATGGCAGACGAACAACAAATAAAACCAACCCAAAAACGCTCACTTATTCCGCAAACAATTGCGTCAATTAGTGAATTAGGAAAATTACCTCCTCAAGCAGTTGATATTGAAGAGGCAGTTTTAGGTGCCATGTTGTTAGAAAAAAATGCCGTCAATGATGCGATTGATATTCTGCAAGCTGAAAGTTTTTACAAAATTGAACATCAGAAAATTTTTGCAGTCATTCACGAATTGTTCGGAGCATCCGAAAATGTCGACATCTTAAGTGTTACAGAACGATTAAGGAAAAAAGGTGAACTTCAATTAGTTGGTGGTCCTGGTTATATCGCACGTCTTACAAATAAAATCGCATCTGCTGCGCATGTTGAATATCACGCGCGAATTATTTCAGAAAAATATATTTTACGTTCGTTGATTGAAGCTTCATCTGAAGTAATTAAAAATGCGTACGACGAAACAAAAGATGTATTCAATGTTTTGACAGAGGCAGAAGGAAGTCTCTTTAAAATTGCTGAAGGGAATATTAAAAAAAGTTATAAAACCGTAAACGAATTAGTTCACGATGCAATAAAAGAAATTGAAAAAGCCAGTGAGAACAAAGATGGTGTGAGCGGGGTGCCAAGTGGATTTACTGATTTAGATAGAATAACATCTGGTTGGCAAAAGTCGGACATGATTGTGTTGGCAGCTCGTCCAGGAATGGGAAAAACAGCTTTCGTTTTATCAATGGCAAGAAATTCAGCCATTCAATTTAAGCAACCACTTGCAATTTTTTCGTTGGAGATGTCGAATGTGCAATTGGTTAAAAGGCTAATGGCAATGGAAACTGGAATTGCTTCCGAAAAATTACGAAAAGGATTTTCAAGCCCTGCCGATTGGAAAATTTTAAATGATCGAATTGGTCAGTTAACGGATGCACCTATTTTTATTGATGATACGCCTGCACTTTCTGTATTTGAATTACGTGCAAAATGCCGTCGATTAAAAATGCAATATGATATTCAACTTGTTATTATTGATTATTTGCAATTAATGACAGGTGGTGTTAAAGGTGGAAATCGTGAACAAGAAATTAGTACCATATCTCGTTCCATTAAAGAAATTGCAAAAGAGTTAAATATTCCAATTATTGCCTTGTCTCAATTAAGTCGTTCAGTTGAAACTAGAGGTGGAGATAAACGCCCTATGCTATCGGATTTGCGTGAATCTGGCGCTATTGAACAAGATGCCGATATGGTTTGTTTTATCTACCGTCCAGAGTATTATGGTTTGGCCGAAGATGAGAACGGAATGCCAACCGAAGGAATTGGCGAGATTATTGTAGCAAAACATCGAAACGGATCCTTAGATACTGTTAGATTGCGATTCGTAAAAGAATTGACTAAATTTGATAATCTCGATTCGTTTGACAACTCAACGTATGGTGGCGGATTCAAAGCAAATAAAAATTTTGAATCAGGTTCAGATACTATAACGCTTGGTAGTAAAATGAATAATGATGACAATGATTATTTGACAAACACAAATGAAGAAGTTCCTTTTTAATACCAGTTTGTTTTTTTTCTTTCTGATTTCTTTCAGCGCTAATGCTTCGACCATTCTTGTACCGATGGATGAAACGCAAACCAATCATTTAAAAGCGTACGGCGTTGCTTATAGAGTTCTTGAAAAGGGAACAATAATGGAATGGTTATTAAATTATCGTGGTGGAAGTTTTTTATTTCCTCATACGATTGAAACAGAAGAAGATTTAGTGTTGTCTCGTGTCTCTTATAAAATTTTAGCGGATGCGAAAGTGCAACAAATAAAATCAGAAATTGCAATGCCCGAAGTAAACATGGCAGTGATGCAATTAGAAACAGCACCAAAAATAGCGGTCTACACACCAGGAGGCAAACAGCCTTGGGATGACGCAGTGACAATGGTTTTGACTTATGCAGGTATTCCCTACGAAGAAATTTATGATTCGGCAGTTGTAACTGGTGTATTACCAGAATACGATTGGTTGCATTTACATCACGAAGATTTTACTGGTCAATACGGAAAATTTTATAAAAGTTATCACACCGAATCGTGGTATCAAAAACAAGTAAGTGAAACAGAATTGATGGCAAAATATTTAGGATTTGCAAAGGTATCTGGAATGAAATTGAGTGTAGCAATTAAAATAAAAGAGTTTGTTGCAGGTGGTGGTTATTTGTTTACAATGTGTTCCGGAACCGATAGTTATGATATTGCATTGGCTGCTTATAATACAGATATCTGTGATGTGATTTATGATTACGATCCAATGGATCCAGCTTATCAAAGTAAAATAGATTACGAACAAGGATTTGCTTTTAAAGATTATACAATTGTTAAAGATGCTTTGAAATATGAGTATTCAGACATTGATGGTTCGGAAGATCATACGTTGCCTGAAGAACATGATAAATTTTTTCTCTTTCCATTTTCTGCAAAATGGGATGTCGTTCCAACCATGTTGTGTCAAAATCACACGCAAGAAATTGATGGATTTATGGGACAAACAACCGATTTCAGAACAGAGTTTATCAAATCAAATGTACTTGTAATGGGCGATAACAAAGCATTGGGAACAGCTCGTTACATACACGGTGAATACGGTGAAGGAACATG
>Ga0105044_10015495_pt1 | contig 10298 bp, 5 predicted proteins | sample MAT01_FD_78092 | JGI IMG/M metagenome (GOLD analysis project Ga0105044, IMG submission 78092) | Freshwater microbial communities from Lake Fryxell liftoff mats and glacier meltwater in Antarctica - MAT-01 | ecosystem: Environmental > Aquatic > Freshwater > Ice > Liftoff microbial mat | place...
CGTGGCCCCGGAGGATGCCGCCACGCTAAGCGCCGCCACGCTGCAAAACGGTCGGCTTCGCGGCCGGTGTATCTGGGCGGTGGTGGTCACGAGTGATGCCCGCGCCGCCATGGCCCATGGCGTCCTGCCCCTGGGCGGACGGCTACGGGTGTTCGACGACGTGACATTCCGCGAGCTTCAGCTTCGCCGTCTCGACCTTGGCCACCTTGCGCCCGGCTGGCTCGACGGTGCCGCTGCCCCGGGAACGCTGAGCCGGGTCACCCGCCGCGCCGGCGATCTCGCGATCAGCCTGGGCATCCTGGCGCTGAGCCTGCCGGTGATGTTGGCTGCGGCCGCCTTGGTATGGCTGACCAGCCCTGGCCCGATCCTCTACCGCCAAGTGCGCGTTGGCCTCGGCGGCACATCTTTCGTACTGTTCAAGTTCCGCTCAATGGCGGTCGATGCCGAGGTCGAGGGCCCCGCCTGGGCCGCCCGCCACGACCCGCGCGTAACTCCGATCGGGCGGGTGATGCGCCGCCTGCGGATCGACGAGCTGCCGCAGCTGCTGAACGTTCTGCGCGGCGAGATGAGCATCATCGGTCCGCGGCCCGAACGGCCGCATTTTGTCGACCAGCTTGTTGGCGAGATTCCCTTCTATACCGACCGCGCGCGGGTGAAGCCGGGCATCACCGGCTGGGCGCAGGTGAACTACCCGTACGGCGCCTCGGTGGAGGATGCGCGGCAGAAGCTGTCGTATGACCTGTACTACGTGAAGCATCACAACCTGCTGCTCGATCTGCGCATCCTGGCTGCCACTGTGCGGGTAATCATGTTCCAGGAAGGTGCGCGCTGACACCTGTGCACAGGCGATGGCTTGGCCAGCAGTGGCAGGTCGGCGGTCATGCCCGTAGTGGCAGGCGGGCGGCACAGGCCGTAGGATAGGGCATGATCGGAACGGTGATGCTGACGCACGCCGGGTGCGCCGCGATCTATGCGGCGCTGTCGGCGTTGATCCTGGTGCGGGCGCGGCTAAGCTCCACCGGCTGGTTGCTGGCCGGCGCCGCGGCGATGACGGCCGCCTGGGCCGCCAGCGTTGCATGGCAGCCCGAGGCCCCGTTCTCCGGCCTGCCAGGTGCACTCGACCTGCTGCGATCGGTGGCGTGGTACGTCTTCACCCTGCATCTGTATCGCCGCACCGTGCGGGCCCGTCGCCAGCTCTCTCAGGCATTCGCCATGATGGGGTTCGTCGGGCTGCTGGTGATCGGCGTCACCGTACTGGTCGAGCCGGGCGGCCCCGCCGGCGTGTCGCTGCTGTCGGCCGGCACCGCGGCGCGCCTCGGCCTGGCGGTGTGCAACATCCTGCTGATCGAGAACCTGTACCAGAACGTGCCCAACGAGGCGAAATGGTACATCAACCTGCCCTGCATCGCGCTGGGTGGGCTGTTCGTGTTCGACATTGTGCTGTCGGCCGACGCGGTGCTGTTCCGCCAGGCCTCGCCCACACTGATGGCCGGGCGGGCCGTGGCCACCGCCATCGTGGCGCCGTTGCTGGCGGTGGCGGCAGCCCGCAACCGCGACTGGAAGATCGACATCCACGTCTCGCGGGGCGCCGTGTTCCACAGCGCCACCCTGGTGGTTGCTGGCATCTTCCTGCTCGGCCTGTCGGCTGCCGGCGAGGCATTCCGCTATTTCGGACCGAGCTGGAGCGGGCTGGCCGAAATCAGTTTGCTGTTTGCCGGCGTCATGACCACCGCCGTGTTGCTGACCTCAGCCACGGCGCGTTCGCGCGTGCGCGGACTGATCGTGGACAATTTCTTTAGCAACCGCTTCGACTACCGGCGCGAATGGCTGCGCTGCATCAGCACGCTGTCGGCCGCCGATACCGAGGCCAAGCTGCCGATCCGGGTCATCCGCGCGATTGCCGAGGTGGTCGACAGCCCCGGGGGAATTCTGTATTTGCGCCCGCCCCTGGTCACCGCCGCTGGCGTGCCGTTCCACCGGGCCCCATTGCAGCGGGCGCCGTTTCACTGGACCGGCGCGCAGAGCCTGCCGTCCGGCGGCATGCCGGTGGCCGCCGATGCGCCGCTCATCGCGGCACTTCGCGGCGGCGGCTGGATCGTCGAGCTGGACCGCGCCACCCGCCCGGCGGAAGTGCCCGACCAATGCTGGCTGGCCGTGCCATTGCCGCTGGACGCCGCGGCCGCGGGTGCACCAGCCGATGCGATGCCCTCCGATACAATCCTGGGCTTCATCCTGCTTGCCCACCCGCGCGCGCCGTTCCGCCTGGACCGCGAAGTGTTCGACCTGCTGCGCATTCTCGGCCGCGAGGTTGCCACCTATGTCGCCGAGCAGCGCGCCACCGAGGTGATGCTGCAGGGCCGCCAGCTTGCCGAGTATGGCAAGCGCTTCGCCTTTGTGGCGCATGATATCAAGAACGTCTCGTCGCAGTTGTCGCTACTGCTGACCAACGCCGAGCGCCATTTGGCCAACCCCGAATTCCAGCGCGACATGCTGGGCACGGTGCGGTCCTCGGTGCAGAAGATCTCGGCCCTGTTGCGCCGGCTGGAGGCGCCGGAACCAGAGCCGCCGGCCGCCACCCTGCAGCCGGTCGAGCGCCTGGCGCCGCTGATCGAAGCCATCGGCCACAGCCGCGGCATGAAGGTCGGGCTGGAATACGACCGTACGGGGGTGGGTGTCGGCATGGCTGCCGCCGCATTCGACGCGGTTGTCACTCACCTGCTGACCAACGCCATCGACGCCACGCTGGAGCACAGCCCCGCAGCCGACGGCCATATCCTCCCAGTGCGTGTGCCCGCGGTGCGCGTGCCCGCCGTACGCGTGGTGGTGGGCCACGACAGCAACCGAGTGCTGGTCGACATCATCGACCGCGGCGTGGGCATGAGCGCCGATTTCGTGCGCGACACGCTGTTCCGCCCGTTTGGCACCGCCAAGCGCGGCGGCACCGGCATCGGCGCCTTCCAGGCGCGCGAATTGCTGCGCGAGGCCGGCGGCGAGCTGGTTGTGACCAGCCGCCCAGGCGAGGGCAGCACCATGCGCCTGGTACTACCGGCCGCCGCGGGGCAGCCGGCACGAACCCTGGCATGACGCTTAATGCTTCCAGCAAGCCCTGGTATGGCGGTGTTTCGTTTTCGTGTATGCGGTATCGCGTGAATGCGATTCGGCATCCGCGCCCCGATCGTATATAATAACAGCATGCCGCAAGGACCCACCAAGGCGAAGCTTCTGATCATCGAGGACGACGAGGGGCTGTGCAGCCAGTACCGCTGGGCATTCCCCGACTACGCGTTGTTGATCGCCCACGCGCGCCCGCAAGCCCTGGCACTTGCGTTGAAGGAACAACCGCAGGTCGCCATCATGGATTTGGGCCTGCCGCCCGACCCCGATGGGGTCAGCGAGGGCTTTGCCACGCTGGAAGCGCTGGCGCGGCAAAACCCCGAGATGAAGGTGATCGTCGCCACCTCGCATGGCGACCGCACGCATGCGCTGCGCGCCATCGGCAACGGCGCCTATGATTTCTGCGAAAAGCCGGCCGACATCGACCTGTTGCAGACCATCGTCGCCCGCGCCCTGCGCCTGCGCGAGCTGGAGGAGGAGAACCGCCGGCTGGCCGCGGGTGCGGGGTCGTCGTCGCCGATCAAGCGCATCGTCACTGCCAACGAGGCCATGCTGAAGGTCTGCCGCACGGTGGAGAAGCTGGCGACCGCCAACGTACCCGTGCTGCTGCTGGGCGAAAGCGGCACCGGCAAGGAGGCCATGGCACGCGCACTGCACGACCTGGGCCCCCGCGCCCGCGGGCCGTTCGTGGCGATCAATTGCGGTGCCATTCCCGAAAACCTGCTGGAAAGCGAGCTGTTCGGCTATGAGCGCGGCGCCTTCACCGGCGCAGTCAAGCAGACCATCGGCAAGATCGAGGCAGCCAACAAAGGCACGCTGTTCCTCGACGAGATCGGCGACCTGCCCTACCCGCTCCAGGTCAAACTGCTGCGCTTCCTGCAGGAACAGGTGATCGAACGCATCGGCGGGCGGCAGACCATCGCAGTCGACGTGCGTGTGGTCTCGGCCACCAACATGCAGTTGGAGGAACAGGTGGCCGGCGGGCGGTTCCGCAACGACCTGTTCTACCGCTTGAATTCGGTGACCGTGCGCATTCCGCCGCTGCGCGAGCGGCCGGGCGATGCCGGGCTGCTGGCACGGTTCTTTCTGGCGCGGTTCAACCAGGAATTCGGCCGCACCCTGCGCGGCTTTGCCGACAGTGCGATGACCGCGATCAACGCCCATCCCTGGCCCGGCAATGTGCGCGAGTTGGAGAACCGCATGAAGCGCGCGGTGGTGATGAGCGAAGGGCGCCTGGTCGAGGCCACCGACCTGGAACTGGAGCCGATCGAGCCGGAGGAGGACGACCTGGATTTGCGCGCCGCGCGCAACCGGGCCGAGCTGGAGGTGTTGCAGAAGGCGATGGGGCGCAGCCGCGGCCGCCTTGCCCATGCCGCGAAGCTACTGGGCGTCAGCCGCCCCACACTCTACACTCTTCTGGAGGCGCACGGCCTGAGCATCGACGGTGCCGCCGCCGCGCTGGCCGAACCCGACCCGCGGACACCAGGCACGCCTGCGGTCGCCGATCATGCAGCCCCCAACACTGCACCAAAAGCCGACACCGTGCCGCTACACAACATGGACTGACCCGGCATGTTCAAGAAAATCGCCATCACCCTGCTGACACTTGGCGTGCTGGGGGCCGGCGCCGGGGTGGCGTGGTTCAAGCTGATGCGCCCGATCGACCCCTTCACGGCCGCCAAGGCGGCGATGGACAAGGGCGACCTGCGCACCTCCCAGATCGAGCTGCGCAACACCGTGCGCACCGACCCGAACAACGCCGAGGCACATTTCCGCCTGGGGGTGGTGCAACTTCGCATGGGCGACCCGGTGGCCGCCGAGCGCAGCCTGCGCCAGTCGCGCGACAACGGCTTCGACCCGCGCGCGGTCGCCCCGCTGCTGGCGCAGACCTACATGGCCCAGGGCAAGTTCCGCGATCTGCTGCGCGACTTCCCGATCGCCGGCGTGTCGCCCGATCACCTCGCCGGCATGCTGGTCATGCGCGGCACTTCGCACCTTCAACTTGGCGAGATCGATCCTGCCTTCGACGCCTTCATCGAGGCGGAAAAAGCGGCGCCAACAGCGATCGAGCCGCTGATCTCCACCTCGCGCGTGCTGATCGCCCGCCGTGATTTCCCCGGTGCCGAGGCCCGCATCGACCGCGCGCTCAACCTGAACGCCAAGTCGGCCGAGGCATTGGTCATCAAGGCGCAGTTGCTGAACCTGCGCGGCGACCGGCGCAATGCGCTGTCGGCGCTGGACGGGGCGGTGCAGCATGCGCCAGGCATGCTGGCTGCGCGCCTGGAACGTGCCAACCTGCTGGTGGCGCTGGGCGACGATGCCAAGGCGAAGGAGGATGTGGCAGTTGTGCTGCGGCTGGAACCGCGCAGCGCGGGCGGCATCTATCTCCAGGCGGTGTTGCAGGCACGCGCCCGCGAATTCCAGGCGGCCGATGCGTCGCTGGGGCAAATCCAGGCGCTGCTGCCGCGTTTCCCGCGCGGCCTATACTTTCTCGGCGTGGTGAAGTTCAACCTCGGCCAGGCCGAGCAGGCCGCTGACGCCGTGGCCAAATTCGTCGCCCGCAACCCCGGCGACATCGATGGTATCAAGCTGCTGGCGCGCGTCGCCATCGCCGGACAGCGCACGTCCGAAGCGATCGCCGCGATCACCAAGGCGATCGCCGACGGCGTCAAGCCTGATGCCGAGATGTACGATGTTCTGGCGCGCGCCTATGCGCTCGATGGCCAGCAGCAAAAATCCCTCATGGCCTACGAGGAGGCGGTCAAGCTGGCGCCGGACAACCCCGATATCCTGACAAGGTTGGCCGCCACGCGCCTCGGCATGGGCGATGCCGCGGGAGCCGCCCGCGACCTGGAGACCTCGCTGGAGATGTCGCCACGCAAGGTCGACGCCAGCGAGGCGCTGATCGTCGCCGCACTGGCAGCAGGCGACATCGAACAGGCCAACAGCGCCCTGGCACGAACCAAACAGGCCGGGCTCAAAACCGAGAACATCGCCGTGCTGGAGGGCTTGGTGCTCGCCGGCCAGCTCAAGTTCGACGCGGCGCGCGCAGCCTACCTCAACGCGTTGCGCGACTACCCCGGCTCGCTGCGTGCCCGATTCAACCTGGCGCGGCTGGCCATGATGCAGGGCCGCGCCGGCGAGACCGAGCAGTACCTGACCGAGATCCTCAAGCAGGAGCCGGCAAACGAACAGGCGCTAACCATGCAGGTTAACCTGTTCCTGGCCGACGGCCGCTTGGCACGCGCGATCACGACGGCCGAGACGGGGCGCGGCGCTGCACCGGCCAATAACGGCATCGCCGCCCTTCTCGCCGACCTGTATGTGCGCAACAACGAGCCAAAGCGCGCGCTCGACCTGGCCGAGGCGGCACAGAAGGATCAGGCCCTCTCGCCGCCGCTCGTGCTTGCGCGCGCGCGGGCCCAGGTGGCGCTGGGCTTGCTGCGCGATGCCCAGGAAGGCTTCCGCATGATCCTGGCCACCAACCCGGGCGATACCGTCGCGCGCCGGGCGCTGGTGGAAATCATGCTGCGCGACAACAGCGCCGAGTCGGCACGCGCCCTGCTGCGCGATGGATTGGCCGCCAGCCCCGGCCACCCCGCCCTTCTGCAGACCCTGGTCGCCATCGACCTGCGCGAAGGTGGACCGGACAAAGCGCTGGTCACGCTGGCGGAATTACAGCGCGACACGCGTAGCTTGCCAGGCACGCGCGGCCTCAAGGGCGATATCCTGATGTCCGCCAACCGCTTCGCCGAAGCGGCCCAGGCCTACGTCAATGACGTCAATGAAACGCCGCGCACCGACCTGGTGCTGCGCGCGGTCGGCGCAATGAATGCCGGCGGCCGATCGGCAGAGGCAACCCGCCTACTGACCGACTGGGTGGCCAAGGCGCCCGACGACATGAACGCCATGATGAGCCTGATCACCAACGAGATCATGGCCAAGCGGTACAACGAGGCGGAGAAGCTGCTGGAAGGCGTGCTGGAGAAGCAGCCGGCGAACCCGATCGCGCTGAACAACCTCGCCTGGCTCTACCATCAAAAAAACGACCCACGCGCCCGCGCCACAGCACATCGGGCATGGCTGCTGGCGCCGTCGGCCCAGATTGCCGACACCTTTGGCTGGATCCTCGTCACCGAAGGCGAGGCGGTAAGCGCCCTCCCCCTGTTGCGACAGGCGGCGCGCGAGCTGCCCAGCGAACTCGGGGTGCAGTACCACCTCGCTACCGCATTGTTCGAAGCCGGGATCAGGGATGAGGCGCTATCGGTGCTGCGCCCGCTGGTGGCCGCCGGCATCACCTTCGACGAAAAGGCCGACGCGGTGCGACTGATGGAGAAGCTCAACCGGCGCTGACCGGCGGGCGCTTCGGCCGATGCCGCCGCCGCTGCGGCTGCTCACCTTCACCACCCTGTTCCCCAACGCGGCGCAGCCCAACCACGGCATTTTCGTGGAGAACCGACTGCGCCATCTGGTGGCCGACGCGCCGGTGGTCAGCACAGTGGTGGCGCCGACATGGTGGTTCCCCTCGGGTTCGCTGCGATTCGGCACCTGGGGCGCCTACGCCAGGGTTCCGCAACACGAGGCGCGGCACGGCCTGGCAGTGCACCACCCACGCGCCCTCACAGTGCCGAAGCTGGGCATGTACACCGCGCCCTATGCCCTGTTCCACGCCGCCCACCGCTGCATCGCCGGGCTGATGGCCCAAGGGCTGGAGTTCGACGCCATCGACGCCCACTACCTGTACCCCGACGGCGTGGCCGCGTTGTGGCTGGCGCGCGCCTTCGGCAAGCCACTGGCCATCACCGCGCGCGGCTCCGACGTGACTGAATTGCCCGACCACGCCGTGCCACGCCGGCTGATCCAGCGCGCAATGGCCGGGGCCGATGCGCTGATCGCCGTCAGCGCCGGGCTGAAGGACCGCATGGTGGAACTGGGTGCTGCGGCCGATAAGGTGACGGTGCTGCGCAACGGCATCGACACCACGGCCTTCCACCCCGGTCCTTGGCCCGGTTTCGGCGACCGCGCCGCCGCGCGCGCGCAACTCGGTTTCACCCGCCCCACGCTGATTTCGGTGGGCGGGCTGATCCCGCGCAAACGCCACCACCTCACTATCGAGGCGATGGCGCTGCTGCCCGACTGGGATTTGGTCATCGTCGGCGCCGGGCCGGAACATGCAGCGCTGGCGGCGTTGGCCGCGGCAAGCGGGCTGGGTGGGCGCGTGCGCCTGCTGGGCCCGCGCCCGCATGCCGAGCTTGCAGCATATTACGGCGCCGCCGATGCCAGCGTGCTCGCCTCCTCGCGCGAAGGCTGGGCCAATGTACTGCTGGAATCCATGGCGTGCGGCACGCCTGTCGTTGCCAGCCGAATCCCCGGCAACCCCGAAGTGGTGCAACGCCGCGAAGCGGGGTTGATCCTGCGCGAGAACACCCCGGCCGGCATCGCCGAGGCGGTGCGCGCCTTGGCCAACCCGGCCCCCGACCGCGCCACCACCCGGCGCTATGCCGAAGGTTTCGGCTGGGCGGAGACCAGCGCAGGGCAAAACGCACTGTTCCGCCGCATCACCGGGCAAAAGGTCTGACATCACTCCGCACAAAAGCTGACCGACGACACAAGGCAAGGCCAGGGCTTTGCCCTGGACCCACCAAAGGCCGACGGCCTTTGGAAACCCATTTATTTTCATATATTTAAGGTCCAGGGCTTGGCCCGTCGCGCGAAGGCGCGCTCCGGACCTGGTGGGTCCCCGTGGCGCGGCTTCGCGCCGCGACGGCGACGCCCTGGGCTTGTTTGGCCATGGGTCGTCCCAAACAGTGATGGGTATCAGTGATGGACCAATCCATGGCGGCAAGGGGTCACGCACCAGGCAGCATCGTCTGACCAAGCACCCACCCCTCCCAGCGCCGCAGCCACGGATCAGCCGGCGGCGTGTCGGGCCGATTGCCGGCCAGAACATTGATCACGGCCAGCACCCCCAGCACGCAATCCAGCCGGTCCTCACCGTCCGGCCGCGCACCAAACCCGTCCAGCATCAACGCCGCGAGGTCGGGTTCGTCGGCCACCCCCAGCCGCGCCATCGCCGCCGCCAAGGGTGCTGCCAGCGCCGCCCGATCTGCCTGCCGCCGCTTGCTGCCCGCCAGGCGCAGCCCAAGATGGCGCAACGCCTCGGCCGGATAGGTTTCAGCAACCACCACCGCACCCGGCGCCAGCAACGCCAGAAAATCCCCCTCAAATGGCCACAAAAGCGGCGGGCGCGGCCCCAACAGCCCCGGCAGCAGCCAGTCGCGCCAGGCCGCAATCGCCGCCTTGCCGGTCTGGTTTGCCCCCAGCGTCCAGAACAGCGGCGCCCCCGCCGGCCGCTCAGCCGTCGCCCGGTCGCACAGCCGCGACAACCCGCCCGCGCCTTCCAGCCCCAGGGCAACCGCATGGGCCGCCCGCGTCATGCCGCGCACGCCGCGGGCCGGGTAGAAAGGCCGGTCGCGGCCCACCTCCTCCAACGTGGCGCACACGTCGAAGAAGCCGGGCCGCCGGGCCAGCCCCAACAGGAACGCCGGAAAATCGCCATCCAGCCCATGCCGGGCGACATAGCCACGCGGCAACCCCACCGGCAAATCCACCCCCAGCGCCACCGCCCCCCCGCCGGCCGCCGCGCACAAACGGGCACACAATGTCGAAACCTCGCCCACCAGCACCGGCGCGGCCAAACACCAACCGGCACCGTCACGCCGCGCCACCGCCATCCAGCGCTTGCGCGCATCGATGCTCCAATCGGCGTGCGCGGCGACGGAGGCGGTCATGGTTGCGAAGCCCGGAACAGGTGTGAGAGCGTGCAGCCTCGCGCTCGCCCCGTCCAACCAGAAGGCATCCGCCAATGACCGAAGGCCGCTACGTCGCGCCCGCCCGCTGGCTGCACTGGCTGACCGCCGGTTCGATCCTGGTTATCCTGATCACCGGCATCTGGATGAAGGAATTCGAGCCTGCGAACGAAGCGTTCAAGCGGCGCCTGTACGTCATCCACGAGAGCTTCGGCGTCACCGTATTCTTCTTCGCACTGGCCAGACTGTGGGTGCGCTGGCGTAACAAACCGCCGCCGCTGCCGGCCGACCTGCCCGCGGTGATGAAGCTGGGGGCGGCCGTGAACCATGCCGCGCTGTACGTGCTGCTGATCGTCCAGCCCGTGGTGGGGTTCC
>Ga0105044_10015497_pt1 | contig 10298 bp, 10 predicted proteins | sample MAT01_FD_78092 | JGI IMG/M metagenome (GOLD analysis project Ga0105044, IMG submission 78092) | Freshwater microbial communities from Lake Fryxell liftoff mats and glacier meltwater in Antarctica - MAT-01 | ecosystem: Environmental > Aquatic > Freshwater > Ice > Liftoff microbial mat | place...
GCGGCCTTTGACCGCAGTACCCTCTGGCCCGACTACCTGGGCGCCGAGTTCACCAGGGTTTACGGCGCGGCACGCCGCTACGAGGCGGACGCCTACCACGCCGAGGTGCCTGGCCTCGATTACGAGTGGTATCTGGGGGCTGTCTGACCCGGCTGCCGGGGTTTTCCCCCGTCCCGGTCTTCCCCCGCCCTGACCCGGCAGCGTAGGCTTGGGGCCAGTCCCCTTAAGGGGCCGCCCCGCAAAATCACAAGGACAGGGCAAGCCAATGACCGACGCTTTCATTTTTGATCACGTGCGTTCGCCTCGTGGCCGGGGCAAAGCCTCCGGCGCCCTCCACGAAGTCACGCCCATCGAACTGCTGACGCAGGTACTGCGGGGGCTGCGCGACCGCAATCAGCTGGACACGAGTCGTCTCGACGACGTGATCATGGGCTGCGTGGCCCCGGTCGGGGAGCAGGGTGCGGACATCGCGCGGGCGGCAGTGCTCAACGCTGACTACGCGGAGACGGTGCCGGGCAAGCAGCTGAACCGGTTCTGTGCCTCCGGTCTCGAAGCCGTGAACACGGCGGCCGCCCAGGTGATGTCGGGCCAGTCCGACCTGTGCATTGGCGGCGGCGTGGAGTCCATGTCCCGGGTGCCCATGGGCTCGGATGGCGGCGCCATGGCGAGTGATCCCCACGTGGCCTACAAAACCTACTTCGCGCCCCAGGGTATCGGTGCCGATCTCATTGCCACCCGCTACGGCATCAGCCGGCAGGACTGCGACCACTACGCTGCAGAAAGCCAGCAACGCGCCGGTCGTGCCTGGGCGGCAGGCTACTTCAAAAACTCCGTCCTGCCGATTCGCGATGCCCTCGGCCTCACTCTGCTGGACCATGACGAGCACATGCGGCCGGACACCACGGCCGCAGGCCTCGCCGAACTCAAGCCCGCCTTCACGGCCATGGGGGAACAGTTCGGCTTTGATTCCGTAGCGCTGCAGCGTTACCCGGACGTGGAACGCATCCACCACGTCCACACCGGTGGCAATTCTTCCGGCATCGTCGATGGCGCCGCCGCGGTGCTGGTGGGCACCCGGGAGATGGGCAAGGCCCTGGGCCTCAAGCCCCGCGCCCGCATCGTCGGCTTTGCCTCCATCGGCTCCGAGCCGACCATCATGCTGACCGGGCCGGGGCCCGCGGCGGAGAAAGCGCTGAAGCGCTGTGGCATGCAGGCCCGGGACATCGATCTCTTTGAGCTCAACGAAGCCTTTGCGTCGGTGGTCCTGCGCTTCATGCAGGTCCTCAACGTCTCCCACGACCGGATCAACGTGAACGGCGGCGCCATCGCCATGGGGCACCCCCTGGGCGCGACCGGGGCGATGATCCTCGGCACGGTGCTGGACGAACTGGAACGCCGGCAGCAGGGGACGGCGCTGGTCACCCTGTGCATCGGTGCCGGCATGGGCACGGCCACGATCATCGAGCGGGTGTGACTCATGAACAAGGACAACAAGCAGAGCATTCATATTGGTGTCGATCCCCAGGGCATCGCCACCCTCACGATCGACGTGCCCGACCGGTCGATGAATGTCATCACGCCGGCGTTCACCGCCGAGCTGGCCAGCGTCGTCGACCGCATCCTCGGTGATGCAGCAATCAAGGGCGTCATCATCACCTCCGGCAAGGCGGCGTTCATTGCCGGCGCGGATCTTATGGACATTGTGAATATCTACGGCAGCAGCGTCAGCGGGCCGGAGCTGATGCGGGAGATCAGTCGGTACTCGGCTGTCCTCCGCAAGCTGGAGACCGGCGGCAAGCCCATCGCCGCTGCTATCAATGGCACGGCGCTCGGCGGCGGCCTGGAGCTGTGCCTGGCCTGCCACTTTCGTGTGCTGAGCAACGATCCCAAGGCGGTCGTGGGCTTGCCGGAGGTCCAGGTCGGCCTCCTGCCCGGCGCTGGCGGGACTCAGCGCCTGCCCCGGCTGATCGGCCTCCAGCCGGCGCTGGAGCTGATGACCCAGGGCACGCATGTCGAACCGGAGAAGGCCAAGGCGCTGGGCATCGTGCACGCGCTCGCCGCCCCCGGCGAGCTGCTGACCCTGGCGCGCCGGTGGCTGCTCGAGACAGCCGATCCCGTGCAGCCCTGGGACAAGAAGGCCTTTCGCTGGCCCGGCGGAGCCGGGGCTCTGCACCCGGGGGCCCAGCAGACGTTCATGGCGGGCTCCGCGCTCATCGCCGACAAGACCCAGCACAACTATCCGGCGCCGATCGCGATTCTGTCCGCCGTCTACGAGGGCAGTCTCGTGCCCTTCGATACCGGACTGAAGATCGAGGCGCGCTACTTCACCAGCCTGTTGCTGAATCCCGTCTACCGGAACATGACCCGCACGCTGTTCATCAACAAGGGCGCCGCGGACAAGCTGGCGCGTCGTCCCGCGAGCGTTCCGAAGTCGAAGGTCACGCGGCTCGGCATGCTCGGCGCCGGCATGATGGGTGCCGGCATTGCCTACGTGTCTGCCCGGGCAGGCATGGACGTGGTCCTGCTGGACAGTACGCCCGAGGCTGCCGGGAAGGGCAAGGACTACTCTCGCGCGCTGCTCCAGAAGCGGGTGGAGCAGGGCCGCACGCAAGCCGATGAGATGAGCGCCATCCTGGCGCGTATTCACCCCACCACGGACTATGCGGACCTCAAGGGCTGCGAACTGGTGATCGAGGCGGTCTTTGAGAGCCGGGACATCAAGGCGGACGTCACCCGGAAGACGGAGGCCGTGATTCCCCAAACGGCGGTGTTCGCCTCGAACACTTCCACGCTCCCGATCACGGGCCTCGCTGAAGCATCACAGCGCCCCGGGAGCTTCATCGGTCTGCATTTTTTCTCGCCGGTGGACAAGATGCCACTGGTCGAGGTGATTCTGGGGCGCAAGACTGCACCGGAAACCGTGGCCCGGGCGCTCGACTACGTGCAGCAGATCAAGAAGACGCCCATCGTGGTCAACGACAGCCGTGGCTTCTATACCAGCAGGGTGTTCATGACCTACTGCAACGAGGGCATGGCCTTGCTGCAGGAAGGGGTGCTGCCGGCACTGATCGAGAACGCGGGCAAGCAGGCGGGGATGCCTGTGGGCCCGCTGGCGGTGCACGACGAAGTCAGCCTGGAGCTGTCGGCCAGGATCCACCAGCAGACGCAACTGGACCTGGGCGACAAGTACACCGGGCCTTCCGCCATCGCGGTGGCTCTGAAATTTGCGGTAGACCTGGACCGTAAGGGCAAGAAGTTCGGTAAAGGCTTCTACGAATATCCAAAAGACGGCAAGAAGCACCTTTGGCCAGGCATAGCCGCGGTGTATCCGCCGGCGGCGCAGCAGCCCGATGTGGCAGAAGTGAAGAAGCGCCTGCTCTACGCGCAGGCTGTCGAGACCGTCCGGTGCCTCGATGAAGGCGTGGTCACGGAGCCCGCCGATGCGGATATCGGCTCGATCCTCGGCTGGGGCTATCCACCCTGGACGGGCGGCACGCTCTCCTTCATCGAGACGATCGGCCTGCAGGCCTTTGTCGTCGAGTGCGACCGCCTGGCTGCAGCCTATGGGCCCCGCTTCCAGGTACCGGCCTCGCTCCGGGACCGGGCGGCGAAGAACCAACTGTTCTACCCGTCCGCCAACCCCACCCCGCGCCGCTCTGCTGCCTGAGTCATGGAGCGACATCTCTTTGAGCCGGAGCACCAGATGTTCCGGGACTCGGCGCGGCGTTTCTTCCAGAAGGAAGTAGAGCCCCACAGGGATCGCTGGCACGCCGCGGGCCAGGTGGACCGGGAAATCTATCTTAAGGCTGGCGAGCAGGGCCTGCTGCTCATGCAGGCGGACGAGCAGTACGGCGGCGCCGGTATCAGGGATTTTCGCTACGAGCAGATTCTCCTCGAAGAGAACCTGCGCTACGGCGACAGCGGGCTCTACTTCACGCTGCATTCCCGGCTCGTGGCGCCCTACATCGAGGGGCTCGGCACGGCGGAGCAGAAGCAGCGTTTCCTTCCCCGGTGCGCCCGGGGGGAAACGATCCTCGGCATCGCCATGACGGAGCCGGGCGCCGGCAGCGACCTGGCAGCCATGAAGACCCGGGCGGAGGACCGGGGCGACCACTACCTCCTGAACGGCTCCAAGACCTACATCTCCAACGGCATCAACGGCGACGTCTTCGTCGTTGCTGCGCGTACCGGTCCTCCGCAACAAGGCGGACGGCAGCTCGGCCTGTTCCTGCTGGAGCGGGGCATGCCCGGGTTCGCCCGGGGCCGGAATCTGAAGAAGATGGGGCTGAACTCCCAGGACACGGCGGAGCTGTTCTTCGAGAACGTAACCGTGCCGAAGGCGAATGTACTGGGCGACCCGTCCCGCGGCTTCTACTACCTGATGGAGTACCTGGTGGAGGAGCGACTGATCTCTGCGGCCCAGTATGTGGCGGCGAGCCAGGTCGCGTTCGACCTGACCCTCGATTTCGTTCGGGAGCGCCGGATCTTCGGCCAGGCCGTGGGGGACTTTCAGGTCAACCGCTTCAAGATGGCGGACATGCGCACGCAGATCGACATTGCGCAGGTGTTTGTCGATCACTGCGTCATGGAGTTCAACGCCGGGCGGCTGACCGCCGCGGACGTGGCCCGGGCCAAGCTTTACTGCAGCGAACTCGAAGGGCGGGTGACTGACGAGTGCGTGCAGCTTCACGGCGGGGCGGGTTACATGGACGAGTACCGCATCTCCCGAATGTACCGGGACGCGCGGGTGTCGAGAATCTACGCGGGTTCTTCCGAAGTGATGCGTGAGATCATCGCCCGGTCGATCGGCCTGGATCCCCGCAAGAAGAACACCGGCAAGGCGCCCACCGGGGACTGATGGGTCCGCTGGCGGGGCTCCGGGTCCTCGAAGTGGCCAGCATCGGGCCGGGACCCTTCTGCGGCATGCTGCTCGGGGACATGGGCGCCGACGTGATTCGCGTGGATAAACCGGGCGCTGATCCGCTGGCAACCGTCGATCCACTCCGGCGCAACCGGCGCAGCATTGTGCTGAACCTCAAGCACGAGGCCGGCGCCCGAACCTTCCTTCGGCTGGTGGCGCGCGCCGATGCGCTGCTCGAGGGGTTCAGGCCCGGCGTCGCCGAGCGCCTGGGGATCGGCCCCGACGTGTGCCTGGAGGGAAATCCCCGCCTCGTGTATGGCCGGGTGACCGGCTGGGGCCAGGAGGGGCCGCTGGCCCAGAGCCCGGGGCACGATCTGAATTTCGTCGCTTTGGCCGGGGCGCTCAGCGCGCTCGGCTTGCCGGGACAGCCGCCGGTGGCGCCCCTCAATCTGCTGGCTGACTTCGGCGGCGGTGGCATGCTGCTGGCCTTTGGTCTCGTCTGCGGGCTGCTCGAGGCGCAGCGCTCCGGTCGGGGTCAGGTGGTGGACGCGGCCATGCTCGACGGGGTCAATGCCCTGATGGCGATGTTCCACGGCTTTCGCGCGGCGGGGATCTTCGACGAGCAGCCGGGCACCCACTTCCTCAGCGGTGCTGCCCATTTCTATTCCACCTACGCGACCAGCGACGGCAAGTACGTGGCAGTGGCCGCTATCGAGCCGGCTTTTTATCAGGCGCTGATCCGTCTGGCCGGGCTCGACCCCAACCGCTTTGGTGACCAGGGCCTCGGGCCGTTGCCCGTTACCAGTCCCCGCTGGCCAGCATTGAAGGCCGAACTCGCCGCGGTCTTCCTGACGAAGACCCGGGCCGAGTGGTGTGCCCTTCTGGAAGGTACGGACGCCTGCGTCGCGCCGGTGCTCACCGTGAGCGAGGCCAGCCAGCATCCCCATAACGTGGCGCGCAAGGCCTTCATCACACTCAACGGCGTCCGGCAGAATGCGCCGGCGCCCCGCTTCAGTGCCACTGTGCCCGCGGTGCCGCGGGCGCCGGTGCGACCCGGCGCCGACTCCCGGGCTGTGCTGCTTCAAGCTGGCTTTGCCGACACCGAGATCGATGCGCTGCTCAAGACCGGCGCCGTGGTGCAGGCCGGATGAGTACCGACGTTGCTATCACCACCAGCGATGGCCAGCGTCTTCAGGCGACGGTGTACAGCCCCGTCACGCCCGGGCCTTGGCTGGTGATCAATTCCGCGATGGGCGTCCGCCGGCGCTTCTACCGGCATCTTGCCGGGCACCTGCTGGAGCAGGGGATCGGCGTGGTCACCTACGACTACCGGGGCATGGGCGACTCTCTTCTGGATGGCCCTCGCGTCAGGCGGGTCCGGCTGGAGGACTGGGGCCGGGAGGATTTTCCGGCAGTCCTCCGGTGGTTGCGCGCGACCCACGCACCGGAGCGGCTGGTGGTCCTCGGCCACTCAGTCGGTGGACAACTCCTCGGCATCACGCCGGAAATCCGCCGGGTTGATGGCCTGGTGGGGGTCGCGACCCAGTCCGGGTACTGGCGGCATTGGGACGGTATGGGGCGGGCCCGGGTCTTCGGCCTCTGGTACGTCGTGATCCCCCTGCTCACGCCGCTCTTCGCCCGCTTTCCGGCGTCCCGCTTTGGTCTCGGTCAGGACATTCCCTCCGGCGTGGCGCGGCAGTGGGCCCAGTGGGGCAGGGACCCGGACTATATCCGGAGTGCCACCGTCGGGCCGCAACCCCAGTTCTATGCCGACGTCCGTTGCCAGCTGCGCACTTACTACGTCGAGGACGATGATCTGGCGACCCGGCGGGCCCTGCTGACGTGGCACGACTGGTTTCCCAACGCCGAGCGGGAGTTCATTGATCTGGGCGTCAGGAATCCGGCCGGCAGGGCCATCGGCCACTTCGGCTTTTTTGATCCCGGCATCGGTTCGGGAGAATGGCCGGGTCTCGCAGAGTTCGTCAGGGGAGGTCAGGTATGCAGGGTCTGATGATGGACGTGCCGCTGACGATCACCGGCATCCTGCGCCACGCGCAGCGTAATCACGGGGAACAGCAGGTGGTGAGCATCACCGCGGATCATCCGCGGCATCGCTGCACCTATGCCGAGGTCTTCCAGCGCGCTGCCCGTCTCGCTCACGCCCTCGACCGCCTCGGACTGCCGGCCGGGGCGCGGGTGGCGACGCTGGCCTGGAATGATTTCCGCCATCTCGAACTCTTCTACGCGGTGGCCTGCTCCGGCCGGATCCTGCACACGGTAAATCCGCGGCTGCTCCCCGAACAGATCGCCTGGATCATCAACGCTGGCGGCGCCACCGTTCTGTTTGCTTCGCCTGAGTTTGCCCCGCTACTGGCCAGACTGGCGCCGCACCTCACGGCGGTGCAGACCTTGGTGTTCATGACGGGGCCGGGCCATATGCCCCCGGCGTCCTCCACCCCGCCGCGGGGGACGGCCCGCTGCTATGAAGCGCTGCTGGAGAGTGAGCGTCCCGACTACCCCTGGCCCGACCTGGACGAGCGTTGTGCCAGTTCGCTCTGCTACACCTCGGGGACTACGGGTGATCCCAAGGGCGTTCTCTACAGCCACCGCTCCAGCGTTCTCCACGCGATGGCAGCCGCCAGTGCAGACGTCATGGGGGTCCGGGCGGTGGATACGATCCTGCCGGTGGTGCCCATGTTCCATGTGAACGCGTGGGGCATCCCCTTCATCGCACCCATGGTGGGCAGCAAGCTCGTCCTGCCCGGCCGCGGCGCGGGTGATCCGGCCACGCTGGTCGACCTCATCAACAGTGAACAGGTGACGATGGCGCTCGGCGTTCCGACCGTGTGGCTTGCGCTGCTCCAGCATCTGGCCGGCTCCGGTGCCCGGGTTCCGAGTCTGAAGCGGACGGTGGTGGGTGGCGCCGCCTGTCCGCAGGCGATCATGGATGAGTTCCGCGACCGCCATGGCGTCGAGACTCACCACGCCTGGGGGATGACGGAAACGTCGCCGCTGGGCACCTTCAATTCCCCCAAGCCGGGCCAGGAGGACTTGCCGCCCGAGGCCCGGCGTGCGCTCCGGGTCAAGCAGGGGCGCGGTGTGTTTGGTGTCGAGCTGCGGATCGTCGCCGACGACGGGCAGGAGCTGCCGTGGGACGGGCGCACGTTCGGCGCCCTGCACGTTCGCGGCCCGTTCATCGCCAGTGGCTACTACGGCGTTGCAGGGAGCGACACGCACCGGGCGGACGGCTGGTTCGAGACCGGAGACGTGGCCACGATCGACCCGGCGGGGTACCTGCAGATCACTGACCGGACCAAGGACGTCATCAAGTCCGGTGGCGAGTGGATCAGCTCCATCGAGCTGGAGAACCTGGCCGTGGGCCATGCGGCCGTCGCCGAGGCTGCGGTCATCGGTGTGGCTCACCCCAAGTGGTCGGAGCGGCCCGTGCTGATCGTGGTGCGGAAGCCTGGCGCGTCAGTGTCCCGGGACGACCTGCTGGCCTTTATCGCACCCCATGTGGCGAGCTTCTGGGTGCCCGATGACGTGATCTTTGTCGCCGACATCCCCCATACCGGTACCGGCAAGATCAACAAGCTCCAGTTACGCGAGCAATACGCCAGACACCTACTCTAGGAGAGCGCCATGTCCGTCGGGATCACCGCCATCTACGCCAGCCTGCTTGCGATTCTCTATATCGTCCTGAGTTATCGCGTCGCCCAGAACCGCATCCGTCTCAAGGTTGGCCTCGGAACTGGCCAGAATCCGGAACTCGAGCGTGCTGTCCGCATCCACGGCAATTTTGCGGAGTACGTCCCCTTCGCCCTGCTGCTGCTGGCCTTCCTCGAATCCGGCGGGGGGGCCTGGTGGGCAGTGCATGTGGCTGGAGCGGGACTGCTGATCGCCCGGGTGTCGCACGCGCTGGGCCTGAATCAGACGTCGGGGCGGAGTGCGGGGCGCTTCAGCGGGGTCATTGCCACCTGGCTGGTCATCCTCGGACTGGCGCTCGGGAACCTGGCGCTGAGACTCCTACCCGGTTGACGGTTCCCCGAAGAGGCGGAGTCTGCTGCGGGGAAATCCCGTCCGAAGGAGTTTTCGAGCAAGGTTGGTGTCTGCAGTCGCCAGGTCGGCATGGGCCAGTTCTGCAAGTGCGAGGTAGAAACAGTCATAAGCCGGGTGGTGCAGTTCCAGTGCGAGATCCAGCGCCTGTGGGACCAGGGCAGCGCAGGACACCAGTTCGCGAAATATCTTCGGCAGCGCAACAGTCACGGCCCTGGCCTGGTCTGCACTGGCTTCGGCGCGGGAGACCTTTTTCCAGGCGGTGTTGCAGACCTCTGCAACGATCAGGTCCGGGGCAATCAAGACGTCCTTGCCCTCTGCAAGCTCACGAGCCCATTGAGCGCCGGACTCCACGAAAAACCATTTGGTAGCGACGCTGGCGTCTACGACCAGGATCAACGGTCCCGGTCCTCGCGTATGAGCCTGGTGCTGTCCGATGGCCGCTTGGTCGGGAGCCCCATGGCTCGAATGCGGTCGATGATGGCAAGACGTCGGGTCACCTCCGGAAGCGCTGCGTCACGCAACAACTCACGCAACGACTGTTCAAGCGACTGGCCCTGGGCCACCGCGCGTTTTTTCAGGGCTTCCACCACATCGTCCTCAAGGTTACGTATCAGCAGCTGTGCCATGCGCCTTTCCCCAGAGTGCTAGCAATAATGCTAGCACTGCCTTGCGAAGAAGGCGACGATCACGGCAAGGTTCTGGAGAGCCGGAGACGCAAAGGAAGCGAAGAAACCGGCTGAATTTTCTCGAAACTGCGCTAACTCAGCTGGTGGTCTAAATGCGCCCGGCCCGGGCAAAGCGCATGCGCCAGTAGGCGTTGCCGAAGGTGTCGACCGACACCGCTCCCCCCGTGCGCGGCGCGTGCACGAATCGGCCCTGGCCCAGGTAGATGGCCACGTGGGAGGTGCGGCTGCCGTCCCTGAAGAACAGCAGGTCGCCGGCTTCTGCCCGCTCGAGAGTCAGGGGCGCGGAGGCGTCCATCTGGGCCGCCGCCGTGCGGGGGAGGCGCCGGCCGGCGTTGCTATAGGCGTACTGCACCAGGCCACTGCAGTCGAAGCCCTGGGGCGTGGAACCGCCCCATTTATAGGGGACACCGACCATCTGCATGGCGGTGGTAACGACCTGAATGCGCACGGGATCGGCGGGTTGCGCGCCAGCGATGGCTGACCCCAGCGGAGCATCCGGTGCCCTCGGCGGGCTGCTGCACCCGGTCAGACCCGAGGTTATGGCGGCCAGAACGGCAAGGAAGACCGGAAAAAGACTGCGTTGCAGTGCCATTCGGGAGAAGCCCAAGTCCGCGCCCAGCCACGATTTTACACCGGGTTTCGCGGTGGTCGGTTAGGCCGCCAGTCACAAAGTGTGCGTCTGCCTCGCGGCC
>Ga0105044_10015502_pt1 | contig 10296 bp, 10 predicted proteins | sample MAT01_FD_78092 | JGI IMG/M metagenome (GOLD analysis project Ga0105044, IMG submission 78092) | Freshwater microbial communities from Lake Fryxell liftoff mats and glacier meltwater in Antarctica - MAT-01 | ecosystem: Environmental > Aquatic > Freshwater > Ice > Liftoff microbial mat | place...
ACAATTTGGAGGGTACATGCGTAAGCCTCGGCCCGCGTCGTACAACCCTGCACAAGCGCTGAACCTGATCGCCAGCGACCGTACAGGAATTCCACTGGTCTGCCCGTCGTGCGCCTCCGCGCACTTCGAGCGTGAACCAGCTCTGATGCCGCCGCCGCCGCGCAGCCATGTGACGCTGCGCTGCGAAACATGCGGGAGAGTTGCACGGTACATCGCAGGTGCTGCCTGACGACGCATCAGGTCGTTGACAACTGCATCACAACTGATCCACAACTGATCCACAACTGATCCATCGTTGCATTCATGCCGCGGCGTCCACTGAGAGGTGGACGCCGCGGCTCGTTTCGTGCATTAGCCATTTACCTGTGACCCTGCGCCATGACACTTCACCGCTGGTGTGTCATGGCGCTGCGCGAGGGACGGTTCGTTTCTCGCGCTTCAATGCAAGACCGGCGGGACGCAAGGAGCCGACATCATGGCACGGATTCAGGGAACGGTGAAGTGGTTCAACGATGCGAAGGGATTTGGATTCATCGCGCATGACGGCGGCCCGGATGTGTTCGTGCATTTCAGTGCAATCCAATCCCAGGGATTCAAGTCCCTGGCTGAAGGCGACAAGGTCGAATTCGAGATCGTGCAAGGCCAGAAGGGACCGCAGGCCGACGCTGTGACGAAGGCCTGAGGCATCAGGAACACGGCGTCGGCACGAGCGGCATGAGGTGACAGTGCGAAGCAGGGGCCGATGATCTCGCGATCATCGGCCCCTGCTTCGCGCGCACCATCCGATGCGCGCGCCCGGCGCCCGTTCAGCGCGCCAGTTCGAACCGCACGCCGCGCACCGAACCGCGGCGGCGACGAGGAGCGAACTTGTACAGCTGCGCCGGGCGACCTCGCCCTTCGGCGCGCCACGCCTTCGTGGGCTCCACGAGCTGCGCCGCCTGCAGCGACCGCCGAAAACTCGCCTTGTGCAGCGGACGCTCCAGCAGCAGTTCGTAGACCTGCTGCAGTTCGCGAAGCGTGAATGTGGAGGGCAGGGCATGGAACGCGATCGGCTCGTGCTCCACGGCATGCTTGAGCATGGCCAGTGTCGCCTTCAACACGGCCTTCTGTCGCGACGGAAGAACCGCAGTCTCCGCCCGCACCCACCCCTCTTCGTCGTGCACGACGCCGTCTGCATACACCGCCACGAATGCAATCGAGATCGGCGTATCGGCAGGGTGCGTTCCCTCGGAGAACGCGCCAACCTGCGTCATCCACTTCGATGCGGCGCCGACAGTCTTCGTCGAGAGTGACTTGGCGAGGGTGGGCAACGCCTCGCTCGGTGCCTTGCTCACCGCGATGAACGGCAGCGCCCTGGAGGTACCGCGGGCCTTGGGCGCACCAGCCACCGTGCACACGTACCACTCGCCGTCACGCGGGGAGAGGAGCACCAGATCCAACGAAAATAAATTCCGCATGTCCCACATCGTCCTTCGCGCCCTGAAATCCGCCGCTCGAGGTGAGCGGCGGACTGGCAGTCAGCGCGGAATGGCTGCCGGTGTTCGTAAAGGAGTACCACTTGCTGGCGAACTGCCCGAATTCGACATCGAAATCGGAATATAGCGGTTGAACGGTTCAAGTCCCATTACGGCCCGAGCTGCGGCGCGCTGTGACGCACGACTCCCATTCCAAGCAATCAAATACGAACCCACCTGTGGGAGCTGAGCGCCCAGATACGGATTCCCGAACCCGATCATCACGAGAGGCTTCCCCCGCTGCTGTATTGCCGTCACCAGGGCACCAAGCCCGTCTGGTGTCCCGGCCGAGGCCTGATCCCACTGCTGCGCCATGTACGACGCCATCAACACCACATCCGACGAATCGACTATAGGCAAAATCCGCGCCGCGTCGACGAACGGGTCGTCCGGGTGGAGCACAATCGTACGAACTCGCCCAGCTGAACGACCCAAAACAGCCGAAAAGGTCGTCCCGGCACCCAGATTGGTGCTGCGCGACACCACAAGGTGCAGAATGCGGCGATTCGGCACCTGCGGGCCCACGACAAACGGAAGCAGCTGCGGCGTATCACGCACCAGCGTGACGGACCTCGACGCGATCCGCTCCGAGAGCGCACGCGTCGCACTGTCACCAACTACCCGACGTACACGTCCCAGATCCACCTGCGAGCCACGGTGCAACCCCATCCTCACCTTCGCCTCGAGGATACGACGCACCGCGTCATCAATTCGTTGAGTGGTGATGCGCTGCTCTGCAACACCGGCGATCACGGCGTCGATCGTCTGGGTGACATTTTCCGGCTGGATCAGGATGTCGGCACCCGCGATCACCGCGAGCTTCGTCGCCTCGACCGCGCCGTACTTATCCAGGACACCACGCATGTCCATCGCGTCCGAGATGATCAACCCGCCGAATCCCATCTCCTTGCGCAGGAGGTCGGTGAGCACCGCCGGTGACAACGTGCCCGGCAGCCCCGTGGAATCGAGTGCCGGCATCGCGCCATGAAACGTCATGATCGCACCGACGCCCGCCGCGATGCTGGCCCGGAACGGAGGCAGTTCCACCGTGTCGAGTCGCGCCCGCGAGGCGGTCACGACGGGCAGCGCGAGATGCGAATTGACATCGGTGTCGCCGTGACCGGGAAAGTGCTTTCCGGTGGCAATCATGCCGTTGTCCTGGGCGCCACGCACGAACGCGGCGCCGAGTCGGCTGACCCAGGCCGGGTCCTCACCGAAGCTGCGCACGTTGATCACCGGATTGGCCGCGTTGTTGTTCACGTCCAGCACGGGACCATAGACCAGATGAATGCCCAGCGCGCGGCCCTCGACCGCCGTCGCCTTGCCGTACGCGTAGGCCAGCGCGGTGTCGCGCGTGGCACCCAGCGCCATCAGCGGCGGGAACAGCGTGGCACCGCCGAGGTCGATCGCATTCGGCAGGAAGAAGCCGCCGCTCGCCCTGAAGCCGGCACCAGCCTCGAGGTCCGCGCCCACCAGCAACGGCACACGGGCGAGCGTCTGCATCGCATTCAGCTTGGCCGCCATCTCCATCGGACTGCCGATGGACATGGTGAATCCGCCAACCTGGTCGGTGACGATCCAGCGATCGATCCGGCGCCAGGCGGAATCACTGGTCGAGACGTAATCGGCAAACACGCTCGGCCAGACCATCTGGCCCACCTTCTGGCGGAGCGTCATTCGAGCCAGTGTGGTGCGCACCCAGGCACTGTCGCGCGCCCCGGCGCGCTGGCCCTGAAGGCATGCCGGCGCGAGCAATGCGAGGGCGCTGGCGGTGGCGGTGGCCGTGCGAAGGAGTCGGCGCATCAGTGTATGATCGTCCCCTGTTTGGTGGTGTCGATCTCGGCACCGTCGCCAGCCTTGAACAGGAAGGAGCTCATGTTCTTGACGAGGTATTGACGGGCCTGCGGGTCCATCACGTTCAGGCCGTAGTGGTTGATCAGCATGGTCTGCTGCTTCAGCCAGTCGCCCCAGCAGACCTGACAGATCTCGGCCTGGACGCGCTGTCCGATGGCGCCGGGAAACGGTGGACGTTCAAAGCCTTCGCGCGTGGTTTCGCAGCGGGAGCAGGTCAGTTCGGGCACGGCAGACTCGGCGAAAAGGGAGCCGTCGGCACGTGCCGACGGAATCCATGAAAGATGACGCGGGCGAGCACCATGTGGCACTCGCCCGCGCGATGATCGAGACGAACCTGACGAGACCGCGTCACAGCAGGCGGCAGTCAGTCGCCGCTGACCACGACGTTCGTCTCGCGGCCGTGGGCGTACTTCACCTCGGCCAGGCCGACCCACGAGAGCAGTGTGATGTACATCCAGCCGATGTCGAACTCGAACCAGCGGTGCGAGAACTTGGCGGAATGCGGGTCGGCGTGGTGGTTGTTGTGCAGCTCTTCACCAGCGATGATGATGCCGAACGGGCTGATGTTGCGGCTCTCGTCCTTCACGTCATGGTTCCGGTAGCCGATGGCGTGCCCCACACCATTGATGATGCCCGCGGCCCAGAACGGAATCCAGATCATCTGGACTGCCCAGACGATGGCACCGACGAACAAGCCGAACAGATAGAGGTCCACCAGCAGCATCACCAGAATGCCGAGTGAGCTGTGCCGCGTGAGCAGGTGGCGCTCGATCCAGTCGGACGGTGTGCCCTTGCCGTACTTCTCCAGCACGCCGGGCTGCCGCACCGTGTTCCGGTAGTAGAAGGCACCCTTCACGACGATGTTGCGCAGCCCTTCGACCAGCGGTGAATGCGGATCGCCTTCGCGATCGGCGAACGCATGGTGCTTGCGATGACAGGCGACCCATTCCTTCGTCACCGTCGCGGTGCTCATCCAGAGCCAGAGCCGCATCGGGAGCGAGACGAGCCCGTGAAAGCGTACACCGCGATGCGTCTGCTCGCGGTGCAGAAAGAGCGTGACGCAGATGTTGGTCAGGTGACCCGCAATCAACACGAATGCCAGCGGCATCCACCATTCACGTGCGAGACTTGCAAAACCGGGCATTCCAGCCACACTCCTCGACCAGCAGGGAAGACGCCACGCTTGCCCGAGCGGCAGCCCGGCACGGGGAAATTAGGCAAACTGGGCGCTCTGCGCATCCGGACCGTCGGTCCGATCGTGCACGAACAGGTATTGCGACGATGTCCGACACCGGCAGCCGGGAGGCTCCCGACCGGCGCATGCTTCCCGAACTTCGCTCACAGGCCATGCAACGCACGCGATCACGACGTGCGCCGACAGCCGGCGGGCCCGAACCGACAGTTGCCGGACCCACAAACGGATCCGGCACCGTCATCGCGAAAGGGAGAACGGCTATTCCAGCGCCTTGACCTCGCCGACCAGCTTCACGAGGCTGGCCTTCGCATCGCCGAAGAGCATGCTGGTCTTCTCGTCATAGAACAGCTCGTTCTCGATGCCGGCAAAACCCGCCGACATGCCGCGCTTCATCACGATGATGTGCTTGGCATCCGAGACGTTGAGGATCGGCATGCCGAAGATCGGCGAGGACGGATCGTTCTTCGCGGCGGGATTCACGACGTCATTCGCGCCGATCACCAGTGCCACGTCCGCACTCGCGAACTCGGCATTGATCTCGTCCATGTCGTACATGCGGTCGTACGGCACGTTGGCTTCGGCGAGCAGCACGTTCATGTGGCCCGGCATGCGGCCGGCCACGGGATGAATGGCGTACTTCACCTCGCCGCCCTTCTTCTCGATCAGCTCCGCCAGTTCGCGCACGGCATGCTGGCTCTGTGCGACGGCCATCCCGTAGCCCGGCACCACGATCACCTTCGAGGCGTATCCCAGCTGCACGGCGGCATCCTCGGCGCTGATGCTGCGCACCGTGAGGCCAGCCGCTGACTTGGCACCAGCCGTGACCTGCGCGCTGCCAAAGGCGCCGAACAGCACATTGGCGAAGCTGCGGTTCATGGCCTTCGACATGATGATCGAGAGGATGAAGCCGGATGCGCCGTCGAGCGCACCGGCGATGATCAGCACGTTGTTGCCGATGGCGAACCCCGTCGCGGATGCAGCGAGACCGGCGTACGAGTTCAGCAGCGACACCACCACGGGCATGTCCGCGCCACCGATCGGCAGGACCATCGTGACGCCGATGACCAGGGCGATCGCGATCATGCTGAAGAACACCGTCATGTTCGACGGCTCGTAGATCAGGTAGCCGAAGCACCCGAGCGCCGATGCGAACAGGATGAGGTTCATGAAGTTCTGGCCCTTGAACGTCACGGGCCGACCGGTGATGAATTCCTGCAGCTTGCCGAATGCCATGAAGCTGCCGGTCACGGTCAGTGCGCCGAAGAGCACCTCGAAGCCGATCGCGGCCATCTTCGGGGCGCTGATCGTGATGCCTTCGTGATAATCGTGCCAGAACTCCGCCACGCCCACCAGGGTCGCTGCGAGCGCACCGAACATGTGGCTGAACGCGATGCGCTGCGGCATGGCGGTCATCGGCACGAACTTGCCCAGCGGGTAGCCGATGATGCTGCCGATGATCAGGCCGGCGATGATCCACTTGTACGTGAGGATGTCCTGGTGGACCAGCGTGCCGATGATGGCCAGCAGCATGCCCAGCGCCGCCATCTGCATGCCGCGCTGCGCCTGGTCAGGCTTGGTGAGTCCGCGCAGGCCGAGGATGAACAGGACAGAGGCTGCCAGGTAGCAGCCCTGCATGAAGAGCTCACGCATTCGGTGTCCCCGTGGGCTTCTCGGTGCGCTTGAACATGCCGAGCATGCGGTCGGTGATGATGAATCCGCCGACGACGTTGGTCGTGGCGCAGATCACCGCGATGAAGCCGAGGATGGTGGAGACGGTGCCGAACCTGCCGCCTGCCGCGACCAGCGATCCCACCAGCGAGATGCCGGAGATCGCGTTGGTGGCCGACATCAGCGGCGTGTGCAGCAACGGCGGCACGCGCGTGATGAGCAGGTAGCCGACGAAGCCGGCCAGCACGAAGACGTACAGCGAGATGATGTAGTTGCCAGTCATGGCGATTCCGGTCGGGGTACGGTCAGCTCAGCCGAATCTGGCCAGCATGCGTGACGAGCATCGCGCCCGTGATTTCGTCGGCAGGATCGACGACGAGGGTGTTGCCTTCCTTGGACGTCAGGTGCGTCAACAGCGTGAACACATTGCGGCCGAACATCTGCGAGGCGTGCATGGGCTGCGTGGCGGGCAGGTTGCGCGGGCCCATGATGGTGACGCCGTTCTCCACCACCGTCTCGCCGAACTGCGTGAGTTCGCAGTTGCCGCCGGTCTCGGCGGCAAGGTCCACGATCACGGAGCCGGGCTTCATCCGGTGCACCATCTCGGCGGTGATCAGCCGTGGTGCCGCGCGTCCGGGAATGGCGGCCGTGGTGATGACCAGGTCCTGGCTGACGATATGGTTGCCGATGGTCTCCAGGGTGCGCGCGGCGTCGTCCTGCGACTGCGCCTTGGCGTAGCCGCCCGTGTCCTCGGCAGCGGCCGACACCACATCCGACTTCACGAACGTCGCGCCGAGCGACTGCACCTGTTCGGCGGCGGCCGGTCGCACGTCGAAGCCGCTGACGATGGCACCCAGACGGCGTGCCGTCGCGATGGCCTGCAGTCCAGCCACACCGGCGCCGATCACGAACGCCCTGCCGGGCGTGAGCGAGCCGGCCGCGGTGGTCAGCATCGGCAGGATGCGCGGGAGCGCCGCCGCGCCCATCAGCACCGCCTTGTAGCCGGCAATCGTGGCCTGCGAACTGAGGACGTCCATGCTCTGTGCGCGCGTGATGCGTGGCACCCGCTCCAGCGCCAGCGTGCTGACGCCCTGCGTGGCCAGCTGCTGGATCAGGTCACCCGCCGACTGCGCATTGAGCATGCAGATCAGCGTGATGCCGGAGGGCAGCAACGACATCTCGTCGGCGAGGGGACGCTGCACCTTCGCGACGACGTCGGCACCAGCCACGGCGGCGGCGGCGCTGTCGGCAATCGTGGCACCCGCGGCGACATAGGCGGCGTCGGCGTGGAAGGCGCGGGCGCCGGCGCCGGCCTGGACCACGACCGTCGCGCCGGCCTTCACCAGCTTGGCGACATTCTCCGGCACCAGCGCAACGCGCTGTTCACCGTCGGCGCGCTCGGTCAGAACGGAAATACGCATGAGATCAGGCGAAAGGGAGCATGGGGGCAGACGGAGTACCGCGGCCCGGTCCGGCGATGACACTTGGTCGCACAACAGTAAACAGGTTTGGTCCGGCTGACAGCGCCACCTCGAGGGCAGAACCCGCGCGCGCCACCGCGTCGTGCCCTGCCTGTTGCGCCGCAGCCACGACGGTCCGGCCCAGCCAGCCGGTCGCGACGACGATCAGCATTCGCATCGGCTCAGGATACCCGGCGGGGCAGCGCCGCGGGTGCGCCGGCGTACCGTGCCAGCCAGTCGGCGGTCGCCGCCCACACCTGCTCGCGCCGGAAGTCCACGGTGATCACATGTCCGCACCCGTCCAGCCAGACCTGCTCGCAGACGGCCGCGCGGCTGAAGAAGCCCTGGTGTCGCTGGGAAAGGGGGAGCGGAATACGGTAGTCGGTGCGCGAGTGGATCAGGAGCGTCGGCGCGCGCACGCCGGCGGCCGCGAAGCGCGCGTCATGCGCCACGGCGACCAGATCACGGATGCGCTTGGGCGGCACGGCGCCCGCGCCCAGCACCCGCGCACGGGCGACGGGATCGAAGATGGACGCCACCTTGTCGCCACCTTTCAGGTACGGCATCAGCAGGTTGATGATGCCGGCCAGCGGCGCGAGTCGCTCGGCATTCGCGGGCGCGGTAAGGTATGGCGCCAGCAGCACGAGCGCGGGCAGCGACGGATCACGCGCCGCCTCGAGCGTGGCCAGTGCGCCGCCCATCGACAGCCCCACCAGCACCACGACATCATGCCGCGCCGTGAGCGCGGTGTACTCGCGGTGCACCGCGGTGCGCCACGCATCGGAGCCATGGTGGTCGAAGTCCGCGAGCCCTCGCCCATGTCCCGGCAGCAGCGGCGCCCGCACCGTCCATCCATGCCCCGCGTGCAGCGCCGCGGCAAGACCGGCGAGCGACTGCGGCGTGTCGCCGAACCCGTGGATCAGCAGCGCGGCGTGTGTGGTGCTGCCAGTCAGCGCAATCGACTCGGCACCGGGTACGATGCCAGCGGGTCCTGTCGGCTGTCGGGCCGACTCGGCCGCGCGGGCCCGGGCCAGCCTGCGCCGGTAAAACGCGGCATGCACCAGCGCGGCGGTGCCGAGTCCCAGCGCAAGCGCACGCAGCATCGCGGTTCAGTACTTCGCGACAGCCGGATCCACGTCGTCGCTCCACCGGTCGATGCCGCCGACCATGTGCGACACCCGTGCAAAGCCCTGCGAGAGCAAGAAGTCGCCCGCCATCTCACTCCGCATGCCGTGGTGGCAATGCAGAATGATCTCGTGATCACGCGGCAGCTGCTCGAGCTGCTGCGGCAGCGTGCGCATCGGGATCAGCGTCGCGCCGTCGATGTGCGCAACCGCATGTTCGGCGGGCTCGCGAACATCCACCAGCAGGACATCGCTCCGTGTCGCGAGGGCGTCGCGGATCTGGAGCGGGGTGAGGTTGGACAGCATGGCTCTCGTGGGTGAAGGGTGACAGGAGTCGAGGGTCATCGCCGCGCCTGCGGCGGCGTACGCACCGCAGGTGGGACAGGCGGGGTCACGCTCGAACGCAATCTCGCGGAATTCCATCTTTCGCAGATTCACCAGCAGCAGGCGACCTCTGAGCATCTCACCCGCACCGGTGATCCATTTGATCGCCTCGGTTGCCTGAATGATGCCCATCATGCCCGGCATCACGCCGAACACGCCGGCCTCCGCGCAACTTGGCACGGAGCCCAATGGCGGCGGCACCGGGAACAGGCACCGATAGCAGGGACCGCCGTCCACGTTGAAGAACGACGCCTGCCCATCAAAGCGCTGCACACTGGCGTACAGATACGGAGTGCCCTGAGCAACGCAGGCATCGCTCACCGCGTAGCGCGTGGGGAAATTGTCGGTGCCGTCGATCACGACATCCCAGCCGCTGATCAGCGACGCGGCATTCCCGGCGTCGAGCCGCACCTCGTGCGTCTCGACCTGAACCAGCGGATTCAGCGCCGCAAGCTGCGCCCGTGCACTATCCACCTTCGGCATGCCGACGCGGGACGTGCCGTGCAGGATCTGCCGCTGGAGGTTGGAGAGCTCCACGCGATCCGCGTCCACGATGCCGATGCGACCGACACCCGCCGCCGCCAGATAGAGCGCCGCCGGTGATCCGAGTCCGCCCGCGCCGACGATCAGCACCGACGCACCCTTCAGCCGCTGCTGTCCCGCGATGCCGATGCCGGGCAGCGAGAGGTGCCGCGCATATCGGTCCAGCTCGGTGGCGCTCAGCGGATTCGCCGGGCTGTTCACGGGTATCTGACTCACGATGCGAAGTTACCTGACGCGATGTAGGTTTGCCGCAGAAAGCCGCCTGACTGATGCCCGTGTGCAACAGATCGGCCTCCATCACGGCGTGAACCACTCACCACGCGACCCGGCGTGGACGGCGGGCCAAGTGATGCAAGTGCAGGGACCGCTAGCGGTTACGCTGCAGCCGCGCCTTCCGGCGGGCCACCGGTCGTAAACGGATGCGGATGGCGCGAAGGTTGCTAGCGATCTGAACCATAGATCACCCGCTCGTTCCCTCGGCACGGCTTCGTGAACGACAGACCGCACTTCATCGCAATCCTTGGCAACGACGCGTTCCTCGCGGCGTCACCAGC
>Ga0105044_10015503_pt1 | contig 10296 bp, 6 predicted proteins | sample MAT01_FD_78092 | JGI IMG/M metagenome (GOLD analysis project Ga0105044, IMG submission 78092) | Freshwater microbial communities from Lake Fryxell liftoff mats and glacier meltwater in Antarctica - MAT-01 | ecosystem: Environmental > Aquatic > Freshwater > Ice > Liftoff microbial mat | place...
ACAATGTATGCGACAAGGCACCCTTGAAATGTGAAACAGTAACTGTTTACACTATCCCCCCAACAATAATTGATACAGTACTCTGCGAAGGGGAATGTCTCACCGTTGCCAATAATACCATTTGCACTGCAGGCAATTATAGTTATACACTTAAAACACCAGAAGGATGTGACAGTACTATTGAAGTAAAACTATTGGTGAATCCAACCAGCAGTAAAGCGCTCAAATTCAATATTTGTGATGGTGACTCAGTACAAGTCGGTATCATTAAGTACTTTACAACAGGTAATTATACGAATGTCTTAAAAAATCAGTACAATTGCGACAGTACCATTACTTTAGATCTTAATGTAATAATTTGCGATATCGAAGGCACCACGGCCATTGCTCCCGTAAAATGTTTTGGTGAAAATTCGGGAAGTATTGATTTTCAAGTAACGAAGGGAACTCCACCTTTCACTTATACTTATCAAAAAATTGGGGATCCAGGAGTTTCAGCTCCCGGAAATATTGCTGCCCTATTTCAAAACAATACAATAAGTGGACTAGCAGAGGGACAATACCTAATCAATATTGAAGACTTATTCTCCAACAAAGAAATACTCATTGCATCAATCTCTGAGCCTACTCCTCTTGCACTCATGCTATCTACATCCAATTATCAGGGGTATTCGGTGCGATGCTTTGGAGGATCAGATGGTAAAATAACTAGCTCTGTTTCAGGAGGAATCGCTGGGTATCAATACACTTGGAGCAATGGCGCTACATCCGCTGACCTCAATGACATTTCAGTTAGCACCTATACTCTCACTCTTACCGATGCAAATGGATGTTCGATCATTGAGTCAATTCCGATGATTTCACCTGATTCTATGGTTGTTTCTGCTGTCTTTTTGAATCCAAATTGTGATGGGCGATCCACTGGAGCAATAAGCATTGGTAACGTTATTGGTGGTATTCCACCTTATGGTTACTCGTTCAAAGGTACCAAATTCAAGGATGATAAAGTATTCCCTGACCTACCAGGAGGAAACTACAATATTAAAATTCAAGACTCCAATGAGTGTGAGACGGAAATATTCGGAACCTTGGTTGAACCAGTGATTCCTGATATTTATATGCCATCAGACAAAACAATAGAATTGGGTAGCAAAACGGAATTGCAAGCATATGTGAATGGAAGTCTTGATTCAATCCAGTGGGTTCCAATTTTTAACTTGAGTTGTGATACTTGTTTGGCAACTTTCGCAAAACCTTATAATTCTACTCAATATTATTTGAGAGTCGTATCCATTGATGGTTGTATCAGAATGGATTCTGTAAAAGTCACCGTTGATAAATTGTACAATATTTATGTTCCCAATGCCTTCAGCCCTAATGGGGATGGAGAAAATGAAAAATTGGTGATTTATTCCAATCAAAGCGTGAAAGTTGTCCGCAATTTTAGCGTTTATTCCCGATGGGGCAATCTGGTTTATCAAGGGATTGATATCGATTCTAATGATACTAAATCCGGTTGGGATGGTTATTTCAATGGAAAAATTGAAAATCCTGGTACTTACGTTTGGTTTGCAGAAGTAGAATTTCTGGACGGAACAGTTCAAATTCTTAAAGGTGATCTGAATCTGCTCAGATAACTCGTGTTGTTACTTCACGTTTAATGCCATCCAAGCCAAACTGGCCATACCAGTGAATAAAGCTTGCTCGTCTATGTCAAACTGTGGTGTGTGAACTGAATTTGACTTTGACCCGTCTACACTTGATGTTCCCAATCTAAAAAAGCATCCTGGCACTTTTTGTAGATAGTATGCAAAGTCCTCACTTGTCATTCTAGCCGGAAAATCTTTGACCAATGCATCATCCCACAAATCTTCAGCGACAGATTTGCATTGGGCGGTAAATACTTCATCATTTACCAGACAGGGATAGCCAATCCTAATGTCTACAATCGCTTCGCATCCATTTGCTTGAGCAGTTTCATAACAAATCTTTTGAATCAATTCGTGGGCTCTGGCGCGCCAAGTTTCATCCATTGCTCTGAAAGTTCCTTCCAGCTTGACTTCATCAGGAATCACATTGGTGGCCCCGCCTACCGTGTTGACCTTGCCGATGGTCAATACTGAAGGAGAGAATGGATTGTTGTTCCTACTCACCAACTCTTGAAGTGTAGTAATAAGTCTTGCTGTAGCTACAATAGGATCAACTGCCAAGTGAGGCATAGCAGCATGTCCACCCTTACCTTTAACTGTGATGTACAATTCATCGCTCGACGCCATTGATTGACCGGGGCAAAAGCCCAATTCACCCGCTTTCATAGTGGGCTGAACGTGCAGACCGATTATTTTGGATATCTGGTATTGATCAAATAATCCCTCGGAAATCATCAAACTCGCTCCTCCAGGCAATTTCTCTTCTCCAGGTTGAAATATTCCAATGACTGGCTGAGCCAATTCTCTTTCAAATGTCTTTAAAATCAAAAGTGCCCCTATCAAACAAGAAGTATGCACATCATGACCACATGCATGCATAACACCATGATTGGCAGATGTATAATCTACTGTATTTTGTTCGACAATAGGCAATGCATCCATATCAGCACGTAGTGCGAAACATGGGTTTCCTTTGGTTTCGCCAATGCTTGCTACCAAGCCAGTCCTAACCCAATTGGCTTCAAATTCGATTTGATGACGTGTTAAAAAGTCTTTTATAAACTTTGAAGTTTCAAATTCTTGAAATGACAACTCGGGATGTTGGTGCAAATGTCTCCTTAACTCAATGATAGATGGAAGTAATTCTTTGGCTTTTTGTAGCAACAATGATTTTAGTTCGGGATTCATAGGCTTAATTTCTTTCGAGATTTCCATACTATTTTTAAATCAGTTGGCCATTGATAGGAACGAGCGTAATTCAAATTTATTCTTTTGATGATCTCGCTATCGTTGGTTCGCATGGCATATTCATCTAGACAATTCAATATTCCCGGAGGAATTAATGGCAAATGTTCCTGATCATTTATATTTCCTGCATATCCAACCCAAGTAGATTTGTTTTGAATAACGTGAAATGACTTTTTATAAATTGATTTGAGTTTAGAATAACTGAAGAAGTAAATAATTGGACCAATAATGATGAACAAAATAGAAATGACCACATCAAAAATCCTCTTTTTCTTTTTTACAGTGGCATTTGCCAGCAGAATTTCATAATTCAAAGTGTACAACTCACCAACCCCTGTTTTGTTGTGGCTGCCAATGATAAAATCACTTGATTTAGGCATTATCTTGAAGTGAATACGTGCACCTAATTCCGTCATCCATTTCATGATGGACTCGCTACTCATGTCAGAAGCGCAGAATATGATTTCATGCACCTTAAACATTTCCGCCAATTCCTTTAGGTGATCAACATGACCAATCACTTCATCATCCGTTTCTTTGATGGTTGAGACGACACCTACGAGATTTTTTTCAAGAGCCGTACACTGCAACAGTTTCTGTATTTGCGTTTTACGTTCCGGATTGCCTACAATCATGACATTGATCGGATCGGTCAGAGAAAACTGAAGCGAGCGGCTTTTTAGCACAATCGAAATTATGCGCCAAATAGGCAACAATATCAAACCACAGATGGCACTAATCAATAAAACTGCGCGGGAAAACCGGAATTCCAAATCCAAAAACCCATAGATAGCTGCGTTGGTTATGGCACCAATTAACATCCCGTTGAATACTTCTTTGTAATTATCGAGCCGTTTGTATGCCCCTGAGAATTGCAGGCAAACCAACCAAATCAATGCATACAAGCCTATCACATAAGGTACACTCCAAGAATTAAAATAGTCAGAATTTTGATACCGATAAACGCTCCAAAAGTATTTCACGACAAATAGCAGAGCAACCAAAAACACCAGATCAATCAAAGGCATGGCCAATTTGCGCAGCCAAGACAATATAAAACTCAATGCCCCTCTTAAGTAGATGGCTAATTTTAAAGCCTCAACATACCAGTTGCCCAATCCTTTGCGTTGATGCTTGTTGGCAAAAATGATCATTGCATTGTAAAACATACGGACATAGTTGATGGATCCGCGTTTGGTGCTTTCTCCCTTATAATGAATGATAGTAGATTGAGGTAAATAATAATTTTTGTAACCAGCTTTTTGAATACGGAAGCTCAAGTCAATGTCCTCGCCATACATAAAAAAATCTTCATCCAAATAATCAATTTGCTTCAAGATCTTCTTGCACATAAACATAAAAGCACCCGATAACACATCTACCTCATTGGTATCCGTTTCATTCAGATGTCCCAAATAGTAGGAATTGAACAATTTGGACTTGGGAAACAACCGGTACAAACCAGTACTTTTACAAAATGCAACCCAGGGAGTCAGCATCCCTCTTTTGGATTCTGGCAAAAAACTTCCACTTCCATCTATCATGCGCACGCCCAAAGCACCTGCATCCTGGTGATTGTTCATAAAATTCAAACAAGCCGAAATGGTATCTTCACCAAGCAAAGTGTCAGGGTTCAGCATAAGGATATATTCGCCCTTACATTGTCGCATGGCCTGATTGTTGGCACGCGAAAATCCTACATTCTCTGCATTTGCTATCAATTTGACTGCAGGAAATTCATTCTTGATCATTTCAATTGAACCATCCACTGAATTGTTATCAACCACCCATATTTCATGAGTGATGGACTCACAACTTTTCATGACAGATTGTAAAGCCTGCCTCAAGAAGTGCCTTACATTATAATTAACGATGACGATGGATACCTGAATCATGCCTGATCAGGCAATTGATAGAGCGTTCTTGCCAATATGGATCTGCCCAAGGTTACTTCATCGGCATATTCAAGTTCGCCACCAAATGAGATACCTCGCGCTATCAAGGATATTTTGACGCCTTGTCCCTTGAGTATTCTCGACAAATAATACGTAGTAGTATCGCCGTCAACCGTTGGACTCAATGCCATAATCACTTCCTGGATATGTTCTTTTTGGATACGATCATTCAGATTATCCAGAAACAACTGATCGGGTCCAACTCCATCCAATGGAGAAATCAAGCCGCCCAATACGTGATATGAGCCATTGTATTGCGAAGTTTCTTCAATAGCAAGGACATCTCTGATACTTTCCACAATGCATAGAGTACCATTATTGCGAGACTTCTGCTCACATATAGAACAAAAATTTTGGTCACTTATATGATTACAGCGTTCACAGCGCTTGATGTGGTTGCGCATTGTTGATATCGCGTTTGCTATTTTAGTGGTGGCGCTGACATCTTGATTCAAAAGATGCAAGGTCAAACGCAAGGCAGTTTTCCTGCCTATTCCGGGTAATGTACTAAAAGCATCAACTGCATCAGTCAGCAGCTTAGAGGAATGGGTATTCATGCGCTGCAAAAATACAACACAGGAAGAGCAAAATGAAGATTCTTAAAAGATTGAAATACTATTGTGCTAAATTGATACAATAATTGTCATGAAATGTGCATTTTTGCATTGACAAAAATAAACCTTATGGCTGAAGTAATCAAAATGCCTCGTCTCAGTGACACAATGGAAGAAGGCAATGTTGTAGCATGGAACAAAAAAGTGGGCGACAAAGTCGTTCCTGGAGACATCCTGGCAGAAGTTGAAACAGATAAAGCCGTAATGGAAGTAGAAAGTTATTTCGAGGGAACTTTATTGTATATTGGTGTTGAATCAGGTCCTGTGGCAGTCAATGGTATTTTGGCAGTTATCGGAGCACCTGGTGAAGATTTCCAAGCTGCAATCAATGCATCGGGCAGCGCACCTGCAGCTGTTCAAACAGAAACTGCTCCAGTAGTTGACACAGAGGTAGCTGCTGCGCCAACAGTGCCGTCTGAAAGTTCAGATAGCAGTAGAGTCAAGGCTTCGCCCTTGGCTAAAAGCATTGCCGCCCAAGCTGGTATATCCCTGACAAAGGTGACTGGAAGTGGAGACCAAGGAAGAATTGTAAAGCGAGATGTGGAACAAGCAATGTCCGGCATTCCGGCAACTGCTCCCACAACTTCTGCAGCCCTTGTTAATGTCTCAATGCCGTCCCAAGGTGATGTTGACTTTCCATTGAGTCAAATGCGCAAAACAATAGCGCGACGCTTATCCGAAAGTATGTTTACGGCTCCACATTTCTATTTGCATACCGAAATAAATATGGGACGTGCCATTGCATCTCGAAAATCAATTAGTGAAGATGGCAGGAAAGTTTCATTCAATGATTTTGTGGTAAAGGCAGCGGCTATGGCTTTGCGTTCACATCCAGTTATTAACAGCAGCTGGCTTGGTGATAAAATCCGCCAAAACGGAAATATCAATGTGGGTGTAGCAGTAGCCGTTGATGAAGGCCTTTTGGTGCCTGTTGTAAAAAATGCTGATTACAAATCCATGAGTCAGATCAGTGAAGAAGTTAAAAGCTTGGCTGGTAAGGCCAAGGAACGCAAACTTTCGCCTGAGGAAATGACCGGAAATACATTTACAGTATCCAATCTTGGAATGTTTGACATTGAAGATTTTACGGCTATTATCAATCCTCCCGACGCTTGTATTTTGGCAGTAGGTTCTATCATTGAAAAACCAATAGTTGTCAATGGGCAAATAGTAGTTGGCCACATGATGAGAATTTGTCTAAGTTGCGACCATCGTGTAGTTGATGGCGCAAGTGGCGCAAAATTCCTTCAAACTTTCAAATCATATCTGGAAGAGCCAGTTAAGATGCTGGTGTAAAATAGTTTTATGAAAAAAACGGTCGTGATTGGGGCCTCTCCCAATCCTGAAAGATATGCTTATCAAGCTGTTCGAAGTCTGAAGCTACACGGGCATGAAGTCATTGCAGTAGGACTTAGGGCGGGTGAAATAGATGGAATCTCTATCCATGTTGACAAGCCAAAAATAGATGAAGTTGATACCATCAGCTTGTATGTGGGGCCGGCACATCAAAGTGCTTGGTATGAATACATGGAAAGTCTGCACCCCAAACGATTGATATTGAACCCCGGCACCGAATCCAAGGAAATTATTGACTGGGCTCAAGAGCACAATATAACAGTAGATCAAGCCTGTACCTTGGTATTATTGAGTATTGGCTCATATTGATTGTTGTTAAAAAGGAAAGTTTGCTTGAGATCGCCAATCAATTGAAAACGCCCCATAGCTTCAACAAACAACAAAATACTCTTCGCCGATCCTCACTTTTATGTCGCCTATTTTTATAAGCTCTCCACAAACGTTAGTGTTGTAAGCCACTATGCTTTTGGTTGAAATTGTTAAAGAATATGATTGAACACCTAAAAAAATATTGCCAACGCATTTGTTTTCGTAAGCTCAATGTTTAGCAAGTCAATTTCATGTCGATGTGGGCCAATTTAATGATTTTGTTTACCTTCGCAGGGCAATTCTAAGCTCCCATGGCCAAAACTTACGACCCAACTCAAGAACTTCCAGATCAATCGGTGAATGTAAAAGGTATGTACAAGGATTACTTCCTTGATTATGCTTCCTATGTGATTCTTGAGCGCGCGGTCCCAACAATGAATGATGGTTTAAAACCCGTACAACGTCGAATTCTGCATGCTTTGCGTGAAATGGACGACGGCCGATTCCACAAAGTAGCAAATGCAATTGGACAAACCATGCAATATCACCCACACGGTGATGCAGCAATAGGAGAAGCATTGGTCAATTTGGGCCAAAAAGATTTACTCATAGATTGCCAGGGAAACTGGGGCGACGTACGCACGGGTGATGGGGCAGCTGCTCCTCGTTATATTGAAGCGAGATTGACCAAATTTGCTCTGGAAGTAGCTTTTAATAAGCAGACTACCCAATGGCAACCCAGTTATGATGGTCGAAAATTTGAACCCATTACGCTGCCAATGAAGTTTCCTTTACTCCTCGCTCAAGGCGTAGAAGGAATTGCAGTAGGATTGAGCACCAAGGTGATGTCCCACAATTTTATTGAATTGCTGGACGCTTGCATTGCTCACCTCAAAAATGAAGCTTTTACAATCTATCCTGACTTTCCTACAGGCGGATTTATCGACATCAACGATTATCAGGATGGACAACGTGGAGGAAAACTTCGCATGCGCTCCAAAATTGAGTCCACAGACAAAAAAACCTTGTTGATCAAAGATCTTCCTTATGGCGTCACTACAGGAACAATGATCGAAAGCATTGTGAAGGCGGCAGAAAAAGGAAAAATAAAGATCAAAAAAATTACGGATAATACGGCAGCTGATGTTGAAATAGAGGTAGAACTCATGCCGGGCAATTCTCCCGATGTTACCATAGACGCACTTTATGCCTTTACCATGTGTGAAGTTTCGATATCTCCCAATGCTTGTGTTATTGGGAACGATCGACCTAATTTCACAACAGTGTCTGAGATGTTGAAACACAGTGCGCAGCAAACCAAGGATCTGCTTGAGTGGGAACTTAGAATCAAACAAGAGGAACTCAATGAATCCTGGTTGTTTGCCAGCTTGGAGAAAATTTTCATTGAAAAAAGAATCTACCGTGATATTGAGGAATGTGAAACTTGGGAAGCAGTGCTCGAAGCAATTGAATCGGGCTTAGCTCAATACATAGCCACTCCTGCGGACGAGGCACCAAAAACTGACAAAAGACTCAGACTTTACCGCAACCTTACCGCTGAAGATTATACCAAATTAACTGAAATCCGAATCAAAAGAATTTCCAAGTTCAACGCTTTTCAGGCGGAAGAAAAAATCAAACAGTTGGAATCCGAATTGGAACAAGTGGCCTATGATCTCGCTCACTTGATCAATTATACCATTTCTTGGTTCTTAAGACTGAAAGAAAAGTATGGAAAAGGTCGTGAAAGAAAAACTGAAATCCGAAGCTTTGATACCATTCGCGCACAAGAAGTTGTGGCTAATAATGCAAAATTGTACGCCAATTTCAAGGAAGGATTTGTAGGATTTGGCTTGAAAAAGGATGAATTTGTAGCAGATTGCTCTGATATTGATGACATCATAGCCTTCCGTAAAGATGGTAAATTCTCGGTAGTAAGAATTGCTGATAAGGTATTTGTTGGAAAAGATCTGATCCATGTTGCAGTTTGGAAGAAAGGAGACGACCGAACAACTTACAACCTCGTCTATCTCGATGGAGCTTCCGGAAAAAGCTTTGCAAAACGCTTTCAGGTTGGCGGCATTACACGCGACAAAGAATATGATTTGACGCAGGCAAATACCAATTCTAAGGTGTTTTACCTTTCCTCTAATCCCAATGGCGAAGCCGAAACCCTATCCATCACTTTAAGCCCTAATTCTACTGCCAGAATCAAACAATTCGACTTCGATTTTGGCGAAATAGCCATCAAGGGTCGATCTAGTCAGGGCAATACTTTGACCAAATACCCTCTAAGGAAAGTTGTATTGCGTGAAATAGGCAAGTCAACCCTTGGAGCCACTCAAATATGGTGGGATGACTCAACCGGAAAAATCAACAAAGACGCACGAGGCAAATTATTGGGCGCATTCGATACCGGTGACAAGATCATTGCACTGTACAAAGACGGACAATATGAAATAAATGAACCCGATATCAATATCCGCATAGAACCAAATAACATATTATCTGTCAGTAAGCTAAAAGATGAAACAGTAATAAGTGCATTATATTTTGATGGCTTGAAATCATGGACCATGGTGAAACGATTTAAGATCGAAACCAATTCAAATGGTCAGAAATACAATTTCTTAACAGAACACAAATCGAGTCAACTCTATTTTGGAACATTAGGATCCAATGCAACACTCGTGTGCATGTGGAATAATGGCAAAAAGGAAATAGAACAGGAATTGAACTTGGATGAATTTGTAACCATCAAAGGATGGAAAGCAGCAGGAAATAGATTAAGTGAGTTTGCCCTTTCAAAATTTCATGAAATCAAAACCGAAGAAACTGAGCCACAAGAAAAATTTCATCCTGATGACAGCATAGATTTTGACTTAGACAAAGGTAATCAAGGCAGCTTATTTGAATAGGGATTGGTTGATTATTAGCTTGAAGCAAGTGGACTTGAAAATACTTATGTTTTCACAAATTCTAACTTGTCCGACAAATTTGGCGATGAAGATCCAAGCTATGACAAAATTGGCAATATGACCAATTTGATCAGAGGGCTTTACGACGGCTCCGTTTTTTCTTATCCCTTGATGAGCTATAATTATACCACAAACTCCAATAAATTATCATCAGTATTGCTCAACGGAGCCAGTTCAAGGTCTTACC
>Ga0105044_10015504_pt1 | contig 10296 bp, 15 predicted proteins | sample MAT01_FD_78092 | JGI IMG/M metagenome (GOLD analysis project Ga0105044, IMG submission 78092) | Freshwater microbial communities from Lake Fryxell liftoff mats and glacier meltwater in Antarctica - MAT-01 | ecosystem: Environmental > Aquatic > Freshwater > Ice > Liftoff microbial mat | place...
TCGCGATCGCGGCGGCCGTTGCGGACGATCAGATCGTGATGGTATACGACTCCGCGACCCAGCTTCCGGTTGCCAACTCGACACAGTTTACCGCGAACGTGATTCTCGACATGCCGATCCGCCAGGGCGTACTACTTTACCAGACGCTGCGGATAACGAAGTCCAACACGAACGCAGCGATCTGGTGGAAGATCGTGCCGAATATGGGGCCGGGCTGCTAAATGGTCTGCCGAGCAGAGATGTTCGTGAATGGGCAGCCGCCGGGTGGCACCGCTGCGGTCACGAGCTCACCGTCGTTACTCGTGTTCGCGACGACCATCGCTGTGGTAGACACCACGCCGCTTGATCTGTTTGCCGGGCAAAGCGCGCCGGAGCCGTCGACTGCAATCGCTCCGGCGATGACCCGAGGCGGTGTCTCGTGGGACGTCGCCGGCACTTTCCTCAACAACACCGGCAGCAACCGAACCTTTGATATTTCCATTGTCTTCGGCGGCGTCACAATATACAGCGACGGGTCACAGCTCATGGGGGCGAATGCTACCGCGCGCGTGTGGAAGTCTTCCGGCACCGTGACTCGCAAAAGCTTGACGTCAGCATGGGCTGGGTTTCAGGTCACCGGGTTCAACGGGACGCCCGGCGGCGCCACTACGGGGCTCGGTGATCTGTCAACCGTTGGGTCAGGGCTATCGCCATCGTCGCCGCTTGCAAGCGGATTGGCGGATATCCTGGCGCTCAACTGGAACGTGCCACAAAGGCTCGAGTTTCGCGTTTCGGTCTCTGCAGCGGTGGCCAACCTCTCTTTCGCGATCTCCGGCGGATCGTTTTGGAGTTTCGGAGCATGAACTGTCGCACTACGCTGTTAGTGAACGGGCAGCCGGTGGGCGGCGGAGGATCGTCGCCGGCGGGTCCGGCTCTCCTCTACACGCTCCCCGCTACGGTTTTGGTAAACAACGCGCTGCTCAACAGCGTGGTTCTCTACACACTTCCCGCAAACACCCTCGCGGCCGATGGTGCCCACCTGATCATCGATGTGGGCGGGAACGTGTTGCAGAGCAACGTGGCGGCCCAAAACTGGTCTTTCGGCCTTTCTCTCAACGGGGTCGTGATGTGGTTCGACACGAGCATCAGCATGGCGACAAGCGCCCAGCGACGCACGTGGAGGCTGTTTGTCGACATGCAGAGAAAAACGTCGACGACCGTTGCGATCTCGGGTTTCGTGTCGATGGCCGTAAACGCCACCGTCACGATTGCCGGCCTCGGCGACATCACGCTTGCGCCGGCGGGAGCCAACGCAATCGGGACTGCAAACGCTGACCCCGCGGCCGCGTGGGGCTCCAACCAGCTCATTGACGTTTCGGTGCAGGCGTCTGTCGCCGGCATCGAGTTCGTTACGAAGGTTGGCCGGATCTACTTGCAAACGGCACCGTGATATGACCAGCACCGTTATCAACCCCGGCTGCGCTCCCGAATCTCCGTTCCTTGTGCCAGGCATCGTGATCGTGATGGCACGCCAGCGCATCGCACGACTTGACGAATTCATTGCTGCGCGTACTCGCGAAGCGCGAACCCGCAAAGTGCTAGGCGAGCCGGAGCCACCGGACTGGTCCGAGCAGAACAGCGCTCTTGCCGCTGATCGCAAGCGGCTGGTAGAGATGCTCGAGTCAATCCACGCGAAACAGGAAACCAAACCATGAAAACTCTTGGCTACATCATCGGCGGTATGGCACTCGCAGGCGTTGGTGCGGTAGTGTTCCTCGCCAGTCGCAAGGCCGTCGCGGCAAGCAAGGCTGCCGAGGGGTTCGAGGTGACACCCGACTGCTCCCGCATCAAGATCGTCGACCAAGAGGCGGCGAAGTCTGCCGCGACCGCCGGGCTGATCGCAGCGTACAAAGGCATGGACGAGCCCGCGTCCGACCTTCTCGTCCGCCTGCTTGGCGTGCTTTTCCCGCAGTGCACGATCACCGGAAACATCGTGCTCGAGGTAGCGGGATACCCAGCGATGACGATCTCCGCGATCCGGCTGCTGCTATACGGGCAATCTGTGGGCGACGTAAAGGACAAGCTCGAGATGGGCGGGTCGTTCGGGCTCGAGGGAACGAGCGATGACGGAACGAGCGATGACGGCACGGCGCGCATGAACGCGGCTGCCACTTTGGCCGGTGTCTTTTTCGGAGGTGTGCAGTGAACCCTTTTGCAATTCTTGCGGCTTTGGGTCTGATCGGCGTAGGCGCGGCAGTCTTTGCCGGCAAGGGAAGCAAGCCAAAGGACTGCGGGCGGCTCGAGATGACGCCCGCGATTGCGTCTCGCGTGCTCGCGAAGATGCCGGAACTCACCGCCGATCTACTCCCGAGTACGCCGGCCGTAGTGTTTCTCGATCGGCTTGCGCGCGAGTGCTTTCCGTCGTGCGACTTCGGGCCCGAAACGATCGCTACGCTCGTCGGCGGAGGCCCGGCGGGCGAAGATATTTCGTGGAAGGACCACCGCGCGCAGTTCGTCGGGCAGACGCTCGGGCAGATGCAAGCCAAGGAAAACGGGCTCACGCTCGACGGCGCCGCAGCACTGACCGGCCCGGGCACGATCGACTCGCTTTTCAGCGAAGCGTTCGCGCGACTGCCCGCGATGGAGACCGCGCCGGCGCCCCAGGGCAATGGCATGGAGACCGCACCGGCGCCCCAGGGCGAGGGAACATACGTCGGCGATCCGCGCGGCTATACGGCCTGGCCTGGGCAGGCCGTGATTCCGACGCAGCGCGCGTTCGGGCAGACGCTCTCCGTGCTCGGCTACGACGTCGGCGACTTCACGGCACCCAGCTACTCTGTAATTGGGAAACAGACCTTCATCGAGGTCGGGGACTTCCAGCTCGATGCCAACCGCTTCAAGTCGTACTACGGCGCCGACTGGTACCCGACGCTCACCGTCGATCGACTGCTCGGGCCGAGCACGATCGCGGCGCTCGTCGGACTCGTCGATCGCGTAGACGAGATCGACTGGCAAGCGTCGCTCGATCAGATCCCGAAAGCGCCGCCGCCGAAGACTACCGGCGGCAGCGGCAAGGCCAGGCTGTGGAACATGCTCGAGTCGCTGTCTGAGCTCACAACGACGCAGCGCATGTTCATCATGCTCACCGCCTACGGCGAATCCGGCGGCGGATTTAGACCTACCGCGCACAACGACTCCGCGAGCGAAGTGGCTGCAAGCGCGGCAGCGTGGGACAACAACCCCACGCTGGCGGTGAAGCTCGTGAACTGCGGATACGGCGGAAAGCAAGCGTGGGCGATCGGCAGCGGCGGATACGGCGGAAGGTTGGTGCCGTACTTCGGCAACGACATGCTCCGCGCCGGACTTACCTGCGATCCGGGCTTGCTGTTCGAGCCGAATCACTCGCTGCTCTCGTCGCTGATTACGGCCTACTACATGCAGCAAACGAAGCAGTGGAAGGCAAGCGAGAAGACGGTCAAGAACCTGCGCGCCGGATACTACGGTCTTGCGCACATCAAGTGGCCGCCCGAAAAACGGATTGCGAAGTACCGCCGCCACGCGGAGGCAGTCGGCTTCGACGCGTCTTTCGTCGACGAGCCGATCACCACGTTTCCACCGCCGAGCAAGGCAAAGGCGATGCTCGCACGTCTCAAGAACCTCAACGCGTAGGAGACCTACCATGGCCATGTTCCTCAAAGCCGTCGCGATCGGCGTCGCCCCAACGCAGGGGCTCACGTGAGTCCGCTCGCGCGCATCGGCCTCGTGGTCGCCGGTGTGGGCGCGTTCGCCGTGCTCGCGGGGCGCCGCAAGGTTGCTTCCGTCGACGATGGCGCGGATGATGAGCAAGACGATCCACCAGGAGACAACAGCATGTTCCAGAACGACGACAAGGCGATCGCGGTTGGCGAAGCGACCGATCCGGGCGTTGCCCCGCTGCTCGAGGAGATCCAGGCGAACTGGGACCGCCGCGGCATCCCGCGCGCGATGCTGACGCCCGCGAAGTTCTACACGATGACCAAGGCCACGCACGTCGACGGTCCCGACGACGACGACGACGAGGGCCCGGTCCTCGCGATCGCCTCGCGCGCGACGTGGGCAAACACGGAGAACGCCGTTGCCGACTTGTTCGTGCCGATCATGCAGGACGTCGAGGCCCACGGCGGAAAGCGCAGCGACTACCGCATCGGCGGGTTCCGCGAGGGACACGGATCCGACGGCAAGGGCAAGGGCAGCTACAACGCGGCCACCGGCGGTGCCGGCAAGTCGCGCCACGTTGACGGCGACGCGTTCGACATCATCCCGATCCGCGCCGTCACCAAGAACACCGACGTGCTGCTCCTGGCGATCGCCAGGCTCAAGGTGCGCAACCCGAAGGCGCCGATCGGTTTCGGTGCGTACAAGGGCAACGGCCACGTCGACCTCGGCGGCAATCGGATGTGGTCGGGCAAGACCGTTCCCGGCAAGGCGGAGAAGTACATCGCGAAGGCGAAGGCGGAGCTGAACATCACATGAAGTGCCCCAACTGCACGTGTTCCGACATCCCGAAGCGCCCTGACAACGCCGGGCCCGACGACGTCTACCGCTGGGCGCTGCTCGGCATGCTCAACCGGATCGCGATCGCGCTCGAGACACAGAACACCGCACTCGCGTCGTTCGTCGGCAGATTATCGTCGGTGTCGAAGGCAGACACACAGGAGAAGCGATGAGCACGACCAAAGAGAAGTGGGAGATTGCATACACGATGGGTTACAGGATGGGCGATCTGAGCCCATACGCCGACGAAGACAGTCGGTTCGCGTACACGCGCGGCGTCTACGACGCCCTCGTTGGTAGCCCACGTTCGCCTAACAGGCTTTCGCAAGTGCCGTATGGCGAAGGGTACCACGCAGGATTGAAGCGCCTCAAAGACATCAAGGATCGGTCCGATATGAATGCCGCTCGAATTGCGAAGGTGAGGGAGCAGCGGGCGTCTGTTTCTAGCCCTGTTCGGGCCGAGCGGCGTAAGGCGCCGGCGAAGCTGGTGCTCGGGAGGGTGGCAAAGCGATGAACGCGTGGGAGAAAAATCCGAAGGCGGCGTGGACGAGCGGCCTGCGAGCTCTCGCGAGGCGCGTCGACAAGCTGGCAGCGTCGCAGATGAAGTACGACGACGCGATCCGCGAATTTATGAGGATCTCGGACGCGGGCTACAAGCTCTACGAGAAGTCTCGCGAGTGGATCGACGGGGGCGCGGCCGAGAGATCGGACGAGTGGGATGCCATTCGGCGCCGCGGGCCCGAAGCGGCGGAACAGGCAAGCCGCAACTACCGAGCGGGGCTCGACAAGAAGCTCTCCGACATGAAGGAGGATCATCGCCGCGTCCTTGCAAGCGAGGACGGGTTCTCTCGCGAGTCACGGCTGGGCGGCGTTGGATTCGGGCCCACGAATCGTGGGCCGCTGGTGATGGGGCGTGCGGGAAGGGGTGGGAGATGAAGGCTCGTCGTCAGATCGTCGACCCGATCACCGGAGCGCGCGTGCCCATCGGCTCGCCCGTCGCGGTCGACACCGGGCAGCGCGTGGTTGGTCGCGACACCGTTGTGCCTCAAGACGACCTTGATCCGGCCGCCGATCGCTTCGGGATCAAGCCCGAGGCTCAGGCCGAGCTGCGCGAGGAGATCCGGGCCGCCGCGAAGCGCACCAAGGAGCGTGCGCCGGTCGGCCGCGGCCCCGCGGTCAAGACCACGATGGGAACCCCGGCCGAAGGCGTGCGCGCGCTCGAGTCGCTCAACCCCCACATCTTCGAGGCACCGGAGTTCGGCGGCGTCGACACCGACGTCACCCGCGAGTTCCTACGCACGCACGAGGTCCGCTCAGGCAAGAAGCACGTCCCGATCGCGAACACCGCGGCGGGCAAGCGGATCCTCAGCGGCACGTCAGGTTCCGGCAAGGGATCCGAGCTCGTCGTCAAGACGCTCACCTATCTGCTCGGCAAGGCCCGCGGCGGGAAGTGGCGCAACGTGGAGTGGCGCGACGTCGGCGATCTGATGAGCTCGGTGTACGGCGAGATGACCGACCAACCGGCCGACGACGCGATGGTCTACCCGATCGCGTCCGGCGTGTACTCGCGCGAAGAGATGCTTGAGCGCGCGCGCGACCAACTCCCCGCCGACAAGGCGGCGAAGCTTGCCCGCCAGATCAACGGCGAGGAGCTTACCGAGCTCGCCGAACGACTGGAGCGCGCGATCGATCGCGTCAGCAAGGAGTGTCTGACGGCTGAGGCTGAGCGCGCCGCGCGGGAACGCCTGCGCACCGTGCGGAAGTGGGCCCGCCGTCCTGAGCTCGCGCCGGACTGGTCATGCGTCGGGTCGCGGGAGAGCGAAGGCGAGATCTGTCACTTCCCCGCAATCTTCGAGGACATCCGTCGGCTCGAGTCCGCCTGCGAGGAAGACTACGACCCGAAGTGGCCGATCGAGCGCGCCGAGCGGGCGTGTGAATCCGGCGAGGACGAAGGCAGCACGGGAGTGATCGGCGAGCCGTGCTCGATCCGGGATCAGGCGCGCGCGCAGAAGCCTGCGCGATATGGCATGGTGATGGGAAGGATGCGGAGACTATGAGCGCCTTGCTTTTCTCGTACGGCTCCAACCATCCGGGCCAGCTCGCCGAGCGACTCGGGCACACCGTGCAGACTCAGGCCGCCTATCTGCCCGACTACGTCCGTGTGTTCCGCGGGTGGTCGCAGCGATGGGGCGGCGGCGTGGCCTCGATCAAGTCCGAGCCCGGCGGCGTTGTCTACGGAAGCGCGGCCACCGTGAGCGCGGCCGATCTCGCGAGACTCGACGTGTACGAGGGCATCGCCACCGGCAACTACAAGCGCAAGACGATCGCCGTGGTTATTGGCGACGGCCGCAGGGCGAAGGCGATCGCCTACGTCGCCACGAGCACGGAGAAAAACCCTCCGAGTCGCGAGTACCTCAAGGCGGTGGCGAAGAACATCACCACGCACTGGTCTGGGAGCGACGGCAGGCCGGTCACCTACAAGGACATTGTGGTTCGATGAGCCCACCAGATGATCGAGATCGACCACGTCATTCCGTGGCTCATAGCGTCCAACGCGTCGCCACGGGCCCACGCGAAGTTCATGCCGATCCACCACGTTCGCCAGGTGGCGTGCACGAGCAGTACGATCCGCTGACGTTCGCGCTGGCGAAGAAGATCGCGGATGGGCTGTTCTCCTTCGAGGATCTCATTCAGCTCAACCGGCTCATATCGCGCGAAACCGTTGTGCAGACGCGCCAGGACGACAAGCTCCGCGTCGACACGTCGCTCGGATACTTGGAGTCCAAGATCGAGTCGATGCAGACGACGGCCGACAAGAAGATCACTCGAGCCAAGGATTTCTGGAAGGCAATCGCCGTCGCCATGATCGCCCTCGCGGGAACGGTTGGCTCGATCGCCGGCGCCTGCGCCAGCGCCTACAGCGACGCCCGCAGCGACGCCATCGAACCGGCCGCGCGGGCTGAGGCGAAGGCATCACGCGCCGACAACAAGATCGAGGCTGTCACCGACGAGATGGATACGCGCATGAAGGCCAGCGAAGCACGTCACTCGGTGACAGAAGAAAAGCTTGTGGAACTTTCGGAAGCTATGGCAACCACGAACAGTCTGCTAGTCGGAATTGCGGCGAAGCTAGAGAAAGATCTGCGATGACACGCCGGTGCACTGACTGTGGGGACATTACCCGCGTGGACGATTTCGACTCCCCCGCCGTGTGTGGCGCGTGCGTCGGAGAGCGCCGAGAGGTCGAGAGGTCCGTACGCGAGAACCCGCAGGCTGGCGCGCAGTTCGTCGGGCGCGAGCGTGGTACGAGAGACGTCCGATGAAAGAACTGCTCACCCTGCTCGGCGCCGTGACCGTGGTCGGCATCGTCACCGCGATCGCGGTCTCAGCGATCAACAAGGGCCGCGCCCCGTCGGGTGATCACGGCGTGTGGGTCTACTCCATCTTGCCCGAAGGCAAGAAGTTCGCGGCTGCGATCGCACCAGACAGCGGAGACAACTGGGCGTGGAAGTTCGTGGGTCGTGCGTTCGTAACGAGCGAAGATGCGCGCGTGGCAGCGATCGACGCCATCACAAAAGTCGGTGGCAGCGCCAGGGAGTTTCTCGCATGACCAGCAAGCCCAACATCGATGACATCATCACGGCGTTCAGCGCCCTCCGCCTCCAGCTCGTCGAAGAGGCTGGCGAGCTCGGGGCGATGGCCGCGGATGGACGCCAGGACGCCGACACGCTTCGCCGCAGCGGCTACTGCGACTTTGCGCTTGCGGCGGAGAAACGTGCGCAGCGAGCCGACTGGATCGCCATGAACCTCGCCGATGCTTCGCAGCGGATCGGGAGGATCTTCGGCGACCCGAGGCCGCCCGCGCGGCGCTCCGGCGAGTGGCAGTTACCAACGCCGGAGGAGACCGCGGAGAGCCTTGCCGACACGGCGGTGATCGGCGTTGGATTGATTGCGGCTGCGAACGCGGAGGACGACAAGTGAACGGCGCAGACGAGATCGCAAAAGTCCATGTCGGACGCATTGCTCTCGACGCTTTTGCAAAAGAGGATTAGCATCATGCCCACACTCAAAGACATTCCCAATCTCTTTGCTGGATACGACCTATCCGGCGGGTATCGATCAGTCCCTTCGCTCGGCAGCGGCGAGACGTTTTCGCAGCTTCTTGCGCTGGGGAACAAGCCGGCAGCGGAATCGTTCGCCCTCGAAAACTTCCGCAGCTTCGGCAGCGTCGCGCGCGGGGCAATGGCTGGGCAAGCGATCCGTGCTGGAGTTCCAGACTGGATCGTCGAGCCTATGAGCAAAGCGTTCGATCTCATTCCGAAAGTAGTCGATGGCGCAAATATGATCGTCGCTAGCGTCGACGCGGTAAACAAGGGGCTGAATCTTGCTACTAAACTCACCGGCACCGTGCTCGCTGTAAGCGGAGCAATAGCGGGCGCCGCATCGGCGGTGCCGATCGTCGGCGCTGTGGTGGCGATTGGAGTCGCGATATTTACGGCGGTGTTCGCTGCTGTTATGGCTGGCAAAGAGCCCCTCGGGCGCCCGGTCGTTGACGTTGAGGCTGAGCCGATTCGCTTTGACATGGACGCGGATACCGCGACCGGGACTCACCTCTACAACATTGCAGGCTCGAGCGACTGGACCGAACTATTCATGCCGCCTTCTGCAGATCCGGCGTTCAAGATATTGCAGCTCAAGGGCGGCGGGGCGCGATGGACGACACCGTACCAGGACGGATTCGGTTTGCTCCCCGGGCTCGCAGACCAAGGAGGCGACTACCAGTCTGTTGCCTTCGGGCAGGCGACGAGCATCGGGAAGTTCTATCCGAGCATGTCGAAGTTTTCGATGATGCTGTGGCAGATGGCGATGAAAAAGTCGCTGCAGATGTTCGTCGTCAACAGCGTTGCGATCGAGTCGGCGTGGGAGGGGTACTACAACGCGCTGTGGAAGACCGCAGATCAAAACTTCACAAGTTTCAAGCTTTCATCCACTACCGAGCAGTGGCTGCGCGCGCGCATACGACAGTCTGCGAGTTACCTACGCCTGTACGAATGCTCCGAGAGTCCTTCCGCGTCGGACCAACCGCCTACGAGCTTTTTCGCTGGATGCACTCACGAGTTCAAGAATGGAAAGTGGATCAAGCGCGACGTCGCCCTCAAGCCCGTGTTCAGACCTGAATCAGTGATCGATGCGTTTCCGCGCGCGAAGCTCACGAAGCAGATCGGCGAGCTCAGCGGGCTTTACTCCGACATCGTCAAGTACGTGTGCCAGGTGCACCGCGCGCGCGCGGCGACGGCCCTCGGCACGCTGCTCGTCGCCTACGTCCCGAGCGACGCTCCGCTGCTCGTTGGCGATCCGGCGCTCGCGAAGCTTCACACTGAGATGCGCGCTGCGCTGCTCAAGCATCCGGCCCGGTATCAGGTCGAGCTCGACTTGATACCGGGCGATACCGATTCCGACAAGGCGTTCCGCTCGGCGCTCAAAGACTCGATCATCCCCGGTGTCGCGGCGCAGGCGACGGACAAGCTTCTGGTAAAGGGCAAGAGGAAGCCGGGCGTGCCGAGCGACTTTGTGAACCTTGCGGCCCCCGGATTCAACCCTCCGCCACGACTCCCGCGCGCGCCGGATGCACCCGGCGTCGGCGTCCCCGAGTACGCAAGCCCGCCCAGCCGCGGGGACGGTGGGGCTTCGTGGTTCTTCGCGGTCGCCGGCGGAGCCGCGGCGATAACCGTGGCCGCGCTCGTGGCCCGAAAGTTGTCGAAGTAGTGGGCCGTGGTGGTACCA
>Ga0105044_10015505_pt1 | contig 10296 bp, 10 predicted proteins | sample MAT01_FD_78092 | JGI IMG/M metagenome (GOLD analysis project Ga0105044, IMG submission 78092) | Freshwater microbial communities from Lake Fryxell liftoff mats and glacier meltwater in Antarctica - MAT-01 | ecosystem: Environmental > Aquatic > Freshwater > Ice > Liftoff microbial mat | place...
ACCCTATCCACATACCATAGACAACTCAAAATAACTTAAATTAACTGATGAAAGAATGGATAGTCGAAACCATGACCTCCTTGGGTTATGTGGGGATTGGCTTGCTGATGTTTCTAGAAAACTTATTTCCCCCTATTCCTTCAGAGTTGATCATGCCCTTAGCCGGGTTCACCGCTGCCCAAGGAAAAATGCAACTGCTGCCAGCGATCGCCGCCGGAGTGATCGGCACGGTGTTGGGAGCCTTCCCTTGGTATTACCTAGGCAGGATGGTAAGTGAGGAACGCATTAAGGGCTGGGCAGACCGCTACGGGAAATGGTTGGGGATTTCTGGAGGGGATATTGATAAGGCAAATCGTTGGTTCGATCGCCACGGCAAAAAAGCTGTTCTCCTCTGTCGGTTAGTGCCGGGAGTCAGAACGTTGATTTCTCTCCCCGCCGGGATTAACGCCATGCCCCTGCTGCCATTTTTGCTATTCTCCTCGATCGGCACTGTCCTCTGGGTAACATTCCTCACCTCTACTGGCTATTTCTTGGGCAACAACTACGAACTAGTAGACGAATACCTTGCCCCGGTTTCCAAAATTGTCGCCGTCACTCTAGTGATTGCTTTTATTATCTGGATTGTCCGCAAACGCACCAGAAATATTTAATCCCAAGGCTTATTGCAAATTACATATAATATAGAAAAATAATATTCAAAATTAGTGTCTAAAATTAATATCCAAAATGGCTTCTGGGTACGATCGTTAAAAATTTAGAAATTTTATGGGGCAAAATAACAATCTTGATTCCTCTCCAGCAAAACTAGGTCAGAGTATCGGTAACGCCTTGGGGAAGGTGGTGGTCGGGCAGGATCAAGCCGTTCAACAGTTAATTATCGCCCTGCTGGCTGGGGGGCATGTGATTCTTGAGGGCGTACCGGGGACAGGGAAAACCTTGATGGTGAAGGTGTTAGCGCAACTAATCCGGGCTGATTTTCGCCGAGTTCAACTTACCCCAGATATTTTGCCGACGGATATCATTGGCACAAATATTTTTGATTTAGAAAAACGAGAATTTACCCTGAGAAAAGGGCCCGTGTTTACCCAGATTCTCCTTGCCGATGAAATTAACCGGACTCCCCCTAAAACTCAATCTGCCCTCCTAGAAGCGATGGAAGAACAGCAGGTGACTTTAGATGGGGAAAGTTTGCCCCTTTCGGAGTTATTTTGGGTGATTGCCACTCAGAACCCCTTGGAATTTGAAGGGACATATCCCTTGCCAGAAGCGCAGTTAGACCGATTTTTATTTAAGGTGATTATCGATTATCCCGATCGAGCCAGCGAAAAGAAAATCCTGCAAAATCGTCAAGGGGGCTTTCAGGCCAAGCGGCAGGATTTAGGACGGATCAACCCAGTAGCAACCGTGGCAGCCATTCTTCAAGCCCGACAGGAAGTTAGTAAAGTACAGGTAGATGACCAGATTATGGATTATTTACTGGAACTAGTGCAGCGATCGAGACAACACGCAGATCTGGCGATCGGGGCTTCTCCTCGGTGTACGGTGGCTTGGATGCAGACAGCAAAGGCGAGGGCGTGGTTAGACGATCGTCAATTTGTCACCCCCGATGATATTAAAGCGGTGGCCATTCCTCTCCTGCACCATCGGTTAATTCTCCGTCCTGAAAGTATGCTTGATGGCTTAAATATCACCGGAATTATTAATAACATCTTGCAACAGGTTCCTGTCCCTAGATAGTTAGTATCCAAAATCAAATAATCATGATTCCTAGCACTAAAACTTACTTTCTATTATTTTTAGGGATAATTCTTGGCCTTGGTTTAGCTCAGGTTTTAACTATTAATTCTAGTATTGCCATCACTGCTTTGTTTGATTTTGTAGTTCTCGCTTTAGCCGGATTTGATCGCCTCCGGAGCCAATCCCACCGAGTCCAAGTCGAGCGCTTACCCCTAAGTAAATTATCGATCGGCAGGGATAATTCTGTGCATTTAATTGTTAGTTCTAGTATTGATCCTTCTAGTAATAAATCAACTAGTAAATCTGATCTTTCTAAGAAACTCGATCGAGCTACTCACATTAAAACCACCCCAATTAAAATCTACGATCATTACCCTTGGGAATTTACTAGCGAACTCCAAAAACAGGCAAAACTTCCCCTAGAATGCGTAATTGATGACAACTCCTCGATCGAACTTAGCTACCATGTCCATCCCCAGCATCGGGGAGAATTTAAGTGGGGCAATCTTCAGGTACGCCAACTAGGGCAGTGGGGTTTGGCTTGGGATAGTTGGACAATTCCTGCCAGTACCCCAGTCCGGGTCTATCCAGATTTGATTGGTTTGCGGCAGTTGACGGTGAAATTAACCACGGAGAATAGTAACAATCGGCAGCGATCGAGGCGCTTGACCATGGGGACAGAGTTTTCGGAACTGCGAGAATACCGCTCTGGAGATGATCCCCGGTTGATTGACTGGAAAGCCACCGCCAGAAAAGTTAATACCGCTCAACCCCTCCAAGTCCGGGTTTTGGAACCAGAGCAGGAACAAACCTTGATTATTTTGCTCGATCGAGGCAGATTAATGACTTCCCAAGTGCAGGGATTAGCTCGGTTTGACTGGGGCTTAAACGCTGCCCTAGCCCTAGCTTTGACGGGTTTACATCGGGGCGATCGAGTGGGAATTGGAGTGTTCGATCGGAAAATGCACACCTGGCTACCTCCAGAACGGGGACAAAACCAAATATCTCGCCTCGTGGAATCCCTAACCCCGATCCAGCCCGAACTATTAGAACCAGATTACATGGGCGCTGTTACCCATTTAGTCAAACACCAAAACCGGAGAGCCTTAATTGTCTTGATAACCGATATTATTGATAGCACTGCCTCTGGAGAACTATTGACGGCGCTGACTCGGCTCACTTCCCGTTATTTACCTTTTTGTGTCACTCTTCGGGATCCAGAGGTCGATCGACAAGCCCAAGCTCTCACCCCAGATCTGCGATCGGCCTACGTCCGGGCGGTGGCTCTAGACCTGATTACCCAAAGGAATGTCGCCTTCGCTCGGCTCAAACAACAGGGAGTGTTAGTGTTAGATGCTCCGGTATCCCAAATTAGTGATCAATTGATCGATCGATATCTCCAACTCAAAGCTAGAAATTTACTCTAAACTCCCTGCCAAACCCAGCATTAAAAACCCATGTCTAGCCCCATGATTAATCCCACTACTAATGACCCAATTAATATTACTAAAAATGCTGCTCTAGACTCGGTAGCTAATAGTAACTTCCCTAGTAATTCCCCTAATAATCCTACGGTTTATGTCAACCCTAACACTGGAAATAATCAAGGTTTAGGTACTGAACAATCTCCTTACAAAACCCTAACCTTTGCCCTCCAAAGAGTTATAAATGGGGGAATTGTGATCCTTGCTCCGGGGAATTATGGTAATGGAGAAATATTTCCGATCGTTATCCCTAGTAAGGTCATGGTTATCGGAAATATTCATACAAAAGGTCGGAACATTATTATTAGTGGCAGTGGTAATTATGCTACGCCTACTTTTGGGAATCAAAGTGTTGCTTTACGCATGGAAAATCAATCCCAGCTTCGGGGGGTAACGGTGACAAATCCCCAAACTAGAGGCACAGGAATCTGGGTAGAATCTACTAATCCAGTAATTGTCAGTAATACCTTGACTAATTGTGGCAGAGAAGGGATTTTTGTCAGTGGCACGGGGAAGCCCTTGATCATGGATAATTTATTTACGATTAATGGAGCCAGTGGTATTTCCTACGGACGTAGTGGCAAGGGAGAAATTCGCCGCAATACCTTTACAAAAACTGGCTATGGCATTGCTTTGAGTGATACAACTGCTCCTTTAATTATTGATAATACTTTCACAGCTAATCATGGCGGTATCTTCCTTTCTCGCCAAGCAAAACCAGTCCTTCGGCGCAATTTTATCAGCAAAAATACAGGAATTGGCTTATTAATTAATGAAGCGGCTCAACCTCATCTGGGTAATGCTCAAGACCCGGCAGGAAATGTGATTCGAGATAATAATCAATTCGATATCCAGAATAATAGTACGGCAGTAATTACGGCGGCAGGAAATCAAATTAATCCAGCAAGAGTTCAGGGAAGAATTAATTTTGTAGCGACAGAAATTGCGGGAATTGTCGGGGTCTTATCCTTCACTGATATTGAGGGACATTGGGCTATTCCTTTTATTTTGGCTCTTGTTAGTCGGCAGTTTATTAGTGGATTTCCTGATGGAACTTTTCAGCCAGAAATGAGTATTAATCGGGCGCAGTATGCAGCTTTAATTGCCAAAACTTTTAGCTTACCGACTCGGCAAACAGAGATTTTATTTCGGGATGTGCCAAGTAATTTTTGGGCGGCAGGAGCCATTAATAAAGCGGCAGCGATGGGATTTATTGCTGGGTTTCCTGATGGCACTTTTCGGGGCGATCAACCTTTAACTAAGGTGCAGGCGATCGTATCCATTGTCAATGGTCTAAGTTTAATCGGTGGTGAGGCAGATTTAATTTTGAAATACGGCGATCGAGCGGAGATTCCCAGCTATGCAACCCAAGCGATCGCTACGGCTACGAGTAATTTAATGATTGTTAATTATCCCCAACCAGATCAACTAGAACCTATGCGATCGATCACCCGTGCGGAAGTAGCAGTCTTGGTCTACAATGCCCTCGTCGCCACCGATAAAGCCCCCAGAATTGATTCTCCCTACCTAGTCCGTCCTTGAGGTTGATATTAAGAGGAGGTACAGGGAGATAAGGGGAGGTACAGGTTACATTTTTAGACTAAATAAAGTTGAGAGAATTTCATTAGAAAAGAGGAAACCTTGGGGATCATTTAAGCTAATTTGCTGATCGGTTAATTCTACCCAGCCTCGTTGGGCATAGGGTTGTAAATTTTCTATAGTCCATGCTGCTAATTCAGTCCCAAACTTAGCTGATAATTGTTGGATATTTAAACCTTCTTGTAATCTTAAACCCAGCATTAAAGTTTCTAAAAATAACTCATCTTTCGTCAAAATTAGGGTATCAATTACACAACTATCTTCAAGCCATTGATAATAACTAGAACGAGTCCGGGGGCGAGTAAATCTTTGACCATTTAGATAACTAGCAGCTCCCATCCCGAAGCCATAATAACTTTCTCCTTGCCAATAAACTCGATTGTGAAGGCACTGTTTTCCCGATCGAGCATAGTTAGAAATTTCGTAATGTTCATAGCCTGCTTTCGTGAGCATTTCCTGCGCTAAAACATACATATTGGCGGTGGTACGATCGTCCGGCAGGGGCTGATCTCCGGGTTGGTATTGCTTGGCAAAAGGTGTTCCGTCTTCCACAATCAAGTCGTAGCTAGAAATATGTTGAGGAGATAGTTTTATGGCAGTTTCTAGGGAATTTTGCCAGTCTCCTAAAGTTTGCTGAGGCAGTCCCGAAATTAAATCTAAACTCCAATTATTAATATGAGCTTGGTGAATTAAATCAACCGCATGAAAAATATCTTTCCGGCGGTGCGATCGACCAGCTAGAGTTAATAAGTGATCTTGAAATGATTGAACTCCTAAACTAAAACGATTGACTCCTGCCCGTTGGTAATCTCGGAGTTGGGCTAAATCAAAGGTAGCCGGATCAACTTCCATGGAAATTTCTGCGCTGGGATTGATCCCAAATTTTTGCTCTAGGGTTTTGAGAATAACTTCTAGTTGAGATCCATCTAATAAAGATGGTGTACCCCCACCAAAAAAAATTGTCTCTAGGGGTTTTCCTAAATTGGGGCTTTGCTGGATTTCTTGACAGAGAAACTGGAGATATTCGGCGATCGTTTGTGAACTTTCTCCCCGTAATTTGTCCCCTACTACGGAGATCGCAAAATCACAATAATAACAACGCCGACGACAGAAAGGAATATGAATATAGGCTGCTTGGGGAAGAGGAAAACAATCCATAAATTCGGGTTGGGGCGATCGAGTTTCTGGGAAGTAGTTCTGTAGAATCATAAAGTTTATACTATAATAATTCGTATCTAAATAACTCCTTAAATTTCACTAGATCATTCAAGCTATGTCTTCAGAAAACTCTACTCCTCCTCCCAATTCCAACCCATCTAGCCCATCTGCTCAACCGATCCCTAATCAACCAGAACCCACCTTTGGTTTCACCGCCTACGCCGAACAAATTAATGGACGGTTTGCCATGCTAGGGTTTGTGATTTTATTATTGCTAGAATTATTTACTCGTCAAGATTTTTTTACTTGGTTAGGGTTGCGATAGTCCCTAAGCTACTACAAATAACTAGGGTGATGGGCTTATGTTGGCAAGGGTGTGGAGTGCGGCGGTGGTGGGAATTGAGGCAGTGCGTGTGGGGGTAGAGGTGGATCTCTCTGGGGGGATGCCGGGAATTGTAGTAGTAGGGCTGCCCGACACAGCAGTGCAGGAATCGAAGGAACGGGTGAAGGCGACTCTCAAAAACTCTGGCTATGCCTTCCCCATGCGGAAGATTGTGATTAATCTCACCCCGGCAGATTTGCGAAAAGAAGGACCCAGCTTTGATCTGCCCATCAGCGTGGGAATCATGGCTGCCTCTGAGCAGGTGAGTGGGCAACTGTTGGGAGATTATTTATTTTTAGGAGAAGTTTCCCTCGATGGCTCCCTGCGTCCTGTAGCCGGGGTATTGCCGATCGCTGCCGCCGCCCAAAAGATGGGAATTACGGGTTTAGTCGTCCCCCAAGATAATGCCCAAGAAGCCGCCGTGGTGGAGGGATTAGCAGTTTTTGGTTTTTCTAATCTATCTCAAGTTGCCGAATTCTTAAATCAACCAGAAAAGTTTTCCCCCGTGGAAGTAGATACCAAGCAACTCCTCCGGCGGAGTCAATTTACGGGACAGGATCTCCACGATGTCAAGGGGCAGAGCTTTGCCCGGAGAGCTTTAGAAATTGCTGCTGCCGGAGGGCATAACTTGATTTTTGTGGGGCCACCGGGGAGTGGAAAAACCATGCTCGCCCGCAGATTGCCGGGGATTTTACCACCCCTAGAATTTGCCGAAGCCCTAGAAGTCACCCAAATTCATTCTGTAGCTGGACTTTTGAAAGAACGGGGAAGCTTGGTGTGCGATCGACCCTTTCGGAGTCCCCACCATTCTGCCTCTGGACCTTCCCTGGTCGGCGGTGGCAGCTTTCCGAGACCGGGGGAAATTTCCCTCTCCCATCATGGCATTCTCTTTCTGGATGAACTGACCGAATTTAAGCGAGATGTCTTGGATTTTCTGCGCCAGCCCCTCGAAGATGGCTACGTCACCATTTCCCGGACTCGCCTCTCTGTCACCTTTCCAGCCCAATTTACCCTCGTCGCCAGCACCAATCCCTGTCCCTGTGGTTACTATGGTGACACTCTCCAGCCCTGTACCTGTTCGCCTCGGCAACGGGAAAGTTATTGGGCAAAACTATCTGGTCCCTTGATGGATCGCATTGATCTACAAGTAGCAGTGAATCGGCTCAAACCAGAGGAAATCACCAGTCAACCCACGGGGGAAACCTCTGCAATAGTGCGGGAACGAGTCCAACTGGCCAGGGAACGATCGCAACACCGTTTTCAAACAGAAAAATCTATTAGTTGTAATGCCCAGATGCAAAGCCGTCATCTCCATACATGGTGCAAGCTAGACGAGGGGAGCCGGATGTTATTAGAGGGAGCTATTCGGAAGTTGGGACTATCTGCCAGAGCTAGCGATCGAGTCCTCAAAGTTGCCCGGACGATCGCCGACCTTGCCGGAGAAGAAAACCTCCAAGCGATCCATGTTGCTGAGGGAGTCCAATACCGGACGATCGATCGAATGCAGTAGTTATCCTATTACTGTTCATCTGCATAGAAACGAGTCATGCATCCTCTATATTTTCCTTAATTGCTGTAGCGATTTCCTCTGGATATACTGCTGCATAAAACAAAGCATTATCTAGATCATTTGCCGACAGAGTAGGATAATCTTGTAAAAGTTCAGCTTCAGTAATCCCTAAATTACGAGCATTTACCAGCACCCACACAGGGATACGAGTGAAGGCAACACAGGCTTCTCCACCACATACCCCGACGGTTTTTTCAATTCCTCGCCAAGGATTCCCTAAACTATGAGCTAACATATGAATTGCTTGGGCTTTCTCTTTTGGTGTTAAGGCAAGTAGCTGTGGTTCTAAATTTTGTAATGTCATAAAATTTCGATTAAATTATAAGGGTATAATTATGATCCTATGGCTATAACTCATAATGGGTAAAATAAGATTAATAGCTACAATTTTCCTTGAATATATTTTGAGAACTAATTTAATAAATATGCTTCGGCAACTTACTATTTAACTTACTTGATTTCTTAACCAGTTACTTGAATTGGGCCTGTAGTACTGCCACTAAAAAATTGTTTAATTAGAGGATTATCAGTATTATCTATTTCATCAACGCTACCCGACCATTGCACTTGTCCCTGATGGAGAAAAATTACTCGATCGGCGGTACGGCGGATAGTGCTTTCTTGGTGCGTAACCATGACGTAGGAACTACAGCCTGCTTTTTCTGCTTGGAGTTGACGGACAAGATCCTCAATTACGGTGGAGGCGATCGGGTCTAAACCCGCCGTTGGTTCATCGTAGAGGATGACTTCGGGGTTATCTTTGGGGTTTTCTGGGTTTGCCATCACTGCCCTCGCAAAACTGACCCGCTTTCGCATTCCCCCCGATAGTTGGGAAGGTAATTGATCAGCAACCTCCGTGGCTAAACCGACCATACCTAATTTTTCTTCTACCAATTGCCGAATGCGTGATCGATCGAGACGGGAATGTTGATAAAGCAGGAACCCCACATTTTCATCCACCGTCAAAGAATCAAATAGAGCCGCCTGTTGAAATACCATCCCAATACTGATCGGGTCTGGAGCATCATCAATTAAGCCCTCACGTTTTTGTCCTTGTACGTAGACATCCCCAGCATCAGGAGCCAATAGTCCAGCAATAATTCTCAGGATAGTAGATTTTCCAGTTCCCGAAGGACCAATAATTGCTAAGGCATCACCTCGATAAATAGTCAAGTTAGCATTAACAAGAATTTTGTTATCTCCAAAGGACTTAGAAATATTCCTTAATTCAATCAATGGTTCTTTAGCCATTGTCCATCCCAAGATTTTTAATTATTTTTGATGATTAATTATCAATAAAATATTAATAGATTACCAATGAATTATCATGACTACCACTTAAGAAAAGCGGATTCTATGCCTTGCTCACGACGTAGCTTACTATCTTTCTCAAACCAATCAATAATCTGTTTGGCAGTCAACTCTTCTATGCTCACTGATTGATCCTTTGCTATTTGTTGGAGAACCCGCGCAGAAGAAATAGTTAATCTAGTCAGAAATTTTTCTGAGGATGAAAGCAGTGCAGCATCTACATCTGCCGACTCTTCAGCAGTAAGAAATTGGACAGAATTAGTTGGAGACTCTACCATATTAATTTTAGAAATCAATTCTATGGGTAAATTTATAAATTATCAACACCCGCCCATCTTAACGAATTTTATGAGATAATATCAAGAGTTCAATCTAGCCTGTGGGGTGATATTTTTCGCCCTGATTCTGCATACACATTTCGTTAGATGTGATGAAAAAATTAAGTAAATTTTAAGAATTATAAGGACATAATACTGCGTGATAGTGAATACTAAGTTAAACCCTGCCCAAGCTTCTGGGAATGCTACTGGAAATACAGAAAGCAACCTTAGTCTAGCCAATAGACACTTAAAAGTTAGGTACGATCGCACCAACGATTTTCATCAAGAACTAAAGCAACGGGTAGATGAATATTTCCAGACTACTGGTCTATCGCCCAAAGATTCCCCCCAGATGTATCTGAAAACCTTAATTATTTTTGTTTGGTTTGCTATCTCTTGGGGATTATTAGTATTTGCAGCCCAGACTTGGTGGCAAGTCACCCTCCTCTCTCTTTCCTTGGGCATGGCGATGGCAGGGATTGGCTTGAGTATCCAGCACGACGGCAATCATAAATCCTATTCAGACAACACTATTCTCAATCAAGTTTGTGGCTTTGGAGCCGATATTTTGGGAGTGAGTTCCTACCTCTGGAAACAACAACACAACCTCCTCCACCATAGCTACACCAATGTTTGCGGCGTAGATCATGATATTAATATGGGGGATTTATGCCGTTTGGCTCCCCAGCAAAAGCGTTACTGGTTCCACCGTTTCCAGTATATCTACTTGCCAGT
>Ga0105044_10015508_pt1 | contig 10295 bp, 9 predicted proteins | sample MAT01_FD_78092 | JGI IMG/M metagenome (GOLD analysis project Ga0105044, IMG submission 78092) | Freshwater microbial communities from Lake Fryxell liftoff mats and glacier meltwater in Antarctica - MAT-01 | ecosystem: Environmental > Aquatic > Freshwater > Ice > Liftoff microbial mat | place...
ACGTCCATTACTTTGGGCGCAACCGGCCGAATCAGAGGGTATAAACGCGTGTCTTTTGTTTGTTGAGGGGGCATCTGAACGCCCATATAACTGAACAACCACAGCATCACACTAATTCCAAAGACCCACGTAAAGATGCCCATAGCCGCTCCTGCCAGCCGGTCGAAACTACCCAACAACGTTTGGCGGAGTGTTTGCCGCAGTGAGTAGCCCATGCGGTTAATCATGAATACGACCGGGAAGAAAATGAGCGAAAAACCTAGCCACGGTAAAAACTTTCGAGCCAGATCACGGCTGATGTAGGGCGATAGCAAGTCGATTCCGAACCCCAGAAACTTCAACCCCACCACCATGGCTACCACGAAGGCAATCACGGCAATGATCTCTACCAATAAACCCTTGCGGTAGCCATTCCAGGCTCCCCAAATGAGTGGTACAAGAATAAGAATGTCGAGCGTTTTCATGACAGTGAGCAGCGAACAGTGAACAACGAGCAGTGAGCAATACAATGCTCGTTGTTAGCTGATCACTGTAGTAATGATTTAACCATAACCGAAACCACCTTGCCTTCGGCCAGGCCCGAGAGTTCTTTGGTAGCTACGCCCATTACTTTGCCCATATCAGAAGGGGCTTTGGCACCCACGCGGGCGATAATTTCCTGAAGTTTGGCCTTTATTTCATCTTCCGTTAGCTGCTTTGGTAAGTATTTCTCGATAACGGCAATTTCGGCTTCTTCAGTAGCCAGCAGATCGGGGCGGTTTTGCTGACGATAAATATCAGCAGAATCTTTCCGTTGCTTTACGGCTTTGGTCAGCAATTTCAGTTCGCCTTCCGGTTTAAGACCTTCTGTACCAGCACCTTCTTTGGTTTCTTCGAGCAGAATCATCGACTTAACGGCTCGCAAAGCGCGGAGTCGGTCGGTTTCGCGGGCGAGCATGGCCTGCTTAATATCGGCGTCGATTTGTTGTTTGAGCGACATGATTATTGAGTGAATGAGTGATTGAGTGACAGTCCGACGTTTCGGTGAGTGATTGAGTGGGGAAATTCACTCGTTCACCCACCGAAACGTCGGACCGTCACCCAACAAGTATTCTGCAAAGGTACTACTTTTGATAAGGGCTTGCCAAATGGCCTTGCCGAACACTCACGAAACATGCACATGGCCATTCCTGAACGTCAACAACACCTCAACGACCGGTACAACGCATTTCTTTCATTTGCGGAACCGCTAACTCATGAGCAGTTTTTTGCCTCATTAGACGGCGATAAATGGTCCGTCGCCGAGAATCTTTGGCAAACCTACTCAACCGTCTCGCTCCTACGAGCAGTTACTGGCCGATTGAAATCCGCCCAACCCCGATGCGCCAGTGCGGTGTTATCCGCGTTCTATTGCCGACCTTTGCCATCAGAGTCAACCCCGAATGCGTTATGCAAGTAAAATCCGCTGAGTTTCTCGTTAGTAATACCGATCTGGATAAATGCCCCCGTGCCGACAAACCCGAATACGCCTTTATTGGCCGTTCCAACGTCGGGAAATCGTCGCTGATTAATATGCTGGTGAGCCGACATGGACTGGCCAAAACGTCGGGGACACCAGGAAAAACGCAGCTTGTCAATCATTTTCTCATCAACAAAGAGTGGTATCTGGTCGATTTGCCAGGGTATGGCTTTGCTCAGGTAGGCAAAGGCACCCGCGCCGGTTTCGCCCGCATGATCGACGCTTACCTGACTACCCGCCCCAATTTACTCTGTACGTTTGTGCTGGTCGATGGGCGAATTGCTCCCCAGAAAATTGACCTTGATTTCATAACCCGCCTGGGCGAACAGGGCATTCCGTTCGTAATTGCGTTTACAAAAACCGAAAAACTCAAATCAGGCGGATTGCAGATTATTCAGGACCGCTACAAAGAAGCCCTGAAGGAAATGGGCTGGGATGAGATTCCCCAGATGTTTCTGACGTCGGCGTCTACGCGGGCAGGCCAAAAAGAACTACTGGACTTTATTGAACCGCTCAACAAGGAGTTTGAGCCACCGAAGCTACCGGGCGACAGATTCTTTTAACCGTTGTTTCCTACTGCACTTTCCAGCTTACTTCCCAATCGGCTTTAACGGTTTTGGGAAGTCTTATGCCCGCCAGACCTGTGTGGGGGTTCATAGCTAAGAGCGTAACCGGAACCACAGCTTTCGAAACCGACGAAACCAGTTTGGTAGCCCGGAGATAAACGACACCTCGTGGGTCAACATCATCGACCAACGCATAGAGCACGTCGCCCGCTTTAAATTCATCTTCGGCAATGGTCACGTCCTGGATGAGCTTAAAGGCCCATCGTTCGCCCACTTTTGGTTTGCCAGCCTTAAGCAAACGAGCCGTTACATCGGCGGTAAAATCACCCGACGAAACTTTTGTGTTTTCCGACAGGAGCCGCACCAACACACTGTCCATAACAGCGGCTTCGGGGCGGGTTGTAGCAAACGGATCGGTATCAACGGGGCTTCCCGTCGGTTCAGGTTCAGTATCGTTGAGCCAGCCCATGCGTCGGGCCTGGGCACGCTCTTGCTCGTACGGGTTGCCTGCCGAGGCCAGCAAACCGCCATCGGCCATGCCGGCGTAGTAGTTTGCCCGGCTAAACAACTCTTTCATGGCCAATGCCCGGTAGAGGTAATACCCGGTTTCTTCGTTCAGCGTAAGCGCGTAATAATCCCGGTGGCCTGCCCGGCGCATTTTAGTTTCGATCATGCCAATACCGCCATTGTAGGCAGCTGCCACAAGCGTCCATGAACCTAGTTTTTTGTGCAGGAATTTAATGTATCGGGCCGCTGCCTCAGTCGATTTCCGTAGGTCTTTACGCTCATCGGAAGGACCATCGATTTTCAGCCCCATGTCGCGGGCAGTTTCATCCATAAACTGCCAGTACCCCACAGCGCCAGCCGTCGAAACAGCGTCTGCTTTCCAGTTGCTCTCGATCAGAGGAATAAATTTAAAATCACTGGGGACGTTGTGCTTGGCCAGAATAGGCTCGATAACGGCGAAAAAAGGCTGTGAACGTTGTTTCAGACTATTCACATGCTTCAGGTATCCGCCACTGCCTGCCAAGGCTACTGCTAATTTCAGCGAAACAGCCGCCTGCTCGGTGGGGACCATTTCACCACTGAAGTGCATTCGCCCGGCGGAGGTTGTAACAGGGCGCGACTTTTGAGCCTGAACTGGACAAAATACAATAATGAAATTTATGAAAATGGTTATTGTGAGCCAGTTACAAATCTCTTTTCTTTGGTTTACCACACTTATTCGATTTGGTTGAAGATAGACTCAACGAGAACAATTTTGAGGCCTCCTACTCAAATCCATTCCCACTCATGGATTGGCCGTAACCCCTGCCCTTCCTCACGCTGTAGGTAGCGCGGACGGCGGAACCGGATGGCTATCATGGCCAACAAATTCGTGATCGGAAATTTTGCTTGTTGATCCTGAAGATCTCCGTTAGCATTTGGATAGAGCGATGCCAAAATCTGCTCAAAGTCCGACGGAGTATCAGTCAATGTTTTGTCAGGCCGTGGGCCCCATGTCGGGTTTATTGGCGTATTACTGACCATAGCTGATTCCAAAGGCTCCGAACGTGCAGGAACCAATGACCGGGAACTGCCATTACGCACTAGATTAAGTGGTATGGGCTGTATCCACTCGGGCAGGGGTTTGGTAAGCCGGGCTACTGCTGACTTTGACAAGAGTAATTCGTATTGTTTCGGATTGGAAATCAATTCCTTGTAAGCCAGAATACGAAATAAGTAATGGCTGGTTTCGCGGTGAAGGCTCAGTTTGAAGTAATTCTTCTGGCTCTGTTGTTGCATTCTCGATTGCACATGACCCAAACCGCCGTTGTAAGCAGCCGCCACCAACGACCACGACCCTAACTGGCGGTATAACTGGTGCAAATAATGGCAAACAGCTGCCGTTGCCTTACGCAGATCATACCGTTCGTCTACATTTCCGTCTACTTTCAGACCGAGTCCACGAGCGGTTTCGGGCATCAACTGCCAATATCCCGATGCTCCTCTTGGCGATACACAGTCGTTGATAAGCTCGCTTTCGGCAAGGGGTAAATAGCGAAAATCGCGGGGAATACGGTATTGGCGCAGGATGGGGTCTATGATCGGAAAGAAAGTAGTTGCCCGTTGGCGAACATCATACAAACAATCGTCTTTGCTGCTGAACCCGCGCAGGGTCTGAATCCACCGACGCCATACACCCGGCTGACCTACTGGCACCTCTTCACCACAAAAATAAACCGGAAAAGCCCGGTTAGCGGAGTCCACTACCAGCAGCGTTGGGTTATCTAAAGCCTGGCTGGAAAAGGTAGTTCTGGTGGTGTCAAATAGTGTAGCAACCGGCTTGGCGGGCATTGCTCCGGCAACCGTTTTCCCGGCAGCCAAAAGCAGTGAAATACTGATTTCCTTTATCAAAATGTTCGTAGTTGTTGATACTGTTTCAGACGACGAAACCCGCTACTTAGTAACGGGTCTTTGCACTAATTCTCAACGAATTTAGGGTATTGTCTGGTACAAACCAAATCTACTTTCTAGGAATTATCCAACGGTACATTTTAAAATAGGATTTTTTAATCACCCATCAGCCCTAAGGTGAGCCGAATTTTGTCATAACTGTACCGTCCATTGAAATACTCAAAAATGGGCTTTACGGTGTTATTATCCACACCTATCTGCCGAATCACCTGTTCTATTTCGGCCCGTTCCTGTGCAGAAACCAGGTCTTCCAATGGCAGATCATACCCCGATTTTTTGAGTGAAAGTAAGTGGCCAATAATTGTAAAACTAGTAAGCTGACGCTCAGCGGCTATCTCTTCAATGGTCATTCCCCGTTCGAATAATTCGAGGGTTATTACCTGTGTGGAGCCGCGTTTATTACCTCCATCTTTAGCCTGCCCACGCACATAGTTAACAATGACATCGAGGAACCGCCGACCAAACAACTGAAGCTTACGTTCGCCGACCCCACTGACGTTACGCAGCCCGTCGGGTGTAGTGGGGCGTTGGCGAGCCATATCTTCGAGCGTGGTATCGGTAAAAATGACGTACGGTGGCACGTTTTGTTCGCCCGCAATATCCTTACGCAATACATCAAGCTGGTTGTATAAATCGTCTTTGCTTGGCCCACTCCGGGTTTTGGCTTTCTCAACAACTGGCTTTGTTACATCTTCGGGCCGCACCAGGTCGATAGTGCGTCCTTCCCGCAAAACAGCATCACCCAGAATTCCTTTTTTGAGGGCATAATGCTGATCGTATGCAATCTCGATTACCCCAATGTTAATAAGCTGATGCAGGTAATTTCGCCAGTCTTCAAATTTCAGGTCTTTGCCCGCGCCGTAGGTTTTTACCTTGTCGTAGCCGTACTGCAATACCATCTGACTGCGCGAACCGCGCAGAATATCAATCAGCAGGTTCATGGGTACTCGTTCCTGTACGCGTACAATGGCCGAAAGGGCTTTTTGCGCCAGCACCGTACCGTCGAACGTAACGCGGGGATTACGGCAGACATCGCAATTGCCGCAGGGCTCCGTGAGTTCTTCGGAGAAATAGCTGAGCAGAATCCGACGGCGGCAGGTGTTGGCATCGGCATATTGCTGAATGCGCTCTAGCTTGGCTAACTGAACGCCCAAATTAGCCGGTTTGGCTTCATTGAGCATGTCCTTATAAGTGGCTACGTCGGCAAAACTGTAGAAGAGCACTGTATCCGCCGGGCTACCATCGCGACCGGCCCGCCCAATTTCCTGGTAGAAGCTCTCCATGTTTTTGGGCATGTTGTAATGAATCACCCACCGCACATTCGACTTGTCGATCCCCATACCAAAGGCAATCGTGGCGCACATAATGCGAATGTCGTCTTTCAGGAACATTTCCTGCACCATGCTCCGCTCCTGCGTACTCATACCGGCGTGGTAGAAACCCGCCATAAAGCCTTTCTCCTGCAATTTAGTGGCTAGCGACTCCGTCGATTTGCGGCTCAGGCAGTATATGATACCCGAGGAGTCGGGTTTCATCTGCAATAGCCGCACAATTTGCTGAAGCCGGTTGGTGCCGGGTAGTACCTGTAAACTCAGATTGGGTCGGTTGAACGAGGCCAGAAATACCTGCGGGTCAACCATACCGAGACGGCCACCAATATCCTGCCGGGTAAGTTTGTCGGCAGTGGCGGTGAGGGCCACCATCGGCACCGACGGGAAATGCTGCCGCAAAATGTGTAACTGCGTGTATTCGGGTCGAAAATCGTGACCCCACGACGAGATGCAGTGGGCTTCGTCGATGGCGAACAGCGAGAGGTTGAGTCGTTTCAGGAAAACAAAAAACGATTCGCTCAGGAGTTTTTCGGGGGATGAATAAAGCAGTTTGATTTTCCCCGCCATGCAGTCGTGTTCAATTTGCCGCTGCTCCCGCGACGATTGCGTACTATTCAGAAAAACTGCCGGAACGCCATTCAGTTGCAGGGCATCAACCTGATCTTTCATCAGGGCAATAAGGGGCGACACCACTACGGTAATGCCGGGCAACATGAGGGCCGGAATCTGGAAACAAACCGATTTTCCGCCCCCCGTTGGCATCAGTACGAGCGTATCGCGTCCTGCCAGTACCGACCGAATAATAGCCTCCTGCATGGGTCTAAACTGATCGTAGCCATAATACCGTTTTAAGTAATTGACTGGCGACTGATCAGAATCATTTTCAGAGACAGATGGAGCGTTGAAAAGCATGCGTACAGGGTAAGTGTAAACCCAAATTTAAGCAAATTTTATACGCTTTCCCGTTGATAAATGTGATTTTCTGCTCAACTTCCCGTCTCAAGTACCTAAATTCATTTCTAACTCAAAACCATTGCATTACTATGAACAATTCAGTAAAACTAATGACCATGCTTCTCAGCATGTTGGTGGCTTTCAACAGTCTTGCTCAAGACGATAAGCCGAAAAAAGAGAAAGCGAAGAAGGAAGCGAAAGCGGACAAAAAAGAAGCCAAAGACGACAAGAAGGAAGCTAAAGCTGATAAGAAAAAAGCGAAGGATGAAGGCGACAAAGTTGCCATGAAAGAAGCCAAGGCCGACAAAAAGAAGGCGAAAGCCGACATGGCCGACGAGAAGGCTGACAAGAAAGAGGCTAAAGCTGATAAGAAAGCAGACAAAGCCGCTGATAAAGCCGACATGAAGGATAAGGCTGATAAAAAAGCGGCCAAAGCCGATACGAAGGCAGATAAAGCGGTGGCCAAAGCCGACAAAAAGGCCGACAAAGCGGACAACAAAGCAATGGCCAAAGTGGACAAGAAAGTAAAAGAGGAGAAAGCGACGCCCGCCGATTACAAAGCCCCCGTTGACCGTTCTTCAAAAGGCCCCAGTGGCGAAACCGTTTATACTGGCCCAAAAGGCGGCAAGTATTACATCAACAAAAATGGCAGTAAGACATATCTGAGCAGTTTGAAGTAAAGGAGTGTAGGTTGGGTTTTTGATCTGCCATGATAACCGCTTGTATGGCGGATTGCAAATCCCGATACCAAACAGCGGCCCGCTATCGTGACTGATAACGGGCCGTTTTTATACGCGCTTGCTTTACACTTCACTGAAAAATCACTGTTAAGAAATCCATCCGTATCTATTTCATCCGTATTTTCCGGTTCTTATCCTCCTGCTTATTTCGTTACTTTGCGCGTCGAAAGGGCTGATGGACAGTGAATTTATCAGCTATCGAGGAAAAAATAAAACTTTTAGTTGTTAACCTTTTTCATATCGCAATGAGTACTATTCAGAGCATTCATGCCAGACAAATTCTGGATTCACGGGGCAACCCAACCGTTGAGGTAGACGTTCGGACAGAGAACGGATTTTTGGGCCGGGCGGCTGTTCCATCAGGTGCATCGACGGGTACGCACGAGGCTGTTGAACTCCGCGACGAAGATGAGAAAGTCTATGTTGGCAAAGGTGTGTTGAAAGCCGTACAAAACGTAAACGACTTGATTTACCCGGAACTAGTAGGCTTATCTGCGTTCGATCAGAGTCTGATCGACAAACTCATGCTCGACTTAGATGGTACGCCTAACAAAGGCAAGTTGGGTGCCAATGCCATTTTGGGCGTATCGCTGGCAGTGGCTAAAGCGGCCGCTCAGGAGGCTGGTTTACCCTTGTACCGCTACATTGGTGGCGTAAACGCCAATACACTGCCTGTGCCGATGATGAACATCCTTAACGGAGGTTCACACGCTGACAATTCAATTGACTTTCAGGAGTTTATGGTAATGCCCGCCAACGCGCCAAGCTTCTCGGAAGCACTGCGGATGGGTACGGAGATTTTTCATACGCTTAAGAAAGTTCTGAAAAGCAAAGGCTTGTCGACGAACGTAGGCGACGAAGGTGGTTTTGCGCCTAATATTGCCTCGAACGAGGAGGCAATTCAGATCATTATTCAGGCTGTCGAGAAAGCAGGCTACCGGCCCGGCGAAGATGTTTGGATCGCTATGGATGCTGCTACATCGGAGTTTTACAATGCAGAAACGGGTCATTACCACTTCAAAAAGTCGAGTGGTGATAAACTGACTTCACAGGAAATGGCTAACTACTGGGCCGACTGGTGTACCAAATACCCAATCCTGAGCATCGAAGACGGTATGGCCGAAGACGATTGGGCTGGCTGGAAAATGCATACCGATCTGTTGAAAAACAAAATTCAGTTAGTAGGCGACGACCTGTTTGTAACGAACGTGACGCGTCTGCAACAAGGTATTGATCAGGGCATTGCCAATGCAATTCTGGTGAAGGTGAACCAGATTGGCTCACTTACCGAAACCATCGACACGGTAAATCTGGCTAAGCGTAACTCGTACAAAAACATCATGTCGCACCGTTCGGGCGAGACCGAAGACGCAACTATTGCCGATTTGGCAGTGGCTCTTAACACAGGTCAGATCAAAACGGGTTCGGCTTCGCGTTCTGACCGGATGGCTAAATACAATCAGCTGCTCCGTATTGAGGAAGAACTGGGCGAAACGGCTTATTTTCCGGGAGTGAAATTTTAAATAATTTCAAGTTCCATAGCCTTCGGCGTTTCTTGTTTCAAACAGTTTGTACCAGAAACGCCGAAGGCTACGAAACCTGAAACTTGAAACTACCATGTTCCGCAACCTGCTCCGATTCGGCCGCAATTTCTATGTCGCTACAGGCGTCGGCCTGTTGGTGTGGATGTTAGTTTTTGATGCTAATGATTTGTTTTCTCAGACTCAAAACTGGTGGAATCTCCACGAATTAGAAAGCGAGAAGATGTATTACAAGGCCGAAATTAAGCGGGTAGAAAATCAGAGCAAGCTGGTTCTGGGTACCGATCAGCTTCGGGAAAAATACGCCCGCGAACGGTATCTGATGAAAAAGCCAACCGAGGACGTGTACGTATTGGTTGACGAAAATAACGAACCGATTGAAAAGCAGTGAACAGCCAACAGTTATAACTGCCAACTACTACCGTTCACTGTTCGTTGTTCACTGTTTACTATCATGATTTCCATTCTCTTCGTCTGTCTTGGAAATATTTGCCGGTCTCCGGTGGCGGAGGGCATTTTTCGGCAGATGGTTGCCGAACGAGGGCTGGAGAAGGAAATTGAGTGTGATTCAGCCGGAACATCGTCGTATCATCTGGGCGATTTACCCGACCGCCGAACGCGCCAGAATGCCCAGGAACACAACCTGACTCTGACTCACCGCGCCCGCCGAATGACAGGCGAAGATCTGGCCAAATTCACCTACTTTGTGGCAATGGACGAGGCAAATTTCGACGCAGTGCTGAAACTGAGTCAACGCAGTGTCGGCGTAGTGAGCGACGACAATATATTTTTGCTTCGTGAGTTCGACCCCGTCGTGAGCGACGACCCTAACGTGCCGGACCCCTACTACGAAGGGCCAGAAGTTTTCGAAGAAGTATATCAAATCACTTATCGCTGCTGCGGGGGGTTGCTCACGTATCTGAATGAGCAATCTTATTGAGTGATTGAACGAATGAGTAATTGAGTGAACGAAGGCAACTTCCCCGGTTTCGCTCAATCACTCATTCGCTCAATCGCTCATTCACTCAATCACTCAATAAAAATGGACAAGAACGTCATTCTCATTATTCTCGACGGCTGGGGCATTGCGACCCGGCCTGAGCGGTCGGCATTGGCGGCTGCCAAAACGCCATTTATCAGTTCGCTCTTTGCCCGTTACTCCAATAGCCATTTAGAGGCTTCTGGCTTAGCAGTAGGGCTTCCGGCGG
>Ga0105044_10015510_pt1 | contig 10294 bp, 7 predicted proteins | sample MAT01_FD_78092 | JGI IMG/M metagenome (GOLD analysis project Ga0105044, IMG submission 78092) | Freshwater microbial communities from Lake Fryxell liftoff mats and glacier meltwater in Antarctica - MAT-01 | ecosystem: Environmental > Aquatic > Freshwater > Ice > Liftoff microbial mat | place...
TCCCACTACCACCACGGGAGTCGCCGGCGTAACTTCTCTACCGAGGCGACGCAGCCCGCGCAGTAACGTGTCGCGGCTGGCTGGCATCCCCAGTGTTGTCGACAACCGTGACGCCGCCGCCCCGCCCAACGCCTGAGCGATCGAGCGCCACGCGCCATCGAGACCGACGGTGCGGCGTTGCCTGGGTAGCGCAAGGGCGTTGATCGGTTCGGAAAATGTCACCTTGCTGCACCGCCGGTTCACGCACTTGAAGCGCCGCATTTCGACGGCCAGACTGACGCGCCGACCCATGCTGGGCTCAGCACTGAGTCTTCGCCAATATTGGCCGTGTCGACGCGAGCTGCGATGCAAGCATTTGGGGCATTGCTCCGACCGCAGTGAGCTCACCACGTCCACGGCCAGACCGCCTTCGGTGGTGTCAAAGTGAGTTATTCGCTTCCCAACGGCGCGCAATGAATCCGTCAAGCCAGGAATGACAACCATGGTGACCTCGCATCGTGAATCTCACTGATCCACGATCTTGCCGTGCCGGTCAAGGCGTCACACAAAGTGCGTAAGACCCACTTTTCCTTCGGTCTACGACATCGAAAAGCAACCCGAGGCAAAGAAACCGCTATTGCTCGAGCAAATGCCGTCACCTGACGCTGGGTTTCACTTCCCAGAGCACCTCAAACCAACCATTGCCCGTTACACATTAGACATTGAGCACAACGACAGCAGCAACAACGGCAATCTCAGCATATATAAAAATCAACGAAGAATTATAATTCCGCAATGGCCAAAACCAACTCCGCAGAGTGGAAGAGCGCGCATCATGCAATTAAAGCGAAAGACTCTATCTAGGACTATTTAGCGCCTGCGGGTCGCCTAGTTTCATTTGAATGCTATTTTTATAGGTTTCCAGAAAACCGCTGGCGCAAACCCTCTTTCCCTGGAGGCTCGAGAGTCGGCCAAATTTAGCCGCAAACTTTCCAGCATCATCATTCCACACTAGAAGGCCCAAATGCTGCTTCGGGTACCGAGGCCCCATATTCAAATACACGCCTTTCGCAAACGGCTTTACCTCACTAATTGTTCCGCAAACAGTAGCTGCTGTTCCGAGATGAAAGGCGGCCTCACTCGATTCAATCTTTGATTCCGCCCCATGTGCTGTCGTCACAAAAGCAGAAGAAGCGAGAAACAAAAACCGGGCTAAGTTCAACTTAGCCAAAAGTAGTGTTGTCATCTTGTTCCTTAAAATTTTGACCGCGCCCTGGCAGAGTATGCCACTTGCCTCACAGTAGAAATCCAAGGATTGCCTCCCCCGAAAGACCTCTGCCCGCCGTGCGGCTGAGTTTTAAGGAAGCGTGCTGGGCCATATAAACTTCGGCGACTTCAACACATGCTCGATGCCGCCGGTTCCAAGAACGAAACTTGATTCGCTGTCATCGACCCGCCATGGCCAGAGCAAGCCTTCAAGAGGCGCAGGCGCTCAGGCCTGCCGGGTGCGCCTTCGGCAACGCATTGAACATCCCTTGGTATGAGCCGTGCCGCTAGGGGCAGTGGCGTGGTCGACTCCTGGAGCAGCCACTGAACTGACTCAAGAATGGGCGACTAGGGCCGGCAAAAGGCGGACGAAGCTGCCAAGCCCCCCCCTATCGCCCCCTTGCTAGGTCAGACGGGGCTTTCCACTACGACTGGCCGCTCGGTACGCTATCGCTCAGCCAAGGCGTGGTCCCTTAACTATCGCTATCCTGCAGCCAATATGAAGTCGATTACCCCATAGCACCGATGCCACAGACGTGGGGGCCAACAGCGCCCGGAAAGCTCTTCACGTCCGCTAAACGGTGGTCTCTTGCGCTTAACCAAGACCAGTTCTCTCTGGAGATTGAAGGCTGGCGCCACTCGGGCTCAGTTCTTCTGCTCGACAGACTGGCCGTGACGCCAGGTGCGTTCTGGTCGACGGTACGTGTCGCAGGTGCCAACGGGCAGTCGATGGTGCTCGACGGCATACCCAACGACGATGCCGAGAAGATGCACGGCGCACTTACCGCGTCGATTGCAGTCGTTCGGCGCCAGCAGCAAATCGCGAAGTACCTCGCCGACTTCTCACTAGAAGTAGAACGGGTTCAGGTCTGGGTTGCCGACACCAAGCGCGCCTGCAGCCAACACCTGAAGTCGCGTGGCTGGCTCAGCCAAGATTTCATGGCGCAGATGTCCGCAAAGAAGCCGCAGGGTCTGGAGAAGCTGCTCGCCGTTCCCGAAGTGCAGCAGCACTTTGCTCGTCAACCGGATACGGTCAAGGATCCCGTATCGCTATGGCAGCGACCATTCTCGGAAGTGGCTGATGGCATCAACAGGCGCCACCTTGAAAAGGAACTTGTGGCCTCCCGCCCGTTCTTCGACACCGTTGAAAAGGCACCCCTGACCAAGGAGCAGGCTGAGGCCGTCATTTGCTTTGACAACCGCATTCTTCTCGTCGCCTCAGCCGGCTCGGGCAAGACGAGCACCATGGTCGCCAAGGCTGGCTACGCGCTGAGGCAGAACTACTTCAGAGCTGACCGTATGCTGCTACTGGCATTCAACAACGAGGCAGCGGCAGAGCTGAGGGAGCGCATCAAGACTCGTTTGGAGCCATTGGACTTACCTGCAGACCGAGTGGTGGCCAAGACCTTTCATGCCTTCGGCCTGGATGTCATCGGAGGCGCTACTGGCAAGAAGCCTTCACTGGCGCCCTGGGTCGAGACAGGACGCGATCAGGAATCCATCCTGGAGATGGTCGACGAGCTCAAGGACACGGACCCACAGTTCTGCGCGTCCTGGGACATGTTCCGCCTGGTGTTCGGTCAGGACCTACCCAAGTTCGGCAAGGAGGAGGAAAACCCGGAGGCCTGGGACCGCGACTCAGGTCGAAACGGCTTTTGGACTTTGCAAGGAGAAGTGGTCAAGAGCCGTGGCGAGTTGGTCATCGCGAACTGGCTTTTCTACAACGGCGTCACGTATGTCTATGAGGCGTCCTATAAGGTCGACACGGCGGACCCCACACATCGACAGTACCGACCGGACTTCTACCTGCCCAGACCGGACGCATACCTCGAGCATTGGGCACTCGATGCCGCGGGTGAGCCTCCGCCGTCATTCACCGGCTACAAGGACGCCATGACCTGGAAGCGCAGAGTTCACGCGGCGAACAAAACCACTCTCCTTGAGACCACTATGGCCGACCTCTGGTCGGGCAAGGCGTTCGCCTACCTAGAGCGCGAGCTGAGCGAACGCGGTGTCGAACTGAATCCGGACCCGGACCGTGAAGTAAGCGGGCGCAGGCCCATTGAGAACCCGCGCCTTGCCCGAACCATCCGGTCATTCCTCACCCATGCCAAAAGCAACCGTCTGACGGTCGACGAGCTACGCCGGCGCCTAGTTGAGGGCGTCGCCGGCCAGTTCAAGTTCCGTCATGAGATGTTCCTGAGCATCTTCGAGAAGCTCTGGGAGCGCTGGGAGGCCCGCCTTCGCAAAGAACGCTGCATCGACTTCGAAGACATGCTCAACCAAGCTGCTGACTGCATCGAGCAGGGGCGCTGGGATAGCCCATACGAACTCGTCATGGTCGACGAGTTCCAGGACGCCAGCCAGGCACGCGCGCGACTGGTTGCCGGGCTAGTTAAGAAGCCAGGACGCTACCTCTTCGCTGTAGGCGATGACTGGCAGAGCATCAACCGATTCGCAGGGGCGGACCTCGGGGTGATGACTGACTTTGAAGCCAAGTTTGGCAAGGCCGTCACGCTTAAGCTGGAGACCACGTTCCGCTGCCCGCAGGCGCTGTGCGACATCAGCAGCCAGTTCGTGCAGAAGAACCCCAAGCAGCTGAGGAAGACAGTTCGCTCGCCACGGAATGACGTAGACCAACCGGTCCGTATCGTCAGCGTTCGTGACGAGACCCAGATTCGGGCCGCCATCGAAGCGCGCGTCGCCGAACTCGCCGCGTCGCAACCTGAAAGCGGCCGTCCGACGACCGTGTACATCCTTGGCCGCTACCGACGTGATGAGGCATACAGGCCGCGCTCAGAAGTCGCCAACGTGAAGGTCGAGTTCATCACGATCCACTCGTCCAAAGGGTTGGAGGCGGACCATGTCATCCTTCCTCGCGTCACCGGGGAGACCATGGGCTTCCCGAGCCGAGTCGTTGATGACCCGGTCCTTCAGCTAGCGCTGCCCAGCGGCGATGGGTTCGAGTTTTCAGAAGAGCGGCGCCTGTTTTACGTCGCATTGACCCGCGCAAGGCAGACGGTGACGCTGGTCACGGTTGCCCGCAAGGAATCTGCTTTTGCCACAGAGCTGGTGCGCGACTGCGCCTTGAAGATCCTGAACGCCGACGGCAGCGAGTACACCGATGAAGTGTGTCCGAAGTGCGGCGCCGGCTTCCTCGTGGCGCGGTCAGGACGCTACGGTCCCTTCTTCGGCTGCACCAGCTTCCCACGCTGCAATCACACGCGCAAAGCACAGACCGACATCAGAGGCCGAGCCGCAGGCCGCGCAGCCCTATCAGCGGTTCGCCCCGTGCGCGGGGGCTGAGAACGCGCCTTTGACATCGGCGTGGAGTCAGACGAGTCCGAACCTGATACCTCCGCTCCCTCCGATACCGCCCCGTCCCAACATTTCCGCCTCTGCAAGTTGCGGAAAAGTCGGGAGCCCTTGCGGCGGCACCGAATGGAGCTTCGATTTCCCAGGTAGGGCGCAAGCGGCGAGCTCCCGGGGCTTGACCAGCGCAGCCAAGCACTTCGGGGCTCCAATCAGTTCGGCGAGATGCCGCGGCCGGTCGTTGGCCGAGGACTCGGGTCCGACAAATCCATAGAGCCCGTGCCTACGCCGTGACTACGCCGTGGCGCCGGCTTGGCGCAGAACGGCCTCATAGCCCCTAGACCTTCGCGTCCTCCGGTGCTGCCCCGTCCCAACATTTCCGCCAGAAGTGGTGGAAAAGTCGGGAGCCCTCGCGGCAGCACCGAATGGCGCTTCGAGTCCGCAAGTAGGGCAGCACGGGCATCGCCCGACCGGGAACTTCATCCTGCCTGTGCGCTATGCGTCCATCGGCGGTGACGTCGACCCTGACTTGCGGCCGATTGAGCCGAGAAAGTCTCACCGGTCGGTGGCCAGCCGCAGGTATGGGGCCTCGCCCACAAGGCAGCCAAGCCTTTCAGGATGACTGTCGCCAAAGAAAAACTGCCGGTGCTGATTTCGAAACCTATGCGCGCGCTGGCGGTGGAAAACCTGGCAGTGGCCGCGGTGTTCGTGAGTCCGCTTCTGCCGGCGGATTGCAGCGAGGTGGCGCTTGGCGCCAAGGTGGAGCCGGTCGGCCGCAGGCGGGCGCGGCATCGGTAGGAAGTCCGCGTTCGTGCGGCCGCCGGCCGCCAAGGTGAGGCCTCGCGTCGGTCGCGCTCGGTACCGGCGCCGGTAGGGCAATCCCGCTACCAGTGCATTCGTTATGCGCCTTCGGTCGTGCCTAGCTTCGCCGGCGACCGCTTGCGGGCGCCGCGCCGTTTGGCGAGTTCGCCGCGCTCCATGCCTGCGATGCTCGTTTGGCCTCAAATCGTGAAAATTTCGCGCTCGCTAATCGTCGTTGCTCGTACGGCCGTAGGTGTGCCCGTTCAAATCAATCCCCCCCATCCCGCCAATCATCGGCGTGCCGTCGACGTTGTAATAGGTCTCGTCGTCGAATTGCATGGCACGGCGCCGGTCCTCGTCGGGCTCCGACCAACCGACATCGGCGCCCTCGAACGTCCGGATGGCAATCTGCGTGAGGGCAGCGCACATTAGACCGAAGAAGGCCATGCCGGTCCCAACCCCCAGGAGTTCAAGGAGCTTGATGGGATGACGGGCGTCCTTGAAGATGAGCCAAAAGGCGACCAGAAACATCAGGACGCCGACTTGCAAGGGGCGGACTCGGAAGATGTTTTTCATGTTTCGCAGGTTTGGCGCCCGCCAGAATAGTGCTGCGCTCAAGGAATGTGTTGGGTTCTCGAGCCGGAGAATCTAGGCGACCAGCGACATCGTGAAGTCGTTCGCGACAGGCTGGTCGCCGCCAGGCGCGGGCACCACCACGGTTGCCGCCGCCGGCCGCCAGCGGGTAGCTTCGCGCCGGGCGTGCTCGGCATCCAGGCGGGCCCGGAAGTCCGCACCCAGTGTCGTCATGCCCTCGGGCGCCCGCATCTCGGCAGCGCGCTGGGCGTCGGTCACGCTGCGCGCCAGCAGCTCATCCACCGACATCTTGTTCACGCCATGGCGCCGGCGCCAGTCCGCGCGCCGCAGCATGTGGTCCTGGTCGCCTTGGTGGCGCAACGCGGTCGAGAACGTGCCCGGCATCTGGTACCGCCGGAAAGCCTCACCGGGGTCGCTGGCCTCCGGCTGCTCATGCACGCGGCTCTCCAGGACTTCCCATTGCAGGAACAGCTCGACGCCCTCTGCATCGACATCGAAGAAGTCGGACTTCTCGACGCCGAGGGTGAAGGCTGGTCGCGCGTTTCTGAGCTACCTGGCCCTGGACTCACCCCTACACGTCGGTGGATACCGACGTTCGTCGGCCCATCGCCAAGTTCGTCAGAACTCAAAGGCGGTCGGCAGAGGAGCTAGCAATAGTGCGTCTCCAACGCCTGAACTTAAGCGCCTCAAGTCGGGGAAATCGACTCCGATAACCCCGTTGCGCCGGCATCACCAAGTTGCCGGCATCACGAAGGAGAACCAGAATGAAAACCACGAACCATTCGCTCGCTATCACCGCAGCCACCGCCACCCTCCTGTTGACCGCGACTGTCAACGCTCATGCCGGCTTCTTTGATGCTGTGAGCGGCGCCGTGAAGACCAAGACCGCGTCTGCTGAAACATTACTCGTGTACGACTTGGCGGACTTTGCCGGCACGCGCAAAGAACTGCTGCAAGCCGTTCGCATAGCTTTGACTTATCACGGCGACAACGCAGTGGTGAACGAAGACGCTCTCGAAGGCGATGCCCCAGAGCTGCCTGGGAAGCTCACCTTGAAACCGCTCGCCATAAATCACCCGATGGTGGTCAACATTCGGCTGCCCGAGTGCGCCGGCGCCACTTTCAGCGTGAGCTCATTGGACATGAGCATGGTCAGCGCGGGGGACCACGCACGGTACATGGCCTGTGGCTTCCGCTACGCGGGAGGATTCCGCGTGAGTTTTTACGCCACCTACACCGAGACCAGCGGCGGCGTGTTCGGACTTCTCTCTGGCGCGACCATCGGCAAGGCGGTGGTCAGGGCCACGGGCCTCAAGAGCGCTCCTCAGGATTTCATCAATGCTTCCATCGCAAAAATGGAGCAGAAGTTCGGCGAGAAGGGCTGGGCGTACACCATCGTTGAGATGCGGCCAGCTATCGAGGGCAAGGTCGTCAGTGCCGACCCCATACAGCTTCGGCGCATAGCCAAGACCGAGGAGGCGAAGGCTTCCGAAGCAAAGAGCGCTCAGCGCAGTCAGCGACTGGAAGCGCGAGCGGAGTTGCGCAAGCTCGGCTACGACGCTACTGATGCTGGCCAATTCCGCAAGGCTATCGCCGCGGGCGACGAGGACGTGGTGGCGCTGTTCGTCGAGGCCGGTGCTATCGACCCTACCGCCGCTGACGAGACAGGCGCGCCGTTCACGAGCTACGCGACCAAGCCAAGCGTGAAGGCGCTGCTGGTTGCCAAGGCGGACACCGGTAAATAGCTGTCGCACCGACGTGCATTGCCAAGACTGCAACGCTTGTGGTCTCGCGGCGGTCATTCGTCAGTTCATCGTCGCGGCGGCATCGCGCAGTCTTCGTAGTCTCGCCAGCACCAAACAACTTCATCACGCTTAATCACGCAAAGGACCATTGGCAATGAACCCTAGTTTCTGCTTTCCTATGCGCACCCTGTGCATCCTTACGCTTGCTCTAGGGCTGAGCGCCTGCTCCAAGGGCATCGACCGCGCTCTGGTTACGGGCGAAGGCGACACGGCCTACCGCACCTCGCTTGACCGCCTCGTGCCGGAGGCCACGCAAGAACAGCTGGCCGCTTTCAATTGGGCGGTATCAGACCTGACTATCGAAGCGATACATGCGCGCTACCCCAATGCATCGCCCCGCAGAGTGATGCATGGCGAAGCCGAACTCATGCTGGAGTCGCTGCCGCCCCGAATTGCGCAGCTGAAGGCGCAGTTGCCAGAATGGCAGGCCTCCGCCGCCAACGTCGCTGCTGTGACCGCAACCGACATCGGGTTCGCGTTGAACCCGGGCTTCTTTGGCTTGCAGCCCACCATCACCGCCATTGTGGCCAACAACAGTAAGCTGTCCTTCGCCCGCTACGGCTGGACCGCGGAGCTGTACCTGGACGATGCTGTCGAACCAGTCGCTCGCACGCGTTTGACTGCATCTTTCGCACATCACAATGGCGGCGGCGGCCTGGACCCCGGCGCCAGCGCCTCAATGTCATTCCAGGTCGGCTTCGTCAGCGGCGACAAGGCCTGGAGCACGCTGGAAATTCAACGCGCCGCCAAGCGAACCGTAAAGATGGTCCCCGACCCCGAGGCGGCGCGGGACCTCGCTGACCGTGCGTTTGTGGGCCAATCTCCGCAGGAGGAGTTGGCAATTTTGGAGGAAAACCTGCAGACATCGCGGAAGGTTCGACAACTTTGATTCGCCGTACTTTAAATTTCGCGTCGCCTGGCGAGAATGACTTGCAGACAACCGCGTATGCGACCAACCCCGGCGTGAAGCTGCTGATGATGGCCAAGACAGACATCGTCGGGTAACTGCGCCCTCGCGCTTGCGCGGTTTTAGTCATCTGCCCACGGCCGCCACAGCGGCCGTGGGCGGTTACGCCGCCGATACGCCTGGGAAGGCGCAGGCGGCGTTAGTTCTCGCATTCGGATGCACTGGGTTTAGACCTCGCATACCCCCACGCCACTTTCGTAGCGCCTACACAGTTTTGGCGGCGCCTGCAGCGCTCGACCAGGTGCCAAGCGCCACCGTATGCCGCAGGGCAGCTCTGAGCCAGATTGAAGAAGCTTGTCAGCCGCACACGGCCGAAAGTCTTTGAAAAGACCCTCTCACTGGACTAGTTCGCGTGCACTTGAGTCGCCAAATGCCTCGTTCGTCGCTGCAACGAAGCCTTCATCAGTCATGCATGTTCACCGTGCTGTCGGTCGCCGATGCTCTCGTTCATCGCACTTTTGCGGATTCAACGGAAAGAAAAAATGGATGCAATCTCGAGCTTCGCAAGCCTGTATTACCTGATGGACCTGCTGGTTCAGTCGCTGGTGGTGGTACCGATAGTCGGCACCGTCGCCAGCCTGATGGTGATGGTCTCAGAGTTCCGGCATCACGCCAAATTTAAGCCGGCCCGGTATGCGGTCGATAACGTCGGAATGACCAGGAGCTCGGCTTGCTGCGCTATGTCGACGACCGAACGCACGCCGACGCCGGCCGAGCTGGCTGCCATTGCCATTGCCGAAGCAGCCGAGACCTCGGTCCTGGTGGGCGGCCGTGTTCGCACTGCGTCCTAAGGCGAACTATGAAAGCCCTTCTCGCCATTTCCATCAAGGTACGGCTGTACGCCATCCTGTTCACTGGGTTCGCGCTCACCATAGCCATGGTGACCTCGCGCACTTATGAGCTTCAGGCCGCTCTTGTGGGCACCATCACCATCGTCTACGCCGTAGCGATGAGCGTGTATCTCAGGTTGCGCGGACCGAACGCATTCATAAATGGGGCCTTGGCCGGAGGGGCACACCCCAGCCTCGGGCTGTTCGGTAATTTGCCACACAACTGGCCGCGGTTTGCTAAGCACGCGGCCCTATACGCTGTCTTGGCGCTTGTCGGTCTGGTCTTGCTGGCCAGCGAGCAAGGGTCCGCGTTCGTGAAAAGCTCTGATGACGTCGCCTACTGGCGCTCCGTGGGAGCGGGCAAAGTCATTGTTGCGGCGATATTTGCAACTGTCGAGTTTCTGGCTGTTCCGTTGATCATGCGGCTAGGACCCAATCCGTCGGTTGGACCGGCCGTTGCGTGGTTCACGGTGGCGGGATTGGTGGCTTTGCTTGTCGGCCACTTGGTCCTGGTGCTTATTTGGCCGCAGCTGACCAGTCAGCCAGAACTGTCATTGTTCCTCGACCTCGTCCACTACCTCCCCGCAAGCGCGGTACTCCTTTTTGGCATGTGCATATTCGTGCGCGGCGTCAGCGTAAGTGCTTGGCGTACTCATCTGACCGAGCAGACTCTGCGAGCAGAAGCCGCCGAGCGCGGCCGACAGCTCGCCGAGTCGCAGCTTGCCATGATGCAGGCGCAA
>Ga0105044_10015512_pt1 | contig 10291 bp, 9 predicted proteins | sample MAT01_FD_78092 | JGI IMG/M metagenome (GOLD analysis project Ga0105044, IMG submission 78092) | Freshwater microbial communities from Lake Fryxell liftoff mats and glacier meltwater in Antarctica - MAT-01 | ecosystem: Environmental > Aquatic > Freshwater > Ice > Liftoff microbial mat | place...
AAACCGGCGTGCATTGCCAGCACCATGATGCCGCCCATGAGAATGAACAGGGCGTCCGAGCCCTGTTTTAGTGCATCCATACAGTCTCCAGCGGATTTACCTACGCGATTTGGTGCGAAAACGCGGTGAAACCGGAGTTCGCACCATTACGATGCAATTTCAGCGCCAACGGCGGACAGATGGATCCAAATCCGTGCGTGGTTTCTGGAAGTCGCACCAGGCCGGCTCCCTATGCTCTGCAGTCGCGGTCTGGGGCCTATACTCGCCGGACGTGCCGATTTGCCACAGCTTGCGGGCACCGGAGTCCTGGAACTCCGAAAAACAGCTAAAGACGGCATGCCAGTCCCGGCCCCGCATTTAGCGTTGCCGGGATTTTTTATGTTTGTCACCGCCTTATCGATGCATTTTGCGGAGCCTCTGCCCTTGCGCAGCGGGGCAAGTATCCGCGCCTACGACCTGCGTTACGAAACCTATGGCACGCTGAACGCGCAGCGGTCCAATGCCGTGCTGGTGCTGCACGCGCTCAATGCATCGCACCATCTGGCGGGGCTGTACGAGGGCCAGCAGAAATCGGACGGCTGGTGGGACAACATGATCGGGCCGGGCAAGCCGCTCGACACCGACCGTTTCTTCGTGATCGGTATCAACAACCTGGGATCGTGTTTCGGCTCCACCGGACCGATGCATATCAATCCCGATACCGGCCGCGTGTATGGCGCCGACTTTCCGGTTGTGACCGTCGAAGACTGGGTTAATGCCCAGGCGCGCCTGCTCGACAACATGCAGATCCAGACCCTTGCAGCCGTCATGGGCGGCAGCCTGGGAGGCATGCAGGCGCTGAGCTGGTCCCTGCAGTATCCGCAGCGCGTGCGCCATGCGCTGGTGATCGCAAGTGCACCCAACCTCACCGCCGAGAACATCGCCTTCAACGAAGTTGCGCGCCGCGCCATCGTCACCGACCCCGATTTCCGAGGTGGGCGCTTCTACGCGGAAGACGATCAAGCCGAGACCAAACCCAAACGCGGATTGCGCATTGCCCGCATGATCGGCCACATCACCTACCTGAGCGACGACGTGATGAACGAGAAGTTCGGGCGTGCGCTGCGCGACGCTTTGGCGCCCGAGTCCGGCGCAAAGCCGGTGGGTACCGACCATGCGGCTGACTACCGGTACACGACGCAAGACGTGGAGTTCCAGATCGAGAGTTATTTGCGTTACCAGGGTGACAAGTTCGCTGAGTATTTCGACGCCAACACCTATCTGCTGATCACGCGGGCGCTCGATTATTTCGATCCGGCGCGTGACTTTGCCGCAGACCTCAGCCGGGCACTGCAGCGCGCGACGGCGCGGTTCCTGCTGGTCAGTTTCACGACCGACTGGCGGTTTGCGCCGGCGCGCAGCCGCGAGATCGTGAAGGCCTTGCTGGACAACGGGCGTGACGTCAGTTACGCCGAGATCGATGCGCCGCACGGCCATGACGCGTTCTTGCTGGACGATCCGCGTTACACCAACCTGATCCGATCCTATTTCGACCGGATTGCCACCAGTCTGGTCAAAGGGGGGACAAGCCATGAGTGACCAGGCCACGATGGAGGCGGTCGCACGCCTGGTGCCGACCGGGGCGCGGGTGCTGGACCTGGGCTGCGGCGATGGCGCCTTGTTGTCGTTGCTGCAGCAAACCCGGGGCTGCAGCGGTTACGGCATCGAGATCGATGATGCCAACGTGCTGGCCTGCGTACGGCGCGGCGTCAACGTGATCCAGCTCAATCTCGATGAAGGACTGGCGATCTTCGACGACGCCAGTTTCGACGTCGTGTTGCACATCGATACGCTGCAGCACCTGCGCAATACCGAGGTCGTGCTGCAGGAGACGGCGCGCGTGGGCCGGATCGGCGTCGTCGCTTTCCCCAACTTCGCGCACTGGCCGAACCGGGTCAGCATTCTGCGCGGACGCATGCCGGTGACGCGGCGGCTGCCGTACCAGTGGTACGACACGCCGAACATCCGGGTCGGTACCTTTGCCGACTTCGAGGTGCTGGCACTGCGCAACGGGCTACGCATCCAGGACAGCTTCGGCCTGCACGATGGGCACACGGTTCGCACCATGCCCAACCTGATGGCGGGCACGGCGGTATTCAAGTTCAGCCGCTGAACCCTGCCGGCAGACCGGCCGCTTGCCGCATCAGCGCACGAGCGCTGGCATCTTGGGGTTGAAGGCCCAGTTCGGAATCAGGTACTGCATCGCCCGGGCGTCGTCACGCGCACCCAGGCCATGCTGCAGATAGAGTTGGTGGGCCTTGTCCACCTCGACCATGTCCAGTGTGACGCCCAGGCCGGGTGTGGTGGGCACGGTGATGGTGCCGCCCTCGATCTGCAGCGGGTCGGTCGTGATGCGCTGGCCGTCCTGCCAGATCCAGTGCGTGTCGATCGCCGTGACCTGCCCCGGAGCGGCCGCCGCGACATGGGTGAACATGGCCAGCGACACATCAAAATGGTTGTTCGAGTGCGAGCCCCAGGTCAGGCCCCACATCTGGCACAGCTGCGCCACCCGCACCGAGCCCTGCATGGTCCAGAAATGCGGGTCGGCCAAAGGGATGTCGACCGATTGCAGTGCCAGCGTATGGGCCATCTCGCGCCAATCGGTCGCGATCATGTTGGTGGCGGTGCGCAGGCCGGTTGCGCGGCGGAACTCGGCCATCACCTCGCGGCCGGAATACACGCCTTCGGCACCGCACGGGTCTTCTGCGTAGGCCAGCTGTGTGTGCCGATCACGGCACAGGCGGATCGCATCGGGCAGCAACCAGCCTCCATTGGGATCGAGCGTGATGCGGGCCTGCGGAAATCGTTCGTGCAACGCGATGATGGCCTCGATCTCCTGTTCGCCGCGCAACACCCCGCCCTTGAGCTTGAAGTCGCGAAAACCGTAGCGCGCATAACTGGCCTCGGCCAGGCGTACCACCGCCTGCGGGTCGAGCGCGGCTTCATGGCGCAGCCGGCACCAGTCGTCGCTGGCATCGGGTTCGCTGGCATACGGCAGATCGGTCTTGTTGCGGTCGCCGACATAAAACAGGTATCCGAGCACATCGATGACGGCGCGCTGCTGGCCTTCGCCGAGCAATGCGGCAACCGGAACCTGCAGGTGCTGCCCCAGCAGGTCGAGCAGAGCACTTTCCACTGCCGTGACCGCGTGGATGGCGACCCGCAGGTCAAACGTCTGGCTGCCGCGGCCGCCGCTGTCGCGCGATGCAAACGCCTGCCGCAGGCGGTTCAGTGTGGCGTTCCAGTCGCCGACGCTCTGGCCGACGACCATGGCCGTGCCGTCCTCCAGTGTCTGGCGGATCTTTTCGCCGCCAGGCACCTCGCCGACACCGGTGCGCCCGGCGCTATCGGTCAGGATCAGCAGATTGCGCGTGAAAAACGGCGCATGTGCGCCGCTCAGATTGAGCAACATGCTGTCGCGACCGGCAATCGGGATCACGCGCATGTTGGTGACTCGGGGGGTGTCGTGGCTTGTCGCGCCGGTCTGGGAAATGGTGTCTGTCATGGGAAAGGTTGTGGCTGGAAAGCGGACCGTCCGCCGGGTAAATGGTCAGTTATCGTACAACTGATCAGTGATGAAAGGCGATGCAGCGACCCACCTATTCACGCTGCCGGGTTGGCCGCTTCGCGTTCGCTCGGTTGCGCCAGCCGCAGCCGTTCGCGGCTGTTGCTCAGGTGGGTGCGCATCGCCGCCCGTGCCGCGTCGGCGTCGCGGTTGCGGATGGCGGCGAAAATGTTCTCGTGTTCGCCGTGAACCCGCTGCAGATAACTGAGCCGGCCTTCCGGCGCTTGTTGCGGCGTGTTGACGCGGGTACGCGGAATGATCATCGCGCCCAGGTAGGTCATCAGGTCGGCGAAATGCCGGTTGCCGGTGGCGCGAGCAACCTCCATGTGGAACTGGAAGTCGGGGGGGACGGCATCGGAGTCCTGCGCAATGGAGCTCTGGAACGCCACCAGCGCCGCCTGCATGGCCACCAGGTGTGCGTCGGTGCGGCGCTGTGCGGCCAGGCCGGCTGCCTCGGTTTCCAGGCTGATGCGCAGTTCCAGCACCGCGATCACGTCGGCAACGGTAGCGAAGTCCTGGCTGGAGATCCGGAAGTTGCCGGTTGCCTCGCGCTGGCTGACAAATGTGCCGATACCGTGGCGCGTCTCCACCAGTCCGGACGCTTGCAAGCGCGACAAGGCCTCGCGCACCACGGTGCGGCTGACATCGAAGCGGGCCATGATTTCCGCCTCGGTCGGCAGCTTGTTGCCCACTGGCAAGGAGCCGGCCCGGATTTCGCCCTCGAGCGTGCCGACGATCTCCAACACGAGGCCGCGCGGGCGTCGCTTGTACATGGGCATCGGTGGTTCGAGTGCGGGCGACTCGGCGATCAGGGTTTTCCTGGGTTCCATCAAAAAAGGCTTGACATCCAAAAACACCGTCATGACAATCTTAGTTGTCAGACAACGTATGACTGACAACCTCTCTCGGTGACGCGACTGTAGCAAACCTGCAGCAAATGTCCAGTCGGGATGGGTCCACCGGGCGAACCACCAAGAACCACGGGCGTGCAGCATGACGATCAAGAGCCACCAACGCATTCTGATGACCGGTGCTGCCGGCAATCTAGGCCAACAACTGCGCGAGCCGCTTAAAGCCAATTGCGCGGTTTTGCGTCTGTCCGACCGCGAGGCGTTTGGCGACGCCCAGGACGGCGAGGAAGTCATGCTGGCCGATCTGGCCGATGCGCAGGCCGTTTCCGCGCTGGTTAAAGGTGTCGATGCGATCGTGCACCTTGGTGGCGTGTCGGTCGAAGGCCCGTTCAATCCGATCCTGGCCGCCAACATCGTGGGCATCGTCAATCTGTATGAAGCCGCGCGCCGGCATGGCGCCAAACGGATCGTGTTTGCCAGCTCCAACCACGTGACCGGTTTCTACAAGCAGTCGGAGACGATCGGTGTCGATTGCGCTGCGCGTCCGGACGGGTTTTATGGCTTGAGCAAGGCCTTTGGCGAAGACGTGGCGCGGCTCTATTTCGAGCGCTACGGCATCGAAACCGCCTGTGTACGTATCGGTTCGTCGTTCGCCGAGCCCAAGGACCGGCGCATGCTGGCGACCTGGCTCAGTTTTGCCGACCTGCACCGCCTGATCACCGCCTGTCTGACGACGCCGGTGCTGGGCTGGAGCGTCATCTATGGCATGTCGGATAACGCGGTCACCTGGTGGGACAACAACGGCGCCCGCCATATCGGCTACGTGCCGCAAGACAGTTCCGACCGGTTCCGCGACGCGATCTATGCCCGTACCTCTGCGCCCGACCTGCGCGATCCTGCCGTGTTGTGCCAGGGCGGCGCTTTTGTCCGCATGGGACCATTCGAATGATGTCGATGATGCCGATGACGTCGATGATTCCGGACAAGGTGCGATCCGAGCCGCGCATCGTTTCCACCTCGCGCGACAAGGTGGGCGAGTCCCCGGTTTGGGACGCGTCGGCGCAGGCGCTGTACTGGGTGGACATCGAAGGGCGCAACATCCACCGGCTCGACTGGGCCAGCGGAGCACAACAGACCTGGAACACGCCCGAGCGCGTGGGCTGTATTGCGCTGGCGCACGATGGTGTGGTCGTGGCCGCCATGGAAAGCGGGGTCTTTGCCGTCACGCTGCTGGCGGCGCCCACGGTCCGTGCCACCCGAATTGCCGCCATCAGCCATTCGATGCCGAACATGCGTTTCAACGACGGCCGTTGTGACGCCAGTGGGCGCTTCTGGATCAGCACGATGTGTATGGACATGGCCTTGGCAGCGCCGGTCGGCGCCTGGTATTGCCTGGATGAGCGCGGCCTGAGCGCCGCCCACTGCGAAGGTCTGATCACGCCCAATGGCCTGGCGTTCAGCCCCGATGGCAAGACGATGTATTTCTCCGACTCCCATCCCAGCGTGCAAAAGATCTGGGCGTTCGATTTCGACCTGCAACACGGCCGCGTCGGCGCCGGCAGGGAGTTTCTCGACATGACCCAACTGCCCGGGCGCCCGGATGGTGCCGCCGTCGACAGCGACGGTTGTTACTGGATCTGCGGCAACGATGCCGGATTGGTACACCGTATCAGCCCGGCTGGCGAACTGCTGGCGTCCTTGCCGGTGCCGGTGGCCAAACCATCGATGTGCGCCTTTGGCGGGCCGAATCTGGATGTGTTGTTCGTCACCTCGATCCAGCCTGCCGGCGCTGCCGCCGGACTGGGCGGTGCCGTGTTTGCGCTCGAGGTCGGCATCAAGGGTCTGCCCGAGCCGGTTTTTTCCCGTTTTCCGTCGGCTGGTGCCTGAACCGCTTTTTCGTCCGCGCACCTTTTTTCAACCTGGTCCATCAAGGAGACAAGCATGACCTTTCGTAGAACCCTCTTGAGCCTCGCTGCTGCCGCAGTGACAAGCATCGCCATCACTCTGCCTTTTGCCGTGTCGGCGCAGACCGTCCTCAAGGCGGCCGATGTGCACCCCGCCGGCTATCCCAATGTCGTGGCGGTGGAGAACCTGGGCAAGAAGCTCGATGCCGCCACCAACGGCAAATACAAGATCCAGATGTTCCCCGGTGGCGTACTGGGCAGCGAGAAGGAGATGATCGAACAGGCGCAGATCGGCGCCATCAACATCGCGCGTATCTCCCTGGGCCCGATGGGTCCGGTGGTGCCGGATGTCAATGTGTTCAACATGCCGTTCGTGTTCCGCGACGAAGCGCACATGCGCGCCGTGATCGACGGGCCGATCGGCAAGGAACTGCTGGACAAGATCACCGCCAGCCCGGCGCGCCTGGTGGCCCTGGGCTGGATGGACAGCGGCTCGCGCAGCCTCTACACCAAGAAGGCCATCAACTCCCCAGCCGACCTGAAGGGCCTGAAAATCCGCGTGATGGGTAACCCGCTGTTCGTGGACACCATGAACGCCATGGGTGGCAATGGCATCACCATGGGCCACAACGACACCTTCAGCGCGCTGCAGACCGGCGTGGTGGATGGCGCCGAGAACAACCCCCCGACCCTGTTCACGGCCAACCACTACACGGCGGGACCGAAGTTCTACTCGCAGACCACCCACCTGATCATTCCCGAGATCTTTGTCATGTCCAAGGTCACCTGGGACAAGATGACCAAGGATGAGCAGGCGCTGGTCATGAAGTTCGCCCGCGAAGCCCAGATGGAGCAACGTGCCTTGTGGGACAAGAGCGTGTCGGAGTACACCGAAAAGCTGAAGGCCGCCGGCATGACATTTGTCAACGTCGACAAGAAGCCGTTCTATGACGCCACCGCACCGGTGCGGGCCAAGCATGGTGCGCAGTATGCCGAGCTGATCAAGCGCATCGAAGCGGTCAAGTAAGCGGCTTGCACGCGTGGGGCGGTGCGTGCGGAGCCGCCGCTCCACGCGCACCCATCTCGCCACACCATCGTTGCGCGCCCATTGCGGTGCGCTGCCGGACCCACCATGAACGAAAAAGTCCCTCGCCTGCTCGACAGCGTCTATCTCGCCTGTATCTGGATTTCGGGCCTGTCGATCGCCGCCATGAGCCTGATCATTCCCTGGGGGGTCTACGCGCGCTACGTGCTGGGCACCGGATCCAACTGGCCCGAGCCGGTGGCGGTGCTGCTGATGATCACCTTCACCTTCTTTGGCGCGGCGGCGGGCTACCGGGCCAATGCGCATATCGCGGTAGGCATGTTGACCGACCGGCTGCCTTCGGCGCTGCGAGGGTTGTGCGAAAAGATCGTGGATATCCTGATGGTCGGCATTTGCCTCTTCGTCATGGTCTGGGGCGGCAAGCTGGCCATGGAAACCATGATCCAGTACCTCGCTGATCTGCCCTGGATGCCGGTCGGACTGACCTATTCGCCGCTTCCCATCGGCAGCTTCCTCACGCTGGTGTTCGTGCTCGAAAAAGCCATTCTTGGCTCGCAGGCTCACCGCGATGTGGTCACCTACGACCATGAAAAGGTACGGCCCAAGGTGGAGGCGTTCTGATGGACGCATTCGTACTCCTGGGAAGTTTTGCGCTGCTGATGCTCATCGGCATGCCGGTGGCCTATGCCCTGGGCGCGGCCGCGCTGATCGGTGGCCTGTGGATCGATCTGCCGCTGGACGGTGTGATGATCCAGATCGCCAGCGGCGTCAACAAGTTCTCGCTGCTGGCCATTCCCTGCTTCGTGCTGGCCGGCGCCATCATGGCCGAAGGCGGCATGGCGCGCCGGCTGGTCGCCTTCGCAGGCGTGCTGATCGGATTCGTGCGTGGCGGTCTCGCGCTGGTCAACATCCTGGCGTCCACCTTTTTCGGCGCTATATCCGGCTCGTCGGTGGCCGATACCGCGTCGATCGGCTCGGTGCTGATCCCTGAGATGGAGAAGAAGGGCTACCCGCGCGACTTCTCGACTGCGGTCACGGTCAGCGGCTCGGTGCAGGCGATCCTGATACCGCCCAGCCACAACGCCGTGATCTATTCCATGGCGGCCGGCGGCACGGTGTCGGTGGCGGCGCTGTTTATGGCCGGCGTCCTTCCGGGCCTGCTGCTGGGGCTGAGCCTGTCGATCTACTGCCTGTATGTGGCGCGCAAGCGCAATTTCCCCAAGGGGCGCGTCATTCCGATGCGCGAGGCGCTCAAGATCGTCACCGACGCCTTGTGGGGCCTGATGACGATGGTGATCATCCTGGGCGGCATCATGTCGGGCGTGTTCACGGCCACCGAGTCGGCATCGATCGCCGTGCTCTGGGCCTTCTTCGTCACCATGTTCGTGTACCGCGACTACAAGTGGCGCGACCTTCCCAAGCTGATGCACCGCACCGTCAAGACGGTCTGCATCGTGATGATACTGATCGGTTTCGCGGCCAGCTTCGGCTACATCATGACGCTGATGCAGATCCCGCTCAAGATCACAGCGGTCATGACGTCCCTGAGCAGCAACCCGCTGGTGATCCTGGCGTTGATCAACATCATGCTGCTGGTGCTGGGCACGCTGATGGACATGGCGCCGCTGATTCTGATCCTCACGCCCATCCTGTTGCCGGTGGCCAAGGTGCTGGGAATCGACCCGGTGCATTTCGGCATGATCATGATGGTCAATCTGGGCATAGGCCTGGTCACGCCACCGGTGGGTGCGGTGCTGTTCGTGGGCAGCGCGGTGGCCAAGCTGCGCATCGAGCAAGTGGTCAAGGCTATGGGGCCGTTCTTCGTGATTCTTCTGATCGTGTTGCTGCTGGTGACCTACATACCGTCGATTTCTCTGTGGTTGCCGCGCAGCATGGGGCTGTGACAGACCTGCACCCGTCCTGCACCAAAAACAACCGGCCCTCCACCATGACCGTGCACGACAGACCGCAGGTCCTGGTCACGCATCCGCGCAACCGTCTCGCCACCTACTTCGGTGACGAGGCGCTGGCCCGCTTGCGCGAACAGGCCGTGGTACGCCTCAACCCGGTCGACCAGGACCTGGCCGGGCAGGCGCTGGTGGACGCCGCGTGCGGCTGCGCCGTCGTCATCGCCTACCGCCAGACACCGGTCGATGCAGCCGTGTTTTCTGCCTTGCCCGATACCCTGGCCGTAGTGCGCTGCGCGGTGGACATCCGCACCATCGACGTCGCTGCGGCCAGCCGACACGGTATTCTGGTCACCCAGGCCAGCGCCGGTTTCATGGCGGCGGTGTCGGAGTGGATTGTGGGCGTGATGGTCGACCTCGGCCGCCATATCAGCGTGGCACGGGCCGAGTACCACGCCAGCGGCACGGCGCAGCCACGCATGGGCCGCCAGCTGCGCGGAGCGGTCTTGGGCGTCATTGGTTACGGCCAGATCAGTCGGTACTTGTGCCCACTGGCGCAGACGCTGGGCTTGCAGGTGCTGGTGGCCGATCCATTTGCGACCGATGTGGCGCCCGGGGTGGAACACAGCAGCCTTGACAGCATGTTGTCGCGCGCCGACTTCGTGGTCTGCCTGGCGCCGGCCAATGCCGAAACCGAAAACATGATGGATGCCAAGGCTTTCGCGGCCATGCGGCCCGGGTCGTTCTTTGTCAATGCGTCGCGCGGCAACCTGGTCGATGAGGCGGCACTGCTGGACGCACTGAATCGCGGCCATCTTGGCGGCGCGGCACTTGACGTGGGCAGGGCCCTTGACCAGATGCCCTCGCCCGAACTGGCGCGCCACCCGCTGGTGATCGCCACGCCGCACATCGGTGGCCTGACACCGCCCGCCATTGCCCACCAGGCGCTGGAGACCGTGGCCCAGACCGCACAGATCCTG
>Ga0105044_10015514_pt1 | contig 10290 bp, 10 predicted proteins | sample MAT01_FD_78092 | JGI IMG/M metagenome (GOLD analysis project Ga0105044, IMG submission 78092) | Freshwater microbial communities from Lake Fryxell liftoff mats and glacier meltwater in Antarctica - MAT-01 | ecosystem: Environmental > Aquatic > Freshwater > Ice > Liftoff microbial mat | place...
CTCGCTCCTGGCACCACCCAGACCTGGCCTCGGAGCCACAACTAGGGTCTCCGCATGGTTCGGACGGGCGACCACCACGACGGGGACCCGATCCGGAGGCGTCGGGCCGCTGCCATCGCGGGACACCAGGGCGACGCCGCCACCGCGCGCACCTTCTTGGCCGATCCCGAAGCCTCCGTTCGGGCCGCGGCGCTGGGCGCGTTGCACCGGGCGGGAGACCTCCATCCTGACGAGTTGCGGATGGCATTACGCCCTGACGATCCCGAACTTCGGCGGCGAGCACTCGAGCTGGTAGCAGCGCTCGGCGGAGGCGGGCCGGCCGCCGTCGTCTCCATCCTTGCCCTCCTGGATGACCCCGACGACACCGTCGTCGAGGTTGCGGCGTGGGCCTGCGGAGAGTGCGACCCGGCCGAGCCGGGCGCGATACGTCGTCTGGCAGAGCTCGCCACCCGAGCCGACGACGCCCTCGTGCGGGAGTCAGCCGTAGCCGCACTCGGGGCAATCGGCGACCCGGCGGGCCTTGACGCCATCCTCCAGGCCACCAGCGACAAAGCGACGGTTCGACGACGTGCAGTGCTGGCCCTGGCCCCCTTCGACGGACCCTCGGTCGACGCGGCACTTCAGCGAGCCTTGGGCGACCGTGATTGGCAGGTCCGCCAAGCGGCCGAAGATCTGCTCCAGCACTAACGTCGCTCTATGGCAGACCTGGACGGGTGGATCGAGCGAGACGTCGCATCGGTGTGGCATGGCTTCACGCAGATGGCCGAATACGCCAACAACCGACCGGTCATCGTCGAGCGGGGCGAAGGCCGCGAACTCATCGACGTGGAGGGCAATCGGTACCTCGACGCCATCTCGTCGCTGTGGGTCACCACCCTGGGCCACGCCGTACCCGAGCTCGACCAGGCCGTGCGCGACCAACTTGACCGAGTCGCGCACAGCACCATGCTCGGCAACGGAAACCGCATCGCCATAGAGCTGGCCGAAGCCCTGGCACCACGGGTGCCCGTCGACCGCCCACGGTTCCTCTTCGCTTCCGATGGCGCCGCGGCGGTGGAGCAGGCGCTCAAGATCGCCTTTCAGTTCTGGACGAACCAGGGCATCGTTGGCCGCACCCGCTACCTGTCGTTCGGCGGTGCCTACCACGGCGACACCATCGGCTCGCTGTCGGTCGGCGACGGTGGGTTCGGCACCGATGTGTTCGACCCACTTCGGTTCCCCGTCGTGCGCTGCCCCTCGTTGAGCGAACCGGGCGCCGTCGACCATGCGGTGCACGCCATCGCAGAGCATGCCCACGAGCTGGCCGCGGTGGTGCTCGAGCCCCTGGTCCAAGGCGCTGCCGGGATGGCCCTGGTGGCCCCCCAAGCCGTGGCCGCGGTGGCCCAGGCCGCGGCCGACCACGATGTGCTGGTGATCCACGACGAGGTCGCCACGGGCTTCGGCCGAACGGGCACCCTGTTCGCCACCGAGCAGTGCGGCACGCAGCCCGATCTCCTCGTGATCGGCAAGGGCATCACCGGTGGCTACCTGCCGCTGTCGGCCACCGTGGCCAGCCAGCGCGTGTGGGAAGCGTTCCTGGGCCCCGACCTGTCGGAGCGGACCTTCTACCACGGGCACTCCTACAGCGGGAACGCCTTGGCGGCTGCCGTTGCGCTCCGCCACCTCGAACTGCTCGACGAGTGGGACGTGCTCACCAACGTCAATGCTCGCTCCGACCAGCTCCGCACGCTGCTTGCCAACCGCGTCGCGAGCCTCGATGCGGTGGCCGAGGTCCGCCAGTGCGGGATCATGGTGGGCATCGAGCTCGCTCCGCCCACCGAAGGGCTTCGCTGGGGCCGCAAGGTGTCGGCTGGCTGTGTGGAGCGGGGCGTCCTGATCCGTCCGCTGGGCGACGTCATCGTGCTCATGCCGCCGCTCACCACCACCGCGGAAGAGATCGAGCGGATCATTGACGCAGTCGAGGCGGCCATCATCGAGGTCGCCGCCGCGTGACTCGGGCAGCGGGCGACTGGAGCTCCTGGCTCGGCGGTCGCATCGCCACCATCCGCGACGAGGGGCGCTGGCGGTCGCATCGCGAGTTCGACGCGCTCGGACCGCGCGGCACCCTGCGGCACGTGGACGGAACGCGCCACGAGGTCGTCTCGTTCGCCTCCAACGACTACCTCGGGCTGAGCCACCACCCGGCAACTGCGGCGGCGGCGCATGAGGCCATCGAGCGATGGGGTACCGGCTCGGGCGCCTCGCGATTGGTGACCGGCAACCGCCCGGTCCACGAGGAACTGGAACAAGCCCTTGCGGCCTGGAAGGGCACCGAGCGAGCACAGCTGTTCCCCACCGGCTTCGCCACCAACCTTGGGGTCCTCACCACGTTGGGAACTGCGGGGGTGCGCATCGTCTCCGACGAACTCAACCACGCCTCCATCATCGATGGCGCTCGGCTGGCACGCGCCGAGGTGGCGGTCACCCCCCATGGCGACCTTGGCGCACTCGAGCGGTGCGTGACCGACGCCCCCGGCCCCGTGCTCGTCGCCGTCGACACCGTGTTCTCGATGGATGGCGACGCGCTCGATGTGGCGCCGGTCGCCGACATCTGCCGCCGCCATGGCGCCCTGCTGTTGCTCGACGAGGCCCACGCGGTCCTCGGTCCCAGCCCCTCAGCCGAAGACCTTGCGGGGGTCGAGGTGATCCGAGTCGGCACGCTCTCCAAGGCGCTCGGCTCCCTCGGCGGCTTCGCGGCCTGCTCCCGCCAGGTGGGCGACCTGCTCGTGAACTCCGCGCGTTCCGCCATCTTCACCACCGGCCTGTCACCCGCCGACGCGGCTGCCGCGCTGGCGGCGGTCGCCATCGTGACTGGCCCCGAGGGCGACGACCGGCGCGCCATGCTCCGCCGCCACATCGACCGGGTACGCCCCGGCCACGCCTCCCCTATCGTTCCCATCGTGTTGGGCGACGAACGACGAGCGGTGGCGGCATCCGACGCGCTCCTCGATCGCGGGCTGCTGGTGCCCGCGATCCGACCCCCCACAGTTGCGCCCGGCACCAGTCGTTTGCGCGTGACCTTCTCTGCGGCCCACACCGACGACGAGGTCACGCACCTGCTCCACGCACTTGATGAGATCGGGGTCGATCACCGAGGGGCAGCGAAGTGAGCCGACCGACCAGGCTCGTCTTGGTGGTGGGCACGGCAACCGACATCGGCAAGACGTGGGTCGGCGGCCAGGTGCTCACCCGATTGCGTGCTGGTGGCGTCAGCGTGGCGGCGCGCAAGCCCGCCCAGTCCGCCGACGCTGATGACCCCGGACCATCTGATGCCGAGGTGCTGGCCGCCGCCACCGGCGAACCGCCGTCGGCCGTCTGCCCGCTCCATCGCAGCTACCAGGTGGCGATGGCCCCGCCGATGGCCGCCGACGCCACCGGCCTGCCGGTCCCCACCATCGACGACCTGCTCAGCGAACTGGTGTGGCCCCACGAGCAGGTCCACGTGGGCTGGCTCGAGACCGTCGGCGGGCCGAGGTCGCCCATCGGCAGCGACGGCGATGCCGTCACCGTGGCCGACCGGCTCGACCCTGAGCTGGTGCTGCTGGTGGCCGATGCTGGCCTCGGCGCTGTGAACGCCGTCCTCGTTTCGGTTGCGCCCTTCGCTGGTGTGCCCCTCGTGGTGTTCCTGAACCGCTTCGACCCCACCGACGACCTCCACCGGCGCAACCTCGCCTGGCTCCGGACGCGGGAGCGCCTCGAGGTCGTCGTTGACCTCGAGGCGCTCTCGACCAGGGTGAGGGGCGAACCCCTCAGCGACGGCTGATCAGCTCTCGATCAGTTCCGGCGGCGTGAGCTCGGTGGTGGTGCCCTCGAAATCGAGGACATCGCCAACGTTGGTGAAGTAGGCGTTGTCGGCGTCGTACTGGATCAACTGGACATCCTCGGCCAGGAACCGATCGTCGGCCGAGGTGTTGACGGTGACACCGTCGAGGAGCAAGCCCGCGGTGAGGCCTTCCAGCTCGTACATGGCGTTGACCAGCCCCGATCGCGTCGGTGCATCGAGGGTCTTGAGGATCTCGACGAGCAGGGCAGCCTGGGTGTAGCCGTAGGCCACGATGCCGTTCTCCGGGTCGACGTCGTCGGCCGCAAAGTCCGTCAGCGTCTGGCGGTACTCGGTCATTGCTGGGTCATCAGCGAACGCCGGGTTGAGCGGGTCCTTGATGTTGGTGGTGGCCAAGACCCCGTCGGCGTTCTGACCGGCGATGCCCATGAGGGTCTTGGAGATGCAGGTGCCCGACACGAAGGTGGTGGCCTCCCAGCCCTCGCTCTTGGCTGCCTCGAGCGCAGTGGGGCATGCCAGCAACGTCGAGCCGTTGAAGAACGTGTCGGCCCCAGAGGCGGCCAGCGCGGTCATCTGCGAAGCCACTTCACTGGTACCCGGTGCGTAGTTCTGGACCTCGACGATGGTGATGTCGGTGCCTTCGATGGCGTTCTTGAAGCCCTCCTCGTACGCCTTGCCGAAGTCGTCGGACTGAACGAGCATCGCCACCTTGGCCGTGGGGTTCTCGGTGGCGAGGTAGTCGGCGAATGCCTTGGATTCGACGGTGTACGGGGCCAACGTGGAGCCAATGGTCCACGGGTAGTCCGGGTTGCCCCAGACCGGGGAGCCGGTGCCCGCGAACACGTTCGGCACGCAGTTGGAGCCGAGGTCCTCGCGCAGGGCGACGTTGTTGGCCGTGCCAACGACGTTGAACACGGCGAACGCATTCGCGCCATCGGTACCAACCAGTTCGTTGATGTTCTGCACCGTCTTGGCGGCGTCGTACTCGTCGTCCTTGTCGACGACCTCGATGGTGTAGGACTCGCCGCCGATCTCGACGCCGCCAGCGTCGTTCACCTTGTCGAAGTACGCCTTGTAGCCCTTCGAGATCTGGGCGAACGCAGCGGTGAGGCCGGACTGCGGGAACGACGAAGCCAGCGTGATGACGTTGTCGTCGCTGATGCCGGCGGTGTCGTTGTCGGGGCAATCGCCGGGGTCGACGACGCCAGACGCGTCGCCGTTGCCGTTGCCGCCGTTGCCGCCGTTGCCGCCTCCGTTGCCGCCGCCGCCGCCCGTATCTTCGGAGCGGCCGCAACCAGCGGCCACGAGGGCGAGGACGAGCAGCAGCAACAAGGACCGTACAGTGCGAGTTCGATGCATGGTGGGTGTATCTCCTAGGTGGGGGACGGGGTGGAAGGGGTTGGGTTGGGAACGTCGTTGGCGCTCGGCGGAGGCGCTGGCGGCGCGGCCCGACGCTTGAGCACGTAGGCCTTGAGTCGCAGGTAGCCGCCGACGATGCCGTCGGGTAGGACGTAGACGACGACGATCAGCGCACCGCCCAGTAGCGCCGGTGCCATGGCCTCGGTGTCGGAGGTGCGACGACGGATGGCCACCAGCAGCATGGACCCGAGCAGCGGACCCGCAATGGTGGCGGTGCCACCGATGACGACGGCGATCAAGAACTCGATCGAGCGCTGGAAGTAGAGCAGCGGGTTGGCGGCATTCGCGGCCCGATCGACCAGGACCGACAGCGACCCGGCAACGCCGGCGTAGGCCGCCGACAAGGCAAAGGTCGAGATCTTCACTCCGGCGACGTTCACGCCCACCGTGGAAGCGGCGACCTCTTGATCGCGCACGGCGATCATGGCCCGACCGGCCCGGCTGCGCAGCAGGTTCCAGGCCAAGAAGTAGAGCAGCGCCATCACGAGGAGCACCACGTAGTAGCGGTAGATGTCGTCGGCCATGGAACTGATGGTGGAAGACACCTGCAGGCGGGTGGGCTGAAGCAACGGCACCCCGCCCGGACCTTCGACGAACTTCTCGACGACGCGCGGGAACAGCACGGCGAGGCCCAAGGTGATGAGCGCCAGGTAGAGGCCCTTGACCCGCAGTGCCGGGAAGCCCACCACCACGCCCACACCTGCCGAGATCAGCGCAGCCACCGGGATGGTGGCCTCGATGGGCCACCCGTGGTCGACCACCAAGATTGCCGAGGTAAAGGCTCCGATGCCGAAGAAGGCGCCGTGCCCGATGGAGATCTGCCCGTTGAACCCCGTGAGCAGGTTGAGCCCCATCGCCGCAATGGCCAGGTACATGACCTGAGCGAACACGGTGTTGATGTCGGGATCGTTGAAGTAGGGCAACGCCAAAGCAACGGCGGCGAGCACGATGCCAGCAACGATGCGGAACCAAGGCAGCTTCGTCATCACACCCGCTCCACGATGTTGCGGCCGAACAAGCCGTTGGGCCGCACGAGCAGAACGATGAGGATCAACGCAAACGGCACGGCCAGCTCGATACCGTCGAGGAAGCCCACGTACTGGATGGTGAGCGAGTCGGCAACGCCCACGATGAGACCTCCGACGACGGCGCCGAGCGGACTGTCGAACCCACCCAGCGCAGCAGCCGCGAACGAGAACACGAGCACCTGCTGCATGAGCGACGTGTCGAAGGCTCCCGTGCCCCGGCTGGCCGCCAGCGTTCCGGCCACCGCGCCCAGCGCCGCGGCCAGCGCCCACCCGAGCATGAGCATCGCTCCCGGGTTGATGCCCACGAGCTTGGCTGACTCGGGGTTGGAGGCCACCGCCCGCAGCGACAGGCCGATCTTCGTCTTCTGCAACAGGATCCACAGCAGCAGGCACTCGATGGCCAGCACGGCGGCTCGTCCGACGATGGCCTTCTGTATTCCGATGCCCGGTACGTCGCCCGACGGGAACAGCAGCGGCATCTGCAGCGCCTCTTGGCCGGGCTTGATGAAGATGAGCGCGGCGAGCGCGTTGATGGCCAAGAACATGCCCAGGGTGATGATGACCACGCTGAGCGGGTTCTTGGTGGGACCCTCGACCGGACGGATGATGATGCGCTCGATGAGCCCGCCGGCGATGAACGACAGCACGATCGACACCAGCAAGGCGGGCACGATGCCCAGCCCCTGATCGGTGAACCACCAGGTGACGAAGGTGGAGAACAAGGCCATCTCACCTTGGGCGAAGTTCAACAGCCCGGTGGTGCGGTAGATGATGACCAGGGCGAGGGCCACCGAGGCGTACACCACGCCGGTGCCGATGCCATTGAAGAACTGATCGATGAAGAGCCCCATCAGAACCCCAGGTACGCCTTGCGAACGTCTTCGTCGGCAGCGAGCTCGTCGGATGTCCCCTGGGCCACGATGCGCCCGGTCTCCAGCACGTAGCCCCGGTGCGCAATCTCGAGCGCCAGACCAGCGTTTTGCTCTACGACCAACATGGTGAGTCCTTCGGTGCGGTTGATCTCCCCGAGGCGATCGAACAGATCACGGGTGATGAGCGGTGCCAGCCCGAGCGATGGTTCGTCGAGCAACAAGAGCCGGGGCCGAGACATCAGCGCACGGGCGATGGCCAGCATCTGCTGCTCGCCGCCCGACATGGAACCTGCCGCTTGGGTTCGGCGCTCGGCCAGGCGCGGAAACGCCTCGTACCACCGGTCAAGGTCGGCCTCGGTTCCTTGGTCCTTGCGGGAGATGGCACCCAGGCGAAGGTTCTCGTCGACCGACAGATCGCCGAACGTGCCCCGCCCCTGAGGCACGTGGGCGATGCCGGCGCGGGCGATGGCCTGCGTGGCAGAGCCGCTGATGCTGGACCCATCGAAGATCACCTCGCCGGAGCAACGGTCGAGCATGCCGCAGATGGCTCGCAGCGTGGTGGTCTTGCCCGCGCCGTTGGCGCCGAGGATCACTCCGACCTCACCCTCGTCGACCGAAAGCGAGAGCTTCTCGAGCACATTCACCTGTCCGTAGCCGCCGCTTACGGCACGCAGTTCGATGAGGCTCATGCCGGGGTCCCCAGGTAGGCCTCGATGACCTTGGGGTCGTTGCGGATGTCGGCGGGAACCCCTTCGGCGATCTTGCGCCCAAAGTCCATGACGACGATGTGATCCGAGATGTTCATCACCATCGCCATGTGGTGCTCGACGAGCAGGACAGTGAGGTGGAACTGGTCGCGAATCTCGCGGATGGTCTCGCCGAGTTCATCGACCTCGCCGTGGGTGAGGCCATTGGCCGGCTCGTCGAGCATCAGGAGCTTCGGTCGCGCCGCCAGTGCCCGGGCGAACTCGAGGCGCTTGAGCGTGCCGAACGGCATCCCGACGGCTCGCCGCCCGGCAAGGTGCCCAAGCGACAAACGATCGAGGATCTCGAGGCACTCGGCGCGCAGCCGTTTCTCCTCCTTCGCCACCCCGAGGCGCAGCATGGCTCGCCCCGGTCCCACCTCGCCACCCGTATGCGCACCCACCATCACGTTCTCGAGCACCGTGAGCGCAGGGAACAGCGCCAGGTTCTGGAAGGTTCGGGCCATGCCGATCCCGGAGATGCGGTGAGGGGCAAGCGCCAACAGGTCAGACCCGTCGAAGGTCACCGTGCCGGTGTGCGCCTCGTACAGGCGGCTGAGCACGTTGAACATGGTGGTCTTGCCCGCGCCGTTGGGGCCGATCAACGCGCAGATCTGGCCAGCGTCGACGGAGAAGCTCAGGCCATCGAGCGCGACCACGCCGCCGAAGCGCACCTCAATGTCATGTACGTCGAGCAGGGCCACGTCCTGCGTTCCCCTTGTGTTCGTCCCCAGGTCACCAGCCCGGTCCTGGGAGGTGATGGCGGTCACACTAGCCACGACCGGGCATAGGTCGGAAGAGAACCGGTTCTACCGAGCACCCATGAACATCACTCGGAGCTGGTCGTACGCCTCGATGCACCGGCCCGCCCCGAGCACCACGGCCTCGAGCGGTTGGTCCACCAACGTGACCGGGATCTCGGTCTCCGCGGCCAAGCGGTGAGCCAAGCCCCTCAACATTCCTCCGCCGCCCACCAGGTGCATGCCGCGGACGATGAGGTCGTGGGCCAGCTCCGGCGGCGCCTCACCCAAGCAGGAGATGACCGAGTCCACGATGGCGCTGACCGGCTCGGAGATGGCCTCGCGCACTTCTTCGGGCGACAGGATCACCGTCTTGGGCAACCCGCTCATGAGGTCTCGGCCGCGAACCTCGGCCTTGATCTGGTCCTGCACCGGCCAGGCCGATCCGATGGAGACCTTGATCTCCTCGGCGGTGCGCTCGCCCACCGCGATCCCGTACTCACGACGGATGAAGGTCTGGATGGCGGCGTCGATGTCGAACGACCCGACGCGCACCGCTTGGAGCGCAACGACGCCTCCCAAGCTGATGAGCGCCGTCTCGGAAGTACCACCGCCAACATCGACCACCATGTTGGCGACGGGCTCGTTGACCGGTAGGTAGGCGCCGAGCGCAGCCGCCATGGGCTGCTCGATGAGTTGCGCGTCGGCGGCGCCCGCCCGGCGGGCGGCCTCGGTGACCGCTCTGCGCTCGACCTCGGTGATGGCCGACGGCACGCAGATGACGACCCGGGGCCGGTTGAACTTGGAGACGCCCGCTCGCTGCAGCAGGAGCCGGATCATGCGCTGGGTCACGTCGAAATCGGTGATGGCGCCTTGGCGCAGCGGCCGCACAGCCACGATGTAGCCCGGCGTGCGGCCGATCATCTGCCACGCCTCCTGGCCCATGGCCAGCACGTCGCCGGTCTGCTGGTTGAGGGCGATGACCGACGGCTCATTGAGCACGATGCCCTGGCCCTTGGCGTAGACGAGCGTGTTCGCAGTACCGAGGTCGATGGCGAGGTCGCGAGCCATCAGTCGCTCATCTCAGCTTGGCCTGGATCCGATGGGGGCCTACGGGGTGCGGGCCGGGACCCTCCGGCCGGTCGCGAGCCTTCGCCCGGGCGCTCCGGTCGACGCTGCACGGGCGCAGCATCGGGCGACAAGGCGCTCATCTCTCGACGGAAGGCATCGATCCCGGATTCAACCGAGGTGGGCTGTCGGTTTCGCATCCAGATGGCGAGGGCGTACACGGTGACGACCAGGGCTGGCAGCAGGAGGAACAGGAGGATCCTCACGGCGCCGCAACCCGCGACGCGTGGAGTCCGGCGACGTCGTGGCCCTGGCGGTGGTCGCAGCGGCCCCAGTCGTCGTGGCCACCCTCCCAGTGCTCGCGCTTCCAGATCGGGGCGGTGGCCTTGACCTCGTCGATGGCCCACCGAGCGGCATCGAACGCTGCGTCGCGATGGGGGGCAGCGACGGCCACGACCACCGCCGCATCGGTGACGGACAGGGCCCCGGTGCGATGCCACAGCGCGATGCGGCGAACGTCGGGGTGGCGTCGGCGTGTCTCCGACGCCACCACCGCGAGGACCGGAACGACGTGCTCGTCGTACGCCTCGTACTCGAGCA
>Ga0105044_10015515_pt1 | contig 10290 bp, 7 predicted proteins | sample MAT01_FD_78092 | JGI IMG/M metagenome (GOLD analysis project Ga0105044, IMG submission 78092) | Freshwater microbial communities from Lake Fryxell liftoff mats and glacier meltwater in Antarctica - MAT-01 | ecosystem: Environmental > Aquatic > Freshwater > Ice > Liftoff microbial mat | place...
GAGCCTCGAGTTGAGTGGTTTTTCCACCAAAGCGTCTTAATATTTTTCCAATATATTTTTTAAAAAAGGTAAACTGCCCCATCGGAATGCTGATCAGCAATACACATAGGGGCCAGATAATGGTTAACACTACAATATATACCACTCCCCAGAGCCATCCTTTTTCGATACCGGTGAACGCCATTATTTTTCTCCCGGCAATGCCACAAACACTACCTCCCAGGGCAAATGTGGTGAGTATCAGCAAAAGGGAAATGCCGTTTACCTTCCATTTGCGCTGCAACTTTTGAAACATACTGCAAATGTGCAGCAAAACTTTGTTAAAATGCGGTAGATTTTGATTGTCATACAATTGTTAAAAGAGATGTTACAAATACATGACAAATGCCCAGCGAATTCTTCCACAAACCTCTGAAAGCCAGTCCGGATAAAGGAAAAAAAAATTAAAAAATGTTGATAGTTTGTGGGTTTCCTGTCTTATTTTTGCAGCTGAGTAAGGTTATTTTACCACATTAGTCCCGATAACTATATGAGTCGTCATAAAAATACCATCAAAAACCTGTTTGCAAGCTGTATTTTACTTGCCTTTTTTTCCTCCAACAATATTGTTATTGCCCAGGTAGATGGAGCGGCGCTTTTTAAAGCAAACTGTGCCAGTTGCCACTATCCTGATAAAGATTTTACTGGTCCCGCCCTCAAAGGCTGGGCGGATCGTACTCCTGATAAAGACTGGATCTACAAATGGATGGCCAGTCCTTCTAAAATGATTGCCGAAGATGCCTATTCAAAAGCATTGTTCGAAAAGTGGAAGCCCACGGTAATGACGGCTTTCCCCAACCTGAAAAAAGAAGAAGTGGATGGCATCATGGCTTATGTAGACGGGTACACCGCTCCGGTGAAAGGTCCTGTTGGCGGCGGCGGTGCAGGTGTTCCAGCATCCGACAACTCTTTACTTTTTGGTATCCTTACCTTAATTCTTGGCATAGTTGGGTTTATTTTATTACAGGTAAACAGCAACCTGCGCAAACTGACAGACGAAAAAGAAGGTGTTTTGCGTGGCGAACCGGTTCCATTTTACAGAAATAAAACGTATTTGATGGCCGGTACACTGCTGTTGTTTGGCCTGGGTGGTTACATGACCATCGAAGGTGCCATAGGGATGGGTCGTCACAAAGACTACCAGCCAGAGCAACCTATTTATTATTCTCACGTAGTTCATGCTGGCGTAAGCCAAATCAGTTGTTTGTATTGCCACGGTAGCGCACAGGACAGCAAACATGCCGGTATTCCTTCTGTGAATGTGTGTATGAACTGTCACATGGCCATCAAAGAATACCAGGGTGATCCTATTGTAAAAGAAGATGGCACATCAGTAGATGGCACGGCAGAAATTCAGAAACTGTATGAATACGCCGGCTGGAATCCTAAAACAAACGCATACAATCCCGATAAAAACGGCGACGGCATCCCTGATGGAGCCAAACCAATTGAGTGGGTTAGAATACACAATCTTCCCGATCACGTGTACTTCAACCATAGCCAGCACGTAAAAGTGGGCAAGCAACAGTGCCAAACCTGTCATGGTAACATTCAGGAAATGCCGGAAGTATATCAGTTCAGCGATTTAAGCATGGGCTGGTGTATCAACTGTCATAGAGAATCTAAGGTCGATTTCAACAACAAAGAAACAGGCGAAGGCAATAAATTCTACAGCATTTACGAAAAGTTCCACAACGATTTGAAAAACAAAAAAATGGACAGCGTAACGGTAGAAAGTATTGGCGGAACAGAGTGCCAGAAATGTCACTATTAAACATACACCTACAGTTTAGCCAAAGGGGCGGCTGTGCAGGCATTTGTAACATACAAGGGAATACGGTTTTACATCATTGGCAGCTGAACATTTTTGCACTGCCGCATTTTTGAATCTTCACATTATGAGTAATAAAAAGTATTGGCAAAATTTCGGAGACCTCACTGAATCACCCCGTTTTCAGGAAGACTCAAAAAATGAATTCCAGGAAGAGTTGTTGCCTTTGGCCGAACTAGATGGTAAGGGTATACTGGATGCAGCTACTCCAAGAAGAGATTTTTTAAAATACCTCGGTTTTAGCACCGCTGCTGCAGCACTGGCTGCCAGCTGTAACGTACCCGTAAAAAAATCAGTGCCTTATCTGCAAAAGCCAGACAATGTCACGCCGGGTATTGCCAACTATTATGCTACCACCTATGTAAATGGTGGTGACGCTATTGCCGTAGTGGTAAAACAAAGAGATGGTCGCCCGATCAAAATAGAAGGCAATGATTTGTCATCCGTTTACAAAGGTGGAACCAGTGCACAGGCACAGGCTTCGGTGTTGGATTTGTACGATCCTACCAGACTCCGTCATCCTTTGCAAAAAACAGGCGAAGATTTCAAAGAAGTGACCAGCTTCGACAGTTTTGATAAATTGGTAGGGACAGCCATCGCAGGCAAGTCTGTGGTATTGCTTACTTCTACTATTCATTCTCCGAGCACTTTACAAATCATCAGCGAGTTTCTGGCAAAATATCCAGGAAGCCGCCATGTACAATACGACACCGTGAGCTACAGCGGAATGCTGTTGGCCAACGAACTTACTTATGGCAAAAGAGCCATCCCGTCTTATCATTTCGATAAGGCATTAAACATCGTGAGCCTGGGGGCCGATTTTCTGGGTACCTGGTTAAATCCGGTGGAATTCAGCAAAGGGTATGCCGCTAACAGAAAAGTAACGAGCAAAACGCCTAAGCTCAACCGTCACTTTCAATTCGAAAGTATGATGAGCCTTACCGGTAGTAATGCAGACGATCGTTTTACCCACAAGCCTTCAGAAACAGGCGCAGTAGCCCTGGCGTTGTTGGCTAAATTGGGTGGAAGCGTTGCCGCTCCCAATATTGCAGATCCAAAACTAAAAGCTGGTATCGAAAAAGCAGCTGCTGTGCTCAACGCAAACAAAGGCACAGGCTTGGTAGTGAGCGGTAGTAATGATGTAAACGTGCAGTTAATAGTAAACGCCATCAACGAAGCTATCGGCGCAAACGGCACTACCATCAATTGGGCAGTTACCACCAATACCCGCAAAGGGGTTGATACCGAAATGCTGCAACTGGTCAATGATATGAAAGCAGGAACAGTAGGCGCTTTGTTGTTGTACGACTGCAATCCTTCTTACTCTTTTGCCGGCGATTTTGATGCTGCATTGGCGAAAGTTCCAGTGTCTGTTTCTTTCAACGGAACACTAGACGAAACCACAGAGCAATGCAAATACGTGTTGCCATCTCACCATTGGTTAGAAAGCTGGGGTGATGCTGAACCTAAAGCAGGTTATGTTAGTTTGTTGCAACCAGTCATCAATCCATTGTTTAAAACAAGGGCATTCCAAACTTCCCTTTTAAAATGGGCGGGTAACAGCAGTGATTACGAAACTTATTATAAAAACTTTTGGGCTACCAAATTGGGCAGCACCGCCAATTGGGACAAAGCGCTTCAGGATGGAGTAGTAGAACCTGCTGCTCCGGCGGTAGCTGCTGCCAGCTTCAATGGAGGGGCCCTGGGCACTGCGGCTGCTAAGTTAGCAAATGTAAAAGCGGGTACGTACGAAGTTGTTTTATATGAAAAAATATCTGTAGGAAATGGTGCACAAGCCAACAACCCATGGTTGCAGGAGTTGCCCGATCCTATTTCTAAAGTAACCTGGGACAACTACGCCATGATCAGTCCGGGCATGGCCAAAACACTCCTTTCCTTGGATGTAATGGGCAACCAGCGCCAGGCGGATAATTACGAGGTAACCCCGGAAAAACCAGTAATCAAAATCACGGTGAACGGTAAATCCTTATCGCTGCCAGCTTTGATCATTCCTGGTTTAAACGACGCTACCATAGCTATAGCGCTGGGCTATGGTCGTGGTACGACAACTAAATTCAAAGAAAGAGACGCCGAAAAAATAATAGAAACCATTGGTAGAGCTGCCGCAGGAGCGGGTCAAAATGCTTACCCATTGGTGGCTTCAGACGGCACCAGTTTTCATTATGCCAGCGCTGCCACTGTTGAAAAAACAGGCGACGTTTATCCATTGGCCCAAACACAGGTACATGGGTTTACGGAAGGCCGCCCGGTGATTTACGAAACCAGCCTTGCTAGTTATATCAAAGATCCCAACGAAGTATTGGCGCATCCCCGTCATGAAAGAGAAATCCTGGTGCCTTATGGCAAAACAGATTTCGTGAAAGACGGTACCATGTATCCTGACTTTGTGAAGCCAGGCGCTAAATGGGGTATGAGCATCGATCTGAATACCTGTACGGGATGTAGTGCTTGCGTAGTGGCTTGTACGGCAGAAAACAACGTGAGTGTGGTAGGTAAAATTCAGGTACAACGTGCACATGAAATGCATTGGTTGCGCATCGACCGTTATTTTACCGGTGATTTGCAAAACCCAGATGTGGTATTTCAGCCGATGCTTTGTCAGCATTGCGACAACGCACCATGTGAAAACGTTTGTCCGGTAGCCGCTACTAATCACAGCAGCGAAGGGTTGAACCAAATGACTTATAACCGTTGCATAGGTACCAGATATTGTGCCAACAACTGTCCTTATAAAGTACGTCGTTTTAACTGGTTAGATTACAATGGAGCGGATAGTTTTAAAGACAACCAGCAATCATTGATCGGTACAGATATGAACGAAGTGATCAACCACATGAACGACGACCTTACCAGAATGGTATTGAATCCGGATGTTACCGTTCGTGGTAGAGGTGTGATCGAAAAATGTTCTTTCTGCGTACAGCGTTTGCAGGAAAGCAAATTGGAAGCTAAAAAAGCACAGGATCCATCTATCATCCGCAATGTGAAAACGGCATGTATGCAGGCTTGTCCTACCAACGCCATTTCTTTTGGTAACGTGAACGATCCTGAAAGTGAAGTGAACAAAGCAAGGGCAGATGAAAGCCGTAATTTTTATGTGTTGGAGCAATTGCACGTTTTGCCAAATGTGAGTTACCTGGCCAAAATCAGGAATACTGATAGGCACATTGGTCATGAAGAAGAACATGCGGCACCAGCGGCAGGGGTTCAGAAGGAAGAAGCAAATGCACCGGCAGCGCACTAAAAAAAAGTCTGAAAGCTTTTGTTAGAAGTAGTAAAAAGTTCTTTAAAAGAGTATAGTGGTCATTGAATAAAAGCGCTAAAGTAGATAAGATGGAACGGCTCAGATTTATGTATGTTTCATTGCTGTTTTTGTTGCTTTGCTCCTGTAGTTCAATAAAAGGTGTTTATGTTGAAAAAAGAGAAAAGACGAAAAATGAAATACTCAATGATTTTGAATATACAAGGTTTGTAAAAATGAGTTTTTACCATAAGGATACTACTCGTTTTATGCAGTATGGGTTTGGAACAGTAGTATTGAACGGAGTACCGATAACAACTGATTCTGTAGGACTACAGTTTGAATCGGATCTTTTTCGGGGAAGTTTAAAGTGCTCATCTTGAACTCAGGAAATAAATCAAAAAGATTCAAATTTAAAGTATCAATACCTGATAAAAGTAGTTTTGGAGTCTTTAGATCCGCCGAAAGAGGAGTTTTATAAGAAATTGCAATAAAAGAATTAAACCTAGATATGTCATTACTCAAATACGAATCGCAACAAAGGGAACCGCTGGTAGATGGTAATAAAGATTACCACCAGATAACGGAAGATATCATTGGCCCGATAGAAATGAAGCCTACTAAACTTTGGTATGTTGGCTTCTGGATAAGCGTGGCTTTACTCTTATTTGGGGTGTATAGTGTTTATCGTGAGGTAACCTACGGTATCGGCCAGTGGAACCTGAACAAAACGATCGGTTGGGGTTGGGATATTACCAACTTCGTATGGTGGGTAGGTATTGGTCACGCAGGTACTTTGATTTCTGCGATCTTGTTGCTCTTCCGCCAGGGATGGAGAACAGGGGTGAACAGAGCAGCGGAAGCGATGACGATTTTTGCGGTAATGTGTGCGGGTCAGTTCCCAATATGGCACATGGGTCGTGTGTGGATGGCTTTCTTCGTATTACCTTATCCCAACAGTCGCGGTCCTTTATGGGTAAACTTTAACTCACCATTGCTTTGGGACGTATTTGCAATCTCTACTTATTTCACCGTTTCCTTGTTGTTTTGGTACAGCGGTTTGTTACCCGATTTCGCTACCGTGCGTGACAGGGCTAAAACCAAATTCCGCAAAATGATGTACGGGGTGGCCGCTTTTGGTTGGACGGGTAGTACCAAACACTGGCAGCGTCACGAGAGTTTGTCGTTGGTATTGGCTGGCTTGAGTACGCCACTGGTACTTTCTGTACACACCATTGTATCTTTTGACTTTGCCACTTCAGTTATTCCAGGATGGCATACCACGATCTTCCCTCCTTATTTCGTTGCTGGTGCGATCTTCTCCGGATTTGCCATGGTGCAAACGCTGTTGATTGTAGTTAGAAAAGTAATGAACCTACAAGATTACATCACACTGGGACATATAGAAGCCATGAATAAAGTAATTGTACTCACCGGTAGTATTGTGGGTTGTGCTTACTTAACAGAGTTGTTCATGGCCTGGTACTCACAAAATCCATACGAGTGGTATGTGTTCAGCCAGAACAGGGCTAATCCTTTTACCCCTTATGGATGGAGTTACTGGTTGATGATGTTCTGTAATGTGGTGAGTCCGCAGCTATTCTGGAGCAGAAAATTAAGAAGAAACGTCACCGTTACTTTCTTCATGAGCATCATCGTAAACATTGGTATGTGGTACGAACGTTTTGTGATCATCGTAACTTCTGTATATAGAGATTTCCTGCCATCGAGCTGGAGTACTTATTACAGTCCAAGTATCTGGGAAATTGGATTCTACCTCGGAACATTCGGTTTGTTTTTTACCTGCTTCTTCCTGTTTGCGAAATACTTCCCAGTAATTGCGGTGTCTGAGATCAAAGCTATTTTGAAAACCAGCGGAGAAAACTATAAAGCAAAAATGACAGATATAGAAAAAGCGGATGCAGAAAAATTCTATATCGAAGAAGTAGAGCACGCACACTAAAAATGTGCAAATAAAAAGTATTTTAAACATTCGGTTCAACGGATTTAAAAGACGGAATCAAATATTATAAATCAATATTATGGCAGGAGGAGTTAAAAAATTTGTAGTAGGCTCATTTGATGATGAAAAGGTATTGTTCCCTGCGGTGAAAAATGTACGCAAAGCAGGTTACAAGATACACGATGTATACACACCTTTTCCGGTGCATGGTTTAGATCATGCCATGGGCTTAAGAGAAACCAGCTTGCACACAGCCGGTTTCATTTACGCCATCGCGGGTACCACCACGGCATTAACTTTTATGACATGGGTATTTACCAAAGACTGGCCGCTGAACATTGGTGGTAAACCTTACTTTGCTTTGCCCGCCTGGATTCCGATCACATTCGAGTTGACGGTATTGTTCTCTGCCGTAGGCATGGTGCTTACTTTTTGTTACTTGTGTAACCTGGCTCCCTTTGTGAAAAAACATCATTTTCATGCAAGAGCTACCGACGATTTGTTTGTTATGGCCATTGAGTGCACCGATAAAACCGACGATGCCACTTTGCAATCTTTTTTACAAAGTTCAGGAGCTACAGAAGTGAACGTGCAGGTAGCTGAAACTGGTTGGTGGATTGGCCGTTACGACCGGGAACAAAAACTGTACAGAGACGAAAAAGGCTATTAATATTTTTATCCTAACAAGATCAAGGGTAGTTTAATTTGATAATTGAAATATGAAACGACTAATAAATTTTCCGGTAATTGCAGCCATCACCTTGATTGCATTGGGTAGCAGTTGCAAAGACAAACGGAGCACTGGATCAATATATATGCCAGACATGGCTTACAGCCGAACGTATGAGGCATACGATTTGCTGGATTCTACTTTGTTTACCAATGATATGTTTGATAAAGGGGGTAACAAAATATACTTCAATGCTTCACCGTCTGCAGGTACAATCAAAAGAGGAGAAATGTTTCCCTATACCCTACCGAACGATAGTGCAGGATATGCTGCCAGTGCAACGGTTCAAAATCCGCTAGTTACACTTGCCGCTGATGAAATGTTAGAAGCCGGAAGATTGTACAATATTAACTGCGGTGTTTGTCATGGAGCAAAAGGAGCGGCTAATGGTCCGCTGGCTGGTAAAGTTGGGGGTATCATTAACCTAACTTTAGACCAGTACAAGCAAATGACAGATGGTACCATGTTTCATTCTATCACCTACGGCAAAAATAACATGGGAAGTTATGCTTCACAAATTGATAGAAAACAACGTTGGATGGTGATCAAATATGTGAGGACCTTACAAGAGCCAGGAGGTGCGGGAACAGACAGCACTGCTGCGGTCAAACCAGCAGCAGACAGTACGGCCAAACCAATGTAATTAAAAAGAAAACAACCAACTGAGTAGTGTATTGTAAAAAATTACTACTCATCATCACACAAATATTTTTTAGATGGAACATCGTTTCGAATTACCGGCCAGTTACAAAAAATGGACATGGGGACTGATCATCGCCGGGTTGCTCGCCTTGCTGTATGGGTTCATTGTGTACAAACCATTTGCTCATGCAGCCCATGGTGAAATTACACAAGCTACCCGTTTCTGGGCAGTGCTGTTACAAAACAGCGTGTATTGGTTGTTGTTGGTAAACGCTTCTATGTTCTTCATCGCAGTAACTACCATGGCGATGGGCGGCTGGCAAGTTGCCTTCCGCAGAGTGCCAGAAGCGATTTCAAGCGTAGTGCCTATTTTAGGATTCATCACTTTTCTGATTTTGATGGCGATTGTGTTTGGTCACAGAACAGATATTTACCACTGGTTGGATACAGAAGCGGTAGCAAAAGATACTATCCTAAATGGAAAAAAAGGATTTCTAAATCCAACATTCTTCACAATTTGCTCTGCAGTAAGTATTTTTCTATGGTGGTTCCTGGGTAAAAAAATGAGAAGTCTGAGTTTGAAATCAGATGAAGGGGCAATGGACTATGAAACGGGTAAAAAATGGATTTTCACCAATACCGTATGGGCGTCTTTGTTTGCAGTAGTATTTGGTTTAACCGTAGCCTCTACTACCCCATGGTTGTGGTTAATGAGTATTGATGCACATTGGTACAGTACCATGTATAGTTGGTACACCTTCGCCAGCACTTTTGTTTCCGGTGTGAGTTTGGTGGCTTTATATGTAATATTTCTTAAGAACCAAGGGAAGCTAGAGTATGTTACAGATGAGCACATGCACGATATTGGTAAGTTTATGTTCGCGTTTTCTGTGTTTTGGACCTACTTGTGGTTTTCCCAGTATATGTTGATCTGGTACAGTAACCAACCGGAAGAAACCAGGTATTTTATTGACAGGCTCGGTACAGCTACAGAAGCTGGTGCATACCAGGGGTTGTTCTTCTTAAACTTAATAGTGAACTTCCTATGCCCCCTGTTGATATTGATGAAAAAAGGAACAAAACGCAACTGGACGGTGATTACGTTTATGGCAGTGTTGATCATCTTTGGTCACTGGGTCGATTTTTACCAAATGGTGATGCCGGGTACATTGAGAGGCAAGTTCCCAATGTCGTTATTTGAGTTTGGAATTGCAGCATTGTTTATCGGATTGATCATGTGGGGAACGGGTCGCTACCTAAGCAAACATTCTTTGTTAGCGAAGAATCATCCATTCTTGAAAGAAAGTATGATTCACCATACTTAATTAACAAAAAATGAATTAAACAAAATGGTATAAACCATTTGTTTGAAACTAATTTTGCTGTCGAAAAAAGCTGTAGAAAGTGCAGTAACTATAAATTTTAATAGCAGATAATCAATCGGGAGATTCATTATCAGGTTTAAAAACAAGATCAAATGAAGGAGTTATTTGTAATAGCCATTACCGTAATGATTTTCGTTATCATATTTCAGATATCGAAAGCCAGTGAGTATGTGAGTGTATTGAAGGGTGAAGAAAAATCCCGTAAACAAAACAACAAGATCAATGGATTTATGATGATCGCATTTCTGGTGCTGGGGCTCATTGGTGCCTGGTATTGTAATGAATTGTACTACAAAACAACCTTATTTCCGCAAGGATCGGGTTCAGTAGAAGGGGAAGAGGTAGACTTTATGTTGAAGATCACCATTTTAGTAACAGGGGTTGTATTTGTTCTTACCCAGGTATTGTTATTTTGGTTCGCCTTTAAATACCAGGAAA
>Ga0105044_10015522_pt1 | contig 10289 bp, 6 predicted proteins | sample MAT01_FD_78092 | JGI IMG/M metagenome (GOLD analysis project Ga0105044, IMG submission 78092) | Freshwater microbial communities from Lake Fryxell liftoff mats and glacier meltwater in Antarctica - MAT-01 | ecosystem: Environmental > Aquatic > Freshwater > Ice > Liftoff microbial mat | place...
AGGCATTTCGGTATTTAGTAATTTTATTTTACGTTTAATGTTGATTTCTTTGGCGGTGGTGATTATTGCCAACATTATTATTAAACGTGGTTCGATTGACCCCGTGCAGCTTATTCTTTTTTCCATTGCATTAGCGGTAACCGTTATTCCGGAAGCATTGCCTATTGTAACAACCTTTGCGCTATCTCAAGGGGCTATGCGCTTGGCCAAAAAAAAGGCGGTAGTAAAGCGTCTATCAGCTATTGAAGATTTAGGTAACGTTGAAATTTTGTGCATGGATAAAACGGGCACTATTACCGAAAATACCTCTATTGTACAAGAAATTTATGGGACTAGGGCTCGCGAAACAGTACTATACGCAACATTAGTGCTCACCATGCCTACACGGCGTGTAGCATTAATGCGTGGCTTTGATTTAGGACTCTATAATAATCTTTCGCAAGACGAAAAAAAAGAAATAGAGATGTTTGAAAAGATTGATGAAATTCCTTTTGATTCTAATCGTTTGAGGAACGTTGTGCTACTCAAAAAAGGCGACCTTCAGGAAATTATAGTTCGTGGTGCACCCGAAACAGTTATAGCCCAATGCGATAGCAATTTAACTGATAGTGCCAAACAAGATATTATGCGTTGGGTGAGTGAACAAGGCCAAAGTGGCAGACGTGTTTTAGCGGTTGCAAAAAAAGCTTTGCCAAAGGGTGTATCTACCTCTGATTTGAAGGCTCTGGAAAATAATGTTGAGCTGCTTGGCTTGATCTCATTTGGTGATCCGCTTAAACAGTCAGCTATACCAGCAATTGCAAAAGCGCGCGCACTTGGCGTAGAGATTAAAATTTTGAGTGGTGATGCGCCCGAAGTGTGTGGAGCAATCGCGCATGAAGTGGGATTGATTTCTGATCGATCACAAGTGATTACGGGTTCAGATTTTGCGGCTATGAGTGAACTTGAAAAAATTTCTATTGTGAAGCAACACTGTGTGTTTGCACGAGTTTCACCGCAGCAAAAATATGAAATTATAGTCTTGCTACAAAAGGAAAAAGATGTTGCTTATATTGGTGATGGCATTAATGATGCTCCGGCACTCAAAGTTGCTAATGTGGGATTGGCGGTACAAGATGCTGCTGGTATTGCCCGAGAATCGGCCGATATTATTTTGCTCAAAAAAAGTTTGATGGTAATCGTGGATGGTATCGAAGAAGGGCGCAGAGTTTTTGCCAACGTCCTTAAATATATTCGTACTACGCTTTCGGTTACGTTTGGTAATTTTTATTCCTTATCGATTGCTTCATTATTAATTCCCCATTTGCCTATGCTTCCCGTGCAGCTTTTACTCATAAATGTGCTTGGTGATTTGCCTATGCTAGCTATTGCTACCGATACCATCAGAGAAGATGAGCTTAAGCGTCCGGCAAAATATGATGTGCGCAGTATTATTTTGCTTGCAACGGTATTGGGTTCTATTAGTACCTTATTCGATTTTATTTTCTTTAGCATGTTTTATCATCTTGAGCCCGCTCAACTGCAAACAAGCTGGTTTATCGAAAGTGTGTTAACCGCACTGGTATTTATCTTTTCTATACGCACCAGCAGGATATTTTTCCGAGGAACCATGCCTTCGTGGCCGCTATCACTCTTTGCCCTTGGCGTTGCTGCCACGAGTGTGATTCTGCCATTTACTGGGTTTGGGAATAAGTTTTTGTTCTTTGTGCCAATCCCACTCATGCGTCTTGCAATGATAGGTGGCATCGTGGTGGCCTACTTTATTACCACTGATGTGGTGAAGTTGACCTATTTCCGTTTTTATAACTCGGTAAAAAAATAGGGGTTATTGGCAGTCTGTTTTTGTGCTGATTGAAGTTTTTACTTTAAATTCGCACAAATTATAAGCTATGGATCATCTTTATATTGACTGTATAAATACGTCTGTGCTATATTAAAATTGAACTTTAAATTCGCACAAGGAGGTTTGTATGTTTTATTCAAGAGATATTCAAGAAATTATTGCTCGCTATGCTAAATTTCCCGTAGTTGCTATTTTGGGCCCACGCCAATCGGGTAAAACTACGTTGGCTCAAAATACGTTTAAAAAGCATGCTTTTTTTTCATTTGAGAATCCCAATATTCGCGAATTTGCATCTACTTCTCCGGTACAATTTTTGGCAGAGATACAAAATGAGCATGGGGTGATTTTAGACGAATTTCAATACGTTCCTGAGATATTATCCTATATTCAGCTCGAAGTTGATGCAAAAAATCGTCCCGGTTATTTTGTGTTGACCGGGTCTCAAAACTTTCTCATGAATGAAGCTATTACTCAATCATTGGCTGGCAGGGTGGGAATTTTAACCTTATTGCCGCTCTCTATACATGAATTAAAAGCGCACAAGCTTTTAAGTGAGAGTGTAGATGAGCAAATGTTTAAAGGTGCATATCCCCGTATTTATACGCAAGATATAGATCCGAATGATTTATATGCCTCATATATTCAAACTTATTTAGAACGAGATGTCCGCCAGCTCAGTAATGTGGGCGATTTGCGTATATTCCAAAAGTTTATGAAATTATGTGCCGGCAGAATTGGGCAGTTATTAAATCTTTCAGATATTGCAATGAATTGTAGTATTAGTGTGCCTACAGCTTCCAAATGGCTTTCGATGTTGGAAGCAAGTTATGTTGTATGTGTATTAAGGCCCCATTTTATAAATTTTAATAAACGGGTGGTGAAATCACCTAAAATATATTTTTATGATACCGGATTAGCGTGCAATTTATTGGAAATTTCATCATCAAGTATGCTTAGTTTGAGCCCGTATCGAGGTAATTTGTTTGAGAATTTTATTATTACCGATTTTTTTAAACAATTTTTTAATATAGGTAGAAGGCCGCCCGTATATTTTTGGCGCGATCAAAACGGTAGAATCGAAATTGATTGCATGTTTGATTTGGGAAATAAGCAAATCCCTATCGAAATTAAATCATCTGAGAACGTAGCCGCCGACTATTTTAAGAATATTAATGAATGGAAGGCGTTCGCCGATACGCAAAGCTCAGATGCCTATGTTGTGTATACCGGTCTGATGAACCAAACAAGAAGCTATGGCCATGCAGTTACTTGGCAATCAGCGGGAGATTTGGTGGATACATTATTAAAAGAAGAGTAGGCGTGAATCCCTATGGTTTTAATACATCATCAATCGTTATAGTGGGTTGCTTTTTCATAAGCTCAAGCGGAGTTTTGCCTTCTTTATTTTTTTTGCTCATGTCTGCCCCTGCTTGAATTAATATCTTCATAGCTCCTAGATTCTTATACTCTGCAGCCAGATGTAAAGGAGTTTTTTTACTTTCGATTGTTTGACTGTCTATAGGTGTGCCAGTAGCTATTAATAGTTCTACCATTAATGCGCTGTCTGGGCATGTGGCGGCAAAATGCAGCGCATTAGCGCCATCATCACCAGTTTGAAAAAATGCGGTAGGATCGTGGCGGTATAGTTCGAGCAGTTCTTTTATATCGCGGTTATTGACTGCTTCAAATAGTGAAGGAGACTGAGGCGTTTTTTGTGTGGTGCCATAAGTACGTTTTGGTTGAGGAGCTAAAGATGTATGCGATAGAGCTGGATTACGGGCTGATAGTCTGCATAAGGGGCGAGGTGTTCTTATGCGGGATATTCTTAATGCACGAACGAGCATATGCATTGAAACGCTTACGTTTGGCATGAGTAGGATGAACAGTAAACCATATAGGTTCAGTTTCATTGTATTCCTCAGATTAGTTATTTTTTGAAATTGATACACTATATAATGAGAACAAACAAACTACAATGCGGGGTTTTTTATGCAACGTAAAAAAATGTAAAAGGTATGGATTTTGAAGTCTGGGGTGTGGTTACTTTTGTGATACACCAGGTGGTAAAGAATTCCTGCTAGTTACCCTGCGTTGTCTGTGCTATATAATGAGTGATTAATTTTTTGATCACGGTTATAAATAGATGTACCAAAATGCAAAGGAAATAGTATGAAGCGCCTTTTAGTTTCAGTATTTGTTTGTTATGCACTCAGTTTTCATGCCTACGCGGCTCAGCCTCCTCACAAAAAGTATGATCACTCTTGTGTAGCAAATTATAGTCTTCCGGGTGGTGAGTTTCAAAGTGGGAAATGCAGTGCCGTTAAAGCACTTTTTGAAGGTATGAACAAGAAGGAAATTGTAAAGCATTTTCAAACCTGTTTAGTAAGCAATGTAACGGATTTAAAGCAATGTGATGTTTCTCAAAAAGATGTGCCTTGTGCCAAAGCTATTGAGTTGATTACTCAAGCGCAATCCAAGGCATCCAAAGATTAGCTTGGCTGGATAGCAGCAATACTTTTATCGTGACGTACATTCATCCGCGCTTTGCGGCAAGAAAATAACATGATGCATAGTGCTATAAGAATGCATATAAAAACAATATATCCCATTTTCATATTGGTTCCTTATTTTAGAGCGAGCTCCAAGGGTGTATGTTGCTTGATATACGAGCTCATAGTTAGTTTTAGTATATCTTCTTGGTTGTACAATGTTTCGTTCGCTGTAAAGAAATTTTTAAGTGCGCTAGAACTTGTTTGAGCGGCTTGCACAACCTTATCAGCAATTTTGTTTGCTAGCTTTTTAATGCCATCGATAGGATCATGAACATTCAAATCAAAGTTGAGATCAACTTTTTGTTTAAAAATAATTGCTTTACACGAGCAATTACCAAGATTCCCTTTAAATAGTTTTTGTAAGCTTCCCTCATAGCGAATCTCTTGAATATCAAATGAGCTGAGTATAAGTTTAGTGGTTTCATCTGCAGCGCTTAACACGCCAGTAGCCACAACTTCTCCCGCTTTGAGAGTGCCAGAAGCTGTTTGTCTTGCCACATCAAGAGTTCCTGCTGCGGCTTTATTGCTTGCATCTAATATACTTTTAGCGGCTTCAAGTATTTGTTCGGCGCCTTTACGTGCGCCTATGAGCGGTTGAATAGCTGCCTCTTGCGAGGCTTGAACTATTGCATCAGTAAGGTTGCCAGAGAGTATAGTTTCTTTTGCGGCTACTTTTGCAGCAAGTTCGGTGCCTAATGTTGCTACTTCCATACATGCACCAAGTTTATCAAATCCTTTATTAATATTATTACCCACATCTTTGAATGCATCGCCCATCTTTTTTCCTACATCTTCAAAAAAAGAACCAACTTTTTTAAATTGGCAACTTGCATCAGACCATTTGCATTGCGATTTGCTTTCTGCGTAGCGTGTGAGAACAATGGTACCATCCGAAGCAATTTCAAGACTATATTGTTGATTCATATCACTGCCTCGTTCCCATTTACATATTAAGGGATCAGTATCTTTTGCTCGGGAGCATAATGTGGTAAAAACATTTTGCATCATGGCATCTTTTATATAGAGAACGTTTGGTGTATGCAGTTGGTTATCACCCATAAACGTAACATATCCATTGATTTCTTGGATTGTAGCGGCATTAATGATGTTTTCTTTTGCATCTTTAAGCCATAAATATATTTTTCCGCCATGATTTTCATAAGGAAAAATATAATTATCAAATGTGGTTATGGAATTCTTTGCAGGTATTTTGGCGATATCCCAGCCGTTAAATTGGCTGTTGTTTTGATTATAAACTCCAGGTGTTTCATCGGTACTTAGCATGTACAGCGTTGCTGAAGGATGGTTGTTTTCTACCTTTTCAAGATACGCAAAGGCGCACCATGCATTGTTTGAGGTGATGAGCAGTAAAGAGGCTATACCTACAATATGTTTATTTTTCATATGTTTCCTTACGTTGTTAGTAAGCGGATTGTGCCATCTTTATCAACTGCTACACGTACTGGGAGAAGTATGTTTGAGTCTGGTATTGTTGCTGAAGAAACTGGCGGCTTGCCTATAATGGTATCAAGTCTTACAACCCAGCCGTTTTCATTATCTTGCATCAAGTTGCCGTGGCCAATGTTGTTTGCTTTGTCCATTTTCGCTGCGTTTATATCGATAGCGCCGAAAATGCTAGGGTGAGCTTTAGGTTTTTTTTTATAGACGCGAATTACGATTTGTGTTCTCTGTCTATAAAGGGGAATAAAATAATTTAAATGTTGTATGTTATTAATCAAATATTCTTCACGTGTTCTTTCGTGCCGCTCGCCATTGTTCAATACAATAATTCCTGAGTTTTCATCAGTATTTTGTACGGTCACCCAATAATTATTGCTATCTTGAACAATTAACTTTAAACGTCTGTATTCAGTGTGGGTATTATTGGCGCATATTATAGCAAGCATGAATGAAATTTTTACTTTCATAGATTATCCTAACTACATTCTTTTTGTTTTTGGCTGATTTTATCCTTTAATCTTTGAATATCTGCATCTAATGAAGCTCTGTTTTTCCGGGCATCTTCTATGGCCTCGCGCATTTTGCTTTTTACCATTTCAATTTGTTTATTGATAGCATCTAATGCATCTTTAGCTTTTTGCACGTGGGCTTTTGCTTTATCAATTCCCTTACTCGCATCTTCACTTGCCTGGCGCAACTTAGACTCTGATTCTTGTTGTGCACTCGCAACGCCTTTATGCACATCTTCTTTTGCCTTAGCTATCGCAGCAGCTGTTTGTTCTTTGGCGTAGGTGATCAAATATTGTTGGAATTCCAGGATGAGATTAAAATCGGGATTGGATAATCCGCCAGATGATTTTCCATTAATGAGTGTTTGTAGTAAAGAATGCTTTTTGCCATCTTTATCCACATATACCGATTTGCCAAGCGCCGTGAGAAAATTAAATTCGATGCCATCTTTATCCATTCTAAAATAGGAATCTTGTTCAAAGATATCGCCTACTTTAAATAACCCGGAAACTAAGATACCTTGTTTATCCAGTGCTTGTTCCATATTAAGAATAATATGCATGGTAGGGCCGCAATATTCTTGCAATAACTTGCTATCAGGCGCGCAGGCCACGTCAGCCGATCGTGCAGATTCCAGACTTTCTTGTTGATTCTTAGGTAACTGGCTTTCGTTTGCCGGAGGAGCCGGGGTATCTAACGTATCGAGCGAATCTAGTGCATCCACCAACTCTAGAAGATCAGGATTTGATGGTTTTGTCGCTGCTGGTACAGGAGGAGTCGGCGAACTTTTGATTTTTTCGCTGAGTTCTTTGATATCCGTAGGAGCACACGTTTTATCTTCCCGTGCGCGAGAAATAAGCAAGAATGGATTATCTTTGGTGCCACCATATTTTATTTCTGTGCAAGATGCTTGTGCAATAAGGCCCGATTGAGAAACAGTAAGATTGCCAAATGCTTTAAAACCAGGAACAAATATAATGCCGCGTACGGTGAGTCCCTTATCAAAGCTTAACTCGCCAATGGTAGTTGCTTTTGGAGCCACATACAATTTCATATCTTCAATACCAACATCGGGTATTTGTACGGGACTTATTTTCTTGCTTGAGGCTTTGCTTGCCATTTGTATCGCTGTTTGAATTACATCATCTAAGGTTAATTTATCAAGAGCACCACAAAGTACCGTATCGGCTTCTCCGGCAAGAGGTATCTTTAAGGCCATTGCCACATGGCGGGCGCCAATAGTCATTTGTCCGGCAAGGCCAATACTGGCGGGTATGCCCGTTGCCGGGAATGTTGGTCCAAATCCGATTTGTGCAGCAACATTACCAATCTCTAGACCGCTCATGCCAAACGGATGACTCCAAAAGCCTTGCATGGTTGCTGCAAGTGAAACTATTGGTGGCGTGCCTTTGAATAATATGCGTGCAGTGAGGGTGAGTGTTTCGTCCTTAGGACTTGGTTTCACCAATAATGTAGTTAATAATGAAAATACTGGTTCTGGTTTTCCTGCGATTTCAAGTTCAAGCTTTCCGAGGGTGACGCTGTCATTTTTAAGCACCACGCCGTTTGGAATCGAGGCTCGAAATACCGATTCAATTGGGTTGGGTGCCAAGTATCCTACAATGGTTATTTTACTTGTTGGCGGTGTGCCTGTAAATTGACCAACCGGAACTAATGGGCCACTTAAGTTTGTTATAGAAACAAAGTTCATGCCTTTTTTATACGTTACGTCTTTATCGGAATCGTGATAATCATTACTGCTGACTATGAAAGTGAGTTGTTCAAGTTCGATGTTATCAAAAAGTGTTCCTTTGAGTGAGGACATCCCATCAGAGAGTTTCCAGTTTGCTGGGGCCTCTGCTTTTACCAGCGTTACTGTGTCGCCCCTACTGGTTTTTGCAACGTTTAAAGTACCATCCAGTTGAAGTCCATAAATGTTTACCGTGCCAGTCATAGCTAATTCATAGCCAGTTGCTTTTTTACTGAACTTAAACGTAGGATTTTTCAGCGTGATTTGTGATATGCCGGGAATGCTTGCAAATGGTTTAATTTCTTTTTCCATGAGCTCTGCTTCAGCTATAATCCCGCCTTTGGCATCTTTTTCCAAGATGATTTTTGTTTGGTATCCTTGAACTTGCCCATCGCCGGTGAGTGAAATTGATTTTTTAGCGCTGGAGAAATTTAAGGCAATGTTTCTTATATCAATGTTCGCAAAGGTTACGGTTTGGGCTATTTTGCTCGAAAATGTAATGCCCGCTTTGGTAATCGATGCATCGATAGTGGTATCAAATTCGCCCACACCAGGAAAACTTATATGGGTGTTGCCAATAAGCTTGAGTGTTACTGGCTTTGTATTTATTTTAAGCTTTGCGTCATTAATAATGCCAATACGGCCAAGGGTTAACGATTTTGCATTAAGAGTAAATTCCCCCCCAGTCTCTTTCGTGTAAGACCCTTTAATGGTAACGTTCTTTGCTTCATCTTGTGTGGGCGATGAGCTTTCTATGCCCGCTAGTTGTGAAACATCAGCTTTGCCATTGATCAAATACGTGGTAGTTTTTTTTGTTTTACTCACCAAATCTTGAGCGGTGAATTTAAATGAAGTAAGGATAACTTTTTCCGCTTCAGTTCCCTTGAGCTGGGGAATAATGCTATCAAAAGGAACATTTTTCAAGGTTGCCCAAGCATTGGTGCGTTCTTTAGTTATAGAGAAATAAATTGTTATTGTTTGGCCAAGAATAGAAGTAGTGGCAATAAGTTTGATTGGTTTTGTTTTCTCTAGAACTAAATCGACGTTGGTGAGTTCAGCTTTTTTACCAGGAATAAGTTCAATCGTTGGGTTTTTATCAAACTTAATACCAAATACGATTTGAGAGAATGATGGAGCCTTCATTTTCCCTGGGATTGCAGGTGTGGCATCTTGTTCAGCAGCTTTTTTCGCTTTAGTAGCATTCTTGAGGCTGAGCGTGGCAGAAGAGCCCAATAATGTTGCTCGTGCTGAGTAACTTGGCACATCGCCTATTAATCGTAATTCGCCTTGATCCAGGGTTAGTGGCCCGGCAACCAATTTTTTACCTTTATTGGGCACGTATACTTTCATGCCAGAGATATCCTTGCCAGTTGTTTGATCTTTCTCGCTGAATGGAATCAAATTAACGGTTCCGATTACGGGTAAATCAATCGGAAGCCCAATTTCTTCATCAGCGCTAGGTTTTGGTGCTAGACGGCCATCAATAGGATCAATAGGAGCTTCAAGCTCATCAAAGGTGAGATCGTCGGATGAGGAACTTATCGTGGAGATAGGCGTTGCCGGTCTGTTGGTTGATGTTTTCTCGCTGGTGGGTTGCGTGGGTTCTGGTGCGCTCAGTGTATCAAGATCTGCAAATGGATCTAGATTGGCACTGCCTATTGCAGGAATGGTAATAGCGAGTACGTAAGCAATGAATAATAATTGAAAGATTGCCGTTTTGCGCAGCACTCTCAGATTCTGATGCTTCATGCTTTCCCCCATTTAATAGCAATAAGCGTGTACAATTATCTTTAGTCTGCACAAAATGAATGCAGCTTGTACAGAGATAGTATGATTCTGGTGTTTTTTATTGAATTGTGCAGCAACCGTGCACAGGCAGAACTAATGGTTTAGGTTCTTGAATCGGAACCATTAGTTGTTCTATCTCTTGTAATTTGGCAGGGTATGATCAAAAGGACTGTGGCAAATGTTTCTAATTTTAATTTATAAGGCGCCCCAACCGGCCAGTTTTATACGAGCGCTTCAGAGTGAATCTGTGCAAATGTAACATTCAATGTTAATTATGCACAGATTTATGGTATGCTGTTGATGCTATAGTGTTTTAAAAATAAGAAAGGGAGTGGCCATGTTTTCACGTGATTTTGAGTCGGTATTATTGCGTTATGCGAAATTC
>Ga0105044_10015523_pt1 | contig 10289 bp, 6 predicted proteins | sample MAT01_FD_78092 | JGI IMG/M metagenome (GOLD analysis project Ga0105044, IMG submission 78092) | Freshwater microbial communities from Lake Fryxell liftoff mats and glacier meltwater in Antarctica - MAT-01 | ecosystem: Environmental > Aquatic > Freshwater > Ice > Liftoff microbial mat | place...
ACAAAACAAACCAATAAATTTTTTCCATCTGCAAAATTAAGTGGCGAAATAACGCCAGAATATTTAGGTGTGGGTTATATCATCGGGCCAAAAATAGCAGGTGTACTTGTTGCCGGTGGTGTATTAAGTTGGTTGGTTTTAATACCACTTTTATCTTCTATTGTACCTGCAGATACCATTGCTACACAACTTAATAAACTCGGATACCTTGCAGACATTACAAAAGATGGCGGCAAAGGTGGTTGGAATGCAGCTACACATACTTTTAATGATTTTTCGGCAGCCATTTATTACGCCTTTATTCGCCAGATTGGTGCCGGGGCTGTAGCCGCAGGTGGTATTATCACTTTAATAAAAACGGTTCCTACAATTGTAAAATCAATTAAAGGAAGTGTTAGTTCTATAAAAAATAATGCCGCAGGTGAAACTAACAGTGTCTTAAGAACAGAAAGAGACCTAAGCTTAAAAGTTGTAGGGTTAGGAAGTCTGGCACTTGTTGCATTGATTGCAGTTTTGCCCCAGGTACCGGGTGACAGTATTTTACAAAAATTATTGATCGGAATCTTAGTATTGATCTTTGGTGCATTGTTCGTAACTGTTTCTTCAAGAATTGTAGGTTTGATAGGATCCTCCAATAACCCGATCAGCGGTATGACCATTGCAACTGTAATGGGTACCAGTTTGATCTTTATTGCTGTAGGCTGGACTGGTGAAACATATGAACCATTGGTTTTGGTTGTTGGTGGAATGATCTGCATTGCTGCAGCAAATGCCGGTGCTACATCACAGGATTTAAAAAGCGGATACATCGTTGGTGCTACACCCCGTAATCAGCAAATTGCTTTATTTATAGGAGCGATAGTATCTTCTATTGTTATTGGCATTACTATTAAATATTTAGATAAGCCAAACAGCGAAATGATTGCACAGGGCATTAACCATGCAATTGGTACAGAAAAATACCCGGCACCACAAGCTACATTAATGGCCACTTTAATTAAAGGGATCCTTTCTTTTAATTTAGACTGGCAATTTGTTTTTGTAGGCGTTTTTCTGGCTATAGTTATGGAATTATGCGGTATCAGATCTCTAAGTTTTGCTGTAGGAGCCTACTTGCCTTTATCCACAACTTTACCAATTGCCGTTGGAGGTGCCATTAAAGGTTTGGTTGACCGCAAAAAGAAAAAAGAAAATATAAGCACAAGCCCCGAAGAAGATGAATTGGGTAAAGGAAGTTTATTTGCAACTGGCCTCGTTGCCGGCGGTGCTGTTGCCGGTGTTGTCATAGCCTTTATAGTTGGAAGTGATAGTGGCGAGAAATTATTAAACGCCATTAGTTTAGAAGGAGCTATCAGCAGTGGTATAGGAACAAATATGTACTATTTAATGGGAGTTTTGTTCTTTGCGGCTATGGGATGGATATTGTATAAAACAGCAATGAAGAAATAACAGCATCATACAGAAAGTATATTTTTAAAGCGGCGTAACTGCCGCTTTTTTTGTTACCTTAGTTTTTAAAACTATCAGCATGAGCAATTCTCCAAAACATCCGAAGGCACTGCCCTTTTTATTTTTTTCCGAAATGTGGGAACGTTTTGGGTACTACCTGATGATCGGTATTTTTTTATTGTACCTTAAAAATGTGGAGCATGGTTTTGCCATGACCAATACCGAAGCATCTGATTTGTACGGTACGTTTATCGCTTTGGTTTTTCTTACGCCGTTCATTGGCGGGCTGATTGCCGACCGCTACTGGGGTTACCGCAGATCGGTTATTGCGGGTGGCTTAATGATGGGTGCCGGTTACTGCCTGATGGCCATACACAGCCTGCCCATGCTTTACGTGAGCATGGCATTGGTAATTATTGGCAATGGTTTTTTTAAACCAAACATTTCTACCCTGCTGGGTAATTTATACAATACAGCAGAATTTATTAAAAGAAAAGATGAAGGTTATAATATTTTTTATATGGGCATCAATGTAGGTGCATTCATCTGTAATTTTTTCAGCGCAGCCATCATTATTATATGGGGTTGGAAATATGCTTTCGTTGCAGCCGGTATTGGGATGTTTGTGGGTGTTATTATTTTTATACTGGGCACCAAACATTACGCATATGGCGATGTTCGTAAACCTATGAACAAAGAAGATATGCCTTTTTCAAAAATTGTAATAACCATATTTATTCCTGCTATCATTGCCGGTGTATTGGGCTGGATAATTCCTAAAAATATTTTTGGCTCCGATAGTACCGATGCTTTCATTTTTGCCTGCATACCGGTTATTGGTTTTTATGCCTCACTTTATTTTCGTGCCGAGGCATCTGAAAAAAGACCCATTGCTGCACTGCTGGCCATTTTTGCTGCGGTGGTTTTGTTTTGGGCAGTGTTTAAACAAAACGGTACAGCGCTTACCATTTGGGCAGATAATTATACCGACAGGCAGGTGCATGGAGCAACCGGCGATGTTTTTAGAAGCTTAAAACAAGCCGAAGATGTTACTTACAAAAAAGATTCAGTGAATTTATATGATGGCCTGTTTAGAATACAAAAGAAAGATGGAGCCGTTATTAAAGAATATAACTACCCGGTTTATTTTAAAAATGTAAAGGCTGAAAACTTACCGGCAGATGGTGGCAAAGCTACTTTATGGTCAACACCAATCAGCCAGTCTATAAACCCTGGTTGGGTAATTTTATTAACGCCGCTGGTACTTGCCTTTTTTGCTTTTTTACGACGAAAAAACAAAGAACCGTCTACTGCTACAAAAATTGCTTTTGGTTTACTTATCTCTGCATTATCAGTATTGGTAATGGTTGCCGCCGTTAATATAAGTGGTAATGGTGCCGAAAAAGCCAGCGTTTGGTGGTTGATGGGCACTTATGGCGTGGTTACTATTGGTGAGTTATTATTAAGCCCGATGGGATTATCACTCGTGTCAAAATTAAGCCCCGTGCGTTTAACATCGTTGATGATGGGCGGCTGGTTTTTGGCAACTTCCATCGGTAATAAATTATCGGGCATACTGGCCACCATGTGGGATGGTTATGAAAATAAAGCCAATTTCTTTTGGGTAAATTTTGTGTTGCTGATTTTTGCCACCTGTATCATTTTTGGCATGTTGAAATGGTTGAACAGGATCATGAAAGAAAGAGGGGTTAGTTAAAACCTGCGCAAGGGATGCAAAAGTTGATGCAAGGATTTTTAAAGCTGTACGTGCCATTCAATTTTGTACGTATCTTTATAAAAACGTTTTTTATGACAACCAAGCTTACATTAAGCATTGATGAAGAAAAGGTAAAAAAAATTAAACGCTACACAAAAGCCAAAGGCATAAGTGTGTCTAAATTTTTAGAACAGCAGATTGATTCAGTAACATCTCCAAAAATAAAAAAGAGCCTCAACATTGATCTTTTAAAAGGCGCATTTGGTAAAGAACCTGAAGGTTTTGACTGGAAAAAAGAAAAAATTGAAAGGCTGATTAAAAAATATGTTAAGTAACCTTTTTATTGATACAGATATTATTTTAGATGTGATTTTAAACAGAGAAAATCACTATACTGACAGTGCTGGTATTTTTAAGTGCTTTGAAAACCATACGGTAAAACTTTACACCTCATCCTCTATAATTATTAACGCCCAGTATATTGGACAAAAACAAATTTCGAAGGAAAAATGTAAAGCTGTGATAAAATATCTATTGCATTATTTTGAAATACTGGAACCAACTAAATTAACAATTACAGAAGCCTATAACTCAGATTTTAGAGATATAGAGGATGCTATTCAATATTTTATGGCTTTGAAATCAGGCTCAATTGATTTTATCATTACCAGAAATGTTAAAGATTACAATACAGCCAATAATGACATTCCTGTTTTAACCCCTTCACAGTTTTTAAAATTACATTCTCCTAAATAAAATTCAAATGCGAAAATTTATTCCCCAATATCATTTTATCATCGGCCCCCAGCCATTTATTTAAAACCGTGGCATACACATTTTTAAAATCAACCTTGTGTTTTAAATCGCCATCGTTTAAATCACTCAGATCGGGCAAGGCATTTAAAACACCTTTTTCTTTTAAACCACCGCTGATGAAGAACATATTATTGGCAGTGCCATGATCGGTTCCGTTGCTGGCATTTTGCGTAACCCTGCGGCCAAATTCGCTGAAGGTCATCATCAACACATCCTCAAAACGGTTATTGCTTTTTAGATCGGCTGTAAAAGCTTTCACCGCATCATTCAGTTCGGTAAACAATCTTTTCTGCTGGTTATCCTGGTTCACATGCGTATCAAAACTTCCCAGGCTAACATAATAAACCTTGGTATTGATATCAGAAAAAATAAGTGAAGCGATCGTCTTTAAATCTTTGCCCAGGTTGCTATTTGGATAGGTTTGTGTTGTTGGATGCACCTTGCTTTGCTGGTAAATATAATCGGCACTGCTGAGTGTAGCGCTCATGGTTTTGTATAAATAATCAATGGTTTCCTCTCCTGCTTTATGATCGGCATTAATATCTTTTAAAAACCGGCCATTGCTGGTATTAAAAAGTTTTTTTGGGTCATTAAAAGCAAGCCCTTTATTTTCATCTCCCTTTAAAGCAAGGCTCAGTATATCATCCAGTTCCAATGCCTGTGTTGGTTTATCGCAACCTTTGCATTGTGCATCTAAATAGCGGCCAAGCCAGCCCGTGTTTACATATTGGTTGCTTTCGCTGGCACTGTGCCATATATCCATACTCCTAAAATGTGAGCGGTCGGGATTGGGATAACCCACACTGTTCATAATGGCCAGGCTGCCATCATCATACAAACCCTTAAAAGCTTCCAGTGCCGGGTTCAATCCAACTTCATCCGTAAGCAATAAAGATTGATCTTTTGCAATGCCCAGCTTTGGCCTTTCACGGTAATAAATATCATTACGAACCGGTATCACGGTATTCAAACCGTCATTACCACCGCTGAACTGGATTACCACCACCACTTTATTACCCGGTGGCACCATCATCGGTTTTTCAAATGCTTTTAAAAACTTCGGCATCATCATAGATGCGGTAGCCAATGAACCGATTTGCAGAAACTCTTTTCTTTTAATAACCATGATAAGAAATTGTAGATTTTAAATTGCAGATTTTAGATTTATCAGACCCGCTATCTGCAATACCTTAATTATTTTTTGTGCATTGTATTTTAAATCCGAAATCGTCAATCCCAAATCTAAAATCAACACAACTGGTATTCCGGTGTTGCCATCAGGTTTACAACAGCGCTCTTGATAAAGTTTTCCCGGCTTGCAGCATTTACATATTTATCCAATACAGCAGTACTAACCTTATTTTTTGTTTGTAAAACAGTGGCTTCAATGGTTTCGAGTAATTTTTCCCGCTGCACTTTTTCAAATATGGTATTTACAGCAATCCAGTCAATGGTTGCGGTGCCACCCTTTACTGCATCTTTCATTTTTTTTATTCCCTCCCCGCCTGCCCGGCCGGCAGGCATCATCTGTCCCATCTGCACATCGTCATCAGTTTTGGGCATTATATCCAATGCATCGTTTGCCGAAAGTATTTGCGGAATGCGGAGGCGAAGCATAAGTGAACTGCTATCTATCCAGTTTTTACCGCCGGGCCAACCAGCCACGTTAGGCGGATAAAACAAGACCTGTCCCAATGCCCGTTGAAATAATAATTGCGACTGGCCATTCTCCAACTGCATAGGCAATAACCGTCTGATACCTGCCAGCAATTCAACCGGAGATTTTATTCTTGTGCCGATATTTTTTTCGCTGTAAAACCAATCACTGGTGTAGATGTCTTCGAGCAGTTTTGCAATATCATAGTTGTTTGCGTAAAAGCGTTTGCTTAACCATTGCTGATCTTCTTCATTTACATTTTCATTTACAAAATACCGGTATATTTTTTTGCTGATGTAGTTAGCGGTTTGCTTGTTTTCTAAAAGCATATTCAGTATATCATCGCCATTAAAATTGCCCGTTTTTCCCAGGAAGGTTTTGTTACCATCATCATGCTGATTTTTTCTGAAAATAAATTCACCCTTCGGGTTAAAAGCCCAGCCAGTAAAAGCACGGGCGGCTTCTTTCACATCGTTCTCGGTATAATTTCCCCGTCCCATGGTAAATAGTTCCATCACTTCACGTGCAAAATTTTCGTTGGGCTTTTGTTTTCGATTTTGCTGGTTATTTAAAAACTGCAGCATGGCAGGCGATTTACTCACCGCCTTCAGCATATCGGCAAAACTGCCCAGTGCATTGGTACGTATTGTGTGTAAGAGTTCCTGAGCATAAAAACTGTTTAATGTACGGCATGCAAAATGCCCATGCCAGAACAGGCTCATTTTTTCTCTTAACTGGGCTTCGCTGTTAACCATGGTTTCCAGCCAGCGCAAGTTCATTACTTTCAGGTCGTCCCGTGATTTTTCCCTTAATTTTTTTCTTTGCTCGGGATCCTTTACAGCCTTTTGCGTTTCTTTTGCCTCAGCGCCGGCCATCATGTATTCATCCGCCGGGTTCTTTGTTACTTCAATTTTTTCAACCGGTTTGGCAGATGTTTTAACCAAAAGCGTCCAAAGGTCTTTTTGAGAAATAGTATCCAGGGATGCGGCGTTTTCGACCATGGGGCCAAAAGCACTGCGCCATAATAAATGTTGATTTTTTATACGGTTGGAGGCTGACATATCAGAGGCATGATTTTAACTGATCAATTGAGTTTTTGTATGACTACAATAATATAAGATGGTTTAAAGCACCATTAAAATTACCTGATTTTTATTGTGCCACCATAAATCAATTCGTTAAATCATATAACTGTTTAGGACTACAGTTTTTGCGCCGTTTTTTTTATCCCCGAAAAAACACTCTTCCACAACAGGTTAAAAAATGATTTGGTAATGTCCCGCTCGTATTCAATTTCACTTGAGCGCACAACGCCATTTTTAGGATTGGCATCTTTTATCAACGCATTGGTAAGGATACTCATAAATCCTTTTTTCTTCACTTCTGCAGAATCCATTTTTAAAAGTTCTACTTTAAGATCGCTGTATAAAAAAGTAATATTTCCCGTGGCTTTATAATCGTTGCCTTTTAACTTAAAATCAAGGTTATTTATTTTACCGCTTTTAATACTAGCCATACCCAACGGTTCTATCATGGGGTTAAGGTCGGGCCCGTTAAAGGGGTTAGCGGTTCCGGTTACTTCAAATGCACCGTTGTTGCTGTTTAACGGAAAACGCCATACTGAATGCAGTTTGCTTAAACCCATAAAACTTGCAGTAGCATCTAATTGCAGTATGTTATTACCGGCGGTTTTCATGTTAGTAACATTGTCAATGCTGCCATTTATATTCTTAAAAAATACGGTCCCTGCTTTTTTAGAAAGATCAGCTTTCTCTATATAAGTTGCCATTCCATCTTTAATAAAAATTTTTTTAATGCTGAAGGGAAATTTTATAGACTGCATTAACTGGTGTGGATATTTACCCACTTTGCTGCTATTATCGGGAGGTACAGTTCGGTCACGATAAGCCCTGAAAACCGGTTGCAGGGTTGCCGTTTCGGCCTCCAGTATTTTTTTTGTAATCAGTTTACGAGTGTCAATACCAGTTAAAGTAATATTGTTAATGTTGACGGTGTAGAGATCCTGCTGATAAGAAATACTCTTTGAAAAAGCAGCTTCGCTTATCATTGGAACCATGGTAAAACTTTTGATACGCATGGATGATGTGCCGTTGTCTATATCAAAAGAGCCAATATTCAGCTTATACCTTTTATTTTCTGTTATAAAAGAAAATCCGTCGCCCGATAAGGTCCATTTACTGTTGCTGATAAGGTTTTTTATGTGTGTGCCCGAATCAACTGTTTGAATAGCGGTGGCATTGAATTTTACATTGTCTATAATAAAAGGTTCTTCCTTAGGATTATTCCGGTTGTAAATTACTATCCTGGTATTTTTAATTGCTACGGAATTTAGAAGTGCCTCATCAAAATAATTATTATCAATTTCTAATTCATCGTTTGTGGTATCCTTATTGGTTTTTTGCTTACGAAAAAAAGTGAGTGCACCGCCGTCACTTGTAAGCGACCCTGCCTTTAACTGCTGCTGTAATATAAAAGCATCGGTTGAGATATTATTGATGGATGTATTGTTAATATCAAATACAATTTTGTCCTCGCTGTTTTTTTGCTGAAACTTTTTAAGGCTGATGAACCTTCCGGGGGCATTGTATTCCACATCTGAAAAGGTTGCCTGGTTTTTATCGCCTTTAATATAAACTTCCCTCACTTTAGCCACCAAATCTTTTACAAAATAGCTGAGGATATTCTGATAATCCCTGCTGCTGTCTATCCTGAACTTATTTAACTGTATATTAATATCCCGAAAGGCGGTATGAGGGGCACCGGTTTTATCTGCAAAATTTAGAACTCCGTTTTCAATTACAATTTCCTTTGCGTTGATACTTTTAAATTTGCCCAACAGTTTTTCATAAATAGTCAGGCTATCTTTACTGTTCAATATTTTCTTTTCTTTTTTGCCCGAGCTGATAATGTATATAACCGGTTGTTTTATAAATATAGCATTGGCTTCGATGGATGTATTGCTGAGAAGCCCGGCGATATTTGCGCCACGAACAGACACTTCTTTAATCGCTATATTGTAAATTGTGGCCGAAGATGCGGTATCAAACAACTGCAATTGTTTTTGTAAAGAATCTGACTGCAGCGTAATGTTATAAAAAGAAGCATTTCCATTTACTTCATCAATAGAAGAACTGTCGTAGTGAATAAAATATAAACTATCAGTTCCTTTGCTTATGGCATTTTCAATCGAATTCTTAATAATGCCCTTTTTGTGCTGCTGCCAGTAGAACCAACCACCGACACCCGCAGTTGCTACGATTACGATAATTATCAAGAGGTATTTTTTCAAAATATTTTTTTAAATGGTAATTAAAAAGGCAAGCCAAGTGCTATGTTTAAAATAAGGTTTTCTTAATGGTATGCCCAGGTCGGCCCGTATCACTAATACATTGGCATCAAAACGTATTCCAAACCCTGTTGCCACTGCTATTTCTTTAAGCCAGTTCTTACTCAGTTTTCCTGCGGGGCCAAAAAGTAGTGTGTCTTTGGTCCATATATTTCCGGCATCAACAAATATTGCGGTGCCGATATTGGATGTTATAGGTATCCTTATTTCGGTGTTCAGCAATAATTTATAATCGCCACCAATGATCTGGAAAAAACGTTGGTCATCTGCGGTTGGTTTATAAGTGCCCGGCCCCAAATTACGTGTTCTAAAACCCCGGATAGAGCTTGCCCCCCCTATAATGTATTGTTTTGCAAATGGAAGTAATGCAGAGTTACTGTATGGCATCCCTATACCTACCAGTAAGCGGTTTGCCCAATCCCATTTATTGGGCAATGCACGGGTATAATGCAGATCAAAATCTGTTTTTACATACTGTGCAAAAGGGGTATTGAATATTGTTTTTTCACGGAAGCGCTTTGCACCGGTTATGAGTCCCGCAATGTTTCCTGAGAGATCTATGCTTGCATTAAAATAAAACTTGTTTCTTCTAGGTGCCTGTGCATTGTTGTAAGTGTAAGAAAAAAAACTGCCAGGAATTGCTTCGGAATATACATTGATTAAAATACCCGGGTTAACAATAGCCTGCTTACTAAAACTGTCTGTTACATTGCTTGCATTTAAATAACTGATAGATAGCGGTGCAAGGGTAAATTCATTCCTTATATTTTTCTTCCAGGTAAAATCGTATTGCAGGCGAAACAAATTTTTGGTGTAAAACAATTGCTTTCGGTACAACTCGTACCCAAGCAATAAATTGGTGTTGGGCGGATAAAAATTATTTTCTTTTATTCTCAAAAAAGGCACAGCATACCTCGGAAACCTGATGCTGGCTTCGCCACCAATACGGTAACTGTTGTTATTACGCAGGGAATCAGTAATAGCGATTTCAAAACCAGCATAAGCTTTTATGGTAAGCAGCTCTGCTCCCTTGAAAAGATTCCTGTTTTTCCAGCTGGCACTTATCTGTGCCCCTACTGAATTATTTTCTTTTGTAAAGGCATCCACTTCACCCTGGAAAGATTTTCTTTTAGCCGAAGTAAGATAATAGTACACGTTCAGCCGGTGTACATCTCCGGAATCCTTAACAGCTTCAAAACGGTTTTTCACAAACTTAAAAGTACCCAGACTTATTAACCGGTTCAATGTGGTGTTCTGCGAAAGGCTGCTGTATAAACTGCCAG
>Ga0105044_10015526_pt1 | contig 10288 bp, 8 predicted proteins | sample MAT01_FD_78092 | JGI IMG/M metagenome (GOLD analysis project Ga0105044, IMG submission 78092) | Freshwater microbial communities from Lake Fryxell liftoff mats and glacier meltwater in Antarctica - MAT-01 | ecosystem: Environmental > Aquatic > Freshwater > Ice > Liftoff microbial mat | place...
ACGACCAAATCGAAGCCATGACTATGGGCGACCGAATCGTGGTTTTAAAGGCAGGCATCGTGCAGCAGTTCGATACACCCATGAATCTTTTTCATGAACCTGTCAACAAGTTTGTGGCGGGCTTTATCGGAAGTCCTGCCATGAATTTTTTAGATGGAGAAATCATCCTGGAGGATAAACTGAAATTCAGATCAAAAGACGTAAAGTTTGGGGTGCCTGATGCCCTCGTCGAAAAGCTCAAAGGACATGTGGGCAAAGAAGTAACCTACGGCTTTCGCCCCGAATATATTTACGATAAAAACTACGAAAAAGTCCGTTGGCTGTCAGAAGATGTAGCGGTGATGATTGATAACGTAGAACCTACGGGCAGCGAAACTTTCAATTATTTTCATTTTGTGGGGAATCCTGCCCAAACCTATTGTTTTCGCACTAACTCCGAGCAGGATTACAAAATTGGGGACATAATACGCATCGGCGTCGATATTGAACGACTTCGGTTTTTTGATAAAGAAACCGAAGCCAGAATAGCATAACCTATCACTTCACGGGCAACGGTCGGCCGCTGCAGCCCCGTCGTCATTATTTTAACTACTATGATTCATTACAACAGCGGCACCGGCGCGTTAGAAAATTGGCTGGTGAGCGAAGCATCTTTCGATGTACGCTTTCAAGGAAAGTGCGAAACTATTTTTTGCCAGGGCAATGGCTACATGGGAATCCGTTGTGCCACCGAAGAAACATACATCGGGCAGGTCAGAAATACGTTTGTGGCGGGTACTTTCAATAAATTTGACGAATACGACGTTACCGAACTCCCCAATGCGGCTGACCTAACGGCTTTAGAAATCTCGATAGATGGCGACTTGTTTAGTTTAGAAAAAGGCACTTTCAGCGATTATCACCGCACCCTCAACCTCCAAAATGGCGAGGTAGTCCGTGAATTTACCTGGATGAATAACGCGGGAAAAGCATTTGCCTTTACGTTCAAAAAATTCATTAGTTTTTCTAATCTACACGAAATTTCGTTTTCGCTGAGCATCAAAGCCCTCCACGAGTCCGCTTCGATTTCCATTCAGAGCGGTATCAACGGGCAGTTTTCCAATAGTGGGGCGCAGCATTTCCACGAAGGCGAAAAGCGTATTTACGACAAGAAATACGTACAGATGCTCCAGACCACGACCCAATCGAAGGTTACTTTTATACATAACACCGTTCACGACCTTAAAGTAAACGACGATGCCACACGCATATCGTCGCGGTTTGCCATGGATCGTCGTAAGGTTTTTATGATCTATTCGGCCAAATTGGAAGCCAGCGAAACGGTATATTTAGATAAAACGTCCAATATTTTTACGACCCGCGACCAGGATGTAGCAGGCCAAAGTACCGACAATCTGAAGGCGTTTTCGGTGGAAGCACTCAAGCAATCACACCAAAAAACGTATGACCAACGCTTAGCCGAAAGTGCCGCTGCCTGGGCAAAACGGTGGGAGGTAGTCGATGTTCTGATTGACGCCGAAAGTAGTTTTGATCAGTTGGCCATTCGTTTTGCCCAATACCATTTGCTGGTTATGACCCCCGCCCACGACAATCGCTACGGCATTGGTGCCAAGGGGCTGTCGGGCGAAGGCTACAAAGGCCATTCGTTTTGGGATACCGAGATTTTTATGTTGCCTTTTTTCACCTATAGCCTACCCGAGGTAGCCAAAAGTCTGCTCGAGTATCGCTATAACACACTGGAAGGAGCGCACAAAAAAGCCCTCGAAAATGGCTTCAAAGGTGCCATGTATCCTTGGGAATCAGCCTGGATGGACGACGGCGAAGTAACGCCTATCTGGGGTGCTGCCGACATACTGACGGGTGAGTCGACCAAAATTTGGAGTGGATTTATTGAACAACACATCACATCGGACGTAGCCTTTGCGATTTGGCAATATTATATGGTTACCAACGACGAGGATTTTATGGAACGGGCAGGTTACGAAATGCTGCTTGATACGGGTATTTTTTGGGGTAGCCGCCTGGAGTGGAACGACGAAAAACAGCAATACCACATCAACAACGTAGTAGGACCCGATGAGTACAAAGAACACGTCAATAACGATGCTTTTACCAATTACACGGCGCATTGGTGCATCGAAAATGCCATTGCTTATTACTATAAACTCAAAGAAAACAAGCCCCAAGTTTTTGCACGACTGAACCAAAAACTTCATTTGGACAGCGAAATAAAGGAATTGGAGGGTAAAATCACGCAAGTATATTTACCACAGTCACGCCCCGACTTGGTGATTCCGCAAGATGACACCTATTTATTGAAACAAACGATTGATCTGTCAAACTATAAAAACCAAGAACACGTAGGGTCTATTTTCCTGGATTATAGCCTCAGCCAGGTCAATCAGCTCCAAGTATCAAAACAGGCTTCGATTGTGATGCTAATGTATTTGTTGGAACATAAATTCAGTAAAGACGTGAAAGTGGCAAACTACCACTATTACGAAGCGAAAACCTTGCACGATTCTTCATTGAGTTTGTCTACCCATGCCATTTTAGCCTCCGACATTGACGATACCGATTTATCGTACGCGCTCTTTAGCAAAGCCGCCGAGATCGATTTAACCCAAAACATGAAATCATCCGACCACGGTATTCACTCTGCCGCTTTGGGTGGGGTTTGGCAAACGGTGGTTTTTGGTTTTGGTGGTGTGCGAATGGTTGGGGGGCAACTGCGGGTCAATCCGAAACTACCCAAAACCTATAAAAAACTACAATTTAACATACACTGGCACGGCAATCGGCTACGGTTTACGATTACACCCCAAAAACTCAGCGTTCAAAATTTAAATCAGTTGTCGACAGTCTCTTTAGAGATTTTTGACCACAGCTATTCATTTACCGATGCGTTGGAAGTAGATTTTGAGTTCTAACAACGCCATGCATGGCGTTAATGCGGCCAAATTAGGCTCCCGGATGATACGACCTTACAGCCTCTTCCGGTACAGTGGCCTGGTCTAAGGTCATGAGTTGATTTTTGTTGGCTTGTGGTCAGGTGTGGCACAATGGGTTGCAGCACCACGGATAGTGGGCATCACGGCGACGCGGGTGGGGATAGTGGTGGCTCTGGCTGTTCGGGTTCGGGGTGTAGTGGCTGCGGAGGTGGTGGCGATTGAGTGTTTCGCACCGTCAGCCGTTTACCAAAACACTACGGCGAGGCCAACTGCATCAGTATGCCACATACGTAGCCCATGTACGTACCCACGGCGTAACCCATAATGGCCATCAGCACACCCACCGGGGCTAGTGCCGGGTGAAAAGCGGCTGCTACAATGGGTGCTGAGGCCGGGCCGCCAATGCAGGCCTGACTTCCCACCGCGAGGAAGAAATAGGGGGCTCGAAACAATCGACATACGCCAATCATAATCAGGACGTGAAACGCCATCCAGATCAGCCCTACCAGAATCAGACCCGGCTGTTCGGCAATGGCCAGCACATCAGCTTTAAGGCCAATAGTGGCGATCATCACGTACAGGAAGATCGTTGCGATTTTGGATGCCCCGGCTCCTTCGAGCTGACGGGCGCGGGTAAACGATAACCCGATACCGATAGCCGTGGCAGTACCTATAATCCAGAAAAAGGGCGCGTTCAGGCTGAATTGCTTTAGAGCGGGATAGTTTGCGTCGATGTAGGGGGCAATCCAGTCGCCAAGGGCGTGGGCAATGGCGGTGGCTCCGAAGCCGAGAGCCAGAATGGTGATGAAATCCGTAACCGTTGGGATGCGCCGGATTGCTTCGGCCTGTTCGGTCACTCGTTTCTTTACGGCCTCAACAGCCGATGCATCGGCCCGGAACCAGCGGTCGATGGTTTGGGATCGACCCGCACCGTAGATCAATATCGCCAGCCAGATGTTGGCTACGAAAATATCGACCGTGACAAAAGCCGAAAACAGTTTGTCGCTGGGTTGAAATACTTCTTTGAGAGCCGTTTGGTTGGCTCCACCGCCAATCCAGGTTCCGGCCATAGTGGCCATACCCCGCCAAACAGCATCGGGACCCTGCCCACCTACCAGTTCCGGTGCTATATGGGCCAGCAACCAAACGGCTAGCGGGCCACCCAGCATAATACTCACCGCCGAAGCCGCAAACAGCAACACCGAGGCCTTACCTAACCGCCGAAACGCCCCAAAATCGACGCTGAGCGTAAACAGCACCAAACTAGTCGGCAGCAGATACCGCGATACCACCGGGTACAAACCGGTGTTGGCCCCGTCGACTAAGCCGCTGGTATTGAGCAGGGAGGGCAAAAAATAACACAGGAGTGTGGCGGGTACGTAGTGATAAAACCGTTGCCAGAAGGGGCGGGGGCTGTCGGAGGTCTGGAACACGAAAGCCAGAATGGCTAACAAAATGCCGAGAACGACGGCGTCGTTGGTAATCATGCAGGATAGGTTTGTGCAAAAAACAAAACTGCACATTCCAACCATTGGGAGCAAATTGGAGATGCGCTTTACCGGGTACTTCGCTCAAGACCGGGACACCAATTCAGGCCGCAAATGGTTTCTGATACTCCTCGTGGGCATAAAGTGTGTACATAACATAGGGGGAATCGGATAAAAATAGCAGTTTGTTTGCTGTATATTTGGGACTGGTCTTCGGGATAGCCTTCGTCGCTGGACCGCAAATGGGTTTTACCTTTGAAAAAACGTACCCTTTCACTCCTGTTTCTGGCTTCGCTGGCTGGTCTTCTCACCGGCTCTTATGTGCTTGCTCAGCCTTTCGGCGGGCAGCGGGTGTTCCCGTTTCTGGGTTTGCCCACTCATGCACGGGTGGCCGCACTCGGCGGGCAAGTGGCTTCGGCTACTCGACCCGACGGGGTGTATTTTCAGAACAACCCGGCCCTAGCCGATTCGCTACCCGACAATCAATTGTCCCTCAGTTTTATGCCGTATCTGGCGGCTGCCAAATATTACACGATTCAATATGGGTTACCGATCAAAAGCCGAAACCCCGACCATAAAGCGGTGTGGGCAGCGGGCTTGCAATACCTGAGTTATGGACAGTTCGACCTCACCGACCCGCAGGGAAACTCGCTCGGAACATTTACAGCCAACGACTACGCTCTCAGCCTGACTCACGCCCGTACCGAAGGCAATTTCTCAATCGGCGCGACGGTAAAAGCCGTGGGCTCATCCATCGAAACCTATTCCGCGTTTGGCCTGATGGCCGATTTGGGGGGCGTCTGGCGGCATCCGAAACGCGAGCTAAGTGTGGGGTTGGTTGCCAAAAATGCGGGTGTTTTACTCCGTAATTTCGGCCCTTCGCGCGATGCCGAATTGCCCTTCGACCTTCAGGCTGGGGTTACGTTTAAGCCTCGCCACGCCCCTGTGCGTTTAACACTGACCGGCTACCAGCTTCACCGCTTCGATATTGTGTACAACGACCCGGCGCTCAACCTTACCTACGACCTCAATGGTAATCCTATTCCCCGGCAGGTGAGCATCGCCAACCGATTGGCCCACCACCTGATTGTAGGAGCCGAGTTGTTGTTTAGCCGCAACGTGAACCTGATGGTGGCCTATAATCACCGCCAACGGCAGGAAGGCCGCCTTTTGAATGGAGCCGGTTTGGCCGGTTTGTCTTTTGGTGCTTCGGTGCAGGCAAAGGCGTTCCAGCTCACCTACGCGCACTTTGTGTATGCGCCTACAGCAGGGGGGAGTAGTCAGTTATCGGTGCGAATCGATATGAGCCGGTTATAAAACTTCACCCTTTATTGGCACAATTTCACCGCTATTGTGTTTCTTTGATCAAAAGCCACATCAAGGCTCCATTAACGAATGACCCCAGTTCTCAAAGACCTTACACCCCGGCAGATTGTTGCTGAGTTAGATCAATACATTATCGGGCAGCACGATGCCAAACGTAACGTAGCTATTGCCCTGCGTAACCGCTGGCGCCGGATGAATGCCCCTGAGGATATGCAGCGGGAGATCACCCCGAATAATATCCTGATGATTGGCGCTACAGGCGTCGGTAAAACCGAAATCGCCCGGCGGTTAGCCAAACTCGCCGACGCCCCTTTTACTAAAGTCGAAGCGTCTAAATTTACCGAAGTAGGTTATGTTGGTCGCGATGTCGAGAGCATGGTGCGTGACCTGGTAGAGCAGTCGGTAAACATGGTGAAAGCCGCCAAAAAAGAGGCTGTGAAGGTTCGTGCCCAACAAATTGTGGACGACCTGATCCTGGATATTCTGATTCCATCGGTACGCTCGACCAGCAACGGCAAACAACTTGGTTTTGGTGATGCTAATGCTGACAACGGCGAAGGTATCCGCGATTCCGACGCCGAACTAAACGAGCGCACCCGCGAACGGTTCCGGGTTAAAGTTCAGTCGGGCGAGATGGACAGCCGCCAGATCGACATCGATGTGCATCAGTCACAAATGCCTAATATCGGCGTGATGGGCGGGGCTATCGACGATTTGTCGATGATGAATATTCAGGAAATGATTGGCGGGATGATGCCTAAGCGCGGTAAAAAACGCCGGGTAACCATCGCCGAAGCCAAGAAAATAATGTTTGAAGAGGAAGCTGCCAAACTCATCGACATGGATGAAGTGAAGGAAGAGGCTATTCGGAAAGCGGAGGATACGGGTATCATTTTCATTGACGAGATCGATAAAATTGCCTCCAATCGCTCCGGTGGATCATCGGGCGGGGCCGACGTGAGCCGCGAGGGTGTGCAACGCGACCTGCTCCCGATTGTGGAGGGCAGCGCAGTGAACACCAAATACGGCACCATTCATACCGACCATATTCTGTTTGTAGCAGCCGGGGCTTTCCACGTCTCGAAACCCAGCGATCTCATTCCCGAATTACAAGGCCGTTTCCCGATTCGGGTGGAGTTGCAAAGCCTGTCGGAAGATGACTTCTACCACATCCTGAAAGAACCGAGAAATGCCCTTACCAAGCAATACGTGGCGATGATGGCCGCCGAAGAAGTCAGCCTAACGTTTGATGACGATGCCCTTCGCGAGATGGCCCGCATCGCATTTCTGGTTAATTCGGAAGTCGAAAATATTGGCGCCCGACGGTTACAAACCGTTCTGAGCCACCTGCTCAACGACTTTATGTTCGACATTCCCGACGTGATCGGTGCCAATTCGCAGGTAGTTGTTACGAAGGAATTAGTAAATGAGAAACTGGATAGTCTGGTGCAGAACCGTGATTTGAGCCAGTTTATTCTATAATAATCGCCAGGTTTCTCACTCCCCGATCAATATCCGCCCCTTTGGTCTCGGGTAAATCGAACCGGTTGAAGGGGTGCAATTCAATCACAAACGTCAGGTCGATCTCGTCGTCGACGGGCGTAAAGAGTTTATAACCGATTACGCGCACGGGCATTAGTCCGTGCTTTTTTTTGTAAGCTATGATCCACTGCCCCAGCGTAGTTTCGACCTGTTCGGCTGGTATGCCTTCGGCTGGCACAAAGCGGACATAGGCGTGGTTGCGGTCAACAATTGTTTGTTCCTCTGGGCCGAAATGCCCCTCGCAGCTGGAGAATGTTCGGACTAAACCCGTCGTGTTGAGGGCTTCGACAAGGGGAAGAATGTTGGATTCGATGGGGGATAAAGTCACGGCAAGCCTAAGTGAAGCTTTATCGCTTTATCTAAAGCGTTTATCAACGAAGCTGATAACTGACCGTATAATTTCACTAAGCGGCTTTTGTCGAGAGTTCGAATTTGATCGGCTTTAGCTTTTGAATCTTTAGGCAAACCGGCCGTCCCCATTGGCAAAAACACCTCGAAAGAGAAAACCCGTGTTGCGTTGGAGGTTATAGGAACAACTGTTACAACACTGTTGTTTTGATTATTACTGTCGTTGGAAACAATAACAACCGGCCTTGTTTTCTGAATTTCACTTCCAACAGTTGGGTCTAAATTGGCGAGCCAAATCTCTCCGCGCTTAATATTCATTGTCCCAGCCTTCCAAGTCGACGTAGTTAAAATCCGCCATTACCGATTCATTTTCAAGGGATGCTGCTCTGTATTCGTCGGCTAATTTTTCCTCGCCTTCTATTTTTTTCAGACGCATCTGCAATGATTCCAGTACAAATCCCTCTTCGTCGGTTGTTTGGCGAGCTAAAGAAGCTGCTATATCATCGGGCAAGTGTACTTCGAGCGTTTTCATGACAAACAGTGATTGGTGCAAATATACAAAATGGCTGCTGAATCGGGGAAACAGGAACTGCTCTGTCGCGTCACAGTCCTATCGCTTCCATTTCCAGCTCAACGCCACTACGGCTACTACCGCAAACAGCCCCGACGCGGCAAAAGCGGCCTGAGTGCCGCCAGCCATGTGGTTGTAGAGCCAGCCTGATACAACGGCACCGAGACCAATGCCCGCTTCGAGCGCGATATACATGGTGGCCATGGCCCGACCCCGCGTATGTTCGTCGCTGAGGTCGGCCGTCCAGGCTTGTACGGTGGGGGAGTTCATGCCCCAGGCCAGCCCGAAGGTTATGCAACCTGCCCAAAACCACAGAAAGGCATTTGGTCCTGATTCGCCCGCCATTACCAGCAAGCTCATCCCGATTACCAATATTACGGAAGACACCCAGAGTACGGGCACCCGCCCGTAACGGTCTGAGGTTCGGGAAAAGAACACGCGCACGGCCAGCGAGGCTACCGTATAGACCGTGAAAAACAATCCCTTGTTGGTAATTCCTAATTTAACACTGAGTGCCGGAATTACCGTCAGAACCGCCCCCGACGAGAATGAGAGTAATAACAGAATCCAGAAAGGCCAGCGGGCGTTGCGGTCGAAAAGCTCGTCGGTTTTGAGCTTCAGCAGGCCGAACCGAAAGGGTTCCCGTTCGCTGAGCGTTTCGGGCATTCGAAGCAGAATCAGGATGGAAAGCAATGCGAATACCGAAGAGGTATAAAACATTGCGTTGAGCGAAAACGAATCGGCCAGCCCACTCCCGATAGCCGGCCCGAGCGACATTCCGGTGGCGGTAAACAACCCCAACGCACCCATTGCCTCGCCCCGCCGGTCGGCCGGAACCACGTCGGCGACGTAGGCGGCTGTGGCTGTCGGTTTGGTACCCGTTGAAAAGCCATGAATGAGCCGGAGCAGCAAAAAGCCCCAAACCGAAAGCGCGATAGGATACATAAATCCGCACACAAAACACACCACCGACCCAAAGGCCATCACCGGCACCCGCCCGATGCGGTCGGTGAGTTTGCCGCTGAACGGGCGCGACAGGCCCGCCGTGAGAGTGAAGAGAGCGATGATCAACCCGACGTATTCGCGACCGCCCATGCCTTCAAGGTACGCAGGCAGTTCGGGAATCATCATTGAGAAACTAGCGCAGAACAGAAAGTTACTCGAACACAGTAACCAGAAAGGAAGCGTATAAAGCGAGGGGCGGGATTGGGTAGCCGTAAGCATTCATCGTTGTGTTGTACCTGTCACGAAGATACGACGCACGAAAGATTTTGGCCTAATTAAGTGGTAATCAACTGGCTATAGCGATACAAAAAGTTGTTATCGTTCAATTACTTTCCCGATAACAAACCGGTTTGCAACATAGGCAGGTCGGGCGTGTGACCCGTGTTGCTAATTCGTATTTTCTCAATTTCACGGATCACATCAATGATGCCTTTGAGTGGAATCTTGACCCAGGCCGGTCGATAACTGATTTCATAACCCAGTTCGTAAACAGCCTTTTCGAGCAAATAAACCAGTAGCAGAAAGTTGATTTCGTTGTTGTCTTTGAATAAGGGATGCGGACTGCCAAACTCGTTCAGGTAGGCATCCAGATAGGTGTCGCGAATCAGGTAAAACCAGCGGTCCGAAACCCGTTGCAAGTGATCAGGGTCAATGCCCTCCGTTTCAGTCGCATTAAACAACTTGGCCGAAACGGCATAATGATACGACCGGATCATACCGGCCACGTCTTTCAGCGGTGAGTGCTTGATTTTGCGATCGGCGATGGTACTTTCGGGCTCACCTTCGAAGTCGATAATCACGAAATCTTTATCGGTAGCCAGCACCTGACCCAGGTGGTAATCGCCGTGAATCCTGATGCGCAGCGAGTGAATCGGTCGAGTGCGGAACTCCTCCACAAACGTGTCGATCATCTCTTTGGCCTCCATAAATACCCACGCCAGCCGTTGCGCCTGCGGATCGAGTTTGGTGTAGTTGTCCACCAACAGCGCATAGCGACGATCCAGTAAATCGGCAAAACGGCGGATCAGAAACGCCCGATAGTCGTCGGTGAACGGCTC
>Ga0105044_10015527_pt1 | contig 10288 bp, 8 predicted proteins | sample MAT01_FD_78092 | JGI IMG/M metagenome (GOLD analysis project Ga0105044, IMG submission 78092) | Freshwater microbial communities from Lake Fryxell liftoff mats and glacier meltwater in Antarctica - MAT-01 | ecosystem: Environmental > Aquatic > Freshwater > Ice > Liftoff microbial mat | place...
ACTCAGGCGGAATGAAGCGCCTGGACCCGCTTCAGCGCCGGGTGCGCTGGCTTCCAGGATCAGCTCGCCGCCGTGCTCGCGCACGATGGAGCGGGAAACCGACAGGCCCAGGCCCGTGCCGAAGCCCGCGTCCTTGGTGGTGAAAAAAGGCTCGAAGAGGCGTTCGCGGACGTCGTGCGGCACACCGGGGCCGGTGTCGGCCACACGCAGCCACACCCGCGGCTCGCGCGAGCCGGGGCCGGGCCGCTGGGCCTCGACACCCGTGGTCAATGACAGCACCCGCATGCCGCTGGTGCTGTCCATGGCCTGCTGCGCGTTGACCATCAGGTTGAGCACCACCTGGCCCAGCTGGTCGGCGTCGGCCTGCACCTCGGGCATGCCTTCGGCCAGCGCCAGTTCAGCCTGCACGCCGTGGCTGCGCAACGTGTAGCCCAGCATGTCGGCTGCCGCGCGCACGATGTCGTTCAGCCGCACCGGGCTGCGCGAAGGTGGCTTCTGGCGCGCCATGTTCAGGAAAGTGCGCACGATGCGGCCGCAGCGTTCGGCCGCCTCGCGGATGCGGCGCGCGTCGTCCTCCAGACCGCTGCCTTCGGACTTTTCTTCCAGCAGGCTGGCGCGTCCCATCACGATGGCCAGCGGGTTGTTGAGTTCGTGTGCCACCCCGGCCAGCAGCGTGCCCATGGCGCTGAGCTTTTCGCTCTGGCGCAGGGCGTCACGCTGGCGGTCGATCTGCGATGCGGCCTCGCGCTGCGCCGACAGGTCGGTGATGAAGGCGGTGTCGAAGGGCTCGCCGTCGATCTGCACGCGGAAGGTCATCAGCTGCATCGGAAACTCGCGCCCGCTGGCGTGATGGCCCTGTGTGGTGCCGCCGCTGTTGACCACACGGCGCGGCTCGTCGTGCTTGGACGGCGGCAGGATGACCTCGTCCATCTGGCGGCCCAGAGCCTGGGTCTGCGGCATGCCGAACATGCCCTCGGCCGCCGGGTTGAAGTCGACGATGCGGCCGTCACCGTCGATGGTGATGATGGCAATCGGCGCGTGGTCCGCCATTGCCGACTTGAAGATGTCGTGCGCCCTTTCGCGGCGCTGCAGCGTGCGCTGCACCTGGAAGGTCTCGGTCACGGCATCGACCCAGCCCTGCCAGCGTTCACCCAGTTGGGGCACAGGGGCTGCCGGGTCGGTGGACAGCGCCCGCAGGTAACCCAGCACGGCCATCGAAGGCGCGACGAACCAGCGCGCAAAGAGCCACTGCCCGGCCACAAAGACGGCCAGCAGCGCCAGCCCCAGCACGGCGTTGGGCACCAGCGTGGGCAGCACCTGCGCGCGCAAATCCGACAGCGGCACCGCGTGCACGTACAGCCAGGGTGAGCCCTCGCGGCCGGCAGCGGCCAGCACCCAACCGTCGCCGTGGTGCAGCAGGTTGCGCGCGGCGGGCAGCGCGCCGCGCTGCTCGGGCGGCAGCTGCAGCGGCAGGCGATCCAGCAAGGGCTGCTGCACCCGGGTGTCGGCCAGGCCCTTGCCCTGCGGCACCTGCAGCGGCTGCGTGCCGTCGGCCAGCACGTTGAGTGCACGGTCGGCCACCCAGACACGGGCCGGCGCGACTTGCCAGCCACTGGCGATGCGCTGCAGCGCATCCAGGCGGAAGTCCAGGCTCACCTCGCCTTTGTAGCGGCCGTCCACCAGCACCATGGCGCCATGCGATTGCACCAGTTCGCCGTTGAGCTGGCTCACATAAGGCGGGCCCCAGAAGGTGGTGTCCTGGGGGTCGCGCGCCAGGTCACTTTCGGCGCGTGTCACCCCTTCCTGGCGGCGCGGTTCCAGCGCCTGCAGGCTGGGCACGCCCATGGACAACAACATGCGGGGCGTGTCCACCCACGGGTAGCCGAAGCTGCTGTTGACTTCGCCGGCGGCAAACCAGGTGGCCTCGAAGCCTGGTGCGCGCTGGTGCACCACACGAGCCGCTTCGACAAACAACTGGGCGCGGCGCAGCCACAGGCTGTCGGGGCCGCTGCCGTCGCTGGCGGCCCACCAGAACTGGCCGAAGCGCTGGCGCTGCGCCAGCGGCGCGTCGTCCAGCGACCAGCCGTCTCGCACACCCCCCACCGAACCGTCCAGGGTGCGCACACCCAGGGCCGCCATGAGATCCGGGCCACCGTCGGGCGGGTCGCTCCAGCGCGATTCCAGCGTGCGGCGCAGGTCGTGCACATGCGCCATGGCCGGACTGGCGATGGCGGCCAGTTCCTGTGCACGTTCATTGGCCTGGCGCAGCAGGTCGCGTTCAGCGTCTTCGATGCGCTGCGCATACTGCAGCAGCGACAGCACCGCCAGCAGCGCCATCACCGGCACCACCAGCCACCAGACAAAGCGCCGCGCCGCGCGCAGCGTGCCGGCGCTGGCGCCGCCCTCAGCTTGTGCGTTCATCCCGTGTGCAGGCCGGGTGTCGTGCGGCCGTCATGCACCCGTCATGCACCCGTCATGCACCCGTCAAGCATCCGTCAGGCGCCCGTCACGCACACGTCAAGCGCCCGGCGGCACATACACATAGCCCACGTTGCGCACGGTCTTCAGCACCTCGGGCTTGTCGGGGTTGCGCTCGATCTTGCGGCGCAGGCGCATCACCCGCAGGTCGATGCTGCGATCAAAAACGTCCCAGCCGCGGTTGTGCGCCTGTTCCATGATCTGGTCGCGGTTGAGTGGCCGGTTGGGGTGGCGCGCAAACAGTGCCAGCAGGTCGAATTCAGCGGCGGTGATCTCGATTTCGCTGCCGTCAACGGCCAGCAGGCGGCGCTGGTCCAGATCGAGCACGCGGTCACCAAAGAACACGCGGCGTCCTGCGTCTGCTGGCACTGCAGCACCCGGTTTCTGAGCCGCTTGGGGTGCCGAATCGGCCGGCGCCCGCAAGCGGCGCAGCACGGCGCGCACACGGGCCAGCAGTTCACGCAGTTCATAGGGTTTGCTGACGTAGTCGTCGGCGCCCAATTCCAGCCCCACGATGCGGTCCACCGCTTCGCTGGCGGTGGTGAGCATGACGATGGCCACCTGCGGGTGTGCCTCGCGCAACCAGCGCGCCAGCGACAGGCCGTTTTCGCCCGGCATGTTGATGTCCAGCACCGCCAGGTCGGGCCGGGCGCCTGCGATCTGCTCACGCGCCTGCGCCGCATCGGGCGCCACGCTCACGGCAAAACCGTGGCGGCCGAAGTACTCGGCCAGCAGGCCACGCAGTTCGGGCTCGTCGTCGACCACCAGCAAGGTGGGCGCAGAAGCAGTCAAGGCCATGGGTAGGTGGGATGTTGCACGGTCTTGCGGATCATATCGACCGGCCATTGGCCAGGGCATGGCAGAAAGGAGAACGGTGTCCATCCCCCCATGGTGGGAAGCCACGGTATCGGCCGTGCATCAATGTGCGCGCCGCTGGGTTGCAAATGTTGCTGCGGCAACCAGGCTGGCTGAACAAACCAAACACAGCCGTCGCGCCGCCGAAACCAGGGCGATACCTCGGCTGCGCACAGTTGAGCCTTGCCGCATCCCAGCGGCCCAGCACGACAAGGCCGAAGCCATGAACCGCATTGCACCCCAGGACATCTGGCGCAGCGAAGCCTTCGCTGAAGACCTTTTTGAAGAATCCAGTTTCGCCACCAGCTCCGGCCGAGAGGGCCAGCAGGCGCCCCGGCAGTCGATGCTGAGCAGCACGGTGCTGTGCGCGGTGCCTGCCGTGGTGGCCGTGCTGGGCGGCGTGATGGCATTTTTCAACACCATGGGCTGAAGAGGCTGAATTCCAGGCGCTGACACCAAGGCGTTACAGCCGCTGCCCAGATTCAGAAGTACAGGAGAAGGAGACGCCGTCAAGGCGCGGGCATTTGCTCAGGGAAGTTGTTGGCGCCGCATGGAAACCCGCCCGCTGGGCGGGCCGGCCTGGCCGCAGACAACACCGCTGCGGCGGTCAAAGATCGCGCCTCTTCGACCGCCATCGCGGGCGCCACCGCGGCTCTGCATGCCCCGAGCTTTGCGCACCAAGAAGCCAGGGCCAAGGGCAGCGGACGGCAAGCTAGTAGTTCGTTGCGCCAAACCGATTACATGAAATCGCGCCTTCGTCCGCCATGCGTCGTTGCAAATCCGGGCCATAGCTGCAGCTATGGCGGTGGTTTGCGCCTAGCCTGACGAACGAATGCATCAATTTCATTTGTCATCTCATTGACGGAACGGACTACCAGGGCGCCCAGACCTTCACGTCGGCAAAGCCCATCAAGCGGAAGACGACGTAGTTGACCGCTGCTTCGCCCAGGGTGTCGGCAACGAGCACGATGCGGGCGTAGCGTGGCACACCGGCCTTGGCCAGCACGGCCCAGATGTCCTTGGCCGCCTTGGGCGTGGCGTCGGCGTTGAGCAGTTGCGAGTAGGGCACGTGGATCACCGGCCCCTGCGGCTGGCGGGCTGGCAGCTCTGCGCCGGACGCGACGTAGACGGTTGGGAAAACGCCTTGGGCGCTGGCTGCACCGGACAGCATCAGTTCGGCACGCGGCTGCGCTGCGTAAGGCAAGGACTTGGCCTGTGGCGCGGCGGTCGTTGCCGACGGCCGCGCGACAACTTGGCCCTGGTCCACCCAACGGTCCAGGCTGTCGAGGTGGATCGACACCTTGTGCTGGCCCACACGCTCCAGCATCAGGAAGGCCAACGCGGCACCTTCGTTGAGCCCGCCTTCGGAAAACACCACGGCTTCATGCGTGGGGTCCAGTCCGGCCGCACCCAGCAGGGCCGCCAGCCGGTCGGGGCTTTGTGTCGGGTCCGCCAGATGCTGCAGCGGCACGTTGACCGCCAGCGGCACGTGACCGAGCTTGAAGCTGTCGGCAGGGCGTACGTCCACCGCCGTGACATGGGACATGCCAAACGTCTTCAGCATGGGGCTGGCCCAGGCTTTCAGCCACGCGGTGTCGCGTGTCAGGTGGGGCGCGGCATAGGTCCACATGGGCAAGTCGCGGCCGTCCTGCAGCCAGCCCAGCTGGGATTCCTGAAAGAGTTTCACCTGCGGGTAGTTCAGCAAGAACTTCAGGGCAAAAAACGGTACGGCAGCGGCACCGCCTCCGCCGCAGTAGGTCAGCACCTGCTGTTCGGGTTTGATGCCCAGGTGGTCCAGCATGCGCTGAATCTCTTGCGCTGACTTGAAGGTCTTGTCGGCGTTGTAGAAGTCATCGGCCGGCATCAACGTGGCGTTGGGCACATGGCCGCCACGGCTGAAAAAGGCCGCGCCGCCGTAGAAGTACTCGGGTTCCAGCGCTTCGAGCATGACGTTCTGCCGCGGGTCAACGGTGGCGGCCAGAAACTCCGGCAGCCTGACCCGCACGTCCTGCACCCGCGCGTTGAGCTGCACCGTGCCTGGCTTGCGCGGCGGGGTTGCTTGGCTGGTCACCACGCCGCCAGCGGCCAGCCACTTGGCCATGCCACCGTCCAGGATGAACAAATCGCCGGCCGGCACGCCGGCGTGCAGCATGTCCCAGAACAGCTTGGTGGCCATGTAGGTGCCGCCCGGGTCGACGATGACCACCTGCTGCCCCGGGCTGAGGCCCCAGCCGCGCAAGCGGCTTTCCATCTGCGCGATGGGCACTTCCCGCAGGCCGAAGGTGAGGAGGTCGGCCACTACCGCGCCGGGAATGTGCTGCTTGCGGTGAGCCGGCTCGGGCGAGGCGTCCAGCACCAGCACATCGTCGCGTGACAGGTTCTGCTTGAGCCAATCGACGCTGACCAGGCGGCCCTCGATGCCAGCGCGTGCCTGGGCTGCGGCGGGTGGCACAAAGGCCCCCAGCAGCCAGACTGTCAAGCACAAACTCCCCACCGTTCTTGCGAACACCTTTGTGAATGGCATGCCGAACTCCCCATGCCTGGCTGGCACTGCTGTGTGGAAGGTGACCTTAGCGGGCGATCACTCGACGGGCGCGCGTCCAGCGACAGGCTGCAGATTGGCGGCGCTGAAATGCACCCGGCAACGCGCCGCAGCGCTCGACTGAGCTACGTGCCGGAGCGCAGCGGCGGTGGCTGGCCTTGGGTCGGTCCACACGGCGTTTCATCCGCCAAAGGCAGCTGCACGCTGAAGACCGAACCCGCACCCGGCGCGCTGGCGGCCTGGATCTCGCCGCCCATCAGCTGCACCAGCGCACGGGTCACGGCCAGGCCGATGCCAGCGCCGTCCACCGCGCCGGCGGCCTGCGCGCCACGGTGGAAGGGCTCGAAGATCAGCGGCAGGTCGGCTTCGGAAATGCCCAGGCCGGTGTCGCGTACCGACACCGTGGCACGACCCGGCGCGCCGGATGTGATCTGCACCACCACCTGGCCGCCTGGGCGGTTGTACTTGATGGCATTGCTCAGCAGGTTCAGCAGCACCTGCAGCAGCCGTGTGCGGTCGGCCTGCACGGTGAGCTCAGCGCCGGGCTGCAACAGCAGCTGCACCTGCGCCGGGTCGGCTGTTGCGCGCACCAGTTCGATGGCCCGTTCGACCAGCTCACGCAAGGCCACGGCTTCGCTGTTCAGTGACATGCCGCCGGACTCGATGCGCGTGAGGTCGAGCATGTCGTTGATCATGTGCAGCAGGTGTTCACCGGCTTGACGGATCAGCTTCAGGCGCCGCTGCTGGCCAGGCCGTGGCGGTTCAGCAGCGTCGATCTCCATCAGCTGCGCAAAACCCAGCACCGCGTTCAGCGGCGTGCGAAGTTCATGGCTCATGCGCGCCAGGAACTGCGTCTTGGCCCGGCTGGCGGCTTGCGCCTGTGCAGCTTCTTCGTGTGCCCGTTCCAGCTCGCGGCGCTGCGTGATGTCGGTCTGCGTGCCCACCATGCGCAGCGGCTCGCCGCTGGCACTTCGTTCGACGATGCGGCCGCGCTCTTGCGTCCAGCGCCATTCACCGCTGGCGGCGCGGATGCGGTAAGCGTGTTCGTAGACTGGGGTTTCGCCGCGTTCGTGACGCAGGTAGGCCTCGTGGTTGGTCTCGATGTCCTCAGGGTGGATCAGCCGGTTCCAGTCCTCCTGTGTGTGGCCGACCTCAGCCACCGCGTAGCCCAGCTGCGCCAGGCCTTCGCCGATGTCGCTGAGCCAGTCGTTTTCCAGCGTCCATTCCCAGACGAAGGTGTCGGCGCCGGCCAGTGCGGCGCGGATCAGATCAGCGTGGTCACCGCCGCCGGCTGCTGGGCCCCGCCGTGAACGGTGCAGCAGCTGCTTGAGCACCGGCAACACCGGTTGCAGACGGACTTGCAGGTCTGCCGCTTCGCTGCTGCCCTGCACCAGCAGCACACCCAGCACCGCACCCATCCGATGCAAGGGCACGCTGGTAAACGCAGGCGCGAGCGCCAGTCCTTCACTCCAGGCCACTGTGCCGTCGGCCGACCAGGCCTGCAACTGGCAATCCTGGCCCAGTGCCTGACCGAGCGAAGCCACCAACAGTTGCAGCGCGTGGCGGGTGTCGCCGCGTTCGGTGTGGTCCAGCAGCGCGTCGCGCGCGATGACCAGCAAGGCGTCGTGCAAAGACGCCGCGCCGGCAGCTGCCCCGCCGGACGCAACTGGCGGCGTGCCTTCAGTGGGCAGCGTGCGCCTTCTCGCCGGCCCTCAGCCGGTAGACGGTGCCGCAATACGGGCAGCGGCCTTCGCCCGTGGTGGCCACATCGATGAAGACCTTGGGGTGGTTGCTCCACAGCGCCATCTTCGGGTTGGGGCAGAAGGTGACGCCGGGGCCCACCAGGTCAGCGGCGGACACTTCAACCAGGGACTTGGGTTCGGTGGTCATGGTCTTGCTCAAACCAGCGTCAGCCACTCGGCGTACTTGGGGTTGCGGCCGTTCACGATGTCGAAAAACGCGCTCTGGATCTTTTCGGTAAGGGGCCCGCGTCTTCCTGCAAATTCGCCGCTGCCCAGCTCGATGCGGTCCAGCTCGCGGATGGGTGTCACTTCAGCGGCCGTGCCGGTAAAAAACGCCTCGTCGCAGATGTAGACCTCGTCGCGGGTGATGCGCTTTTCCACGAGCTTGAGGCCCAAGTCCTGGCAGATGTGGAAGATGGTGTCGCGCGTGATGCCGCTGAGCGCGCCAGCACTCAGGTCCGGCGTGTAGACCACACCCTTCTTGATGACGAAAATGTTTTCGCCCGCGCCTTCGCTGACGAAGCCCGATGGGTCCAGCAGCAGCGCCTCGTCGTAGCCCTCGTCCGTGGCTTCCATGTTGGCCAGGATGCTGTTGGTGTAGTTGCTCACCGCCTTGGCCTGCGTCATGCTGATGTTGACGTGATGGCGCGTGTAGCTGCTGATCTTGACGCGGATGCCACGCTTCAGCCCCTCTTCACCCAGGTAAGCACCCCAGGACCAGGCCGCCACCATCAGGTGGATGGTGTTGCCCTTGGGGCTGACGCCCAGCTTCTGGTCGCCGATCCAGGTCAGCGGGCGCAGGTAGCAGCTTTCCAGCTTGTTTTCGCGCACCACCTGGCACTGCGCTTGTGCCACCTGTTCATGGGTGAACGGAATCTTCATGCGCAGGATCTTGGCGCTGTTGAACAGGCGCTCGGTGTGTTCTTGCAGCCGGAAGATGGCCGTGCCCTTGTCGGTCTTGTAGGCCCGCACCCCTTCGAAGGCGCCGCAGCCGTAGTGCAGCGTGTGGCTCAGCACGTGGATCTTGGCGTCGCGCCATTCGACCAGCTGGCCGTCCATCCAGATCTTGCCGTCGCGGTCGGACATCGACATGGGAATTCCTCTTCGGGTGGGAGTGCGTGATCGGCGATTTTAGGCGCCGGCTTGGAAGCCTCGGCACGAAGCTTCAGCGCGTTTCGGCCACATTGACTTCTGGCGCGGCCCGGCGCAACTGCCAGCTCACCAGCTTGCCACCGCGCAGTTCCAGCTGCACCTCGTCGCCGGCATCGTCGCGCCAGGCGTAGGTCTCGGGGTCGGCGCCCTGGTCTTCATGCAAGCGGGTGCCGAAGCTGCCGGTGAGCTTGAGCACCTGCGCCAGCGTCATGCCCTTGTTCAGGCGTGACTGCAACATCACCGCATTGGGCACCTGGCCCACCGGCCGCAGCGCCGCCGCCTTCATCACCCGCAGCGCGCGACTGAACTGAAGCAGCATCCAGAACACCGTCACCGTGATGGCCAGCACCACGCCAGGCCAGCCGTAGCCCACGTAGCCGGCCGCCACGGCAGCCACCGCCAGGGCCCAGCCCAGCAGCGGCGTCAAGCGGGGCTCCGGCCCAGGGCCTTGCCCCAGAATCGCCGCGATGAATGGTGAGCCCGATCGTGAACCGGAACTTGAAGCAGAACGTGAACCAGAACGTGAACCAAAAGGTTTGCAGACATGGGTGATCAACCTCGACCGGGCGCCTGAAAGGCTGGCCCGCATAACAACGCAGATGCAGCGCCTGGGGCTGGACTTCCAGCGCATCGCTGCCGTGGATGCACGGGCCCTGACACCCGCACAACATGCGGCTTTGGATGAAGCCGCCTACCGCAGCAAACACGGCATGACACCGGTGCTGGGCGAGCTGGGATGTTACCTGTCGCACGTCGAAGCCATGCACCGCTTCCTGGCCAGCGACGCCAACTTTGCGCTGGTGCTGGAGGACGACGTGCTGCTGCACGACAGCCTGCCGGGGGTGCTGCGGGGCCTGATGGCACAGCCCACGCGTTGGGACGTGGCCAAGCTGTCGGCCGTGCACTCGGGCACGCCGGTGAGCTATGCCACGGTGTCGCCGGGACACCAGTTGGCGGTGATGCTGAGCCGCTGCACCGGGTCCAGCGCCTACCTGATGAACCGACACGCGGCGCAGGCCTATGCCGACGGCCTGCTGCCGATGAACCTGCCCTACGACCATGTCTTCGACCAGGGCTGGCGTTTCGGCCTGAAGTTCCGCCTGGTCACGCCCACGCCGTGTGGGCACGACGAGACCATCGCCTCGACCATCGTTGCGCCGCCCGGCGTGAGCCGCAAATTCCCCTGGACGCAGCGGCTGCCGACCTACGCCTACCGGCTGCGCAACGAAGCGCGGCGTCTGGCGCACGGACTGGGCCAGATCATGGCCGAGCGCTTGCGCTGACCAGGCGAATCCGTCAACCGACCACGCGCCCTTCGATGTCGGCGCGCAGCGGGGCAGGCAGTCGCTTCAGGATGAAGCGGATCGCCAGCGGCACCATCACGATGTCGTCCATTACACCCAGGAACGGCACAAAGTCGGGGATCAGGTCCACGGGCGACAGCACATAAAGCACCATCAGCGCCACCGCAGGCTTCAACCAGCCGGGGGCCAGCGGATGCTTCAGCGCCAGCCACAGC
>Ga0105044_10015528_pt1 | contig 10288 bp, 7 predicted proteins | sample MAT01_FD_78092 | JGI IMG/M metagenome (GOLD analysis project Ga0105044, IMG submission 78092) | Freshwater microbial communities from Lake Fryxell liftoff mats and glacier meltwater in Antarctica - MAT-01 | ecosystem: Environmental > Aquatic > Freshwater > Ice > Liftoff microbial mat | place...
CGAGTGCGGCGCGTGCGCCGGAGATCTGGTCGGCGTCGTTGTCTTCCCACTCGATGCTGACGGCCCCGTCGTAACCGACGCGGTTGAGTTCGATGAAAATCTCTTCGAGACTATTTGCGTCGCGGTCGGTTCCGGCGGTGACGAACTTCCAGCCGTTGGTCCAGTGGCCCATACTCCGGTGGCCGCCCAAGCGACCGCCGCGGCAATGTTCGCGCTCGACCTGCACGCCCTTCACGTGGGCGCAGTGGATGTAATCCTTGAACTCGCGGATGAACTGAATCACCGAGACGTTCTGCCATTCGAGGTGGCTGCCGTCGAGGTTGAAGCCGACGGTGCCTTCGAAGCCCGCCCGGTTCATGTGGTTGATGTAATCGCTGGCGCTCTCGAGGTCGCCCATCGCGCGTTCGCTCGGGTGACATTCGAGGTCGAACGTGACGCCGTATTGTTTGCACAACGTCCAGATCGGGCCGAAGCGTTCGACGATGAGTTCGAGTGCGACTTCGCGGACGTCGGCGACTGCGTAGCCTTCGATTTCGGACGGCAGCGGCGGGAACAGGAACCAGTGGCTCCAGCAGTTGGCGGGCGAGCCGACGAAGCCGGGGAGCGCGACCTTGCGGCCCTGAATTTTGCTCAGGTGCCCGGCATAGCGAACGCAGGCTTCGAGGTCTTTCTTCGCTTCGGCATGAACGAGCGTCGCAACTTCAGGGGGCACGTAATACGGGTCGGTTCGCGGCGGGTTGTTACCCGCGGCGCGCCACGCCTTGTATGCGGCCTTCGCGGCCCCTTTGCCACTACAGAAATTCAGCGTCTTGGCGCTCGGTTCGTCGCCGAGAATCTGCCCCTGCAGGTGGATCGCCACGGTGAAGATTTCGAGGCCGTGAGATTGTGCGAGTGTCACCCGTTCGCGGGCAAACGCGGCCGCGCCTTCATCGGTATCGCAACGGCGTAAGTCGAGTTCCCACGAGGCTTCTTCCCAGCCATCGAAGCCCGATTCCTTAACGAACTGGATCCACGGCGCTTCGGGCACGTTGCCGAACTGCCCGCGAACGAGGCCGATCTGGTGGAAGCTGCCCTTGCCATTCTTGTGCGTCGGCGTCTGATGGAAACCCATGGGGAGTGGACCTCGAACGAAGGAAGGTAACCGCAACATTTCAACAGAGATTATTTGTATGGGTGCGGAAGCATGGCGAGTAGGCGAGGGGATGTGAGTTGCGCAGCTCGAATTGAAAACGCGACGGGCCTGTCATACCCCGATCAACGTCTCGATCGAATTGGCTACGCAATCCAGTACGAACCCGAGGAATGGCTCGCAGTGGCCTGCGTTCGCTTCTTCGAGGGCGGCCAGGTATTCCGGACGTCGATCGACGGGAATAATCGTGTGTGGGAAACCATTGCGTAGCAAGTAGTAATTCATCATCAGCCTGGCCGTCCGTCCGTTGCAGTCTGCGAACGGATGAACTGCGACCAGGTTGTAGTGCAGTTCCGCCGCTTGCACGACGAAGTGAATTGCAGGCCGATTCGCTCGCTCGACGATTGCCGATAGGAGTTGCGGAAATTTGTGCGGGCCAGGTGGCACGAACCGGGTGCCAGTGATGAGCACGCGATCGACCCGATACCGACCGGCCCCCTGTACGTCGATGTCTTTCATCACCAGAGCGTGGACATCGAGTATGTCCTGCTCGGTCACCGGATGGGACAATGCCCCACGCTCGACGAAGCGCAGTGCGAAGTCGTGATTTCTGGCTTCGTAGATTTCCCGTAGCGATTTACCGGTGTTCGGCTCCCGGCCTTCAATGATGAGCTGCGTATCGCGGAGCGTCAACGTGCTGCCTTCGATGGCATTCGAGTGATACGTCAGTTCGACCCGAATCGCTTCTACCGAATTAGGCAGAATCCGCCCGGCGTCTCGATGTTGACGATATCGATTCACCAATGAGTCCACCCGATTCGCCAACTCGATGGTCGGGCCAGTGGGCAGGTCGAACGCCAGAAGCGGCTCGGGCAGCGGTTCCATGCGATCCCTATTCGGCTCAGCCCTGACCATTTAGCTCGACGATCTTCGGAGTCAATACGGGCGTGCTTCCGTGGATGGCAACGTAAACCTCTTCGCGGTGTACGCTCACATCTTTCGGCGCGACGATGCCGAGGCGAACTTTATCGCCGCGGATTTCCACGACCGTGATAACGATGTCGTTATTGATGATAATCGACTCGTTTTTCTTCCGAGATAGCACGAGCATGATGGACTCTTTCAAAAAGATCTCAGAAACCAGGACCGGTTCCGAAAAATCCTCCGATTATGCGCGACAGTCTCAATCTCCCTACTCCACTGTAAAAGCGACAGAAGCGCAAGGTCAAGTGTCATTCGCTCGGTATTTTGTTTTATTTTCGGAAATTCGTTCAAGAACTGGCGCATGCGGGTTGGTGCGATTGTGCGGCGAAGGTAAAAGAGCCTATTCGTTCGTCTTCAATCGTGCGAAGTCGCGGATGGCGGATTCTTGCTCTTGCGTTTCGATCGAGCCGGGGCGCAGCGAGCGCACTTTCTGGATGGCGGCGTCGGCCGAAACGCCTTTCGCGACAAAATACGCAGCCAGAACCGTGCCGGTTCGCCCTCGCCCGGCGGCACAGTGGACCGCCACTCCGCGACCGTTGGCGCGACCGATCGCCGTAAGAATCGTGCGAAATTGGCTATCGGTTGGCGCATCCATGTCCGAAACCGGCACGTGGAGCAGCATCAAACCGGCTTCGTTCACCCAGCGCCGCGGTACGGCTTCCTCGGTGAGCGAGATCAGTACCTCGATACCCTGTTCGCGTAGCCAGATCAGTTCTTCGACGCCGTGCGGGTACGCCAATGCCGCGATGTGAGGTCGATCGACCCAACTGAAACCGTGCGGGGGCATGAGGCGAACTCGGCGAGATCGGGAGGGACGCAAAAGCACATTCTACGTACGAGACACGTTACTTTAACAGCTTTTGGCCGAAAAGCGTTCGCAGGCGGTTCGCTTCCTGCCACGCGACCGGATCGGCTTGCAACAAGTCGATGAGGTTCGCGGTCGATACGCCGAGTTGTTCGGCCGCGGTACTGACTTGCGCTTCGGTTAATGCGAGCACGTCGAGCGCGACGCCGATGGCGGGCCAGAATCGGGCTTCTTTCGGCGACAGGTGAACGTGGCCATCGGTGCCGCGTGCCGCCGTCCAGTCGTCCATCGGCGGGGGATCGTCGCGCAGATCGCGATACAGCGTGCGCCGCAATCGCTGGAGCGCCTTCGCTTTGTTTTTATGTTGCGACCGGCTTTCTTCGGCGATCACGATCAGCCCCGTGGGCAGGTGCCGCAACCTCACCGCCGACGATGTCTTATTCCGCTTCTGCCCGCCCGGTCCACTGGCGCGATACGTATCGACCGCACATTGCGCCAGCAAAAGCGCATCGGAAAGCGTCGCCCAGGTCGCACGGGGAAGGCGGGGTGTCATTGCCGGAGGCTTCGGATGGCTGGGTTCACGATCTTGTCTGCGGGCCATTCGCCACGCAGGATTGCGATCGCCGATTCGGCTGCGGAACACGCCATGTCGCCGAGCGATTGCACATCGACGCCGGCCGCGTGCGGGGTGAAAATGACGTTGTCGGGAATGAACAGCGATCGGTTCGCTCCTGGCGGCTCTCGTTCGAAAACATCGAGCAATGCCCCGCCGACCTGTCCGCTTTCCAGCGCGTCTACGAGATCGACTTCGCAAACCAGTCCGCCGCGCGAGGTGTTCACCAGCGCCGCACCCCGCTTCATTTTGGCAAAGGTTTCGCGGTTCATCAGGTGTCGCGTTTGCTCAGTGAGCGGCAGGTGCAACGAGAGAAAATCCGATTGAGCAAGCAGTTCGTCGAACGAGAGTAACTTCACATTGTTCGCCTCGCAGAACGCGAGATCCGGGAACGGATCGTAGGCGATTACGCTCATTTTGAAGGCATGGGCGCGAACGACCATCGCCTTGCCGATGCGCCCGAGACCCGCGAGGCCGAGGGTTTTCCCGCGTATCGGCACGCTGCGATTGCGCGGCCATTCCCCAAGCCGAATATCGAACGTGTTGTTCGCGATATGCCGCGTGAACCCGAGAATCATCGCGAAGGTGTGTTCCGCAACCGACTCGTGATTCATACCCGGCGTGATGGTGATGGCGACTCCGCGAGCCGTGGCGGCAGGAATATCCACGGAATCGAAGCCGACACCCACGCGGGCCACGACGCGGAGTTTCGGGAACGCATCGAAGAGATTTGCAGAGTACGTCTCCGACCCCGCAATCACCCCGACGACACCGGCGAGCGCAGCGCGAAGTGCCGACGGCGTCGGCTGGTTCGCCTTCGATGGAGCCGGGTACTTCACATCGTACCCCGCCGCTTCGATTACGGGCCGGTACCGCGCCTCGAGGGACTGCAAATCGCGCGGGGCCACGAGTATTTTTGGGGTCATCGCGAATCCTGAAGTTCTGACTGACGAGCCACCGGGTTCATCCCGCCGTTTTTACGAGCCACCGGGTTCATCCCGGCGGCTCGTAAGTAGATGGCGGCTCGTAGGTGGATTCAAACTATCGTCGGCTTTTCGCGTGGTGGAATGGCAACCAGGCTCCGTTTTGATTGCTGCTGGCGACGCTTTGCGTGATGAACAACATGCCTTCGACGCCATCGTAGACGTTCGGGTACACGGTGTTCACCATCTCGATCACTTCGCCGGCGGCCTTCTTCGCCATCGCGTCGTAGGCGGCACAATAGACGTTCGCGAACGCCTCGAAGAAGCCTTCCGGGTGGCCGCCCGGCAACCGAACACTCGAGGCGTGATGCGCCCCGATGTACGGCCCGCCGTTGCGCGTGTACGTCTTGTGCGGATGGCCGTTCTGGCGGAATGTCAGCGTGTTCGGGTCTTCTTGACGCCACTGGATCGAGCCTTTCGTGCCGTCGATTTCAATCGACACATCGTTCTCGCGGCCGTGGCTGATCTGGCTGGCGGTCACCGTACCGATGGCACCGTTGTCGTAGCGGATGATCGCGGTGCCGTAATCGTCGAGCGCACGGCCTTCGACGAACGCCTTCAGATGTGCGGAGATTTCCTTTGGCAGAAGCCCCGTCATGTACCGGCCGAGGTTGTAGGCGTGCGTGCCGATGTCGCCGAAACAGCCCGCGATCCCGCTCTTGGTCGGGTCGGTTCGCCACGCGGCTTGCTTCTGGTTATCGCCTTCGATGCGAGTCCGGAGCCAGCCCTGGATGTAGTTCGAGCGGATCGCGTTAATCTCGCCGAGTTCGCCGGCGAAGATCATCTCGCGGGCCTGGCGAACGAGCGGGTAACCGGTGTAGTTGTGCGTCACCGCGAACACGACACCCGCTTTTTCGACGACCTTTATCAGCTCTTCGGCTTGTTCCAAATTGAATGTCATCGGCTTGTCGCAGATCACGTGGAACCCGGCTTCGGCGAACGCCTTGGCGACTTCGAAGTGCGTGTGGTTCGGCGTGGCAACGGAGACGAAGTCGATCTTGTCGGCGCGTTTCGACTCGCCAGCAAGCATTTCCGCGTAACTACCATACGCGCGATCTGCAGGAATGTCGTAGTCCGGGGCAGACGCTTTCGCCCGTGCGGCATCGGACGAGAGCGCACCCGCCACGAGTGCAGCCCGGTTATCGAGCACGGCGGCGGTAGCGTGAACGCGACCGATGAAGGCCCCTTGGCCACCACCGACGAGGCCCATACGAAGTTTGCGGTTGAGCGGTGCGTTAGTCGGCATCGGGACGATCTCCGAGAGTGGGGGAAGCGTCCGGGGATTCTACGAACATTCACGCCGTTTGCCGAAGCGCGACGGGCATATCGGGCGAGTTTTCACCTGCGAATCGGACGACCTTCTCCCATGCATCCGACGGGCACGGGTTCGACTCCGCGAGCCGGGCGAGGTCGCGCAATAAATCCGACGTATCGGCATACGGGCGGTCGATTGCGACCACGTCGCCCATCGGCGATTCGGAGCCGATCTCGAGGCGACGTATCACGGCCGTCAGTTCGGCGGGGAATGGCTTCGAGCGTGCGCCTTTGCGCCGCGAACCGAGTTGCGACCAGACGAATGCAACTTGGCCCAAGCCGCGCAAGTCGGCCGACGGCGGCAGATCGGTCGACGATATCGCGTTCGGCGTCAGCCACGACGGCTCGCCGAAACCCTGGATTTTCAGCGTGCCATCGCCGGTGAGCACGAACGATTCGGGAATCAGCCGGCCGTGAATGTGGCCCGCCTTGTGCGCGTGATGCAGCCCCTTCGCGGCTTCGTTTAACAAGCGTAACCAGACGCCCGCCGTGGCGGCGGCGGGTGGCCAATCGGCGGACGACAACCCGGACACCCACTCTTGCAGCGCCGCCGGGCGACGTTGCACGTCGAGCACTTCCATCGTGTTCGCGAGGTTCGGATGGCCCGCGCCGATCATCGCCCCGAATCGCTGGCGGAAGTCGTCGATGTGCCCCGCGTCCGCCATCTCGTTTTCGCTGAGCTGCCGCAATACGTAGACGCCGCGCGTCGGCCCGTTGGCACGACTCGGGTCGAACACGCGGTACACGGTTTCTTTCGCCGTCGTGCGGACGCGATCGACCACGCGGAACCGGCCGAGTATCAGCCCTTCGAGGTTGCCCGCTTCGATCAGCGCGAGTTGGTAAAGTGTCACCGCACCGCTGGCGAGCAACACTTGCCGTAACGAGCGCCGTTGGCGTTGCGCCTCGGATTTCAGTGCGTTCAGCGTCGGCTCGTCTAATAATCCGCGCGAACGCAGCAGTTCGCCGAGTTGTACATCGCCGGGTTCATTCTCGGCGGGGCGTGTCAGTTCGAGCGCTTTCGCGGGTTCAGGATTTCGTGCGGCGGCATTGGCAAACGACTGCGGCGCACTCGGCAGATCGGTTTCGTCGACCGTGCGCCCTGCCGCGAGTTCGCGCAATTTGCGTCGGTACCAGTCGCGCATGTCGCCGAGGTGCCGTTCCATTTCGGAACGCTTCTCGGCGACGAGTTTCCGCTCCTGGCGAAGCTCGGTGGCTTGTCTTGCGATCTCTTCGTTCGCCGTCCGCGTTTGCTCGGCAAGCGCTACCAACTCGGCTTGTTTCTGTTCGACGCGCGACTCCGATTGGCCCATGCCCTGGCGGAGTTCACCGACCTTCGCTTGCCATTCGACGAGCTGCTGGCGGAATCCCGTCACCGCCACGCGCTGTTCCGCACGGGTGCGTTCGAGTTCCTCTTCGCGCAACCGGATCCGCTCGGACTCTTGGCGAAGGTTCCCGCGCGACGCATCGAGTTCTTCGCGGGTTTGTTTCGCGTACACTTGCAATTCCGATAGCTGCCCGCGCAGCACATCGCGCGCTCCGGACAGCTTGTTCAACGCCGTCTGTGCCCGATCGTCGAGGTCCGGTGCCTGCCCGCGCAATTCGGCAAAATGTGCAGCCACCCGCGTACGGAACGCCTCGGTTTGCTCCTGCGAATCGAGGGCGGTTTGCGCGGCCTGCGTGCGTTCGACTTCCCACGCCGCACGCGCCTCGAACACCGCTTTCCGCTCGGCGGCAACGGTCTCGCCGACTTCCTTCAGGCGTGCCACTTGTCGCGATAATGTCGCTTCGCGTTCGCCGAGAACGGCGGCTTGTTTCTGAAGTTCCGCCGTGTGTTCGTCGCGCTCCTGTTGGCTCGTCGTTGCCGTCTGGCCCTGGCGAAGTCGCTCGGCATCCCACTCGCCGCGTTGCCGATCGAGTTCGGCTTGCCGTGCCGCGAATTCTTGCGTGCGCGCATCGACTTGCTTTGCCCGTTTCGAGAGTTCATCCGCACGGCGACTGAGTTGATCCTGGAACGACAATCGCGCCGCATCGGTTTCGTTGAACGCCGCTTCTCGGTCGCGCATCGCCTGGCGGTCCGCTTCCAGACGCGCCTGCAATTCCAGCATTTGTACCGCACGCGATTTCAGAATCGCGGCCTGTTCGGCAAACTCCGCCGAGCGCGTGTCGAGGTCGATTTCCTTCTGATGAATCCGCTCTTCGGACGCACCCAGATCGTCCTTTTGGCGTTGAATATCGTCGAGCGTCGCGGCCAGTAACGAGTTGCGTTCGATCGACACCGTGTGCTGAACCGCGTGGTCGTCGCGGATCGTTCCGAGTTCGGCCCGCACGTGTTCGGCATCGCGCAATCGGGCATCGAGTTCGGCCCGCGAATGCTCCAATCGCACGCGATCCGAAGCAAATGTGGCCGCTTCGTGCCGCATCTCTTCCTGCTGTCGATCGAGCTTCGCTCGCTGTACCGCCAACACCGCTTGTTGCGATTCGAGTTGCTCCGCACGTTCGGCCAACACCGCCGATTCCGTCTCTAAATCCGTCCGCCATTTCTCGAGCCGCACACTCTCCGCTTTCAGTCGGTCTTGCTCGGAATCGGCGAGTTTCACCGTCTCTTCGAGTTCGCCCGAATTGCGGTGCAACAATTGGAAACGTTGGTCGATTTCGGCCGCACGCGCTACGAGCGTCGAGTGGTGCGACTCGAGCGTTCCCTGCCAGCGGTCGATCCGCAGCAGGTCTTCCTTGTGCTTCGCTCGTTCGATTTCGAGCACGTTGCGATCCGCTTGTAACATCGTTTCGCGGCGGAGCAATTCGGCGGTGCGCTCGGCGTTGGCGGCTTCGGTTTCGCTTAAATATTCGTTGTGTTGGGCACGCTCGGAATCGATGCCGTTGCGTTCCAGATGCAGTTCATCGCGAAGTGAAACCGTCGTTTGGCGATGCAATTCGAGATCGTTCTGCGCTGCGATCAGGCGCTCGCGGTGCGCGTGCAACTCGACCAGTCGCGGCTCGTACTCGCTCGCTTCTTTCTCGAATTGCAATCGGCGTTCGGCAATCTGCCGTTCGAGTTCCTGCACCTGCGCATCGAGCAGGTTGTCCGCCTCCAGCCGCTTGGCGGCCAGTTCCTTTTCGAGTGCCGTACGCGCTTCCGCAAGCCGTTGAATCTGTTCCTGTTCGCGTGCCACAATCGCGGCTTCGCGTTCGCGAAAATCATCGACGGGCGGTATCACCGTTCGCGGCTTGTGGAGTTCGGCTTCGATTTCCTGACGGTGCCGATACCAGCGTACGCGATCTTCGTCGAGTTCGGCTCGTTCGCGTGCCAACTCGTCGCGTTGCCGCGCGATCTCGGCGGCCTCTTTCTCGGCCGTCGATTCTTCGAGACGCCGCAACTCGGCCACCACGGCATCGATACGACGTTCGACATTCGGCGCGGTTTTCGCGGGTTCTTCGGCGATTTCGAGTGGCACGAGACGCGGGTACAAGTACGTGCCGTTCGGCATCTGCACGACGATCTCGGCCGGGCCAGCCGAGACGCGGTCGCCATGGCGGACGAACGACGGTGTCGATCCGTTTAGCGGCTTGTCGTTAAGTAATACAGTGGCGTTCGGTGCAAGTTTGCGAACCCGCAGGCCATCGTCGGATTGCGTGAACTGACACACGACGGGCGGTACGTTCGACCCGCTGAGACGCAGATCGCAACCGGCCGCCCCGCCGATCAGAAACTCCTCCGCCGCCATCGGATACGACACGACGCGACCCGACTCAAGACGAATCTCGAGGCGCGTCGCGTCGGCATCGTTTGGCGAAGCTTCGCGGCGCGATATCGGTATAGGGGCGAGCATAATCGAGGTCCGCGATCCCTGCGGGTGGAGGATTGCGGGATTGGAACCCAAACCGCGAACCGCCACAAGCCCAAGTTCTGAAAGTGCCATCTACACCAGTCGAAAACCGCCAGCCGAAATCGGGTATACTGTCAAGGAATCCACCCAAGCCGTCTGGAACGATCTCAACGGTAAGCGCTGGCCCGAGGTCACGATGGAATTTTGTGACTTCGATTTGCGAACGGCGCTGCAAACATTCGGGCTGACCGAACAGCGCGATGTCGATCTTTTCTCGAATGTCGTTCCACTCGAAACGAGCGAGTTTTTGCGAACGTGGCTCGACGAATTTGGCCCCATAGCAGTGGGTGTGAATACCGAAAAAGCGCGCAGTGAATTCATCATCACGCCGATTCTGGGCGAAGCCCGGCGGCGGTCGGCGGGTCCGATGAACGTGCTGAGCGGGGTCGTTCGGCGGCAAGAGGGTATAAGAATGCGGAACGTACTACTGGTAACGGTGTTTGCGGTACTGGCAGTCGTCGCGACTCTATCGCCCGTACGCGGTGCGGGCATCGCGTTCCCCGCCGACGCAAAGGTACGGAACGTCAAATCCGAGTTCGGGGCGAAGGGTGACGGCACCACCGATGACACGGCCGC
>Ga0105044_10015529_pt1 | contig 10288 bp, 8 predicted proteins | sample MAT01_FD_78092 | JGI IMG/M metagenome (GOLD analysis project Ga0105044, IMG submission 78092) | Freshwater microbial communities from Lake Fryxell liftoff mats and glacier meltwater in Antarctica - MAT-01 | ecosystem: Environmental > Aquatic > Freshwater > Ice > Liftoff microbial mat | place...
AGATGGCCAAATCCTGCTCATGGACGAGATTCACACACCCGACAGTTCGCGCTATTTTTATGCGGAGGGTTATGCTGAACGCCAGGCTTCGGGCGAACGGCAGCGCCAACTAAGCAAAGAATTCGTGCGCGAGTGGCTGATTGCCAATGGTTTCCAAGGCAAAGACGGTCAAGAAATGCCTGTCATGCCCGATGTCTTTGTGAAAGAAATTTCGAGCCGTTATATCGAGCTTTTCGAAAGAATGACGGGGCGGGCGTTTGTGAAAGACGACTCCAAAAATATAGCTTCCAGGATTGAGGAGAACGTGTTGGCTGCGTTGGCACTTATGTGAATTTTACGCTCCTGTTAAACCTCCCCCCGCTCCGCCAGTCTTATCTCCAAACTCGCACGAATTGCAATTGACCGCAACGAAAAAGCCCGCGACGGACGAACAAATCATGGATCTATTGCGCTCCGAGCAGACCTTCGAGCGTGGGTTCAGATTGCTGATGTCGCAATACCGCGAGCGGCTCTACTGGCACGTTCGTCGGATGGTGCAGATTCATGACGATGCCGATGATGTGCTGCAAAACACGTTCATTAAGGTTTATCGGGGGATTTCGCAGTTTGAGGGGAAGTCTAAACTATACACTTGGCTTTATCGGATTGCCACCAATGAAGCGCTTACCCACCTTCAAAGCCAAGCGAGGCACGCTTCGTCATCACTGGATGATACTGCCAACTTGCTTTCCAACCGGTTGAAGGCGGATGAGTGGTTTGACGGAGATGCCGTGCAGGCAAAACTAATATTGGCGATCGCCGAATTGCCCGACAAGCAAAAACAAGTGTTCAACCTGCGCTATTACGATGAAATGCCCTACGAGGAGATGTCGCAATTGCTCACTACCTCCGTAGGCGCGCTCAAAGCCTCGTTTCACCATGCCACCAAGAAGATCGAAGCGGCGTTTTTGAACTACGAAGGATGAATCCAAAAGCACCCATTGACCAACAAACGATGCAGACTATGAAGCAGGAAAAATTGAATGACGAAATCGCTCCTTTCCTCCAAGACTTGAAGGGGAAAAGTGATGGTTTTAAAGTCCCAGAAGGATACTTAGAAGATATGGAGGAGGCTGTATTCGCACGCCTCAAATCCTCGGGAGATTTGGGTCGCCCGACCATGAATTTGGTGAAGCGCCCCAGGTTGTTCCCCTGGACCGTAAGACCTCGTACGGCCATGGCCTTGGCTGCTGCGTTGGCACTGATATTGACTGCTGTTTGGTTTATTCGCCAGCCTCAAGCAGTTCAGCCTGCGCAGTTTGTTTCAACAGAATTGACCGAAGATGACTTGGAATCCTATGTATTGGAAAATGTGCAGGAGTTTGAGCTTGAGCAACTTGCCGCATTGACCGCAGAAAAAACATCGGAACCAATTGAGAAAGTCGCTCCGGGCACACCAAAGAAAAACCGTTCCACTTCTGATGAAATCCATCCGGACGATTTGGACAAAATCCTCGATGAGATGACCGACGAAGAACTTGAACAAATACTGTAAAAAAATAATCAAGAACATTTTGCTATGAACATCACCATGAGACATTTACTAGTCACCGTCCTGATTGTCAGTGCTTTTGGCACCTTGACACAGGCACAGGTGGACCCCGAAAAGCGCGAAGCCCGCTTAGCTGCCTTCCGCGCCGAAGTATTTACCCGAGTGCTCAATCTAACCCCGGAAGAAGCGCAAGGCTTTTGGCCCGTGTACAACGAATTCACCGATAAACGAGAGCAGGCACAGCAAGAATTGCGCCCTTCAAAGCAACTCGACCAAATGAGCGATGCCGAAGTGGAGGATCAAATCAAGCGGCACTTTGAGATGAAACAGCGGGAAGTTGAGTTGGAGCGCGAATCTTATCAAAAACTTCGCAAGGTGCTCCCACTTCGGAAAATTGCCAAACTCCCAATGGCCGAACGCGAATTCCGAGAATCCCTGATAAAAAAGCTTCAAGAGGTTCGCGAGCGCAAACAGGAACGCCAACAAAACAGGCTTCCAGGCAGCAGAGACCGCCGATGAGTGCGGTTGAATTTTCCTGTTTAAGGAACGGGTGAATAATAACTTGTTACTTTCATCTGCTTCCTAAGTTTGTGTCAAGGCTAGATCCGTGGTGAACTTGGTTCGCGCTATCTTCGCGCACTTATGAAGTTCCCTTTCTTTTTATTCCTTCTCTCCCTTCTTTTTTCGGCTTGTTCCAACGCGCCTTTACCCGCGGTAGCCTCCCTGTCTGCCGAGTCTTGGCAGCCGTGGGCGAATGCGGGCGCAGCTCCTCCTTCCCTGACCAAAACGGCCATAAAACTCCCGTCCCATCTGGAGGCATTTATAGCTGAATACGTCCGGTATTTCGAAGATTCCATGCGGCTGACCAACACCCCAGGCGCAGCAATGGTGATCGTAAAAGACAGCCAAATCGTTTTTATACATGGCTACGGCCCAAGAATTGTAGGCAGGCAGGATTCCATTGACGAACATACCGTGTTCCGAATCGGCTCATTGTCAAAAGGTTTTGCAGGTGTTTTAACAGGTATTTTGGTGCAGGACAGCCTGATGCGCTGGGACGATCCTGTTCAAAAATATTACCCGGCTTTTTCACTTAAAGACCGTAAGCAAGCGGCCCGTATTCAGCTCTGGCATATACTCTCCCACACGACTGGGTTGCCATATCATGCCTTCACCAATTTGATTGAAAAGGATTTCAGTATCCCGCGCATTGTAACCGATTATTTCCCTCAAGCACCCATCAGCGGTAAGGAAGGAGCGTTTTATGCCTACCAAAATGCAGCACTTTGTGTCATTGAAGAAGTGATGCTGCGCCAAACAGGCAAGACATACCCTCAGGTTTTGGCTGAAAAAATCTTTGCTCCTGCCGGTATGCAATGCGCCTCCTGTGATTTTGAGAGCATTTTCAGAGAACAAAACAAAACCTTGCCTCATTTCGCAACTGGTTTGGGCACTTGGCGTGCAGATTCCATTTCGCCGCTCTATTACAATGCCGCGGCGGCGGGGGGCGTCAACGCAAGCATTTCTGACATGGGGGAATGGCTAAAATTGCTCCTGGGGCACCGTCCTGACATAGTGGCGGACTCCACACTCGACCGCGTATTTCACCCTGTGGTGAAAACCGACAAGGAGCGGCGCATTTTCCCGCACTGGCTTTCCCGTGATGCAGCTTCTTATGCGCTCGGGTGGCGGGTGCTTGATAATAATGGGGAAACGATTATTTATCACGGAGGCTATGTCAATGGCTACAAGAGTGAAATCGCCTTCGACCGTCGAGATGGCATCGGTATTTGTGTGCTTTTTAATGCGCACACTCCATTGAGCAACGCCTGCATCCCTGCCTTTTTTGAGCGATGGAAAGTGGAGAAAAAACAGTGATGTCAAAGTGATAAGCGCATAGATGTAATGAAACACACAAGGCACATAAGGTCACATAGATAGTTGATTTTCAATTCTATGTGACCGTATGTGCCTTATGTGTTTAATACCCTCTGAAAACGTTTACTCGATAACGAATTTGCGGGTTACATTATATTGAGCACCCACCATCTGAACGGTGTAAATACCCTTTGGCCGCCCCGTAAGATCGAAATTGACCATTGAGTCGCCTTCTTGGATGTTTTTCTCCATGACCAAACGGCCGGCAAGGTCAAACACGCGCAGCGAAGCACCTACTTCCATTACCCCACCTACCGACACCAAACCAGTGCTTGGGTTTGGGAAAATAGTAAGGTCCGTGTAGGCTGTACGGCTGGCGAAGGTCATAATTGCATCTTCAAATTTTGGCTTGCCATTTTCAAAGGTAGGGTAGGCATTGCGAACACTGGTAAGGAAACCGGATGCAGTTGGGACATTGGCGATATTGTTTTCATCCAATGACGTGCCCTGGGGAGCTAAGTTATCTATAAGGAAGGTGGCGTTGGAATAGGCATACGCTTGTGTGTAGCTGCCCCGGGTACCACCAATAACGAGCCTGCCATGTGCACGGGTGGCAAAAGCTTCTTGAACGGGGATCGTATTGCTCAGGCTTTGGATTGGACCTTGGGAGCCATCGGATATGTTAACCAACTGTGCGAACAGGCCTCCACCTGGACTTACAGGGCCTCTGCGCCATGAAGTGATAACTTTGCTGCCGCTATTGGAGAGTACGGCGTTGTTTACCCAGCACACAGGTGTTCCAGGGAGATTGGTGTTGGCTACGTCATTGATTTTTGCCCAAATGACACTACCAGACCAGCTAATGCGAGCGGTATAGACGCCAGAATGTGAGTTGGAAAAAGCCGAACCCGTTAGTATAAAGCCATTCTCTCCGGTGAGCGGCAGGATCTCTTCAAACTCGGTGTAAGAGTAAGCGCTTCCATCTGGCGAAGTGGGGAGGTTGATGGTTCGCGACCAATCCAGGTTTCCAGCTACATCAATACGGATTACGGAGCGGGTGCCCGCCAGGACATAACCCCCACCATTGGCTTGCTTGATCGTCCACCCAAAACCGTTGACAGGGTAGTCATACGTCCATTCGGCCTCTCCATAAGCGTTAAATTTGGTCACAGCCAATTCGCCGCTATTGTCTTTGGTGCCACAAGCCACATAACCGCCATTGGTTGCTGGGCACACACCGCCATACTGTACCGCAAAAGGCAGCGTAGAAACGCGATCCCAAAATTTGTGGCCCGTGGCGTTGGTCACCAAGGTATATGCCCTGGTTCCATTTCCAAACGCGGCTACCGCGAAATAACCTACTGGATAAGTGCTTTTGCAAAAGCTCTTCCAAAATGTTTGCATGTTGTCGGCAGCGATGTGTACCCGATTCCAGGAGTTGAATTGTGCAAACTCGCTGAACTCTGCAATGCACTTGCACACAGGAGTAGAAGGGAGGAGAGCGTGCTTAAAAGCAGTCGTTAAGGAACGGGTCAGACCCCCCCCCAGTAGGGATTTTTGGGGAAAGGGATTCCCCAGAATACTATTGTTATTCGTGTAGTGGATTTTGGCATAGGGCAAACTCAATTGGTTGGGTAATTGTTGAGGGAGGCGTAGCAAATGTAAGGTTATAGCGGTTGTCATTGTCAAGCCCAGGGCTTTATTTTTTTGTAACTTAAAAAACAAAAGGCAAATGGTAGTCCTCTTCAAGTTACCAACTAGGCTGTATTTGCGCCAGCTTTTTCCACAAACTATAGTTTTGCAGTTTGAAATCAAATTTTCTTTCTTCTTTTGCCCAACGAACAGGGTTGTGAAGAACCTTGCTTTTAGGCTTTTTTTGTCCGAAAATAAGATAGAACCCGTATGAAGCAAACTTACAAAATTTTGACTGCCAGTCTCTTATGCCTATTTATTGGAAGCACTTGGCTAAATGCTCAAATTTCTATCAAGGGAAAGGTTCGTGATGCTGAAAGCGGCGACGACCTCATCGGTGCCAGTGTGGTGCTGATAAACGGCGCAGGTGGGACGCTGACCAACTACGAAGGAGAGTTCAACCTCAAGGCCGATGCTTTTCCTGCAACCCTCAAAATCTCATACACAGGCTACGATACACAGAATTTGGTGGTGAACGACGCAGCACAAAAGATTGATGTGCGACTCTCCACGGCCAGTATTGTCATGGAAGAAGCCATTGTTGTGGGCCAAAGGATTGATGACAAACAAAAAGCCGCACCGCTCACGATCGAAAACATGGATGCTCTGGCGATCAAACAGACGGCTTCGATTAGTTTCTACAACGGGCTCGGCAATCTTAAAGGCGTGGATTTGACCACTGCTTCTTTGGGATTCACCATTATCAATACACGGGGTTTTAACTCTACCAGCCCGGTGCGCTCGCTCCAAATTATTGATGGCGTGGACAACCAGGCGCCTGGTCTCAATTTTTCCCTGGGCAACTTCCTCGGTTCCAGTGATTTGGACGTTACCAAGGTAGACCTTATTCAAGGCGCGAGTTCGGCATTCTATGGCCCCAATGCTTTCAACGGCGTGATTTCGATGGAAACGAAAAACCCTTTCGTACATAAAGGGCTGGCAGCCAGTGTGAAATATGGCAGCCGAAATTTGGCCGAGACCGCCATACGATGGGCTCAGGCGTTCAAAAACAAAAATGGCGACTTGTCTTCTGCGTTGAAGATTAACCTGTTTTACCTTCAGGCCAATGACTGGGTGGCTAATAATTATGGCCCGGTGGATGGCACCGAAACAAGGGTTGGCAACCCAGGCCGTTGGGATGCCGTGAATATTTATGGCGACGAATATTTTTCACTCAATGATTTTTCTGATCCCGCCAACCTTTCTCAAAGTTCCGCAGGTTTAGGGACTTTCCACCGTACGGGTTATCGGGAAGAGGATTTGGTGGACTATGATACGAAGAATTTTAAAGCGGGTGTGGCCTACCACATTCGCACCAATCCCTCCAAGGAATTTGATTCGCCTGAGTTGATTTTTGCCTCCAATTATGGCACGGGCACCACAGTGTACCAAGGCGACAACCGCTTCAGTCTGCGCGGGATCAAGTTTTTCCAAAACCGTATTGAATTCAGGAAAAAAGACAAATATTTTATTCGAGCTTATGCCACGAACGAGGATGCAGGCCGTTCCTACGACCCTTATTTTACGGCGCTACGACTTCAACAAGCCGTAAAAAGTGATGAAAACTGGTCGCTCAACTACAATGATTACTGGGGAGACTTTATCTATCCCCGGATGAAAGCGGAAGGTTATCCTCAAAACATAATTTTCCTGCCTGAACCGCCCTTTGTCGTATTCGATACGGCTTCTTCGCAGCAATGGCTTCGCATGCCTGCAATCATTGACTCGCTGGCTGTTTGGCATCAACTTGCAGCGGACTATGCCAATGGTATTGACCCGCAAAAGCCGGATGAAACATTCCCGTTTTTGGATCCTAATTCAAACGACCCAAACGAAAGGGCACGTTTTCAGCAAGCATTCGACAGTATCACTTCCCTAAAGTCAACAGAAGGGGGCACTCGATTTTACGACAAATCGGCTTTGTACCATTTGCACGGCGAATACCGATTTGCACCAAAATGGACGGACGAATTACGGCTCGGGGCAAATGGGCGGCTTTATGCCCCCAAGTCTGAGGGAACGATTTTTAAAGATACCGCTGGCGTTCCGGCTATCCGAAATTTTGAATTTGGCATCTATGGTGGCATCGAGAAAAAGTTTTTGGACGATAAGCTTATTGCCAATGTTTCGGCACGGGTAGACAAGAACCAAAATTTCAATTGGGTGTCTACTCCAGCGGCTTCCTTGGTTTGGATTCCGAAAATCAACAACTATCTCCGGCTTTCTTTCTCCTCTGCGGTGCGCAACCCAACGCTCACAGACCAATATCTGAACCTGAATGTAGGCCGCGCAACCTTGTTGGGCAATCTGGATGGTTTTTATGATTTGATTACGGTTGAATCTTTCAGGAGATATCTTGATACCCGCGATACGGTCATCCGCTTTGATGCAGCGCCCATCCAGCCTGAGAAAGTTAAGACTTTTGAGATTGGCTACCGTACCACCTTGTTCGAAAAACTGTATGTCGACGCCGGCTATTACTACAGTATTTACAATGATTTTATTGGATACAACATCGGTATAGATGCTGATTTTGACCCTATGACTGGGTTTCCCTTGAATACGCGGGCCTACCGGGTAGCGGCCAATTCGACCAATGAGGTGACGACGCAGGGACTGGCGGTAGGCATGAATTACTATTTTGGCGATTTCTATCAGATAGCCGGCAATTATTCCTGGAACAAGCTGAACAAGTCTTTCCCGGATGATCCCATCATTCCCGCCTTCAACACGCCAGAGCACAAATATAACATGAGCATCTCAGGGCGGGATGTGCCGCTCAATCTCGGTTTTGCAAAACTGAAAAAGACCGGGTTCAATGTGACCTACAAGTGGATACAAGGCTTTACCTTTGAAGGCTCTCCGCAGTTTACAGGTGCGGTGCCTACCTACGACATGGTGGACGCGCAGGTGAATGCAACTTTCGACAAAATCCATACTACCGTGAAAATTGGGGCATCCAATATCCTGAACAACCAAGTATCTCAGACTTATGGCGGCCCAGCTATCGGCACGATGGCTTATGCTTCGATCGTGTACGATTTTGCAAAAAAGTGATTTTGAACATTTTAACCAACCATTCATTGTTATCATGAAACAACTTAATGTACTCCTGCTATTGACCCTTTTTTCTGCCTCGATTTCGGCGCAGAATAATCGGTATTTTGATCAAGTGTTTTCCAACGTGACCGTGACCGCTGATCAGACGTACGCCGTGAACGCCACGGTTCTGTTCGTGGCACCTCCACCTAATGGAGCTGGCCAAGCCATTCCGCAAGCATTGAAGGTGGATATCTATGAGCCCTCGGGTGATACAGAAACTGCCCGCCCTTTGATAATCATGCTGCATACGGGCAACTTCCTACCTCCACAAGTGAATGGTGGATGCTCTGGGACGCGCAAGGATGCTACTGATGTATCTATGGCCACGCGCCTTGCTAAAATGGGTTATGTGGTTGCCGTAGCTGACTACCGGCTGGGCTGGAATCCAGTTGCTAGCACACAGACTGAACGTATCTATACCCTGATCAATGCCGCTTACCGTGGTGTGCAAGATGTCAATACCTGCGTCCGTTTCTTCCGCAAGGATGAGGCTGTTGGCGGCAATAATTATGGTATTGACCCTGATAAGATTACAGTTTGGGGCATCGGTACTGGTGGCTACATTGCTGCTGCTGCTGCTACGTTAGACACGATTACCGATACCTATATTCCAAAATTCCTGACGCCACAAGGCCCAATGGTGCTTGAATTCCTGAGCGGCAATGTAGAAGGAACCACCTATGGTATTAACCCAGGTGTGCCTGGCCTTCCATTCCCTGCTGGCGATACCCTTGGTTATGTAAACCATGTTGGCTACAGTTCTGAATTTAATTTGGCGGTGAACCTCGGCGGTGCTTTGGGCGACCTCTCTTGGATCGAAGCGGGCGAAATGCCCATCATTTCTTTCCACAACCCGACGGATCCCTTTGCTCCTTGTGGAACTGCCATTGTACTGGTGCCTCCTCCCATCAATCTTCCCGTGGTGGAAGTGACGGGCAGCTGCGGTTTCCAACCAATCCTGAACAACGTAGGCAACCAGGATGCCATGATTGCGGCCAATCTGACGGATCCACTTTCTGTTAAGGCAAAAACACTGAACGGTAACATCGAAGGTTTTTATCCGTTCCTGGGCAACGATTCTAGCCCTTGGGCTTTTGCGGCCAGCTCGAATCCTTATGGGCTTACAACAGACCCAATGTGTGAAACCTTTGCTGCCACGCACACTGCTTATCTGGACACCATTATTGCCTATTTCGCACCAAGGGCATGTATAGTACTTGGCCTTGGCAATTGCAACACCACCGTAGGTGCAAAAGACTTGAGCACCAGCCAGGTTGGAATGTCTGCCATCCCAAACCCAACAGATGGTGATTTTACACTCAAAACGGACGAGCATTTCACGATGCAAAGTATTGAACTCGTGGACATCGCTGGTCGTCTTTGCGCTACTATCCAGAATGTGAACAACAACCAGTATACGGTGGCGCGCAATGGCTTGGCGCCCGGTGTTTACTTTGCCCGCGTTCGTTTCAACGAAGGCATGGTGACTCAGAAGGTTATTTTGCAGTAGGTAGGGCGAAATTCATTTCGCTTTCAATATTTCAAGCGGCGGCACGGAATCTATCTGTGTCGCCGCTTGGCATTTTAGATTATTAACCAGATGTATGTAAAATATTTGGGAAACGTTTGATTATTTAGAATTTGTTGGTTATATTTGCATCACTATTTTTGCTTCTTTACTTTCGCGCCAAAGAGCGAAATTTAATCCGTTGGCCAACACTTCTTCAGTGCCAAGCCTAAATGAAGGCAAATCACGCTAATCTATTTTAATCACCTTAGCCTTTTCGTCGCAAATGAATTCTGACGTGTAAAAGGCGGAGGTGGGTATCCAATCGGTACTTTTCCCGCGTATTCGTTCATTGGGCTTTTCAATGGAAAGCCAATTTTATTTCTAAATTTTAAACACTTACCAAAAGATGAAAAAGAATCTAAATTTTACCGCTCCACCGCTCCACCGCTTTTAGGCGGCCAATATTTATTTTGCTGTTAACGCTTTTTTTTAATCTGAACAGCATTATTGCTCAAATCGTTCCAACCTTGTGTCAGCAGGTGGGTCAGAATTTTGTTCCTGATATTACTATCGGC
>Ga0105044_10015530_pt1 | contig 10288 bp, 4 predicted proteins | sample MAT01_FD_78092 | JGI IMG/M metagenome (GOLD analysis project Ga0105044, IMG submission 78092) | Freshwater microbial communities from Lake Fryxell liftoff mats and glacier meltwater in Antarctica - MAT-01 | ecosystem: Environmental > Aquatic > Freshwater > Ice > Liftoff microbial mat | place...
CGCCATCGAGAGGACCGCGTGCGTTGAAGCCCGTGACGGAAGGTCCGTAAATGGTATTTCCTTGTTCTTTTCTGCCGTAATTGCCAGTTGGCCGGCTTCAATAGCCTGTTCAAAATTGCCCGAGCGAAACTCCGCAATCGCCAATACTCTGTAGTTTCGCACCATTGGAAAGACCTCGGTGAATTCGCGTAGTCGATCCAACTCTTTTGGAGATATTGGATCTTTAGATGGCTGAAGAGTATTTTCGAAATGGCTAAGAATCTGCGAAACCAAAAAATAGTTGTCCCCAAACGGAATCTGATACCCACGCTCTAATGCAAGTGCTTCGTAAACCTCGATTGGCAGTTCTGTAAGTGCCATGTTTTTGGGAATAGAAGAAAAACTCGAATACGTCTCATGAAGATCATCATATAACCATGCGTCGTTAGGACGACCTTTGAGCGCCCAGGCTCGGTGAATGAGTTCACCCATTTTGTTGCGATTTTTTGACAACTTCTCAGCTCTTTTAACATGCCAGGCAGTTTCAATTAGGGCCTTCTTACTTCGTTCGACGCCAATTGAACTTGGTATACTGTTACACCAACTGAGGTCGACCACTTAAATCCGTCCATTACGCCATTGAACAAGCCATCGACTATTGGCTGCAAGCTGCGGTAAGCGATTTTCGACAATCGCAGTCACTTCTTCTGTAACCCAAGAGACTGATTTTTTATCGGGATCCAATCGGAATGTTCTATTCTGATCGTCGAACAACAGAATCTTCCTATTAGAATCGAATGACATCTTCTCCTGCCAATTCGAACCACGAAGAAGTTCCATTTGCGGGTGAGACTGCGATAGGTCATAAACGTTTAATCGATCGTTTACGCCAGAGCCAATAACCATTTTTCGCTCTTTCGTTAATTCACAAATATCGATGCGATCCAGAGTAATCGATCGCAGCTCTTCACCGGTCGTGCTGTCCCATATCTTCACGCCAGCTGTCGATGCGCTAATAATTCGTTCCAGTTTGTGCAAACGAAAAAATGAAGTCGGATTGACCCCATGCCCGGCGAATCGCACAGTTTTACGCTCCCCGCCAAGGTACATCATCAGGAACTGATGCTGTTTGTCGGTAAAAACCAAAGTGTTAGATTCCGGGTCCCAGTCGAGGCAGTCATTGACTCCTCGAATTTCCTTCCAGATTTCGGAAAGGGACTTTGCATCCCAGACAGTCAATCCCGCATCATCCTTTGCGATAATCAACCGTTTGTCTTTGGAGAAGTGGGCAAACTGCAAGTTTCCTTGAATGTCGAGTAACTTGTCCCGGTCCCTTGTGCTACCCAGGTCTTTTGTGTACGGCAGCATGTATGTCAACAGTTGCCTGTCGCTGCTTTCCAAATAACGGATGCCTTGACTCGTGAGTAGGACTCTGCTTTTAAAAAACGCGGCACGTTGAACCTTGAATGCGGGTGTGGAGTCTGCATATAGCAAGTTGTCGATATTTCCTTTTCGCCATTTTGCTAGTAAAAAATCTTGAGCTGAATTGTACGCGAACCGTTGTTCATAGGGCGATTCCGCGTCTCTGATGACCTTGATCCCGTCGACCGCATGCACACACTCAGTGAATTGTCCGCTTCGCAAATCGAAACGCAGTAAGCGATCACCCATACATCCTATTGTCACAGTCTCATCTTCGGACGAGGACTGTATGAATGGGTTAGGGCGATTTCCCTGTTTGACAGTGTATGCGAGGTGATTGCCATTGGAGCTGAAGTCCCACACTTTCACCGTTCCATCCTCGCTGCTGGAAGCGAGTCTTCGGCACAACGGAGCAAAGGACAATTGCGTTATTGGAGCGCGATGGCCTGAAAATTTCTTAAGCAAATCCTTTCCGGACCATATACGAATCGTTTTATCCTCTCCACCTGTTGCTAGAAGTTCGCCGTCACGAGAACATTGAGATGTGGTTACGATGCCGTTGTGTGTACCAATAAAGTGCGAATAGGATTTCAGTTCAGCGGTAAGTAACTTCGCCGTTCCGTCACTTGCTCCAATGAGAATCTGATCGTTCAAAGGATGGGCAGCAAACGAAGTTGAATATCCAGGGTTTACATGCACTCTATCAACGCCCGTACCGTCTTCTGCGAGACGAAGAGTTGCGTGATTAAAATTATCTCCACTATAGACCCACTTTCCGCTGTGGCTAAAGCAAAATGAAACTCCGTCGTTCGGGCGATTTTCATTTGGAATCATCGAAAATCGATAGCGTTCATTTCTGGCACTTAGATCCCAAACCACGACTTTATCGGCTTCGCAACTCCCGATTAAAGCGCCCTTGGGCGAAAATGAGGCATGGAAAACGGGGGTTTCGGCTCGTAGGACGAATTGCTCGGTCCAGGTCTTCGTATCCCAGATGCGAAGCGTTGCATCCAATCCTGAAGAAAGAAGTAGCGTTCCGTCTCGGTTGAACTCGACGCTCTCCACTCCCTCCGTATGCGCGTTGAGAACATTCAGCTGTGTACCCATAACTGCGTCCCATATCCGAATGGTTTTATCCAATCCCGACGAAGCGATCCATTTTCCTCGCGGGTCGTAACAAACTCCGGTCACAGCGCCGACATGACCATAAAGAGTCATATCGCATTCCTGGAATTGACGATAGGAAAAATCCCACGCGATATCGCGATGCTCTTTCGGAATGCTCTCGAGATAGTCTATCGCTTCGTCGGCCCGGCTTTCTTTCCATCGAACCTCCGCCAAAGTCAAATTGACTCGGGCCAAGGTGCGCTCGGTCTCTTTTTGGGATTGGATTGCTTGAGCTTCCGATTTTCGAGTTTCATCCCTTGCTATTTCTGCCAACACCGCTTCGTCCACTGCCTGTTTCATCGCCGACCGTGCCCGTTTGGATTCTGTTATTGCTGAATTCAAGCCAAAAAGGGTACCAAACAAACCGGCTACAAGCAGCAAAACAATCGCCGTTCCTACGATAATAGGAGCTCGGTTTTTGCTCATAAATTTCTTCAGCTGGTAAGCTTTCGAGGGAGGCCTAGCAAGTACCATCTGGCCAGTCAAATATCGATCGACATCCATGGCAAAACCGCTCGCTGTCTCGTAGCGACGGTTGCGATCTTTGTCGAGCGCCTTCATCACGATCCAATCAAGTTCGCCCCTCAATTCTTGGGTAAGCCGCGATGGATCAATCTTTCGCCGCAGGCTGATTTCGGCAATCGAGTGCTTTGACGAACTCAAGCGATCGCTTGGCCGCGGTGGATCTTTTTCTCGGATTGATTCGAGAATGGCCATGACAGCTTGATCTCGAAACGACTCTACTGGGATAGGTGTTGTCCCGGTTAAGAGTTCATAGAGAACAACGCCAAGGGCATATATGTCAGAACGAGTATCGATATCCAAGGCATTAAGACTCGCCTGCTCGGGGCTCATGTACTGCAGGGTACCGACGACATTGCCAAATTCCGTGAAGAGAGTTTTATCCGTTAATTTCGATTCGTTACCGAGTGCCTTTGCCAAACCAAAGTCAATAACCTTTGCGAGTGGTTTGGAGTCAGCCTCGGTTACAAGAATATTCGACGGTTTCAAGTCGCGATGAATAATTCCTTTTTGATGGGCATGTTGAACGGCATTGCAAATTTGGATAAAAATTTGGAGTCGGTCTTGAAGCCCCAATTTGTGCTCGTCGCAATAACGAGTTAGAGGTACCCCTTTGACAAGTTCCATAACTAAAAACGGTTGGCCATCGTCTGTTGTCCCACCATCAAAGATTTTGGCGATCGAAGAATGATTCATCAATGCGAGTGCCTGACGTTCTGCTTCAAATCGAGCTACAATCTGCTTAGTTCTCGTGCCAACCTTCACAATCTTGAGCGCGACGCGTCTCTTGATCGGTACTTCTTGATCGGCCATCCAAACTTCACCCATCCCCCCTTCGCCAATTCGCTGAAGTAGTTTGTAGTGCCCGATCCTTCTAGATTTCGATTCTGCCGCTGTGGGCGTCGAAAAAATTGTTGGCTCTGCATCATCATTTGAATTTCCGCTCATCGCTACTGCCTACTTTAGACTATCCTATCACTAAACCAATGCTTTCCAAAAACAATACTAACATATGGTCTGTCCGGAATCCATTGACGACATTCAAGACGGCTCGAGCCGCGTGTTGATTACTTCTTGGCGGAACGCAATCGCCAGTCCAATGATCGTTACGAGAACACAGCCAATCGCCGTTGTCCCGGCCCCAGCTATCCATGGATTCCGCCTGCACCAGTGCAAGGAACGCTCTATTCCGCTGATCGGTCGGGACTGAATTGGTCTTCCTTCGAAAAATCGAGCTAACTCGTCGGCAAGTAACTGTGCCGATTGAAATCGTCGGTTCGGATCTTTCTGCAAACACTTGTGGCAAATGGTTTCGAGATCTTTCGGTACCTGTGCATTCGAGGATGTTAGCGATACTGGTTCCCGTTCCAAAACCTGGATAAGAGTGTCAATCGGATTGGCTGCATGAAACGGTGGCCGACCTGTCAACAGACAGCAGAGGATTGCCCCCATTGAATACACATCCGCCAATGGCCCCATTTTATCGGACTTCCCGGCCGCTTGCTCGGGTGGCATGTAGCTCGGTGTCCCCATCACAGATCCCGTGCGAGTCAGGCCGCTGTCGTTTTCGACTTTCTTCGCAAGGCCGAAATCGGTGACCTTGGGCTCATCGTTGGTATCCTACAACACGTTGGCTGGTTTCAGGTCGCGGTGAATGACACCCTTTGCATGGGCGTACCTCATCGCGTCCGCAATCTTTCTTACCAGTTCGGCCGCTTCCCTGGGTGGCAACGGTCCGTCCTTGACACGATCTGCCAGACTGCGGCCTTCGCCATTGCCCATCGAGAAGTAATGCTGATTCCCGTGTGCACCGATTTCGAAGATGGGCACGATGCCAGGATGATCGAGATTCGCAGCTGCTTTGGCTTCGCCGTAGACAACTCCCATGCCACCCCGAGCAATCTCGCTCAGAAGTTCTGAGTCTCCGAAGTAGCGGACCTTAGGAGTATCTGATGTGTTGCTTGCCTATACTGACACGTTGTTGGCGAGAGGTTCTATTGTCTCCGATTCAATTTAAACTTCCACGGCAGGAGGCAGCGTTGCCACATCTTCAGGCAAATCGGCTAGTTCCAAAGTGACCTCATCCGCCTTGGACCGCGAACGCCCCTGCACATGCGCAGCATGCATAGCGTCAATTGGTGCTTCGGCAGGTTGTTCATCGTATTGTTCGGAAGATTCGTCCTCGGAGAATCCCGATTTCTGATCACTGGCCACGGATGCGTTCCCAAGACAGGATTTCAAAGATAAAATTGGCGATGAATATATCCACCATTCTATTTCGCGACTAGTTCTAGTCTATTTCAAGAAACTGTAGTTGCGCAAGCCAAGCTTGTTGGTCGAACCAGCTGGAATCACATGCCTGGCCTTGGCTTGTTTAGCCAAGAAGCCTGAACTATCCGCCGGGCAAGCTGGCGGGATTCTAAAATACCTCAGGCTTGTCCTGCTGGATTCTTATGTTTTTTGGCTAAGTAACGCGAGACGTCCTGGGCCATTCGCTCGACTCGGCCTATCGTACAATTGGCTATGCTCCCGTCCGAAAAGTCGAATATGTATTCAAAGCCCAAGCATATTCCTGGGTACTAAAGGTAAGGAACTCTATGAAACGCTTGATAGCTGTCGGATAGCCAGCTTCGCCACGGCTCTATCTCATCAGCTTGGCAACCTTCCGGAGTAAAACCGAACCCACAGATTCTAAGGATAAGCCTGACGCCAATCCACGGTGCATTGTGGCCTTTATCATGCAGAATACCGACCAACATTGCAGAACGACAGAAAATAAAGGTAACAACAAGTAAACAGAGAAACCAACGTTTGAGTCGCGACTGAACACTATCCGACACACATTCGCTAATGTAAAAAGAACTACCCCCAAGCTATAATGCAACAATGCCTCACGGACCCAATCCAGACTTGTAGGACGTGTCGCAAACACACCGTACCAATTCGCCAATACCGATGTCTCGGCTCGCCAATGCTCAAGCAAAGACCAGGATGCACAAGCAACGGCGCCAACCGAGAGTACTACGATCGTAATACTTCGAATGTTCGATAATTCAGCTAAGTCGTAGCGAAAGTGGCCTGCAACTTCAAACTGAATATACGCGACGACAAAGCATAAGAACAGAGTTGCTGCCAGCGAGGATAACCAACGTGGGCCTATGAAAACCGCCCTAGCCAAAACTAATAAGCTAATCGCGAATCCAAGGGAATAGTACGCAAAGATAATCTTAATTATTGCTTGCTCCAAGTTTCCAAATGAAAAGTCAAAATAAATTGTGTTGTATCGTTTCAATATCAAAGCTATTCCAAGCAGTATCGATAATGCACCCAATCCTTTTAAGGTCGAGGATAGCGGCTTCCGCATTTTGGTAGGCTTCAAGATCGCTGCAGCACCTTGCCTTTTCAGCAGTTTTTTCGCAAGTTTTTTTGATTCCCATCGATCAAGGGCGGAGGATAAACTCATACCACTCCAAAGCCACATTGGAAAAAACATCACAAGAAAGACGATCACACCCCACCCTAGCGCAGCGCGGTCAATAAAGTCGGGTTCCCATAAAGCGGCGGAACTTTGCTGAAGGTTTCTGGCTCTCAGTTCATTTCGGCTCGGCAACCGCATTCGGTCTGGTTGCGGCGAACCATCGTAGCAAGTGATTGTTCCGGCGCTAGCAACCCAAAGCTTTCCGTTCTCACAGTCAAAAGCATCGATCGGGCCACGTACGATCTCCAGTAATCGGGTCCCTGTTTCGGCGTCAGCTACAACAAATCTACCATCGCGATCCGTTGCGAAGATTCGACCCGAGAGTTCCTCCAGATCATACTTGCCGCGCAGTCCAAGACTCTGAGTCGACGCAGAGGAGAGCATACTGGAACCGGTCAGTGTAAATCGATGAAGCTCTTTCGAATGATAGCCTAAATAGCCGATTGCAACTTTATCCCTACTCGTTTGAGATGACTGTTTGACCAATTTAGTGACACCAGGGGCGAATGGCGAATTGAACGGAACGGAAAACCATCGAAATTGATTGTCAGCTGGGTCCCAAGATCCGAGATGACTATATCGCCAAGGAGCAAAGTCTTCTGCCGCACTCGTCGTCGGAGAGAGAAAGGCTGATGAAGAAATTCGTTCGGATACCAGTTTTCCGTTATCTAAATCCCAACCACTCAATCTCAAATTGGGATAACTATCGAGCTTTCCTTTAGACTGCAGCGATGGCATAACGACCCGAAGGGTCCACTGGTCGCATTCCCAAGCGAGTACGCTACCATTGGCGGACGCTGCAAGAAATCGACCATCGTGTCGCCATTCCAGTTGATAGTCCGTGTCCGAATTGAATTTCGATTCGGACTTAGGCAACTCGTGCTTGAAGGCAACTTCCCCGGTTTTCGAATCCCATACGAAAAGTTGGTTGCTTCGATCGAGTGTTGCAATCAATTCTCCTTTTGGCTGCCAGTCCATCGCAAGCACGGTTGAATTGTGCTGATCGAATTTGGAAAGCTCTACACCTTGCTCATCCAGTACTAGTACGGTAGATGAATCATCAACCCGCACGGCTACATGCTGTCCATTCGAACTGACTGCCAATGCTTTTGCTCGTGTTTTGTCTGGCAAGCGATAGATAGACGTTCCGCGCGTGTGTAGTTGGGTACGTAAACAAAGCACCTGTCCGTCAGTATGCGACTGAACAAGAATTCCGCTATCGTCGGCAAGCCAATCGAGCAAACTAATCCAGCTATTGGGTCTTGAGAAAAGTTCCGTTTCGTTCCCCGAATCGGGACTAATAATAGAAACCCGGCCTTGATCTACGGATGCAATATAGTTTGAATTGTGACTCCAATAGGCATTTACAAACGGATGCTTAAAAATAGGCTCGGGTGAGTCGACGTTTCCAACGCCCATTTTGCTGACCCATCGCTTACCATCTTTGGACCAATCAAGCACCTGAAAGTCCCATTTCTCAAGTTGTTCCCCAGTGGTCGAATCGAGAAACAGGCATTCTCCTGCCCCGGAAATCGCGATCACTGATTCCGAAATCCAAGTAGCGCCTGCGAGGCCTTGTGGCGTTACGCCCTTGAGTGCACCCTCCAAATTCATTTTCCGAATCACGGACCGTGATTTCAGATTCAGGATTTGAACCGTGAGATCATTGAGAAGTACGGCAATACTGTTCCCATTTTTGCTCCACGCATGGGACGCAATAGATTGTCCCTTTGGAGCTGAATAGAACCAGTAAGTTGTCTCAGTTTTGTAGTCCCATATTCTCAATCCGTTGGCTAGTGGATTCGGCGAGTCTGTAAAATTTGTGTAAGTCTCGAACGAAAAGTAGCTACCCTCTCGCGACCATTTGAGATTTCCGCCACAGTAATCATTTGTTCGAACCTCATAAGAAGGGTTGCAGAGGGCGAATTTACCCAACGGACCGATCCCAGGGGATGATTTTGTCCAAACATTGAAAAGGCGCCCGGACATAATCGAAGGCAATTCACAAACAATTGCATTCTCTTGTGGATCCATAGAGCATTGCAAGCTATTGTTTTCGCCATACTTCACGAAATCCAGCGTTGCCTGTCGATTGAGGAAGTGCCATTCCCATCCTCGATGGTCTGTTTCCCTTTCGCGAGGCATAGACGCGACTAATCGATCCGATAAGTCTAGTTGTTTATTACCTTCAGCTGCCTGTGCTGCCAGCGCAATGTTGTTGATATAGTTCGTTTTTTCCAGTTCCTCATATGCGAGAGTGGTGGCTCGATAGCTCATCGCGACAAAACTACTGATTCCAAAGAGAATTGCGATGGTGCATACACATGCAGCGACCAAATAGGGATTGCGATCGACCCAGCGATCGTATCGCTCCAACAGGCTCGCCCGCCTTGCATTGATAGGCTTCCGGTCCAGCCATCGATTGAGATCGTCCGATAGATATTGGACGGAAGCGTAGCGGTGACTAGGTTCTGCCGACAGGCACTTGTGGCAAATCGTAGCGAGGTTCAGGTCGACCAATCGATTGATCGAACGAACTGGTTTTGGCTCGCCTGTTTTGACCTTATTGATAATTTCCAAAGGGGTTTCGCCGTCATATAACGCCCGACCTGCGAGCAAAACATAGAGTATCGCACCTATTCCATACACGTCGGTGGCAGTGGTTAGCCCCTTGTCGCCACGAGCCTGTTCGGGGGACATGTAGGCGGGTGTTCCGATGGGCACGCCGACAGCTGTAGCACTTGTCGCCATTGGATCGTTGGTTCGCTTGGCCAGCCCAAAGTCCGTAACCATGGGCACATTCTGATCCATGAGAATGTTGGCTGGTTTGAGATCGCGATGGAGAATCCCTCGTTGGTGGGCATAGGTGATGGCATCACAGATCGCTACGACGATATCGACGTTGGCACGGATTTCGGACGCCGAATCAGATTTGTGCTTTCTTGATGCGATCCGGTCCGCCAAGCTTCCGCCTTCGACATAACGCATGCTGAAATAGGGTAAGCCTTCATGCTCGCCAACTTCGTAGATTGGAATGATGTTGGGATGATCGAGCGAGGCGACCGATTCAGCTTCATTTTGGAATCGTTGCCGATCTTGCTCGCCAGCAAACTGGCCACCCAGTATCATCTTTACGGCGACAGCTCGATTCAAGCTGACTTGACGGGCACGATACACCATCCCCATCCCACCGTGCGCGATTTCTTCGAGTAGCTCATAGTCGCCAACATAGCGAACGCGAACCGGAACCGAGTTAGCGTTCGTTAGATCGCTAGGTGTATGCGCAAATTCGACCGTATGCTCGTTTGGTTCCGAGGGGTCTTTTTCTTCATCCGAAGTGTTCATGGTGTTGCTAGTCCAACAAAATGTCTTGCCATCACTTTGCTGAATCATAACCAGTTTGATGTGCTCTGGAGAAGAAAATCTGGCCTGCTTTCTCAAGTTTCCCGCTTACCAAATACCATTCTGAACATGGCAATTCTATTCGGAACTGCTACCCCTAATTCCAAGCTGGAACGAAGTTCTGGGCACCAATGAACATCATGCTTTTTGCCACCGATAAAGACTTGTATCACTGCAAGCCGTTCGTCGAGCTCTATGACGTCTGCACGCTTCCCCTTCTCTAGACTAGTGTTTTCGATGCGATACCGGAACGTTCGAGGAACCGAATCGGTATTTACCGGGCGCAAGGTCGAGTGCTCGGTTGCTGTCCGTGACCAG
>Ga0105044_10015531_pt1 | contig 10288 bp, 7 predicted proteins | sample MAT01_FD_78092 | JGI IMG/M metagenome (GOLD analysis project Ga0105044, IMG submission 78092) | Freshwater microbial communities from Lake Fryxell liftoff mats and glacier meltwater in Antarctica - MAT-01 | ecosystem: Environmental > Aquatic > Freshwater > Ice > Liftoff microbial mat | place...
AGTTTCATCGGGATTATATTATATCAAAGGAACAGATGCGAACGGTTGTTTCGATAGCAGACCGGTTACCGTAACGGTTTATGCTTTACCACTAGTAAATGCTGGCAGGGATACTGCCATCTGCGATCAGTCTTTTGCAATATTGAAAGGCAATGCTAGCAATCCGGGTATCGGTACCGCCAAATATTTATGGAGCCCGGCAACCGGACTTTCAAGTGTGAATACCGTTACAACGGTTGCCACACCTGGTTCAAGTGCTACTTACCGGCTAACAGCAACAGTCGATTACGGCACCTGTGTTTTAAGTGTAGCCGATGATGTACAAATCACCATGCAACCACTGGTTGTTGCATTTGCGGGCAATGATACCGTGGCCATTTCGGGAGTTCCACACCAGATGAGGGCAATGGGTGGTGTCAATTATTTATGGTCACCTGCTTCGGTGTTGAACAATGCAACCATGGCAAATCCGCTTGCCACTTTGCGACAGGATACCCGGTTTACGGTATTGGTCACAGACATTGCAGGTTGTAAAGCAAGTGCAACCGTTTTGGTAAAAGTGTACAATGGAATCACCTATTATCTACCCAATGCATTTTCACCCAACGGCGATGGATTGAATGAAGTGTTTCGTCCAATTCCGGCTGGCATCGTATCAACCGAATACTTCCGGATCTTCAGCCGGTATGGCCAGTTGATTTTTGAAACGGCCCAACCATTAAAAGGCTGGGATGGATCTTATAAAGGCATCAAACAACCGGTTGGTAATTATATATGGAGCATCAAGGGAATGGGCCGTGATGGAAAAGTTATAGAGATGAAAGGGAATGTGGTGTTGGTGAGGTAGGGGAAGCGCAGGTTTGAAGTTTTTTGAATCGGCAGATCAATAAAAAAATAATTGATTTCATATTCGAAATAACTACATTTAACTTTATTCCCTTCTATAAAAAATCGTTCATCCTTTTTCAATAATTTACAATGAAAAATACTTTACAATTAGTGCAAAAAATAGCATTACTCACTACCTTACTCTTCCTTTTTAAAATGCCCTGCGGCCTTGCACAAAATTTCAATTTTACAAATTGGAATAAAGATAGCAATGCTGTATTAACGGTAAGTGCTTTCAGGTCGGTAACCGTGGATAAAAGGGGTATAGTTTGGGTAGGGTCAGACCTGGGTGGTTTGTATAATTTCAAGGGAAATGTCTGGAAAAAAATCAATACTTATCCCGATGTAACATTCAGGCACATGGTGCCTTCCAATATGGCGGCAGACAGTAACGTTTGGGCCACTTCTATCGGAAAAACTGCTGTTCAGGCGATTACCGGCGGCGCTTATCTTATCAATACAAAAACGGAAACGGTAACCCAATACGGATCTGGAATTGCAGGAGGCCTGAGTGCCAGGTTTGCGAATTCGCTTGCACTTAGCAGTACGGGCTCAATCTACGTAGCATTGGCGCAATCCCTTACGGGTAGCACCACCAACCAGGGAGGTGTATTTTTTAGTAATACAGTTAATCCGCCACTCCCGTCCTCTACGTCATTCTCAAGGGCAATTCAGGATGTTGGTGAAATTAATTATTACGCTGCTGGTAACAGGGGCGATGAATTATGGTTCGGGCGAGGAGCCAGTTGTGTAAATGGTGTTTGCCAGGCGCCTTATATTGCAGTACTAAATAGTAAAGGGGACAAACTACCATCGATAACCGCTGCCATTTCCGGTCTTCCGTTTACCAATAGCAACACGGTTTTTACCAGGGCCATTTTTACAGATACCATTACTGGAAATACTTTTGTGGGGCTTAATAGCGGCGGGATAGGAGTATGCAAAAATGATGGAACCTGGAAGATGCTCACCAGTGCCAACAGTCCGTTTCCTGCAGGTGCCGCTGTTAACTTCAATGCTATTGAAAATGTATTTGGTGAAATATGGGTGGGTACTTCGTTTGGGGTTTTTGTTTATAATGGAACGGGGTCATTGGATAGCATGGCTTCGTTCAAGATGCTCACAACAGCCAATGGTTTGCCAACAACCAGCATTACAGATATGGCGGTAGATACCGCCCGGTCGGATATTTGGATAACGAGCCCTGTTGGGGTAAGTCGTGCTCCATACACACCTCCTTTCATAAAAGGAATTGTGTACAACGTATTTTGCAACAGACCGGAAAGTGCTCTTGACAGTTTGAAATTGTACGAAGCACTGCAAAAAAAGCCCATTACGACTGGAGTAAAAGTGAAGCTATTTGAAAACGGAATCCTAAAAGACTCTAGTGAAACAAATGCCGATGGCGTATTTGAATTAAAAAATGCAGAAGATGGCAAAATATATTCCGTGGAGATAAGATTCAAAAAGGATGGCAACGAAATATTATATAAGTATGCCGGTATAAAAAATCATACGCTGATGGGTGCAATATTAATACCCGATAGCCTGATAAGAGAAATAAAAGCATTCAAGCCTAAAATGGTTAACAGATGTTTTAAAGTAAAAATGCCTTTTTTAATTACATCAAGTACCTGCAGGGAGGGATTTTATGTGGCAGAATATGACCAATCCTTTGAGCCATTTTATAACGTAAATGGCATACAAATGCAACATAAAAAACAGGTAGAAAACCTGGCTGGTTTTTATGTTGCTTTGGCAACTGTGTATAGTTTGGGTGGCACCAGCACCGAGTTAATGGGCGAATCTTTATCCAATGCATTTGATGCCATTCAATCGATTGGCGCTTTTTTAAAATTTGGTAATGCAATAAAAACGGATGCCGTTGTGTTGGGAGAGGCAAAAAAGAAAATACTTTTTACCACATTGAAGTTAATGAAGGAAGGGTATTTCTGGGGTTTAAAAAAGGTGTCTTCAACGCTTGCGGCCTATCCGGAAGCGAAGGATGCCAAAGAAATAATAGACAACGCCATTTCTTTTATCAGTGATATGGATGATTTAGGCCTAAGTGTACTGGAAAGTGGCCCCAAAGATGCCGGCATAGATTTTTTAATTGATGTTGTAAAAAAGGAAATGGCCTTACAAATATCCTCTACCTATTACAAATCATACTGTGTTAACCGACATAAAAATTTTATTAAAAATGCAGCACCTTCCAGCAAAAATGCCCTTTCCAGTTTCACCTTCGATCAAACCTTTAATCGCCTCTACAGCACTTCTGCCAACTCCCTCGTAAAATATGCGCAGGATACGTTTACCGTAAGAAAGGGTAAGATTGAAACGCTTGGTACCATTGCGAACGTAGCTGCTTACACGGCAAGCGTAGGTGATGCAGCTACGGCACTTGCTTTAATACCTGGTGGACAGTTGGCCGGCGCTATTGCCAAAGGTGTAGCAACTGCGGCAAAAGTAGTAAGAACCAGTGCCCTCACTTTTGCAATGCTCGAAGGTGCATTGGGTTGTGTGCAGGTATCTGCTATTTCCAATAAAATTTTATCAACTACCGGTTTTACAAATTTAAAACCAGCAAGAAATTACAACAGGGGTATTAACCCACCATCACAGCTTTCACCTGCCAGCCTGCTGGCACAAAAGAATAACTACAATCTGAAACTGACAGAACTCAAAGCCATCTACAACAGAGCTACCTATGATTCCGCTATTTATTATGCCAAATACAATGAATTTGCAACGGCGGATTCTCTGTATACAATTGAAATGACGAAGGCTTTGAATGCTTTATGGGCTTCTGCCGACAGTGCCTTGATCAATGTGCCATCTTTTGCCGGTAAATTGGAAAGGGTAGTGGATTCATTTGTAACCCAACAATACAGCACAAGGCAAACGTTCTTTTATCAAAACCTGGGCTATATTTTTGATACAGATAAATCAGGTTATGTTCCAGAGTTAAATACACTGGCAGACGAAATAATAAAATGGAATGACTCTGCCGTTAACGGTTTAAATTACCTGGTAGATGATATCAATCTAAACGGAATTGCTGCACCTGCCTACCTGGTGCAGGATGGATATATTTTGAATCATAGCCACCAGCCTGGCAGTAGCGGGAGCTTTACATACACCTTTAAAAATTATGGTACAACGGCCATCAATAATGTTAGTTTTAAATTGAGTCCTCCATCCAAAGGTTATCAATTTACCAGTGCTGATTCCATTTTTGCAGGTACTATTTTAGCAGGAGCTTCAAGGCAAATCACTTTTTCTTTTACCGCTCCTTTAACCGACAGTCTTTGCCGTTATACCATTGATGTAAAAGCCAGTAATGGTAGCTTTATAGATGTTACCGGGTCTTTATATGTGAATGACCCTACAAGAAATTACAGCGTAAAAAATGGCAACTGGAGCGACTTAAATACCTGGAGCACCAAAACTGTTCCTAATAGCGCTTCTAAAGTAATGGTAAGCCATACGGTAACTGTAGATGTGGATGCAACTTGCAAGTCGGTTAATTCTATAAACCCCGGATCTATCCTGGTCAACACCGGTAAACGGTTGAATATATTACAATAGAAAATGAAGTATTTTGATACGCCCTTATAACAAAACATAAGGCGAACGTTGATAACAAACCGTTACAAAAAAGCTATAAAGAATGACATATATTCTTTGTAGCTTTTTTCATTTCATTTGCCCCTGCTTGTCTCCGGCCCTTCCCGAAATAATCGGGATGTTCCCAGCGGAGAGCTTTACCACCCGGATGCTTTTTTAGTGGTTTCTCTTCTGGGGATTATTTGCACTTCTTTCATCTCTTGACAAACTAATATTACAATATATGCGTACACAAAAACCTTCCTATTCAGCACGCCGTTGTTGTGTCTCCCGACCAACAACCAAGCAGCCCTTAGCACCCAGCCACTTTCCGAAATAATTGGGATATTCCTAAAGCGTAGATCAACGATCCAATTGCTTTTTTTACGGCATTCTATTGCGGGAATTGTTAGTGTTTCTTTCATCCTTCAAGAGACTTGTATCACAATACTGGCCACTGATTTTTTTGAGATTGTTTGGATATTGTTCAATAACGATTCGCACTAAACGAGTCCCGAAGTTATCGCATTGGCTTCAAGTTTATTTTTTAATCAAATAGCTATAACATATATGTGGAAAAGGTTTCAAGAAGTTTTACTATTGGTATTTTTACGCCAGCGGCGTAACCTGTTTGTAGAGAATTTTAACATAAACCGCATTTGCCCAAGCGGGGCAACCTTGCGTTTTTCTGCATTACCCACATTATCAGCCTGCGCCGCTGGCGCAGGCTTTGCATTGATGAATTGCCAAAGCTTCAAACAGGTTAGGCCGCTGGCGTAAATACTGTTGCACTAATTTTCAGTATTAATTTGATGTGGTAAATAATGAGGGGTAATATCCTTAGCTTGACGCTGATGCGAAATTATCGGGTTGTGCCATACAACGCAACCGCAGTATAATTTGTATTTCTCTGGCATAAAAAAAGACGGCCTTTGTTCACAGGGGTTTTTACGGCATACACTATCATTTAATAAAATGTTCCCATAAACCCCGACTTATAAAGTTGCGTTGGTTTTGTTGCACCCGTCATCAGTTCATTTTACTTAGTTAATATCAGGCGCTTAAATAGGTGCCGCCATTTGGGCTGGTAAGAGGCCATTCGAAAGTGGCATTTACGTCATTCAATGTTTTGATGTTACCGATGTATCTGGGCTCAGTGGTGTCAATTAAAATCTGTGAATCAGGAAGTAATTTATAAGTGCCCTTTATGAAGTCATGACCATTTTCATGTACACTAATGTTGTAGGAGGAATCAAATAAATAAAAATCATCTGTAGTGCCATAATAAACACCCGGTATGGGAATCCATCCCCACGGAAAAGTATAATTAATACTACTAACTGAATCTTTAATTATTTTCCATTTTGTTGATAAAATTCTTAAAGTATCCTTGCCCGTAGGGATCATTGCAAATGAAGATGGATCATCTTTCTTACAACTGTAAATTGATGCGAATAGGCAGACAATTAATAAATATTTTTTTATATTTTTCATTTGGTAAATTGGTCCTGGTTTTCACCGGGATAAGGTGTCGGAAAAAAGGTTTGTATATTGGTTGCGGCTGCTGTGCACGAATATAATGTAATGAGACTAAAAAGGTAAAAAATGGAAATTGGAAAATTGGTTGCGTCTACTTCGCAGAAGGGTATTGTCGGACTTGATTTCCTTTAAAATGTTTGAAAGAAATGCCAATGGATACAACCGTTACAATGCTAACTATGAAAATCACAACGCACCAAATCGGGTTGCATTGGTGCGTTGCGATGGCCCGGTAACAGACCTAATTATTTTGATTGATCAATGTGGTAGTTTATCCTTGAAGTAGCCATATAAAAAAGTGCCTGCATTGGCAAAGATGAAAACGATGATCATGGCAAAAAAGCCGTAGCCAATATTTACTACAATGGGGCCCGGACAGGCACCGCTTAAAGCCCAGCCCAGTCCAAAAATGACACCTCCGGCCAGGTAGCACACAACACCTTTTTCCTTTGGTTGAAACTGAATTGGATTGCCATGAAAGTCCCTGATATTATATCTTTTGATCAATGCCACACCAATTGCGCCCAGTACTACAGCGGTACCAATAATACCATACATATGAAAGGCCTGGAAACGAAACATCTCCTGTATCCTGAACCAGGAGATGGCTTCCGATTTCGCCATCACTATGCCAAAGGCAATACCGAGCAATAAAAATTTTATCCATTTCATTGTTTAAAAGATTAAGGGGAGAATTAAAAAGGTCATGATTAAACCGCCTACAAAAAAGCCGACTACTGCGACCAGTGAAGGCCATTGTAAATTGGATAAACCGCTGATGGCATGTCCGGAAGTGCAGCCTGCTGCATAGCGGGTGCCAAAGCCAATCAGCAATCCACTTATTGCTAATATCAGGAAGCCTTTTACGGAGAACAGTGCCTCCCAACTAAACAATTCATCGGGTTGTAAAGAGGTTGGGGCTCTAATGCCCAGCTTGCTCAAATCTGCTACTGTGGCTGGCGAAATCTGCACGGCGGCTCCTGGTGCAGATAGAAATTGGTGGGCGATAAAGCCTCCAATAATGGCCCCGACTAAAAATACCAGATTCCAACTTTTGCTTCGCCAGTTGAAATCAAAAAATGGCACTTTTTTACCGAGGCCCACGGCCGCACAAATGGTTCGCATGTTAGAGGAAAAGCCAAAGGACTGTCCAAAGTACACCAGACAAAGCATGATGGCGGCGATCATGGTTCCTGAAAACCACCAGCTCCATGTTTGTGTTAAAAATTCTCGCATTGCAAATTGTTATAAATTGTTTTAAATGAAACGAATGAGTTTGATTAATGATTGGCCGGTTTTTAGGCGGCACTCCGTGAAAGATACGTCCTTTCATTTAAGTGCAAATACAAACAAGGTGCAAATGGATTTGTTAATGCAAATGGTCAAGTTTTTTTATATTCTGATTGGATGTTAATGGTACTTGTATTTGTCTGGGGTTAGGTTAAGGGTGAGCGATGAGTGATTGAGTGATGGATAATGAATAATGAATAATGAATGATGAATGATGAATGATGAGTGATGAATGATGAGTGATGAATGATGAGTGATGAATGATGAATGATGAATGAATGAATAATGAATAATGAATAATGAATGATGAGTGATGAATAATGAATGACGAATGGTGAATGGTGAATGGTCAATATTTCACCATTCACCATTCACAAATGCTTTTTTATGCACTCGTTTGCACAAATAAATAGCTTACCCAAACATAAGTCCATCGTCATTGATGCTACCTTTATCTAAAAGAACGGTCTACATTTTACATATTTGTATTTAAAAATTACATCGGTTTTATGCCGGACTTTTTATAAAAATATAATGGAACATGTTTGCTATTTCAAATCAGCACCAACCGATTCATACAAGCACTCATGCATTGTGCAAACCTTAATTAATATTTAGTAATTCATTAAAAAAATAAACATGTCACTATCGTTATTTGATTTAACAGGAAAAACAGCATTGGTAACAGGTGCCACACATGGTTTGGGAATGTCGATGGCAACCGGCCTCGCAAAAGCAGGTGCACAAATCGTAATCAACGATTTGATACAGGAACGTTTGGATGATGCAATCGCCACTTATGCTGCAGATGGCATTACTGCAAAAGGCTATTTATTTGATGTGACAAATGAAGCGGCCGTAATGAAGCACATCGGATTGATTGAATCGGAAGTTGGGCCAATTGATGTATTGGTAAACAATGCCGGTATCATCAAGCGTACACCCTTGTTGGATATGGAATTGGCAGATTGGGAACTGGTGTTGAAAGTAGATTTGACCGGACCATTTATCATGTCGAAGCATGTAGGCAAATCGATGGTAAAACGTGGCAGTGGTAAAATCATCAACATGTGTAGCATGATGAGTGAAGTGGGCCGGGAAACTGTAAGCGCTTATGCAGCAGCGAAAGGCGGTTTAAAAATGCTAACGAAAAATCTGGCAACCGAATGGGCCAAACACAACATACAGGTTAACGGTATTGGACCTGGTTATTTTGCAACCAGTCAAACTGCACCGATCCGGGTCGATGGTCATCCTTTCAACGAATTTATCATCCGTCGTACACCAGCAGAACGTTGGGGAAATGCTGATGATTTGCAGGGTGCAGTGATCTTCCTTTCATCCAAAGCCTCCGATTTTGTAAACGGACATATCCTATATGTTGATGGTGGAATTTTGGCATCGTTGGGAAAAGCGGCGAACGAATAGGGATGATGAGTGATGAGTGATGAGTGATGAGGGATGAGTGAAGAATGATGAGGAATGAGGGATGAGTGAAGAATGAAAAATGAGAAATGAAAAAAAAATGAGGAATGAAAAATGAAGAATGAAAATGAAGAATGAAAAATGAGAAATGAAGAATGAAAAATGAAAAATGAAAAATGAGGAATGAAAAATGAAGAATAAAAATGAGAAATGAAAAATGAAAAATGAGAAATGAAAAAGGAAGAATGAAAAATGAAAAATGAAAAATGAGAAATGAAAAATGAAAAATGAGAAATGGGAAATGGGAAATAATTGATAATCAAATGACTGGATAGGCAAGATGTGATTGATAAGAACTATAGTGGATTTCAATACTGCAGATGCTGTTAAGTTAAGTGGGAAATGCCACCCATCAGGCATTTGGTAAATGATCATCGGTCCTTCAACTTTCACCATAGACCATTCACCATTCACCATTGCCCCTTCACCCTCGACACCTTTCACCAATCACCAAAATAATAAATAATGGAAATAAGATTTCAAAATAGTCCGAAGGAAACTGCGGCGATGGATACGGACGAGTTACGGGCGAATTTTATTTGTGAAACGCTGATGCAGGATGATACCATCAAATTAGTTTATTCGCATTACGACCGCATGATCATAGGCGGAGCAAAGCCGGTGAATACCACCCTTGTGTTGGAAAATGAAGAAGAACTAAAAGCCGCTTTTTTCCTGGAAAGAAGGGAAATGGGTGTGATTAATATTGGCGGTGCCGGCAAGGTATTGGCAGCAGGCGCCTCCTACGAACTCGACAAACTGGATTGTGTTTACCTTGGTAAAGAAACGCAGGACGTTAGTTTTCAATCAGCAGATGCATCCAATCCGGCTATGTTTTATTTATTGTCTGCTCCTGCTCATCATGCGTATCCAACAGTAAAAATGAGCAAAGCAGAAGCGTTGCCTGTTGAAATGGGTTCGGTTGAAACCTCCAACCAGCGAACCATCTACAAATACATTCACCTGGATGGAATTAAAAGTTGCCAGTTGGTAATGGGCTTAACCGTTTTAGAAAGTGGCAGTGTCTGGAATTCTGTACCACCGCATACGCATACCCGCCGGATGGAAGTCTATTATTATTTTGACGTACCTGCACTGCAATCCGTATTCCATTTTATGGGCGAGCCGCTGCAAACACGTCATGTAGTGTTAACCAACCACCAGGCGGTTATATCTGCACCATGGAGTGTGCATTTTGGATCGGGTACATCCAATTATGGATTTATCTGGGGAATGGCAGGGGAGAACCAGGCCTTCCCGGATATGGATCCTGCACCAGTGTACACGTTGAAGTAAAATTGGTGAATGGTGAATGGTGATTGGTGAATCAATGTCCTTTAGTTAGAGTATTTTATGTTCCGTTAGCAACAATATATGGGTAGAAAACATAGATTGATTGTCAAGGGCGTTCCGTAGAAACGCTATGTGCAACTCGGTCCGCACAACGTTCCTAACGGAACGTAAACGGATGCGACAT
>Ga0105044_10015532_pt1 | contig 10288 bp, 9 predicted proteins | sample MAT01_FD_78092 | JGI IMG/M metagenome (GOLD analysis project Ga0105044, IMG submission 78092) | Freshwater microbial communities from Lake Fryxell liftoff mats and glacier meltwater in Antarctica - MAT-01 | ecosystem: Environmental > Aquatic > Freshwater > Ice > Liftoff microbial mat | place...
CTACGCTCATCTCCCATGCTTCGCCGGGCCATCCTTGCCATTGTCGCCGTCTCCCTCATCGCCAGCTGTAGCGGCGATGACACCACCATCGGAAGTCCAGAGCCGAGCACGATCGCCAATGTCGGGACCGACTCCGTGCCCGGCGACTCGGTGCCACCGGTGCTCGACGTCAGGGCCGGCGAGGCCTTTCCTGCCGCCCGCTGCGAGGCCAACAGAGCCGCCGGCCCCATCACGTACCTGTCCAGCTACGACTTCGCTGCCTCGGCCTCCATCGTCGACGTCCTGGTTGCTCAGTCGAAGGGCTACTACGCGGACCTGTGCCTCGACGTGAAGATCAAGCCAAGCTTCTCCACGGAGAACTACCCGTTGATAGCAGCCAACGATGCCCAGTTCTCGTCAGGGGGCTCGTTCAGCGAGATGGTCGACTTCGCCGGTGCCAACGACGCCGGTTTCGTCGCCCTCGCCGTCGAAGGGCGAACCGGCATCGATGCACTCATCACGAAGGATGGCGAGATACCCACCGTCGCAGCAGTGAAGGGGAAGACGATCGGTGTCAAGGGCGCGATCACCCCTTCGGTCAAGGCAATGTTGGCCAGGGAAGGTTTGGTCGAAGGCACCGACTACGAGACCGTCAATCTCGAAGGTTTCGATCCGCTGGTCCACATCGCGATCCCCGACATCATTGGATTTCCCGGCTTCAAGAGCAACGAGCCCCAACAACTCGAAGCCGCCGGCATCCCGTTCAAGCTCCACGACCCCAGTGAATTCGAAATCCCGGGCAGCTTCGGAGTGTTGTACACCAACCTCACATTCCTGGCCGAGCAGCCCGCTGCTGCGCAGGACTTCATGCGGGCCACGATGCGCGGCCTCGCCGATGCAATCGCCGACCCTGCTGCCGCCGCGCAGGTCGCGGTAGATGCGCTGAACGCCAGCGGCAACGCACTGTTCCTTTCGCCCGAGGGTGAGACAGCCCGCTGGCGAGTGGAGTCCAAGCTCGTCGCCGAGAGCGCCTCCGCGAAAGCCCCGCCCGGCCTGCCGCTGTTCGATCAACTCACCGAAGAAGTCACCACCTACGCCGAAATCGGGCTGTTCGAGGGGGTGCCGCCGGTCATCGACACCATGGTCGATGCGTCAGTCCTCGACGGGGTCTACGACGACGCCGGCACCGTTATCTGGCCGGCAGGCAACTAGGCAAGTGGCCAACGGAGTAGCTACGCCAACACGATGCGGGCGTGATCGATGTCGTTCTTCAGCTGACTGACCAGCGCATCGACGCCGTCGAACTTGCGCTCGCTCCGCAGGAAATTGGTGAACTCGACGCGTGCAGTTTCCGTGTAAAGATCGCCGGCGAAGTCGAGCAGGTGCGCTTCGAGCAGCGAGTGCTCGGCATGCTCGTAGAAGGTAGGCCGCCGCCCAAGGTTGATCGCACACGCATGTCGGCTGCCATCAGGGCGGTGATACCACCCGGCATAGACGCCGTCCGCAGGTACACAGATGGAAATCGGCACTTCAACGTTCGCTGTGGGGAAGCCCAGCAGGCGGCCACGCTGGTCGCCTTGCACGACAACGCCGCGAGCCTGGAAGGGATGGCCGAGCATCGTGGCGGCCAGTTCGACCTGGCCACCTGCCATCGCCCGACGAATGGCCGTCGAGCTGATTGGTTCATCGGGCCCATCAGATCGCGCCACCAACGACAGGGGCAGCACCTCGAAGTCGCGGGCTGCGCCGAGCTCGCGGAGTGTCGCGACGTTGCCCTCGCGACCATGACCGAAATGGAAATCCTCCCCCACCACCACCGCCGAGGCGGCAACACAATCGACCAGCACCCGCTGCGCAAAGCTCATGGGTGCCTCCAACGATTGCGCCTGGTCGAACTTGACGACCAGCGTTGCGTCGATTCCGGTTGCAGCCAGCAGTTCCAGCTTCTGGTCGAGGTCGGTGAGCAATTGCGGCGCCGACTCGGGCCGCACCACGGAGGCCGGGTGCCGGTCGAAGGTCAGCACAGCACTGCGCGTCCCGGTTGCTTCAGCTATCCGGCGGACCTCAGCAATGACGGCCTGATGGCCCAGATGGACACCGTCATATGCGCCGATGGTGATGACGGTGCGCTCGCCAGGCCACGGTGAAACGGAAAGATCTGTGACGACTCGCACAGAGACAACGCTAGCGGGGCGCACTTGGGCGAGCACAGCCCCTCACGGACCTCCAGTGAAGCGCCGATCAGCAACCTGCAGCGTCGGACGCCATGCCGAATGGGATCTGCTTGGACAGCACGGCGGTGAGATCGGTGCCGATGTACGCGGCCAGCTCGGCGGACGCGGCTGTATCGCCTGCGTAACCACGCTGTGCAATCTCGTTGGCGCCCTTGAAGAACGACAGCGATTCAGCGACGCCATCGTCGTACGGGATCAGCACAGCGAGTGCATCGAGCTGGTTGCCGAACTCCGGCATCGTGCCAACACCGGTAACCCACTGCGTGACGTCGGGCTGATTGCCCAACTGAACCACCACCTGAATGTTGACCGCTGCATAGCCGAAGGCATCCTTCACCGCTGCGCAGTCGACAGCTTCGCCCGACGCAGCGGACCCGCCGTCTGTCGGCACTGGCGCCGGCGAGTCGGCGACCTGCGAACCACCGGTCAACGTCCCTGAGCTGCCCGACGACGAACTCTTGTCGTCACTGCATGCACTCAGCAACCCGGAAATGACAATGACCACCACTACTGCTCGACGAATCATGGTGAAACCCTACTCCTGCACTATCGCGCCAGAACGACAGAAGGCTTTGCCCCGGCGGCGTCGCGTGCCTCGTACATCGCAAGCAGCTGGCCGTCGGGCCCGAGCACCGCCCAGGGGCCGGAACCTTCGAGACCCGCTCGCGCCCGATCCAGAAGCCGACCATTACCGACCAGCACCGCCGCTTCCACGCTGATGGTCACCTGCGGATAGTCGCGCATTGCTTGCGGCAACGACAACAGTTCCACCTCGTCGGGCGGCGCAGCTTCGGTGGCGGTGAAGCTGCCGACCGCTGTGCGCCGCAGGTTACGCAGGTGGGCGCCACCTCCGCAGAGCCGACCGAGATCGTCGGCCAGCGTGCGGATGTAGGTGCCCTTCGAGCACTGCACCTCAACGGTATACACCAGCGGATTGTCGGTTGGGGCGACTTCGAAGCGGCTGACAGTGACCGGGCGAGCCTGGCGCTCGACTTCGATACCTTCGCGTGCCAGTTCATGCAGGCGCCGGCCGTCGATCTTCAAGGCACTCACCATCGGCGGCACCTGCATGATGAGACCGGTGAGATGGTCTGCCACCATGGCCTGCACCATCGCAGGAGAGAGCGCGCTCATGTCGAACGTCGCGACCACTTTGCCTGCCGAGTCCAGCGTGTCGGTGCTGGTGCCGAAGACAACCTCCCCGGTGTACGTCTTGCCCAGATCGGTGAGGAAACGAAGGAGGCGTGTCGATTTGCCGACACCTACCAACAGCACCCCTGTTGCATCGGGGTCGAGGGTTCCGGCGTGGCCCACCTGGCGCTCACCGAAGCGGCGGCGCAACATGCCGACCACATCGTGGCTGGTGACCCCGGCGGGCTTATCGACGACGGCCAACCCGTGCGTGTTGGCCGGCTTGCGACGCGCCATCAGGCTTCGGGTTCGGCGTCTGCTTCTGGCGAGGGCGGCCGCTCGGGCAGCGTGGCCTTGTCGTGCAGAATGCGCTCGATGCGCTCGGCGGCGCGGATGGAGTCGTCGGCCTTGAAGGAGAGAATAGGTGTCTTCTTCGACCGCAGCTGGCGCGCCACCGAACCCTGGATGCGGACCCGGTGGTCCGACAGGGCGTCGAGAATGTCGGCATCGCCTTCCTCGCCCATCAACGAGTCGAAGAATACGATTGCCCTGTTCATCTCAGGGTCGACATTGATCGCAGTGATGGTGACCAGCGACAGACGCTCGTCGTCGATACGCACCAATTCGTCGGCAATCACCTCTTGCAGCGACGTGCTGAGCCGCGCAGAACGAGGGTATCGGTGGGTGGTAGGGGCCGAGGGACGGCGGGGCTTGCTCACAGGTCCACCCTACCGACCATGCCGCACGGCACCCGCAGCAATTGGCAGGTACCTCACCCGAAGTCGGGTGCCGCCCGATTCGAACGCTTCAGTTCGGCCATGCCGCTGGCCGTGGCGATGGTCTCGACTGCATCCCACAACTTGGTGGCCTCCTCACCTCGAGGAATCGTCGAGATCACGGGCCCGAAGAAGCTTGCTTCGTTGTCGGCGCCAGGGCGGAAGGTGATGATGGGCGTGCCGACGTCGCGGCCCGTGCGAGCAAACGCCAACTCGGTCTCTTGCGCGATGTACGCATCGTGCGACTCATCGAGCGCGTGCGCCGCATAGTCGTCGGGCAGGCCGGTGGCAGCCAACAGACCGGCCATGAATGCGACCGGGTCGGCACCGATCTCGTCGCGGCGCTGCTCGACGTGAAAGGCGTTACCCAACGCCGTGTACAAGGCGCCAACCTCGGCGTTGCTGTGGTGGAGGCGCACCTCATCGCACACTCGGTGCGCGTAGAGACCTGCCATGTGCGCCGCCCGATACTCGGGGGTATATGAAGGCTCGGTGCGGTCCTGGTTGATCATCTTCAGCGAAATGAAACGCCAGTTGACGTCGTAGTCGCGCTGCTGCTGCACTTCGGTCACCCAGCGAGACGTGATCCATGCCCAGGGACACACCGGATCGAAGAAGAACTCGAGATCAGCCATGGCGTGACGTTACCGACTGTCGTTCTCAATTCAAGTGCGGATCGTCAGACCCGAGCGATTTCGCGTTCTTCGAACGTTTCGATGAGGTCGCCAGGCTTGAGATCCTGGAAGTCGCTGAGGCCGATACCGCATTCGAAGCCCTCGCGGACCTCGCGAGCATCGTCCTTGAAGCGCTTGAGCGACGTGATGGCGCCCTTCCAGATGATCGTGCCGTCGCGCAGGAAGCGCACCTTCGAGCCACGAGTGATCGCCCCGCTGCGCACCATGCAACCGGCGATACCGCCGATGCGAGGTACCCGGAAGACTTCGCGGACCTCGGCTTCGCCGGTGACCACTTCCTCGTACTCGGGGGCGAGCATGCCGACCATGGCTCGCTCGATGTCTTCGAGCAACTTGTAGATGATTTCGTAGGTACGAATCTCTACACCTTCAGAGGCAGCCATGTCGCGGGCCTTGCGGTCCGGACGCACGTTGAAGCCGATGAGCGTGGCATTGGTGGTTGCCGCCAGACTGATGTCGTTCTCCGAGATGGCACCAACGGCGCGATGCACGAACGACAACTTCACTTCCTCGCGCTCCAAACGGCGCAACGATTCGGTGACTGCTTCCAACGAGCCTTGCACGTCGGCCTTCAACACGATATTGAGCGTGGCGACTTCGCCGGCCTGGATGGAATTGAAGATGTCTTCCAGCTTCACACCGGTACTGAGGCGGGCGTCGCCGCGCTGTGCCTTGAGGCGGTAGCGCTGCTCGCGTGCTTCACCAACGGTACGGGCCGTCTTCTCCGTCAGCGCCGAGCGGAACTCGTCGCCGGCGTTGGGCACGCTCTGTAGACCGAGCACCTGCACCGGGGTGCTGGGGCCAGCGGTCTTCACCTGCTCACCCTTGTCGTTGATCAGGGCGCGAACGCGACCCCATGCGGCACCGGCCACGATTGGGTCGCCGACCTTCAGCTCGCCCTTGTCGACCAGAATGGTGGCAACGGGGCCACGACCAACGTCGAGCTTGGCTTCCAGCACGACGCCCTTGGCCCGACCGGTGGGGTTGGCGGTGAGCTCTTCGACTTCCGCCACTGCGGCGAGCTGATCGAGCAGGTCGTCGATGCCGAGGTTCTGCTGCGCCGACATCTCTACGACGATGGTGTCGCCACCCCAGCTCTCCGCAATCAGGCCGTGCTCGGACAGTTCCGACAAGACGCGCTGTACGTCGGCGTTCTCCTTGTCGATCTTGTTGAGGGCCACCACGATCGGAACCTCAGCGGCACGAGCATGGTTGATGGCTTCGATGGTCTGGGGCATGACGCCGTCGTCAGCTGCCACCATCAGCACGACGATGTCGGTGACCTGCGCACCACGGGCACGCATCTTGGTGAACGCGGCGTGCCCAGGGGTGTCGAGGAAGGTGATCTCTCGACCATCGACATCGACCTTGTAGGCACCGATGTGCTGAGTGATGCCACCGGCTTCGCCAGCAACAACGTTTGCTTTACGGATCTTGTCCAGCAGTGTCGTCTTGCCGTGGTCAACGTGACCCATGACGGTGATGACCGGCGCACGCGGTACCTGCAACGACTCGTCGTCGTCGTCGCTGTCATCGAACAACGCCTGCAGCTCGAGTTCTTCTTGTTGGCCGGGCTCGACCAGCAGCAGATCGGCGTTGACTTCCAGCGCGAACAGTTCCATCTGCTCGTCGGTCAGCGTCATGGTGGCTGTCACCATTTCGCCATTTTGCAGTAGGAAGCGAATGACGTCGGCGGCCGTGCGATTCAGCTTGGGAGCGAACTCCTGGGCCGACACACCACGCTCCACGATGATGGTGCCCTCGGGCACGGGTGCATTCGTGGCGGTGTAGCTGCTGTTGTAGTTCGGCTGCATCTCGTCGAAGTCGCGACGACGACGAGCACGGCTCTTCTTGCGTGGGGCACGGCGCTGGCCGTTGGGGCGAGGACCACCACCACCACCAGGACGTGCACCCGGACCACCGGGGCCGCCGCCGGGGCCACCAGGGCCGCCACCGGGACGGGGTGCGCCGAAGCCACCCGGACGAGGGCCACCGGGCCCACCGGGACGAGGCGCAAAGCCGGGACGCGCGCCAGGTGCACCGGGGCGGGCACCTGGGCCGCCAGCGCCACCAGGGCGAGCCGAATAGGCACCGGTGCGCGGGGCGCCAGTGGCACCCGGACGGGCGCCGGGACCACCCGCGCGAAGGCCACCGGGCGGCGGCGGAATGGGCTTACCCGACGACGACATCGGCCGGCCGCCACCGGGCGGCGGCGGAATGGGCTTGCCAGAAGTCGATGTGGGCCGAGTCGGTGGCGGGCCCGGCGGGCGGCCGGGCGGCGGGCCGCCAGGGCGACCAGGTGCGGCACCAGCAGGGCGCGGCGCCGACGGGGCCGGAGCGCTGGAAGCTGCCGGAGCCGAGGCAACGGCAGGGCGAGCAGCCGGACGCGGGGGGTCGCCGGCGGTGGGCCGACTGCTGGTGATGCGGGCCGGCGCCGAGGCCTCGGGCGCGGACGCAGATGGGGCTTGCGACACGCTGGGCGCTGGCGGGGCGGGCACAGCGGGGCGCTTCGCCACCGGTGCGGGCGCGGCTACAGCTTCTGCGGCGGCAACGGGCACGATCGGGGCCAGTGCGGCCGGCGGCGCAGCTGCGGCAGGGGAGGCCGAGGGCTCGTCGATCAGCGGCGTGGCCACCTTGGCGACAACGCCCTCCACAGCAGGAACGACCCCAGCTGCGACCGTCTCAGCAGCAACGACCCCACCAGCAACGACCCCACCAGCAGGAACGACCCCAGCTGCGACGGTCTCAGCAGGTACGTCCGTTGCAGGTGCGACCGTTGCAGCCGCATCCTTGGGCTCGGCGACCTTCTTGGCCGCGGCCTTCTTCACGGGTGCGGGCGTCGGTACACCATCGTCGGCAGCGGGAGTGTCGATTGCGGAAGCAGCGGCCGCCGCCTTCTTCGTCGATTTCTTGACGGCCTTGACTTCCTCCGGCTGCTCGGGGCGCGTGAGACCCTCGCGTTCCGCGCGACGACGGAGACGGTCGGCCTGCGCCTCGATCAGCGTGGAGGAGTGACTCTTCACCCCGACACCCATCACATCGCAGAGCGACATCATCTCTGTATTCGTCATTCCGAGCGCTTTCGCGAGCTCGTGTACGCGCATGTTCTTTGCCAAAACCCGTGTCAGCCTTTCGTCGCTGTCGGTTCGTCGGACGCAACTCCGACGGTTTGTAATTCTTCCATGTTGATGATCACGTCATCGAATGCGGTCCGCAACGCGCGCTCCAAAGGTTGGAGTGCATCGGGGTGCACCGATCGCTTCCACGCCCGGTCGAACGCCTTGCGGCGGCCGGCGGTGTGAAAGCACGCCGCGGAACACAACCAGGCGCCTCTGCCAGCCGCGGTGCGGCTGACGGTTGCGCCCTGTGGGCCCACGACACAACGCACGAGCTGTGGCTGCGGCCGTTGCTGGCGGCAGCCGATGCAGGTGCGCAGCGGTGCTGCGAGTCGAGTCTCAGACGTGCTCACCACCTGCTTCCTGAGTTTCACCGGTGTCGTCTGCGGCGACAGCCGGTTCGTTGCTGTCTGTGTCGTTGCTGTCTGTGTCGTTGCTGTCTGTGTCGTTGCTGTCTGTGTCGTTGCTGTCTGTGTCGTTGCTGTCTGTGTCCTTGACACTTGCGGCCGATTCATCGGTGGCCACGTCTTCTTCAGCGGGAACGGCAGCTGCCTGTTCGCTCCACTGCTCTTGGGTGAGAATGGTGCCGTCGGCGGCGTGCCATTCCATGGTGCCCGTCTCGGCGTTGGCGACCCACTCGCCCTCTTCGTAGTCGGCGTCGTCGTCGAGCCCTTCGAGGGGCTCGGTCTCGCCGCGAATATCGATACGAACACCGGTGAGACGGGCGGCCAAGCGTGCGTTCTGACCTTCCTTACCGATGGCCAGGCTGAGCTGGTTGTCGGGCACGATCACGTCGGCCTGGGTGCCATCATCGCTGATGATGACGGCGACGACCTTGGCCGGCGACAACGCCTTCGCCACGAAATCGGCGAGATCCTCGCTGAAGGGCACGATGTCGATCTTCTCGCCACGAAGCTCGTTGACGACCATGCGCACGCGACCGCCGCGAGCACCGACGCACGCGCCGACCGGATCGACGTTGTGGTCGTTGCTCCATACTGCGATCTTGGTGCGGTGGCCTGGCTCGCGGGCGCAGCCCTTGATCTCGACGATGCCGTCGGCGATCTCGGGAACTTCCAGCTCGAACAAGCGCTTGATGAGGCCAGGGTGCGTGCGACTGACAACGATCTGGGGACCCTTGGCGGTCTTGCGGACCTCGACGATGTACGCCTTGACGCGGTCGCCGGGGACGGGGCGCTCGAACGGAACCTGCTCGGCCTTGGGCAGCAGGCTTTCGACTCGGCCAAGATCGAGCAGGGTGTACCGATCGTCGGCCTGCTGAATGATGCCGGTGACGATGTCGCCCTCGCGGTTCGCGTATTCCTCGAACTTGCGGTCGCGTTCGGCTTCACGGATGCGCTGGCTCATCACCTGACGGAAGGTCTGCGCCGCGATGCGACCCATTTCTTCCTTGCGCGGCGTGTCGTCGCGCTCGTTGACCCAATTGCCGTCTTCGTCGACGTCGAAGGCGGTGAACGTGAACTCGAACGTGTCGGGGTGGATTCCGACCTCCACCTCGGCAGCGGCGCCGGGACGACGCTTGTAGGCGGTTGCCAACGCGTCGACCAACACCTGCAGCAGGGTGTCGACCGAAATGTTCTTCTCGTTGGCCAACATCTTGACCGCTTCGGACATATCGAGGCTGCTCACCGGGCCTCCTCCTTCGTAGATGCAGACGCCGGCGTTGCCGATGTCGTGGATACTGATGTCGTAGATGTCGCCGGCCCGTTCAGGGACGTCGCAGGAGCAGCCTTCTTGGCTGCTGGCTTCTTCGGCTTGTCTGGCGCTGCAGGCTTGCCGGGCTTGGGTGCCGGACCCCACACGAAGACCGTGCGGGCTCGATCGATCTGGTCGAAGGCGACGGTGCGCTCTTCGATACCGTCTGCATCTGGGGTGTCGAGCCGGATGGTGGCTGACTTTTCGTCGGCGGCAATGAGGACGCCTTGAACCCGCCGACCGACATTCACCGTGTCACGCAGGCGAACGGCGATGGTCTTGCCGATCTCGCGCTGGAAGTGCGCCGGGGTGCGCAGCGTGCGCTCCAGGCCGGGGCTGGTGACTTCCAGTGTGTAGTGGCCTGGTACCGGGTCGTGGTGGTCGAACTCGCGGCCGATCAGCCGGGTGGCCAAGGCAATGGCTTCAAGGTCGATGCCGCCAGGGCTGCCGGCGGGAGTGTCGATGGTGACGCGCAACATGCCACCTCGGAACTCGAGGTCGTAGAGGTCGAGTTTGAGGTCGGCAATGATCGGCTCGATCAGGGAACGAACACGCTTGAGATTGCTGGCGTCGCTCATTTTCGACCTCCTTTCGACGTGTTGTTGGGCATGTAACAGGTGTTGCCGGGCAAAAAACGAGCC
>Ga0105044_10015533_pt1 | contig 10287 bp, 3 predicted proteins | sample MAT01_FD_78092 | JGI IMG/M metagenome (GOLD analysis project Ga0105044, IMG submission 78092) | Freshwater microbial communities from Lake Fryxell liftoff mats and glacier meltwater in Antarctica - MAT-01 | ecosystem: Environmental > Aquatic > Freshwater > Ice > Liftoff microbial mat | place...
CGAAGCGGTGGTGACCGGCGACCTCGATCACCCGAATATCGTGCCGATCCATGATATCGCAGTCACTGGCGACAACACGCTGTTCTATTCGATGAAGCGGGTCAGTGGCACACCTTGGTCGAAGGCGATCGAGGAAAAGTCACGCGATGAGAATATCGAGATCTTGCTCAAAGTTTGTGACGCGATCGGGTTTGCGCATACGCGAGGTGTTGTCCACCGCGACATCAAGCCTGAAAACATCATGCTCGGCGAGTTCGGCGTCGTAATGGTGATGGACTGGGGGCTGGCGCTGGCAAAACCCGAATTCGACAAACTAGACAGCGTTCACTTATCGACATCCTTGGGCGGTTCGCCCGCTTACATGGCTCCCGAAATGGCGATTGGTCCTGTGGAGAGGATCGGGCCAGCAAGCGACGTTTACTTGCTCGGTGCGACGCTTTTTCAAATCATCACCGGTCTTGCACCGCACCACGCGACCAACGTTAGCGAATGCTTGAAGGCGGTTGCGAGCAACAAGATTCGCGATGTATCGAAGGAGCATCAAAGCGAACTGTTGCAGATCGCGCTCAAGGCGATGTCGACGAAGATTGACGCTCGCTATCCCAACGTCGCGGACTTTCAGGCATCCATTCGTGAGTACCGATCGCACAGCGAAAGCATCGCCCTTGCCGCTCGCGCTGCAGATGTATTGGCAAGTGCGGAAGCCTCATCCGACTACGACGTCTACTCGCGAGCCATATTCGGATTCAAAGAAGCGATCACGCTGTGGAGCGGCAATACGAAGGCAGTTGAAGGCTTGGCGAATGCGAAGTTGCAATACGCCGAAACTGCATACCGAAAGGGTGATTTCGATCTCGGTTTGTCAGTACTTGAGCGTGACGATGCGACTCATCAATCCTTGATCGAACAACTCGAAGCTGGCAAAAAGTTGCGACGATTACGCGATACACGTTCTGCGCTGTTGCGAAAAGCTGCCGCAGCGATGTTGGCATTTATCATCCTCGGTGGTGGCTACGCGATCTATCGGATTCGACAAGAGGCGAACGAAGCTATTTCAGCGACGAAGATAGCGGTAGCGGCGAATGAAGTGGCGTCTCTCAAGACCAAAGAAGCGATTATCGCTGCGACTGCTGCGAACACTGCAACAGGAGAAGCTAACGCGCAGACGAAAAAAGCGGAGCAAGCAACGAAAGAAGCGGAGTCCGAAAAAGAGAAGAAGGAAGTACAGCGGCTTTTGGCTGTTGCAGCAACAGAACGTGCGCAAGCAAGCGAGAAAGCCGCCCAGGAAGCTCGTGGAGACGCCGACATAGCAAAAGAAATAGCTGTTGCGAAGACAAGAGACGCACAGTACGAGAGCTATGTCTCTAGCATCGGCCTAGCGAAATCGCGAATTGAACAGAACATGTTTGGTGATGCGAGTTCCATATTGCAACGCCTGCATTCGTCAGTCGACGAGAAACTTCCTGCTTGGGAATGGCGCTGGCTATGGCGGCAAACATCGCGTGCGATCTCGTCCATTGCGACAGAAAACTCTCCAGCCAAGTCACTGGATTTTTCTGGTCCAGTCGGCACAGTGGCTGCAGTGCTTGAAAACGGTTCCGTTCAGTTGGCAAGTATCGACGTTGACGGTCACCTGCGATCGTCCAACAATGATTTGAGAATGAAAAATGGCGATGCATCATCGCTTACATTTGCGCCGAATCATAAATCGATCTTCATCGGTACAAATAGCGGTGATATCGAAGAATGGGATTTGGCATTAAATAATATGCTAAGTTCCTGGAGAGCGCACAAAACAACCATCAACAAATTGCAATTTGTGGACAGTACACTCGTTACCGCATCAGACGATCGTTCCGTTCGTTTATGGAATACAGCCAAAAAGACCGAACTCACCTCATGCTGGAACCTTGGACCCGTCAAAGACTTTGCAATCGCGGGAACAGGGACCACAAGGACTCTTGTCGCCGCAGTTGCCGAATCGACTTCTGGCCGTGCTACGGTTTGGACGTTGACTCTCGGCGCAAAGGGCTGGGAATCCGAATTGTCTGGAGAGTTTCTGGAACATCGACGCCCCGTTACGTCCGTGGCGATTTCATCCGATGGCCAAACCGTCGTTTCTGGTGCCAGCGATGGCACTGTGTTTGTTTGGCAAGCCAATGCGATGCAGGTCATCGATTATGCAAGTGACATTGAAGGGGCGATCAAGAAACTGTCGTCCAAGAGCGAGCAATCAGGTGAAAACAAACGGAGCACATCCGAGAAAAAAGCTGTCAAATTCCAGCGGTTGGTCGATCCTGACCTCGCGATCGCCGACAGCACATCCGAGTTAGCCCACAGCGACCGCGTCCGAGTCGTACGATTCAGTCCCGATGACAAAACCATTCTGTCCGGTGGTGACGACTATCTCATTCGCCTTTGGGAAGCCGCCAGCGCCAAACGAATCAAGGAACTGAGAGGCCATGGCGGTTGGGTCCTCGATGCTGGCTTTGTTGATCAATCCGGAGATTTGATTGTTTCGTGTTCGGCTGATGAAACCATTCGCAGTTGGCAACCGGCGACTTATATCAACGCTTCCGTTAGCAATCGTCTCACGGGAAACTCCGGCAAAACTCTCCACGATGAAGAAATTCTTTCGGCTCGTTTAAACCAACAGGGGACTGCCGTGGTCACTGCCAGTCGCGATCGTACGGCCATCGTTTCCCGAATCAATCCGATAACGATGAACCTCGAACGAATCGCGGAATTGCAAGATGATACCGACGAGGTAGCGCTCAAGGAAGGAACGACGTTTATCGCGCAGTCTTGTGCTCTCGACTATGAAAACTCATTGCTCTATGTCGCCAGCGCGGACTCGATCGTACGAGTTTGGAATTTTAAACGGGGCACGGAACTATTCAAGATTGAGAACACTGGACTCAACACGTCGCTCGCGCTTTCACGGGATGGCCGTTATTTGTTAACACGTTCCAGTGACCAGGACACGAAAAGCATACTCTGGCGACTTGACACGACTGGCCGCCGACCGCCGCAAGTTGTCCACCGACTTGGCGGGCACGACAGAGATCTCGCGGTGACAGCGCTGGCAGTCTCGGCCGACGGCTCACGATTATTCACCGCCGACAACGTTGGCATCGGAATCCTTTGGAATGGCAAGACCGGAGAACAAATCGGTTCAGGTTTTGAGATGCTACGCGGATATCGGATCAACGCCGCCGAATTTTCTGCCAACGGAGAAGAAATTTTCGTTGCAGCCGATGACCAACAAGTATCGCGAATTAGTCTAAGCAGTCGCACGATCGTCTCGAGGTTCCATCACGAAGGTTTCGTTTCAAGCCTCTCGCTCAGCGACGACAATCGTGCAGCCGTAACGATCAGCGAAGAAAAGACCACGCGGGAGATGCGTTCGGTCGCAACGCTGTGGGATCTCACCACGAACACTAGTCAACTCTTAGATCGCGGCGTTTCGCCAATCGGAAAAACTGGGATAGAAGGGACCCAACGTACGAGAATCACAAGTGCGCAATTCGGTCCCGGCGGCGAGTCCATCGCTATTGGAAAGGAGCTGCCTGGCGAGGCTGGTGGGCGAATCGCAATCTGGTCTCTGGCTTCTGAAAAGGCGGTGCCCGTCCATGCGTTTGAATTGCCTGCGATCCTGGGAGCGCCTGCTGCATGCTTACCGCTGCCGAATGGTCGAATGCTGACGCTTAACGGTGACGCGGCATTTCAATGGTCTTGGAATGCGGGCGACCTGAAGGACGCAACCAAAACAGCGGCTTCGAAAATCAACAGCTATCGAGCCAATGCTGCGGTACATAGTGCCAATTTCACTGCGGACGGCAACTACGTGATCACCGGTAGCCATTCCGTTAAGATTTGGAATATTGCAACACAGAAATCGATCGCGAAAATTGAACTTCCTCACGACGGTCCATTGCTGTGCGTTGAACCTATGCCGAGGGATGGTTCCTATCAATTCGCCACCAGCGGTTCGGACGGAACCGTAAAGCTCTTTGAATTCGATCCAAGCACTTTTGAAACCAAGGTATTGAAATCCTGGATGGTTGGCAATGAAAACGTCGCGATGCGTCGCGTTTGCTTCTCCGATGATGGTTCGATGTTGCTTGCCGTTGGTGACAATGGAACGATCCGGTTGTTTCGCACTGACGGCAACTTTCCTATATCGATCTATGACACACCTGCGGCAGGACAGTTGCGTGCCGCTGCGTTCTCCTCCGATGGAAAATATATTTTAGTGGGTGGTGGCGATGACAATGATGCTCGCATTTGGGACGTCGTTGAACCAGGCGTAATCAATGCCACTGAGCCAATTGTTCTCGAAGGTCATGACGACCAAATTAAAGATGTTCGGTTTCTCTCCAATGCGGCTGGCCCCCTCCGAGTCTTGACAGCATCTCGTGACAACTCCGCTCGCGTTTGGGACCCAAGGATCGACAGCAAAGACAAGCGTGGGCGCGAGCTTCTAAATCTGCTTGCGCATACGCTGAGTGTTACCGCAGTCGATGCCACCAAGAATGGCAACATTGTCATCACCGCAGGTAGCGATGGAACGTTGATCGTTTGGCCAGCAAGCGACCTCGCGGAGATTAATTTGTTTCAAAATCGGAAAGACTGAAATAGCGAACGGCTTAGCCGAGTAAAGAGCGACGACCAAGCGACCTGCACGCGGGCGAACCCGGTCGTGCGGACGTGCAGAGGGCTGCTGGAATCTTCGATCTGGACGCGAACCTGATAAAGCGTGTCACGGGGGATCGACATCCGACCGCTTTCCGTCGTCAGATCGACCGCGACCAAGCCGGCACCGACGAGTTCCGGTAGACACTGCGTGACAGGTGTCGCACCGACCTCGATGACCAGACCTTTCCAAGGCTTACCCAGATGATCTGGAAGCAGGAGTCGTACCTCCTTGCCTACTTCGATAAGTGCAGCGCTGTTTTGGTCCACAAACAAGATCGCTTCGCGTTTCCGTGTATCACCGATCGAACCGATCACCGTGCCCGGTTCTATCCAAGCACCCAAGTTTGCTTGATCAAGCGGTGTACCATTCCAACCCGCCGATTCGCTTGACGGATCTTTATTCACAACATTGCGAGTTGGCGCAAAGATCATTCCGTCTGTTGGAGCGACAAGGGTTAGTTTGCTGAACTCTTCCTGGCGAAGCTTGACGCGTTCCAACGCCGCTTGCTCCGATGCAATCAGCGTCGCCAAGTTGGCGGTGTTGCTCGAATCAGATAACCGGCGGCTGATAAAATTCTTACGCGTCGTCATTAAAGATTGATGGTTTGCCTGGGCATTGAGCAACTCACTTTCCAGCGATGGGTTCACTAATGTGGCGATGGAATCGCCAGTTTTTACAAAGTCCCCTTCCTGCACGCAGCTCGTCAACCGCCCGCCGATGGTTGCAAACAGGTCTTGAGATTCAGCCGGGCGAATGGTCATCGGTGCGACCACCGATTGAGGCAAAGGAATCAGTAACAGACAGATGAACACAAGTAAAACACCGATTGGAAATAGTGAGCGGCGGGCTCCATTCTGAGATCGGAAAAAACGGCCCGGTGGCTTTATCGCTGCGTAGGTGCCTGGAGCCATGGTTCCGAGCACAAGCAATGCTGCAAAGGACGTTCCCAGCAGGGCAAGCCCATGGCCAAAAGCGAATCGCGACACAATCGAAGCCAGGGTTAATATGACGACCGAACGATAGATCTGGCTTGCCACGGCATAGCTTGCTAACCAAAACCGGCGTCGGTCGTCTTCGTCGTTCAAGGCTAAAGTCTTTTCTCCCCAAAGCCAGCTTCGCACCATTCGCCGTAACACCGACGATGCCCGCGATCCGAGATTAGGAATGCCAACAACATCCGAAAGAATGAAGTAACCATCGTATCGCATCAGTGGATTGCCGTTGACAAGGATTGTATTGACGGAGCAGACGACCATCACAATCAACCACCATTCCCGCAGAACCGCGTCACCCGTCCACAACCAAGCAAATGTTGCCAATGTTGCGATCCCGATTTCTGCCAACATTCCGGCTGCTGACACCAGGATGCGTTTGTATCGCTGCGGCATGATCCAGGCATCAGACACGTCGCAATAGAGACACGGCATTCCGAAAATCAGCATCACGCCAAGTTCCCGGCAATCGCTACCCAGTGCCGTGCAAGCTGTCGCATGGGCGAGCTCATGAATGATTTTCACTAACGAAACAACGACGAAAAATTGCAGTATGGTATCGGTTCCGCGATTCAAGAAAGCTGCGGAAACGTGGTCAGAGACTGCATCCCAATGGCTCAAGGCAAGCATTGCCGCCAGCAAGACGCAGCCCGAGTAAGCAACGCACGCAAGCGGCGTGAAAAACAAGCGTGCGATTGGTAGCACGCCAGCCAAAATCCAATCGGGCCGAATGCCAGGTAAACGGATCGCAAGACAACTCTGCCACCACGATTTCGCCGGCCAGGATGTTACATCAGAAGTCAATTTCGCTATCGGAGATCGCCGATGATTGCCTCCCGTTCCTATCAGCAACTTCCTGCGTTTCGCGTCGGCTAAGAAATGCACCAAGCTATCCGCCGACGTGAATCGCGTGGCAAATTTTTTCGAGCATTCGGCTAATACCTGTTGCAGGCTGCGTTGGCCATCAACCATTCCAAGAATCGCAAACTCGTCTTCGCTCACATACTGCAAGCTGCGCGAAAAAGGGTCCTTTAAAACCCAAGCCGTGCGACTACCCATCTCCAATCGTTGGCAGACTAAGTCGGCTCGAAACCGCAACGATCCAGGCGGCACGACCTCGCTCATGGTTGCACTTGGATTGTCAGTCGCATTCCCGGCAGTACATCCTTGGACGGATTTTCGAACTCAATCCAGAACTCAACCTCGCCATTGACCGGGTCTACTTCGGGCATCACAAAGACAATCTCGCCGAGCAAAGATTTTTGATCACGATCGAGATCTTCTCGCTCAACACGGATTTTTGGCAAGGGCCGCAACTTTGCCGCCACCTCTAACCTGACAAATCCTTGAGCTCGCAATCGGTCCAATCTCACCAATTCCAGGACCGGTTCCCCAATTTGCACCCACTGACCGGGACGACGATGAATCTTAGTTACAATGCCGTCAATAGGTGCATCCACACGATGACGTTTTAAGGCCAACTGCGCGAGTTGTGAATCATGTTCAGCCGACTTTACTTTTAACTTTGCGATCGACTGATCCGCCAACGCTTTCTGAACACCAAGCTGCGATTGTTCAATCGCCAGCTTCTGCTCAATTGCTGCTGCGTCCTCCGACTGAGCTGCGAGCGTATCCAATTCCTGTTCGAACGTGGCCTGTTGCGTTTCCAACTCGGACCGTTGAAATGCCAAGGTCAGTCCATCAATTTCCGATCGCGAAACACTATCGACGAAAGCTTGGCGAGCATCCGCTGCGCGTTTTAGCTCGTTGCGGGCAACAGCCTGTGATTTCTCCGCAGCACGTACACGAATGGTGTTGGCCGATTTGCGATGCGAAATCTCACGAGCAATCGCTTGTTCTCGCGCGGTTTGTTCGGTGCGTTCCAGTACCTTGCGGGCCAAGTCCAATTCGACGGGTGAGTCTGCTGTTTGCTGATTGATTCGCAACAGTGTTTCGGCGCGATCTGCCTCAACCAGAACCTGTGAATCGTCTAGCCGGGCGAGTGTCTGTTTTTTGACAACGGAGGCTCCCTCGCGGACTTCGAGCTGCGCGAGCACGCCAGTCGCTTGGGCCGGAACTTCGATCTGATCGATCGGCGCAACGATCAACCCGGTAATGACTACGTCTTCTGCGTAAGCATTAGCAGAGATCGCGAACGCAACGAACAACAGCCTACGTAAAGTCTTTAATACCACGATTGACGCTCCCACCATTCGATCAATCCGCGAAGCCAAATAAACCCAACGGATCGCTTGCCACAATCAACGTTGGCCCACACCGTTGCTCCGATTTCGATCAATTCCGGACTTTCGGGAGTGAACAAGCATTTTAGTCGAACGACCGATCTGCCCTCAGCATCAAGGTTCGCAGATTCTGAGATCTTCTCAATCGTAGCTTGATAGGCTTTTCCTGGCTGCGACTGGAGATGAAAGTGAACGCGAAGATTCTCACCAGGTGCTGCGTTTAAATAGGTTGCATCCTTGTCCAGGATTTCAAGCTCCGCGACCCACGAACCGCTGGATGAATAGACATCAAGCAGGTATTGACCTTGCGCGACAGGACGCATGGTCAACGCCTGTTCAAGGTCCCAGCGGTCGACTTGCCCTCTGATAGGGCTCAAAATCTGCAGGTCGAGTTGCTGTTTTTCAACGAGCGCAAGCTGTTTCTCGATCCCATCGATCTCGGTCTTGAGAGATTCTTCGCTCGAAGAAATTGCCTGCGAATCAATTGCCGTGTCCCCGGTTCCGCGTTTGGGTCCCAAACGGGAGGCGCCCAGTGATGCGAGCTGCGTCTTTGCCGTTGCGAGAGCACCTCGTAATTCTTCTTCACGAAGATCGATGCTTGCGCTGCGCAGTGCCATCAACTTGTCGCCTTCTTCGACCGACTCACCATTGCGAACATCAATGCGTGTTACCACTGCATCGGCAGGGGCAAACAGTCGCCGATGGACCTCCGGCACCACTCGACCGTCGGCTGGGATCGTAAAACTTGCGGGGACGAGCCACAACACGAGAAGCAATCCAGCAATCGCCGATCCGAAGGTAGCGACCTTGCGACTGCGCGGCAAATGCTTCGCACGATGCAGCGCCGCGGGCCACGTCGCTGCATCGCGTAGCAAGGCAGCGTGAATGGCCAGACTGGCGTATTCACGCATCGAAGGATCGTTGACGCGTGGCAAGGCGTCGAACCACTCGGTGACGATGATGGCCTTCGGTTCGCACGTCTGGTGATGATCAACGATACAGTCGGACTCAATGTGTCGGCAGCCAGATTCTGCTACGTATCGATCGAGCGCTAGTTGCCATGGTGTATTTCGTGGTGCCGATAGACCGACTGTAAACGCGATGGGCTCGTTGTGAGCGCTGGCTTGTTTGGCAAAATCTTTCAGCAAGATCGCTTGTCGCGATCGAAGGTCGACGGATTCATTGCACGACGTTGCCAACAGTTCGCACTGAGATCGCGTGACGCGAAGAATGGAAACTCGGTCGGCGTTTGCGTGTGAAGCCCAGGCAGTCGCAATCTTGAAAAGCGATTCTTTTAGTGTGGCCCCATCGTTGAAAGCCGCAATCGTTCGCTCGCGTGTTTCGCGAACTGCGTCTTGTTGCCGAGCGATTACATAATGCTGCCGCAAGTAGACCGCTGACGCAAACTCGATCACGGCCGACGCAACATCGGTGACGGTAAGCCGTCGCGATGGGTCATGGATCGAGCCAGCTTTCTCGCCTTGCCATTGAATGCTCAGGACCAGCCTGACATCCGCGTGAACGTGCTGAACAACCGTCAAAGTCTGTGTGCTCGCCGCTGCAGTTGCAGTGTTCGAACGCTGCCAATGAGAGGCTGGTATCGCGTCGGTTGCGTTGATAGACAACGCGTCGGGAATCGCGTTGTCGCATGCGTTGTCGCATGCGTTGTCGCTTGATCGAGCCAAGCAGATCGACGCTCCGTTCTCGATCACCGACAGAGCAGCGGCGCTGCATTCAAATTCTGAAAACGACTGGACAGCGCGAGAATAGAATTTGTCGGAAGCATCGAGGCCGCGCGCGGACTGCTCCAACTCGACAACCAACGCTTCGGCATGATCCCAAATGCGGTTCGATGTAGATTTGGAGGGCATGGTTTGAATGGCCAATCGGGCTCACCAGCAAAGTTGACCGCCGCAATAACTTTCGCTGCGAACTAAAAGCTTGATCCGCATTAACATACCGAAAATTGCCGAATCAGTAGAGTAAATCAGCTTGGCTCGACTGGTCAATTGAATCCGGTGGCAAGCAAACGATCCCTCAACGCTTGCTACGCTTAATCGTTACAATCGACTCAACCCGAAGTCTCAACAAGGGATAGGGCGAGCAGTAGAAATCAAATTCCCTAGACACCGCAGTGTTTGCGCACTGCCGCTTCTTTTCTTAGCGGAGCGGCGCAAGCCGCCCGGTACCTCCTCCATCAGGCAGGCCCCGGCGAAGCCAAGCTCCCGCGACTCATTTTTGTTTCGATACATCAAACTGATACAAGTCTTCTGGTACTTTCCATGGATTCTTGGCGGGTTGGCCGTCTTTATCGTAGTCGATACCGAACAGCTTCATTAACGGATCGCGAGGA
>Ga0105044_10015534_pt1 | contig 10287 bp, 10 predicted proteins | sample MAT01_FD_78092 | JGI IMG/M metagenome (GOLD analysis project Ga0105044, IMG submission 78092) | Freshwater microbial communities from Lake Fryxell liftoff mats and glacier meltwater in Antarctica - MAT-01 | ecosystem: Environmental > Aquatic > Freshwater > Ice > Liftoff microbial mat | place...
CGGGGTGAATCGGGCCGAGGCCGAGATCGATCCCGCTGTCCTCTTGGCCGCGCACGCCCGGTACTCCGCCGAGCGCGAGGCCGCCATCCCGGCCGACCACGTCGGCCACCGCCCGAGTGGCGGCGTCGGCGGTACCCGCCTCGGCGTGAAGTGCCTCCACGCGCACTACGCGTGGCACCTCGCCGGCGGTGATGACCCCATCGGCCAGTGGGTCGAGCACCACCTCCCCGAGGTCACCTGACCCCGAACCCCTGACCCCGAACCCCGAACTTGCGACAATTCCTGTCGTCTGACGACGCGAATTGTCGCAAGTTGGGGTGAAGTCGAACGTCGTCTCGAAACTTGCGACAAAAGTTGTCGTCAGACGACGTGAATTGTCGCAAGTTCCGGGGTCGGTGGGACCGATCCAGGCGACCGTGACCGAGGCCCGGCGGCACTCATCCCCGACGCGCGCCGATAGCGTCCGACCGATGCCCGTGCTCGCCGCCATTGACTGCGGGACCAACTCCACCCGGCTGCTGATCCGCGACGGCACCACCACGCTCGACCGTCGGATGACGATCACCCGGCTAGGCGAGGGCGTGGCGACGAGCAAGGTCCTCCAGGCGACCGCCATCCAGCGCACGCTGGTCGCGCTGCGGGAGTACCGCACGGCGTTGGATGGCCACGGGGTGACCGCGCTGCGCATCTCGGCCACCTCGGCCGCGCGTGACGCCCTCAACGCGGCTGACTTCTTCGATGCGGCGGAGGCAGTGGTCGGCACCAGACCCGAGCTCCTGAGCGGGGAGGAGGAGGGCCGGCTGGCCTTCGCCGGCGCCACCGCGGATCTCGATCCCACCGACGGGCCGTTCCTCGTCGTGGACATCGGGGGCGGTTCGACGGAGTGCATCGTGGGAACCGACGAGGTGACCGCGATGCGCTCGTTCGACCTCGGCTCGGTGCGCCTCACGGAAACGCACCTGGCGAGTGATCCGCCGGCCCCCGAGGAGCTGGCGAATGCGATCGGCGAGGCCACGGACTGGTTCGACGAGCTGAGTCGCGAGGTGCCGGCCGCCCGCACCGCCCAGCTGGTGGTGGGGCTGGCCGGCACGATCACCACCGTCGCCGCCATCGAGATCGGCCTGGTGAAGTGGGATCGGGACGCACTTCACCACTTCCGGCTCACCCGAGCGGCCGCCGAGGACGTGTTCCGCACTCTGGCCATGGAGCGGTTCGATGACCGGGTCCACAACCCGGGACTGGATCGCGATCGAGCCGACGTGATCGTGGGCGGGTGCTGCATCCTCGTGGCCCTGATGCGAACGCTCGGCATCGACGATCTGCTGGTATCCGAGGCCGACGTCCTCGATGGTCTCGTCGCCAGCCTTGCCCCCTGATCCCTCGTAGGGTCCGGGCCATGTCCGCCGCCTGGGTGCCTCCTGCCGACGCCTGGGCCACCACCCGAGTGGGCCGCTTTGGTACCGCGCACGGCCACCACACGTTCGCGGCGCTGCGCGACGCGTCGCTGGCCGATCCGGAGTGGTTCTGGGATGCGGTGGTGCAGCACCTCGGCCTGCGGTTCTCCACCCCCTACGACGCCGTGCTCGACACGTCAGCGGGCATCCCCTGGGCCACTTGGTTCACCGGCGGAAGGACGAACCTCGCCGTCGCCTGCGTCGATCGGTGGGCGGCGGAGACTCCGAGCGCCGAGGCGCTCGTGTGGGAAGGAGAGGAGGGGGTCTCGCGCACCTGGACCTACACCGAGCTGCGCGCCGAGGCCGATGGTCTGGCCCACCTGCTGCACCAGCGCGGCATTCGCGAGGGAGACGCGGTGGGGATCTTCCTGCCGATGCTGCCGGAGACGATGGCGGCGGTGTTGGCCGTGGCCAAGCTCGGAGCGGTCTTCGTGCCCGTCTTCTCCGGCTACGGCTCGGAGGCCGTGCGGGTGCGCCTCGAGGACGCCAACGCGATCGCCCTCATCACGGCCGACGGATTCCTCCGCCGAACCAAGGTCATCCCGATGCTCGCCACGGCCCTCGAGGCCGTCGGCGACCTGCCGAGCGTCACCACCGTGGTGGTGGTCGACCGGGTGGGCGCGGAGCCCCCCGCCGACGAGCGAGTCGTCGCCTGGCCGGCTCCGGCGTCGCAGCCCTTCGCCACGGTGGCGGTCGAGAGCGAGCACCCGCTGTTCTTGGCCTACACGTCGGGCACCACGGGCCGACCCAAGGGCGTCGTCCACGTGCACGCAGGCTGGACCGCGAAGGTGGCCGAGGAGGGCGCCTTCCAGACGGACATCGGGCCGGGTGATCGCGTGTTCTGGCTCACCGACCTCGGCTGGATCATGGGGCCTTGGCTCCTCACCGCCGGCCTCGCCAACGGCGCCACCCTGCTGCTCTACGACGGTGCCCCCGACCACCCTGGCCCCGATCGGCTGTGGGCCTTCCTCGCCCGCCACCGCGCCAGCCACTGCGGGATCAGCCCCACCCTCATCCGGGCCCTCATGGCCGCGGGCGACGAGCATCCGAGGGCGCACGACCTATCGGCGCTACGGATCCTGGCATCGACGGGCGAGCCGTGGAACGAGGATCCGTGGCTCTGGTACTCGGAGGTGGTGGGGGGCGGACGATGCCCCGTCATCAACATCTCGGGCGGCACCGAGGTCGGCGCGTGCTTCCTGTCCCCACACCCTGTGCACCGCATCAGCCCCATGTCGCTCGGCGGGCCCAGCCTCGGCATGGCGGTGGACGTGTACGACGAGGCTGGCCGTCCACTGCGGGGCGCCGTGGGTGAGCTGGTGTGCACGCAGCCCTGGCCCGGTATGACGCGCGGGCTCCATCGCGACCCGGAGCGATACCTGGAGACGTACTGGTCGCGGTGGCCCGGCGTCTGGGTGCACGGCGACTGGGCATCCATCCAGCCGACCGCCGCGGGCGCGGAGTGGTTCCTTCACGGGCGCAGCGACGACACGATCAAGGTCGCCGGCAAGCGCCTCGGGCCGGCGGAGGTGGAGAGCGCGCTCGTGTCGCACCCGGCGGTCGTGGAGGCAGCCGCGGTCGGGCTTCCCGACGAGCGGAAGGGCGAGCAGCTCTGGGGCTACGTCGTGCTGGCGGCCGCCGTGCAGCCGACGGAGGGGCTCCGTGCCGAGCTCGTGGGCGTCGTCGCCGAACAGATGGGCGCGAGCTTCCGCCCGGCCGGCATCCGATTCACGAGGGCGTTGCCGAAGACACGCAGCGCCAAGGTGCTGCGGCGCGCGGTGCGCGCGGTGGCAATCGGGGCCGATCTCGGCGATCTGTCGTCTCTCGAGGATCCCGCAACCCTCGATGCGATCCGCGAGGCTGACTGACATGAGCACGTTGATCGGCCGACGGGTGCTGTTGCGTCCTCTCGTGATCGAGGACTTCTCGGCCTGGTCCGAGGTGCGCGTGCGCAACGCCGATTGGCTCGTGAAGTGGGAACCGATGCGCACGGTGGGTGCGCCCGACCCCGTGCACAGTCGTGACGCGTTCGCGGTGCGGTGCGGTGCCCGCCAGCGCGAGCGGCAGCTCGGCACGGGCCACGGCTACGGGGTCTTCGTCGACGGACACTTCCGCGGCGAGATCAACCTCTCGATCGTGCAGCGGGGCCCGTTCCAGAGCGCCTACGTCGGCTACTGGATCGACGAAGCCTGTGCGGGGCTGGGACACATGCCGGAGGCACTCGTGCTGTTGTGCCGCTCCGCCTTCGAGGACCTCCACCTCCACCGGGTGCAGATCTCGATCATCCCGCGCAACATGGCCAGCCGGCGGGTCGTCGAAAAGCTGAGGATCCGGGAGGAAGGCGTGGCTCAGCGCTACCTCGAGATCAACGGAACGTGGGAGGACCACATCCGCTACGCCATCACGGTGGAGGAGTGGGAGCTCCGCCGCAACGAGCTCACCGCGGCTTGGATCGTCTGAGGTGGCGGTCGCTACCTCGAGGTGATCTTGGCTTGCAGCGCGGCCACGCGCTCCTTGAAGGCCGGCTGTTCGAGCGACCACACCTGGGGCACCAGCTCGCGGTCGATCGCGGCAGCGTGCTCGTCGATCGTGGCCACATCGTGCAGGGTCGCCTTGATGCGTCGTACGAGCTCGTGCGGGCCGCTGGCGGCGCGGGTGGCCATCCCGTGGGCGTACTCGAGAAGCTCGGCATCGGGAAGGCACTTCCACACCAGACCTACGCGCTCGGCCTCGGCCCCGTCGAGCACCTCGCCGAACAGCACGGTGGCGGCGACGGTCTGCGGCCCGGCGATGCGGTGCGCCATCCAGGTGTGCCCTCCGCCAGGGTGCAGGCCGAGGTTGAGGAAGCGGGTGTCGAAGCGGGCGTGCGCGGCCGCGAGGCGCACGTCGCAGATCAGCGCCAGGTTCATCCCAGCTCCGACGGCCGCGCCGTTCACCGCCGCGAGAGTGGGGAGCGGCGACCGGCCGATCCGGAGGAAGCCTTCGTAGATCGCTCGCAGGCCGGCCTCGGCGCCACCGCCGGAGGAGGACGAGAGGTGGGACAGGTCGGCGCCAGCACAGAACGCGGGGCCTTCGCCTGTGACGATGACCGCACCCACCGCCGCGTTGGCCTCGAGGTCGTCGAAGAGATCGGTGATCTCGGCGACCATGGGGAGGGTGAGGGCGTTGCGCCGGTCGGGGTCGGCCAGGGTGACCGTGGCGACGCCGTCGGCGATGTCGGTGCGCACAAGGGGCATGGCGGGGAGTTTGGCACCCGTTGTGTCGCTGACGTGACTTTGACCCGGGGGATTGTTACAGTTCTGTGTCTGCCGCACTGCGGTCGCTGATGAGGGGCTTGTGGTGCAGGAGGCTCCCGGGGACCATGTGGGTGGTGGTGCTCCCGTCGTCGAACCCCTGGTGAGGTCCGTGCGCTTTCCTACGCTGTCCCTGCGATCGTTGCTCACGGCCTTGGGCGTGGTGCTGTCGGTCTGCCTGGTCTCGGTCCCCCTGGTGGGATCGGCCCAGCAGGACAGCGACAGCCCCTCCGCCGAGCGGGAGCAGGTACGGGCGCAGAAGGCGCGGGTCGCCAGCCAGGTCGATGCCCTCCGGGCCACCGATGCCCAGGTGTCGCGTGCCCTGGCCGATCTCCAGGCCAACGTGGACGGCCAGAAGGCACTCCTCGCCGAGGCCCAACGGGCCGCCGCCCAGGCCGATCAGGCACTGGCCGAGGCCAACGCGGCCGTCGCCGCCAAGACCGCAGAGATCGCCGTCCTCCGAGACGAGATCCGGGAGTTCGCGGTCGAGGCCTTCGTGCGCCCGCCCTCCGACGACGCGCTGGCGGCTCTCGATTCCGACGACCCGGGCGAAGCCGCTGAGAAGCGGGCCCTCCTCGAGCTGCAGAACACGAACGACGCCGACCTGCTCGATCGCCTCGGTGCCGCCGAGGAGGATCTCGAGGTCGAACGTGCCCTCGCCGAGGACGCGGCAAGTCGGGCCAAGGCCAAGAGGGCGGCCGAGGAAGGTCGCCTCGGCGAGCTCACCTCCGCGCTGGATCAGCAGTCCGCCTACGCCGACCAGGTGCAGGGCCGACTCGACCGGGCCCTCGCAGAGGCCGACAGCCTCGCCCAGATCGACGCCAACCTGTCCAAGCAGATCCGCGACAGCCAGGCTGCCCTCGCCCGCCAGGCGGCGGCCGCCCGGCCGTCAGGCGGCGGCCGCAGCAGCAGTGCTCCGGGAGGACCGGGCGGAAGCCCCGGCGGGTCCCTGAACCCGACTCTGGGCTCGGCAGCGTGTGCGTCCGGCGGGTCGATCACCGTGGCGACCTCGATCGCCGGCTCGCTCCAGTCGCTCATGAACGCCGCCGCCTCGAGCGGGGTCAACCTCTGCGGCGGTGGGTACCGCGACTCAGCGGCCCAGATCGCCACTCGTCGGAACAACTGCGGGACCAGCTACTACGCCATCTACCAGATGCCGTCGTCGCAGTGCAGTCCGCCCACCGCTCCTCCCGGCACCTCGATGCACGAGCGCGGCCTGGCCGTCGACTTCACCTGCAACGGCGGCGGCGTCATCAGCTCACGCAGCAGCCCCTGCTTCCAGTGGCTCGCCTCCAACGCTTCCAGCTACGGCTTCTTCAACCTCCCCAGCGAGCCCTGGCACTGGTCGTCGAACGGCAACTGACGCCGTTCTCGATCCCGACTGAACTGCGTCGGGATCGAACTTGTTCTTGTGCGGCCTGCGGCCGCGCTGACTGCTTGCTGCTCAGGCACGGCAAGCCGCACCTTCTCGGGTGGGGGGCTCCGGCGGAGCCTCTGCCCCCCACGCCCCCCGCCGGCTCCCCGTCGCATCGTCCTCTTGGGAGGTCCGGGCGGGAGGGGGGAGTGTGAGGGGGGAACGCTCCGCGTGCCTCCTTCACGCGCGAGCGGAGGAGCTTGCTCCGACCGAGCCGCAATGAGCGCGCCGAAGGCGCACCGCGCAAGGTTCGATCTCGACGCAGTTCAGTCGGGATCGAGAACGGCGGGGCTGTGGCGGAAGAACTGTTCTACATCTCGTTCGTATTGGTAGGCGGTGCCGGCGTCGCCGACCATGCCTCGGATGCGGAGCGCTTCGACGAAGTCGGCCACGGTGCCGGCGGAGGTGTACCGGTAGTCGAACCCGCGGCGCTTCAGGCGGCGGTTGTCGACGCCACGCCCGTGCCGGAGCAGGTCGAGCAGCTCGGCGGGGAGCTCGAGCCCGAGGCGACCGAGGGGGGCAGAGAGCATGCCCATGCCGATCGGGGGGAGTGGGAACGTGCGCTTCCCGCAGATGGCCGCCACCTCGCTCCAGGGGAGCAGGCCATCCCCTGCGACGTTGAAGATCCCTTGGATCTCGCCCGCGAGCACGAAGAGGATCGCCCGCACCACGTCGGCCTCGTGCACGAACTGGAACCGCGGGTCGAACCCGAACACCGACGGCACCAGCGGGAGCTCGAGCGCCTTGGCCAGCGGGGTGGTGATGTCGGGGCCGAGCACGTTGGAGAAGCGCAGCATGGCCACCGCGACGTGCGGGTTGTCGACGGCGAAGTCGCGCACGTAGCTCTCCACCTCGAGCAGGCTGCGTTCCACCATCGCCCGGGGTGGGGCCGCTCGCCGGCTCTCCTCGGAGAACCACACGGGGTCCTTCGGGTGGGCGCCGTACACGAGGGTGGACGACTTCACGACGACGTTCCGCACAGTCGACCCCGCGGCCGATGCTGCGGCGAACAGGTTCATCGTGCCGATGACGTTGATCTCGTGGATGGTGCGTGAGCTCATCTGGGTGGAGTCGACGACGAGGAACGTGTGCACGATCGTGTCGATCCGCGCCGCCTTCACGATGCGATTGAGGATTGAGTAGCTCTCGTCGCTGCGGACGTACTCGGTGCGCTCCAAGGGCACGGTGGGCTCGTTGCGGTCGAGGCCGACGATCACCTCCACCTCAGGGTCGGCCTCGAGCGCCTGGGCCACCCGGCTGCCCCAGAAGGTGCCGAGCCCCGTGATGAGGACGCGCTTTCCCATCGTCGAGGCCTCAGCCGAACCAGACGGATTCGCGGTCGCGGAGCATGTCGAACAGCGCTTCCTGGATGCGCTGCCGGATGTGCTCGGACTCGTCCATGATGAGGCTCCGCGAGTAGCGCAGCTGGTCGGGTTCGACGTCGAAGCTCACGGGGTCGAGCACGCGGATCTTGATCTTGGCGGGAAGCGTGAGCGCGGCGCCCAACGGGCCGAGGCCGGCGAAGGCGATCATGTTGGCGGTGATCGGGAAGTAGGGCAGCCCGAGCAGCTTGGCCAGCGGGGCGCTCTTCCAGAGGATCGGCATGGCCTCCTCGGCCCCCACCACCGCGATCGGCACGATGGGCACGCCGGCCCGCATGGCGATCTGCACGAACCCCCCGCGCCCGAAGCGCCGAAGCTGGTAGCGCTCGCCGTAGGTCTTGCCGGTGCCCTTGGTGCCCTCGGGAAACACGAGCGCGAGCTGCTTCTGCTCGGCCAGCAGCCGGTAGGCGTTGTCGGGGTGGGCGAGCACGCCACCGACTCGCGACCACACGGTGCCCACGACGGGCATCCGCTTGAACATCTCGTCCGCCAGGCCGTACACGGGCCGCCCGAGCTCCTCCTCGATGCCGTGCATGATCGCCGGTGCGTCGGCCGGGATGGCGCCGGCGTGGTTCGACACCAGCAGGGCGCCGCCATCCGTAGGGATCTTCTCCAGGCCCTCCCACTCGACCCGATGCCAGTTGCGGTAGAGCGGGCCATAGACCCGCCGGGCCAGCGCTCGCATGTGCTCGGAACGGCCCCACTCGTCCACGTCGGACCGACGGGGGTCGTCGAGGCCTTCGGGAGCGTCGGTCTTCGGAACGGGCACGAGCGCCATCGACGGGGTGCGAGCGTCGGCCGAGCGCGGGAGCTTCACCGTGGAGCGAGGCTTGGCCGCCGTCTTGGTGGCCTTCTTCGGGGGCGCCATGGCCCCTGATCGTAGTGGTGCGACCGGAGCCCGCTACCAGCCGTCGAGCTCGTCCCGGTCCTCGAGGTGACGCCGTCCGACCTCGCAGGTAGCTCGGAGCGGACACCAACGACACGGGGCTCCGGCGCGCAGCACCGGCTCGCGGCTCTCGTGGCGCAAGGCGACGGCCGCGTCGGCCCCCGCCACCACCCGCTCGAAGGCGACGGCCAGGGTGTCCTCGGAAACCAGCTCCTCCTGCAGGCGCCCACCATCGAGGTAGTAGCTGGCCAGCAGACGGGGAGGCACGCCGAGCCGCAGCGTCTCGATCAAGGCGTAGAAGCGCAGGTCGTCACGGTGATTGGGAGCGAACCCACCTGTCTTCAGGTCGATGAGCACCTTGCCGGCGCGCGTTCCCTCCGCTCGGCCGACGGTGAGGTCTACCTTGCCCGACAGCACGATCTTGTCGTCGTTGAGATCGGCGCGCAGGCGGCTCTCCGCGACCGGTCGCCACCGAGCCTCGAGCCGGGGGAAGCACTCGAGGAACATGTTCACCCGCTCGGTGGCCTCGCCGTGCAGCTCGGCTCGCTCGCCCTCGCCGAGCGCCCCCAGGTAGTCGCTGATGCGGTCGTTGCTGGCGATGAGGCGGGCGATGGCTTCGTCGACGAGCTCGCTGGCCGCTGGATCGCCTCGCCAGCTGATCGACAGCTCGATGGCCTTGTGGGCCACCGTGCCGCGCGCCGTCTGGGGAGACCAGGCGAACACCTCGTCGTCCTGGGCCAGGAACAGGCCCTCGCAGCCGTGCACGGAGCTCAGCAGGTGCTTGGACACCCACAGCGTCTCGCCGGCCGGCACCCGCTCGGCCACGGGTGCGAGGGCTCGCTGGAGGCCCTCCCGCAGCTCGGCACGCAGGCGGGGGTCGAACTCGGGCCGCTCGTGGGGCCGTGCGCCCAACGCTTCGAGCACCTCGGCCTGCGCCGGGTTGAGCTCGCGCAACGAGGCGTCGGGGTCCACCCCCGGAGACTGTCACACCCCCTGAGTTGAATGGAGCGGTGATGCAGTCCTCGTCTCTCCGCTTTGCCCGAGCCGCGCAGGCTCTGGCCGCCGCCGCGCGATCCCTCGGCCTGGTCGTCCCCGGCTTCCGCAGCCCCCCGCGGCTGATCGGTGTGCAGCGCTCGATCAAGCGATGGCCGGGAGGAGCCACGGTGGCGGTCGTCGTGCGCGATCGTCCGTGGCCCGCGGTCCAGGCCGACCTCGTGGAGGGGGTGGTGGCGGCCAACGGGCTCGTCAGCCCCGCATCCGACCGAGCCCGCGCCGAGCTGTGGTTGGCTCTGGAATCGCCCCCCACCACCGAGGAGGCGGCGGCCTGAGAGGGCCGGGTACCGTCGCCCGGGTGAAGTCGTGGCGCCTGCTCCTCTCCGCGGTTGCGATCGACGAGGTGCCAGTCTCGGTCGACTACGCCGACCTCTTCGTCGTGCTTCGCGAAGGCGACGATGGCCCAGGCCCGAACGATTGGGAGGCCACGCTGCGCACGCCGGTCCGCCTGCACGTGCGCCCCGGCACCTACGAGCTGCGAGGCGACACTCCCGATGACCTGACGCTCAGCGGACATGCCGTGCTCCGCTTCAGCGACGGCCACCAGCACCACTTCCGCGGTGATGGCCCCCTCGCCGGCGTCGACGACGCCATAGCCTGACCGCCGCACCCGCCCGGGTGGCGCAACTGGTGGACGCGGAGGGCTTAAACCCCTCTGGCCCCTCGGGGCTGTGTGGGTTCAAATCCCACCCCGGGCACGGCGAGCGAGCGTCGATGCATTGAGCTTCGGCCGCACGGTGCTCGAGGAGGTCAGCTCGACCGCGGGCGCTGAGTGGGGACGAGGTCGAGTTCGAAAGCGTCGGCC
>Ga0105044_10015535_pt1 | contig 10287 bp, 9 predicted proteins | sample MAT01_FD_78092 | JGI IMG/M metagenome (GOLD analysis project Ga0105044, IMG submission 78092) | Freshwater microbial communities from Lake Fryxell liftoff mats and glacier meltwater in Antarctica - MAT-01 | ecosystem: Environmental > Aquatic > Freshwater > Ice > Liftoff microbial mat | place...
AAGATTGAAACTCCAAAGGCGAGTCCGCTTTTGTGACAAATCAACGTCAGGACGACGAGGTCGGCATTCGGGCGCACGCTGTCGCGGCGCGATCGATGTCCGATCGGCTTTAGCGCGGAGGCGCGTTCCTCGCAGTCATCGGCGGTGCAAATGGGCTGGCCTGCCTTGCAACCTTGGGTGCGGGTTCGGGCAGGCCGCGCTCGGCGGCGACGGTGGCGATTTCGGCGAGCAATTTTCTCACGCTGAAGCCGGAGGCGGCGAAGGACTGGCGGAGATCTTCCAGCGCGTCGGGACCATAGACGCCCACCGATTGCTTCACGGTGTGATGGAAAAGCTGGTGGATGAAGGCGCGGTGGCCGGCGGGGTTTTCGGCGGCGAATTTCACCACGTCGCGCGCGCCGGTGAGGCGGATGGTTTCGCCTTCGTCGGTGGAGAAATCGCTTACGGTATCGACCGGCTTGTTGTTGTCCCGGGTGCGCCAGCGGCCGATGGCGTCGTAGTTTTCCAGGGTGAAGCCGAGCGGGTTGATGGTCGCGTGGCAGCCCATGCAGTTCACGTTTTTCGTCAGCTCGGTCACCTTCTCGCGCATGGTTAGACTCGGGTCGAATTTGGAGTCCTCAAAGGCGACGGCCATCGCCGGCGGCTTGAGCGTCATGCCGACGATGTTGCGCGTGAGGAAGACGCCGCGATGGATCGGCGAGGTCTGTTTGGAGTAAGCGAGAGCGGCGAGCAGATACGGATGGGTGACGACGCCGGCGCGTTGCTTGGGATCGAAGGTCACGCGCTGGAAGCCCTCGCCGACTTCGGGTTTGCCGTAGAGTTTTGCGAGGCGGTTATCGAGCATCAGGTAATCGGCCTGGAGTAACTCGCGATAGTCGGAGCGTTCGCTCCACACCACTTGATCGAGGAATAGCTCCAGGGAAGTGCGCAGGCTCGCGAGCACTGCGGTGTCGAAGCTGGGGAAGGCTTTCGGATCCTTCGACAGCGACTCGGCGCGCTCGAGTTCCAGCCAGTGGTGGAAGAAGCCGCGCAGCTTCATCTTCGTCCGCGGATCGTCGAGCATGCGTGTGGCCTGCGCGGCGATCTGATCGTGCGTGCGCAGCTTTCCCTGCTCGGCGGCTTGCAGGAGCTTTTGATCGGGCAGCGAATCCCACAGGCTCAGCGCCAGACGCGCGGCGACGTCGTAGGCGTCGGGTGGCTCGCGGTCGGGGATTTCCGGATAGAGGAAACGCGGCGACTTGAGCGCGAGCAGGACGACGCGCTTCATGGCGATCTCCGGGCTTTTCGCCTTGGCAAACTGCGGCTCGACGAAATGCCGATAGTCTTCGTCGCTGAGCGGGCGGCGGAACGCGCCCTCCGTAAAGCGCCGCGCGAATTGCTTCAGCCGCTCGACGCGATCCGGCGCGGTCGCTTTCACGCCGCTGAATTCTTCGAGGTGATCCTCCACATACTCCGCGACCTCGATGGCTGCTTCGGTCGCAGCCTGATCCCACTCTTTCGAGACGCCAGTGCCGCGCTCGTAGCCCACGCTGCGATCGTCGGCGGGGAAGGCCGTCTCCGCCACCATCGTCGCGCGCGGCCGATCCGGTGAAAGATGCTCCCGCGGAATCGTCGCCAGGATGCCATGGGGCGGCTTCCAGAGCAGTTGGAGGGAAGCGGTCTTTTCCGTGAATTTAAAGAACTCCAGCGCGAGCGGATAGGTGCGTCCGCCGAGCAGGAAGAGGCTCTTCTTTTCCTCCCGCACCTTTGGCCCGGCGCTCACCCAGCCATCGATTAGCGCCTTCTTCGAATCGTTCACCCACAGCCGCACGCCGTTCTCGGTCTTTACGCTGAATTCATACACGCCCGTCTCCTCGGCGAAGACGGCCCCTTCCCAGCGAATGTTGAATTCCTGCGACCACATCTTTTCCGGATCGGGACTGCCCTCGGCGAAATGAAAGTCCACCGACCCATCGACGCGCTCGAACTTTACCTTCGGCCGCCGCGCGCGGATGGCGTCTTCGTCTTCGCGCTTCGGGAGCGCCGGGCCGTACACCGGGGGCTCGGGGATCGCGAGCCCGGAGTAATTGGCCTTCAGTCCGCGATTCGCGCTCCGTGGTCCGCCGGACCCACCACGGAAGCGCGCGATGAGATCCGCCACCGAGGTGCGGAATTGCGGCACGGTGAGCCGCGCGAGATCAAACTCCGCCGGACGCAGCCGCGCCTGGGCGTGCGGGGAGTAAAAGGCGTCGTAGATGTAAGCCGCGACGTTCTTCGCATCGTCGCCGACGCACGCGCCGACATTGTCGTCCGGCATGGTGCGCGCGATGCGTTTGGCGAGCGCTTCCACGCTGCGATTGCCATTGAGCGGCTCGTCGTATTTGTCGTCCACGCCCTGGCCCTGAGCGCCGTGGCAACTCGCGCACAGATCGCGGTAGATCTTCGCACCCGGGTGCTCCTTGAGATCCGCGGCGCTTCCCGAGTCCGCGCCGAGCCATCCGATCGCGAGCATCGCCACGAGGCACATCAAGGGGCGCGAGCGTGGAAGGGACGGCGATTTCACGGAAGCAAATGGCATGGCGAGGTCTGCATGGCAAATCGAGGGGACTACCCACCGCCGGGCGATCTCTTGGCCCTTTGCAGGAGTGAGCAGGGCCACGCCGCGGCGGCGCCGCCCGAAAAGGAAAGGGCGAGCCCTCGCGGACTCGCCCTCTCCGGGGATCGATCGGGACTGGGGAGGAATCCGGCGCTACTCGGCGGCCTTTTCCTCAGTCTCCTTGGTGCGGGGTTTCTTCGCGGGCTTTTCGGCGCCCTTCGCCGCTGAGGCCGCGGATTCGGCTTTGGCCTTCACCGCTTTCTTGGCGGGCTTGGCCTCGGGCACGGCGGTCTCGACACCCAGGGGCGCGTCCACCCACTCGATGAGGGCCATGGGTGCGGAGTCACTCTTGCGCTGGCCGAGCTTGATGATGCGGGTGTAGCCACCTTTGCGGGCGGCGGCGCGGGGCGCGATGTCGGCGAAGAGTTTCTTCACCGCGCCGTCCTGGCGGAGCACGGCTTTCGCGGTGCGGCGGGCGTGCAGCGTGCCTTTCTTGCCGATGGTCACGAGCTTCTCGGCGAGCGGGCGCACGGCCTTGGCTTTGGCGAGGGTCGTTTTGATGCGGGTGTGTTCGATCAGGCTGACCGCGAGGTTCGCGAGGAGGGACTTACGATGCCCCTCTTTGCGGCCCAGCTTGACCGTCTTTTTTTGGTGTCGCATGGAAGTGGATTCTTAATGGAACGGGACGCTGCTTGGATTACTGAACGGTCAGGCTGGCGTCGGCGAGAGCGTTCGACTCGACGAGACCGGGCTCGAATTTCATCCCGAGCGAGAGCCCGAGCTGGGTGAGCTTTTCCTTGATTTCGTTGAGGGATTTCTTGCCGAAGTTCCGGTACTTGAGCATCTCGGCTTCGCTCTTCATCGCGAGCTGGCCGACGGTCGTGATGTTCGCGTTGTTGAGGCAGTTGGCGGCGCGGACGGAGAGTTCGATCTCGTTCACCGACATGTTGAGCAGCTTCTTGAGCTTCACGTTCTCCAGATTCTGCTGCGGCGCGGTTTCGTCGAAATGCACCGCATTCTCGTCGTAGCCGTAGAAGGGCTCGAAGTGCTTTTTCAAAATCGACGAAGCCTGAACGAGGGCGTCCTCGGGCTTGATCCGACCGTCGGTCCAGATCTCGAGTTCGAGCTTGTCGTAGTCGGTGCGCTGGCCGACGCGGGTGTTGCCCACGGCGTACTTCACGCGGGTCACCGGGGAAAAGATGGAGTCGATCGGGATCACGCCGATGGCCATGTCGGGATACTTGTTTTCGTCGCCGGTGGAGAAGCCGCGACCGAGGCGCACGGAGAGTTCGGCTTCAAACTTGTGCTTCTTGTCGAGGGTGGCGATGTGCTGCTTGGGATTGACGACTTCGACGCCCGTCGTGGTCGTGATGTCGCCGGCGGTGATCGCGCCTTCCTTGTTCACATTGATCTCGAGGGTGCGCACGTCGTGATCGACGACGTTGAACTTCACCTTTTTGAGATTGAGGATGATGTCGGTGACGTCCTCGACGACGTGCGGGAGGGTCTGAAATTCGTGGTTCGCACCGGCGATCTTCACGGTGGTGATGGCGGCGCCTTCGATGGAGCTGAGCAAGACGCGACGCAGCGAGTTGCCGACGGTGTGGCCATAGCCGGCCTCAAAGGGCTCAGCGATGAACTTGGAGTAGGTATCGGTGGCCGAGGAGTCGTCTTTGGTGAGACTCTTCGGCATTTCGAAACGGCCGAGACGGATGGGCATGTTTCAGTTTTCCTTTCAAATCCCCGGGTTACCCTCGGCGCAGTGCGGCGCACGCTGCGATCAGCGGCGCCCGAGGACCAACGGGGCTATCTTTTAGGTAGCGCTTGGGGGCGTGGAAGGAAGCGGGTCTCGGTCTGGCTTGCAACTAGATTTTTCAGGCCTGCGCGTCGCTTATCGTTTGGCCTCAAATCGCCAGCGGGCAGAAAACGCCAAACTTCAAACGCTAAACGCCAAACTCCAAATGGGCGGACTCGCACACAGCATCGTTTGGCGTTTAGCGTTTGGCGTTTGGCGTTTGGCGTTTGAAGTTTGGCGTTTTCCCCCTCTTTTCCCCAAGCCTCCTGCACAAAACCCGTCCCCTGTGGCGTTCCCCCCAGTGACCCCTCCTCCGATGCCCTCCGGTCCCTCCGACGATCACTGGCAGACCTGCTACCGGCAGCTTGCGCCCAAGCTGCTCCTTTTTGCCCGCCAATGGCTCCCTTCCACGGCGGACGCCGAGGACGTGGTGCAGGCGGCCTTCGTCAAATTCTGGCGCCATCGACCCGACGCCGAGCCGGAGCACTATCCCCTGCTCTACTCCGCCGTCCGGAGCACCGCCCTGGACTTTCTGCGCGGCCAGGACCGCCGCACCCGCCGCGAAAACGATCGCGACCGCGGCCTGCTCCGCGCGGACGAACCCTACTTCGATCGGACCATCGAGCGCCAGGAAAGCTCCGCCCTGGTCGAGGACGCCTTGCGCACGCTGCCCGAGGCGCAGCGCGAAGTGCTCGTGCTCCGGCTCTGGAGCGATCTCACCTTTGCCCAGATCGCCGAGACCCTCGGCGAATCGATCAACACCATCGCCTCCCGCTACCGCTATGGGATCGAGGCGCTCCGCAAGCACCTGAAACCGCACGAATATGAACGAGTCTGATTTTGAATCCGAACTGCGGGCCCTGCGCCCGGTGCCACCGACGCCCGGACTCGCCCGCCGCATCGCCGCCGATCTGGAGCCGCACTCCATCGCCCTCACCGAGCCGCGCGCCCTGCGCCCCCGGACCGCCGGCGTGCTCGTCGCGCCGCAGTCGGCCTCCACCCTGCTCTTTGACTGGCTGCGCCGTCTCGGCTGGGCCGCCGCCGGTGCCGCGACCGCGGTCGCGGCCCTCGTCTATTTTCAAAAAGACACGCCGCAGCCGATGCCCGCGGCACCCGCGATCGCCGCCGTGGAGTTGGAAGTCGGCGAATTCATCCCGGCGGAGAGCGAGAGCGAACTCGTGGCCGCCGACGAGACGGGCGTGGTCTATCTGGAAGGCGACGAGCCAGTCCGCCAGATGCGTTTCCATTCGGTCGAGCGTTATGCCTGGACCAATCCCGAAACCGGCGCGCGGGTGGAAGTGGCCGTGCCGCGCGAAGACGTGCTCCTGATGCCCGTGGCGATGCAATGAACCGCTCCCGTACTCCCTCTCCGCTCCCTACTATGAAAACCAAACTCCACACCCTGCTCCTCGTCGCCACGGCCTTCGGCACCCATGCCGTGGCGCAAGACACCCCGCCGCCTTCCCCGCCGCAAGGTCTGCCGCCCGGCGCTCCCGGCGAGCCGCCGCGCCGGCCCGACAGCCCGCCCCGTCCCGACGGCGATCGCCCGCGCCCGGAAGCTGGCCGCCGCCCGGACGGGGATCGCCCGCGCATGGAAGAACGACGCCGCCCCGAGGGGGATCGCGCACCCGGCTCGGAGCCGCGGCGCAATCCCGGCGAAGACAGCCGTCGCGAGGGTGAGCCGCGCGGCGAGGGCGGCCCGAGTTGGTTTTCGCCGCCGCCAGCCGCCCAGCGCCTGCGGCCCTACCTCGGCGTCGTGACCAGTCCCGCGCCGGCCGCGGTCGCGGCGCAGGCGGGTCTGGCCGAGGGCTTCGGCCTGGTCGTCGATGAAGTGCTGCCGGACAGCCCCGCGAAAGCCGCCGGCCTCGAGCGCTACGATGTGCTCGCGCGGTTCGAGGATCAAAAGCTCGTCGATTCCGCACAGCTCGCCGCACTCGTCGGCGCCGCGAGCAAGGATGCGTCGATCAGCCTCACGCTCATCCGCAAAGGCCAGGAGCAGAAGGTCAGCGTGAAAGTCGGCGAGAAAATGCTGCCCGACCGCCCAGCGGGCGCGGCTCCGCAGTTCCCGCAGATCCGCGAGCTGTGGAACCGCTACGGCGACGCCGCGCGCCGCTCCATCGAACCCGGCGGCGAATTCGCCGAGCGGGCCCAGGAAGCCGGGCGCAAGGCGCAGGAGATCAGCCGCGAGTTTCAGCGCCGGATGCAGGAGTTTCAGGAAAAGGTCGAGCAGTGGCGCAAGAACCCGAACGAGAAATTCCCCGAGACGCCGAAATTCCCGAACCTCAGCCCCCAGCCCCAGCCCGGCTTGCCCGGAGAGATGCTCCGCGAAGTGCGCCCCGGCGGCGCGCCCGCGGTCCAGCGCTCGGAACCCGGCGCCACCACGACGTGGAGCACCGCCAATGCGTACGTCACGATCAAGGACGAAGCCGGCGACATCGAAGTCCGCTCCGAAAACGGTCGGCGCCTCGTCATCGCCAAGGACAAGAGTGGCGCGGTGATCTTCAACGGGCCGATCGACACGGAAGAGCAACGCCGGCAATTGCCCGAAGGCCTCCGCCGCAAGCTCGACCGCATCGAAGTGCAGACGCGCGGCGAGCATCGCGAACCACCGCGGGATGCGACGGCGCCACGGCCAGCGGGCGGCGACGTCCAGTAGGTCGGATGCCACGCGGGTCTCGCGGATTGGTCACCGCGTCCCGCGATGGCGGACTTTCCGCGTAGAGTCGCGCCGGAGCCCAAGGAGTAGGGGCGCCCTCGCCCCGTGGGAGTGAGACTTGGGGCGAGGGCGCCCCTGCTCCTTGGTGGCCGGTTTCCAAAATCCGGCAGTCTTTCCCGGATGACCGGATGACTTGGGGCTTGGAGCTTCGGGCTTCTCCGCCTTTCCTCCCGCCATGTCCCTTCACGGAAAAAGTCTCCTCGCCGGTGCCCTCGTCGAATCGAGCGCCCGGACCTTTCACGCCATCAGCCCGCTCGACAGCGCGCGGCTCGAACCCGCCTTTCACGAGGTCTCCCTCGCTGAAGTCGAGCGGGCTCTCGTCCTGGCCGAGGACGCCTTTGGCCTCTACCGCCGCGCCGGGGCCGAGGCCCGCGCGACCCTGCTCGAGACGATCGCCGGGGAGATCCTCGCCCTCGGCGACGACCTGCTTCATCGCGCTCACCTCGAGACCGGCCTGCCGCTCGATCGCCTCACCGGCGAACGCGGCCGCACCGTCGGCCAGCTTCGCCTTTTTGCCGGCCTCGTCCGCGAAGGCTCCTGGTGCGACGCCCGCATCGACCCCGCCCTGCCCGACCGCCAGCCGCTCCCGCGGCCCGACCTCCGGCGCCTGCTCGTCCCGCTCGGTCCGGTGATCGTCTTCGGCTCGTCGAATTTTCCCCTCGCCTTTTCCGTCGCCGGCGGGGACACCGCGAGCGCCCTGGCCGCGGGCTGCCCGGTGGTCGTGAAAGCGCACCGCGCGCACCCGGGCACCAGCGAACTCGTGGCCGGCGCCATCGTCCGCGCCGTGGCCGCCTGCGGTCTGCCCGAGGGCATCTTCTCGATGCTCCACGGCAGCGGCTCCGAGATCGGCACTGCGCTCGTGCGCCATCCGCTCGCGCGCGCCGCCGGCTTCACCGGTTCGCGCTTCGCCGGCCGCGCGCTCTTTGACGCGGCCAATGCGCGCCCCGATCCGATCCCGGTCTTTGCCGAGATGAGCAGCCTAAACCCGGTCTTCATCCTGCCGGGAGCGCTGCGCGAGCGCGGGGCGCAGATCGCCGAGGGGTTGAAAAACTCCGTCACCATGGGCGTCGGCCAGTTCTGCACCAAGCCCGGCCTCGTCTTGGCCCTCGGCGGCGCGGACCTCACCGCCTTCACGCAGCATCTGGAGCGCGCGATCGAAGCCGCCCTCCCCGGCACCATGCTCCACGCCGGCATCTGCCAGTCCTTTCACGACGGCGTCGCCGCGATGGCCAAAGTCCCGGGTATCGTCACACTCGCCAATTCCGACGCCGACCCCGACCGCGCAAAGACCCAGGGCGACGCCACGCTCTTCGCCACCGACGTCACGACCTTCCTCCAGGAGCGGGCGTTGCACGAGGAGGTCTTCGGCCCCTACACCCTGCTCGTCGATGCGCAGAGCCACACCGATCTCCTCCCCGCCGCGCGCGCTCTCGAGGGCCAGCTCACCGCCACCATCCACGGCACCGCCGAAGACCTCGCCGCCGCGGGCGACCTCATCGCGATCCTCGAGCGGAAAGCCGGGCGCCTGCTCGTGAATGGCTTTCCGACCGGGGTCGAAGTCTGCCCCGCGATGCAGCACGGCGGACCCTACCCAGCCACGACCGACGAGCGTTTCACCAGCGTCGGCCTGGCCGCGATCCAACGCTGGGTGCGGCCGGTGTGTTATCAAAACTTCCCCGCCGACGCGCTCCCGCCGGAGTTGCGGGACGAAAATCCGCGCGGCCAGATGCGTCTCGTAAACGGCGAGCTCACGCGAGCGGCACTCTGAGCGCAGCGGACGTGCCGCCTCAGGGGCAAGGAGGAGGGGCGCCCTCGCCCCGAGTTTCATCCACGGGGCGAGGGCGCCCCTCCTCCTTGCCACCCCCCCGGCAGTGCCAGCACTTGCGCCCATCTGCACCCCACTCTACAAACGGCCCTTCCATGAAACGCCTCGCCTCGCTCGCCCTCGCCCTCTGCACGACCGTCCAGCTTTTCGCCGAAGACCCCGCGAAATTCACCGTCGGCGCGTTTGAATTCCAGCGGCCCGCCGCGTGGGGCTGGGTGCCCGTGACCTCCTCGATGCGCAAGGCCCAGCTCAAGATCCCCGGCGCCACGCCCGAAGCCGCCGCGGAGATCACCTTCTTCCACTTCGGCCCCGGCGGCGGCGGCGGCGCGCAGGCGAATATCCAGCGCTGGCTCGGCCAGTTTCAGAGCGCCGAGGGGGCGTCGAAAGTCGAGCCGCAGGAGATCGGCGGGTCGAAAGTCACGCTCGTCACCACCGAGGGCACTTTTTCCAGCGGCATGCCCGGCGGCCCGACCACCCCGATGACCGGCTACGCGCTCGTCGGCGCGATCGTCGAGCACGCCGAGGGCGATGTCTTCATCAAGATGACCGGCCCCGCCGCGCTGGTGAAAGAGTCGCGGCCGGCGTTTCTGGATTTCATCAAGACCGCGGTGACCAGCGGGAAAAAGTAACGCGCCGGCGGTCGGCCCGCGGTGGCACGCATCATGAACTACTACGTCACTTCCTTCATCAGCATCGTCCACTTCATCAGCGACGATCTGGTGCAATGCGACTCGACGACGAAGATCGCCGAACTCTTCTGCGAGGAGTTCGACGATCTCGATTTCGAACTCGCGATCTGCTGCTTCGAAGCCACGCACAAGGTGGCCTTTGACGAAAAGCTCTGGCAGACGGAGCCCGACGAATACGAGGACCAGACCGTCGAGGAATTCATCGAGACCTTCGTCGGCAGCGTCGAGCAGCGCGATCCGCTGTTCGTCACCAAGCGCTTTCTCATGTTTCAGGATTCCCTCACCAAGGCCCTGACCGAGGAGCAGGAGAATCCCCCCGGGGACGAATACTGAGCGCCCGCGAGCCGGGGCTCGCGCCTCGCGAGCCGGACCAGCCGCGGACCAGCCGCGGACCAGCCGCGGACCAGCCGCGGACGCCCGGTGCCGACGGGCACGCTTTGTGATCTTCGACCGCATCATGTCTCTCCTCGGCCTGCTCGCGCGGGCATTCGGATGGCTCTGCCTCGGCGTCGCGATCCTGCTCGCGACGGCGTGGATGGCCGTCGTCCTTTTTTTCGATGGCCCGCTCGGCAGCCTGAATGCCGGGCTCGCCGCCCTCAGCGTCCTCGCGGTGCTGGCGATCCTGCGCTGCATCCAGCCGGCGGCGTTGAAGTTCGCCGTGATCCTCGCGCTCGGCTTCGGTGTCGC